>Ga0138256_10007355_pt1 | contig 11621 bp, 8 predicted proteins | sample KNB2016incub_MG_FD_105486 | JGI IMG/M metagenome (GOLD analysis project Ga0138256, IMG submission 105486) | Active sludge microbial communities from wastewater in Klosterneuburg, Austria - KNB2014incub_MG | ecosystem: Engineered > WWTP > Activated sludge > Unclassified | place: Austria...
TCGTGCGCGGCCAGGTCACCTTCGTGCCGGTGTGCAACCCGCTGGCCTACGTGCACGGCCGCCGCATGGGCCAGCGCAACCTGAATCGCCGGCTGCAGCCCACGGCCACGCCGCAGGACAACGAGGACCGCATCGCGGGCGTGCTGTGCCGCTGGCTGGCCGCGCACGACGTGCTGCTCGACCTGCACAGCTTTCGCAGCCCGGGCCGGCCCTTCGTGCTGCGCGGTCCGGCCGACAAGCGCAGCGAGCTGGAGCCCTTCGCGCAAGCCGAGGCCGAGGCGCGGCTGGCCGCGCATGTGGGGCCGAGCCGCGTCGTCGACGGTTGGATGGACGCCTATGCCGAAGGCGTGGTGCGGCGCCGCGCGCGCGCACTGACCCCGGGCGCGGTGGCCGAGGATCCGAGCTATGGCGTGGGCACCACCGAATACATGCGCAGCCAGGGCGGCTACGGCATCACGCTGGAGTGCGGCCAGCACGACGACCCCGCGGCACCCGACATCGCGGCCCACGCCATCCGCCAGACGCTGGCGCTGCTGGGCCTGGCCGATGGGCCGCTGTCGCCGCCGGCACAGCCTTTCGAGTGCCTGACGCTGGCCGAGGTGGTGGACCGCCACGCCGAAGGCGACCGCTTCGTGAAGAGCTGGACCAGCTTCGACCCGCTGGCCGAAGGTGAACTCATCGCGGTGCGCGCCGACGGCAGCGAAGTGCGCGCGCCGCAGCCGGGCTATATCGTCTTCCCCGATCATTCCGCGCTGCCGGGGCACGAGTGGTTCTACCTGGCGCAGGCGAGCTCGCGGCCACTCTGAACCCCGGCGCGGGCGCCGCCCATTGAAAAAGGGGTGCGACTCGCGTCGCACCCCTTTTTAACGGCTTCAGGACCGCCAGGCGATCAGGCCGCCGTCGGCGCCGCGGCGCGCTTGGCGCGCACCGGGGTCTTGCGCGGCGCCTTGACGGCGCGCTTGGCGGCGGTCTCGACGGCCGCGACGGTTTCCACCACCGCGGCTTCGGTCTTGCGGCTGACGCGGGCCGCCGTCTTGCGCGGCGCGGCAGCGGCGGCACGCACCGTCTTCACGACTTCACGCCGGGTCTGCGTGGCCTTGCGCTGCGTGCGCTGGACCTGACGCTTGGCACCGGCCTTGGCCTCTTCGGCCACCGTCTTCAGGCTCTTGCCGCGCGCCACGCTGGACAGCGTCTTGGCGCCTTCGTTGACCTTCTTCGACACCGCCAACGCCACCTTGGCGGTGGGCATGCTCAGGCGGGCCGCCGCCTGCAGGCCGTTGGCCAGGATCGGCGTTTCCACGCCGGCGGCGAAGTCGGCGATGCGATGCACCTGCCGGGCGGCACCGTCGGAGCCGATATCGACCGCCTTCTCGGCCAGGCCGGACACTTCGTCGACGCCCTTGACGGTGAATTCGCTCACGCGGCCGCGTGCCTGCTGCATGGCCTTCGTCAGGCGCGGCACGAACTCGCTGGTGCGCGGGTCGACGCGCTCTTCCAGGCTGCTGTTCACGGCCTTGATCAGGCGGTGGCTGCCGGTGCGGTAGGCACGCGCAGCCAAGCTGGCCGCGTGACGGTAGTTTTCGATCGTCGCCAGGGTGACGCTGCTGAGGGTCTGGATGGTCATCTGTTTCTCCGTGAGTTGCTGTATTCGGGTCTTGGGACTGGGGTCTCGCACTGCACGACAGCGTCGAGAACCAGCCCTGCCACGAAGCAAAGTATTCACCCACGGCCCTAGGGAGCGACACCCAATGGCGCTGCAAACGCCTAGGGTGTGCACTCAAAAAAGCGGCCGCAGTGCGCCGCTGCAGCGGCCAGCAGTGGCGGCGCGGCGCTAGCGGCGCGGCGGTAACGGCCCTGCCGACAAGCGGGGCCGCGGACCGAAATCCGGGCGGGCCACCCCTTTGCTCGCGACCCTCTGCAAGGCCTCGGCCAGCGCCGTGGCGAGTTGCCGGTCGCGCTGCGGCGCGTTGAAGGCGTCGTGCTGCGGCGCGTTGTCCACCACCACCTGCGGGTCGGTGCCGTAATTCTCGACACCCCAGCCGACATCCTTGAACCAGAAAGAATATTCGGGCTGCGTGACCTCGGTGCCGTCGACCAGCGCATGGCGCGGCCAGATGCCGATGACGCCGCCCCAGGTGCGCTGGCCGACCAGGGTGCCGATGCCCATGAGCTTGAAGCCATGCGAGAAGATGTCGCCGTCGCTGCCCGCATGTTCGTTGGTCAGCGCCACCACCGGGCCGGCCGGCGCTTCGTCGGGGTAGCTGGTGGGCCGGCCCCAGCGCGCCACGTTCCAGGCGATGCGCTTGCGCGCCACTTTCTCCAGCAGCAGTTCGGAGACATGGCCGCCGCGGTTGTAGCGCACGTCGACGATGAGCGCGTCGTGGTCGCACTCGGTGGCGAAATAGCGGTGGAATTCGGCGAAGCCGGCCGACATCATGTCGGGCAGGTGGAAATAGCCGACGCGGCCGGCGCTGGCTTCGTGCACCCAGGCGCGGTTGGCCTCCACCCAGGCGCGGTAGCGCGCCGGGGTCTCGTCGGCCAGCAGCTTGACCAGCACCTCGCGCCGCGCCCCTTCGGCGCCGGCCAGCGTGAGCGCCACCTTGGCGCCGGCCTGGTGCACCAGCAGCGACTGCGGCGGTTGCGTCGGATGCACCGCCTGCCCGCCCACGGCCACGATGCGTTCGCCCGGCCGCGCCGCCACGCCCACGGCGTTGAGCGGCGAGTCGGCCGTGGCGTCCCAGGCGTCACCCTGCACGGTGGCGGCGATCTCCCAGCCGCCTTCGACCGCGCGCAACTCGGCCGCCAGGTGGCCCAGCGGCACCGCCGGCGGCTTGCGGTGGTCGCCGCCCATCTCGTAGGCGTGCGAGGTGCCCAGTTCGCCCTGCAGTTCCCACACCAGGTCGGAGAATTCACCGCGCGTGGCCACGCGCGGCAAGAGCGGCGCATAACGCCGGAACATCGCATGCCAGTCCACGCCCGACATGTCCTCGACCCAGAAATGGTCGCGTTGCAGCCGCCACACCTCGCGCAGCATCTGCGCCCATTCCTGCGCCGGCTCCACCGCCAGGCGAACGCGCGTCAGGTCGATGTGGCCGCTCTTGCGCGAGGGCTTGGCGTCGCCCGGTTCGGCCTTGTCGTCGGGCGCCTTGGTGGCGTCGACGGCGCGCAGCTTGTGGCCGGTGCGCACCAGCAGCGTGTGGCGGTCGGCCGCGAGCGTGAAGCTGTCGGCCTGCGGCAGCAGGGTCTTGGCCGCGGCGGTGGCGAAGTCGAAGACCTCCAGCGTGCCGGGGGTCTCCTTGTGGCCGCCGCGGCCGTGCGCGCCGGCGATCGGCAGCGTGGTCCAGACCACCTTGCCGCCGGCCACGCCGGCGATCTGGCCGAAGCGGCCCTCGGCCACCGGGAAGGCGGCGATGCGCTGCGCCAGGCCCACGGCGTCGATGGGCGGCAGCGCGGCCGCGGCCGTCTCCTTGGGCTCGTCGGCGCCCGCTGCCGCTTTCATGCCCTTCGGCGCCGGCTCGAAAGGTGGCGGTCCGCCGGCCTGCAGCGCGATCAGGTAAGGCCGCGCGGCACGCGGAAAACTCAGTTCGAACTGCACCGCGTCGTAGACCGGGTCGTAGGTGCGCAACGATAGGAAGTACAGGTACTTGCCCTCGGGGTCGAAGGCCGGCGCGTAGTCGCGGAATTCGGGCTGGGTGGCCAGCAGCGGGCGGCCGGTGCCGGCGGCGCTGACCGCGCACAGCTTGATCGCCGTGTGCCGGGTGCTGGTGGCGCAGGTGTAGGCCAGCCAGCCGCCGCAGGGCGACCACACCGGATCTTCGATGCGCGCGAAATCGCTCTGGTCGACCAGGCTCAGCCCGCCGGTGTCGACGTCGCCCGCCCAGAGCTGGTTGCGGTGGTTGGCGATGGCCACCTGGCGCCCTTGCGGCGCGGCGCGCAGCGCGGTCAGGCGGCCCAGGTCCCAGGGCAGTTCGCGCACCGTGCCGCCGCCGTGCACTTCCAGGCGCTCCTCGCCGCTGGCGTCGCTGGCCGCCACCAGGGTCTGCCCGTCGGCCAGCCACTGGCCCAGGCGGCGGCGCGCCGGAGTGATGCCGTGGCGGTGCACCGCGCCTTCCCACAGCGCCATGGTGAAGATCTGTCCGCGCGCTTCCAGCGCCAGGCTGTGTCCTTCGGGGTGCAACTGCACGCCGTGCAGGTGCTCGGCCACGGGCACGAAACGGCGCGCGGCCTGGGTGCGGCCGCTGGGCACGTCGATCTCGAGCCGCTGGCTGCGATCCTTCGCCGGGTCGAACAGCCACAGCTCGGCGCCGCACTGGTAGACGATGCGTTCGCCGTCGCTGGCGGCATGGCGGGCGTAGAAGTCGGCGTGGTCGGTGTGGCGGCGCAGCGCGCTGCCGTCGACGGCGCAGGAATAGAGGTTGCCCACGCCTTCGAAGTCGCTCAGGAACCAGAGGCGGTCGTCGACCCACATCGGCGAGGTGATATTGCCCTGCAGCTCGTTCATGCGGCGGAAGTCGCCGCTGCCGCTGGCGTCGATCCACAGGTGGCCGGCCGTGCCGCCGCGGTAGCGTTTCCAGCGCGCCGGGTCGGCGGTATTGCGGCCGATCACGCGCGCACCGCCGGGGCCGAAGGCGAGGTGGTTGACCTGCCCCAGCGGCAGCCGCTCGGGCGCGCCGCCCTCGGGCGCCAGCGTCCAGGCGTGCCAGTTGCGGAAGAACGGCTGGCCGTAATTGCTGCAGAAGACGATGCGGCCTTCGGGCGTCCAGCCGCGCACCGCCAGTTCACTGCCCAGCCAGGTGAGGCGCCGCGCCGCACCGCCGGCGGCGGGCATCAGCCAGACCTCGCTGTGCTGTTCGTCGCGGCCGGCATAGGCCAGCCAGTGGCCGCAGGGCGACAGGCAGGGCGTGGCCGGCTCCGAGAGCCCGGCGGTGAGCCGCTGCGCGGTGCCGCCGGCGGTGGAGACGCGCCAGAGGTCGTCGTCGCTGACGAAGACCACGGTATCGCCGTGCAGCGAAGGCTGGCGCAGGTAGGCGGGGGGCAGGGTGTCCGGTGTCATGGTCGGGGGCCGAGGCGGTTCGCAGGGAGCCCGGATGATCCCACGCAAGCCACGGTGGCGGCCGGCCACGGCACCCCCTGAAGTGGGCCTCCCCCCTTCGAAGGTTGGCAAGCGCGGCGGCGGCGGTGAATATCTCGGCCACGCCATCGACGGAGCCGGGACCATGCACTTCGACGAATGCCATGAAGGCGACTACCGCATCTATGTCGGTGCGCTGGACGCACCGCGCGGCCAGGGTTATATCGCCGCGCTCGTCGTCAGCCGCGTCGGCGGCGTGCCGGCCGCGCCGCGCGAGGCCTACCGCGACGACAGCCTGGCCTGCGGCTACCGCTGGAAGTCGGCCGAGGAGGCGATCGCTTACGCCATGAACCGGGCGCGGGAACTCGTTCGCACGCGCTCGCGCATGCTGGCCTGCTGACTTCGAGCGGCTCCCCGACTCGACAAGAGCGCCAGACGCACCCAAGGTGTCTGGCGCTCCGCGCCAGGCCGTGCCAGCGGCTCAGTACCCCGGTGGCCGGCGGTGAAACCAGGGCCGTGCCTGCTCCAGTTGCGCCGCCAGGCGGAACAGCATCGCGTCGGCGCCAAACCGCGCCACGCAATGCACGCCCACCGGCAGCCCGGCTTCGTTCCAGTGCAACGGCATCGACATCGCCGGTTGCCCGGTGGCGTTGAACAGCGGCGTGAACGGGATGTAGTCGAAGGTCTTGGCCGCCAGTGGCTTGATCACGCCCAGCGCACCGAGCAGCCAGCCGGCGTCGAGTGCATTCACGACACGCATCAGCCGCTGCTCGGCGCGGCTGGGCTGCAGCGCCCCGGTCAAAGCCGGTGGCGCGCCCAGCGTCGGTGTCAGCAGCACGTCGACCTGCTCGAAGAACGGCGCCATGCGCCGCGCGGCCAGTTGCAGCCGCTGCGCCGCCGCGGCAAAGGCGGCGGCGCTGAGCGAGCGTCCGAGCAGGCCCAGGCTGTAGGTGGCGGGTTCGAAGTCGACCGCGCGCGGCTTGCGCCCGGCCAGGAGGGCCAGCTGCTCGATCTCGGCCCGCGTCTCGCCCGCGAGCACGGTGACGAAGGCCAGCGCGTCGGCCTCGGGTTCGATCGGCGGCGTGGCCTCCTCGACATGGTGTCCCAGCGACTCGAGCAGCCGCGCCGCCTCTTGAAGCGCGGTCACCACGTCGGCGTGCACGGCGCCGTGCCCGAACAACGGCCGGCTCGTGAAGGCCACGCGCAGGCGGCCGGGGTCGGCGGCGACCTCGTCCAGGAAGGGCCGCGCCCGCGCCGGCGCCGCATAGGGCGCACCGGCATCGGCGCCCGCGGTGGCGTCCAGCGCCGCGGCGCTGTCGCGTACCGAGCGGCTGATCACGTGCTCGACGACGAATCCCTGCCAGAGCTCGCCGAACTCCGGGCCGGTGGGGGTGGTGCCGCGGCTGGGCTTGAAGCCGAACAGCCCGCAGCACGAAGCCGGAATGCGGATCGAACCGCCGCCATCGCCCCCGCTGGCCAGCGGCACCATGCCGGCTGCCACCGCCGCCGCCGAGCCGCCACTGGAGCCACCCGGCGAATGTGCCGCCGACCACGGGTTGCGCGTCGGGCCGTAGAGCAGTGGTTCGGTATAAGGTGAGAGGCCGAATTCGGGGGTGTTGGTGCGGCCGGCGATCACCAGGCCGGCAGCGCGCCAGCGGCGCACCATCTCGCTGCTGTGCGGCATGGGCATGCCGGCCAGCAGCCGGTTGCCGTAGGCGGTGGGTTCGCCGGCCAGCGTGGCCAGCAGGTCCTTGACCAGAAACGGCACGCCGGCGAAGACCGCCCGGCGGTCCACCTGCGCGGCCTCGGCGCGCGCCGCCTCGTAGCGCTTGCGCACCACGGCGTTGAGCGACGGGTTGTGCGCCTCGATGCGGGCGATGGCGGCTTCCAGCAGTTCGGCGGGGCTGACCTCGCCGCGCTGCACCAGTGCGGCCAGGCCCAGGCCATCGTATCGTGTGTATTCGGCAAACGGCGTCATGCACGGCATCCTCTCGGCAGCCATGGTGACACAACGCCCGTCCAGCCAGGTGCAGTGGTGCCGGTGCGTCATCGGTTCCAATGCAGGCTGGTCGGCGCGCGCCATCGCACGCCGCAACACCCCACCCTTCGAAGCCGACACCCGCACCGTGGATTACCCCCGCTACGACCCCGCCTCGCCCATCACGCCGCTCACCACGGCCGAACTCGACGCGCTGGACGCGCTGCTGCAAGCCCTGCCGTCCGACGGCGCGATGACGCTCGACGGCCTGGACGGTTATCTCACCGCGCTCGTCGTCGGCCCGCCCGCGGTACTGGCCACCTGGCCCACCGCGGACTGGCTGCCCTGGGTCTGGGGCGGCGACGGCGAAACCGGCCCGGCCGGGGCCGTACCACCTTCGTCATTTCCATTTGCCAGCAAGCGCCAGCGCAAGACGACCGTGGTGATGGTGCTGCGTCACTTGCGCCACCTGAGCCAGCAGCTCGGCGCGTCGCCCGCCACCTGGGAACCCATCTTCAGCATCGCCGAGCAGGGCGGCAGCGAAGGGGCCGAAGACTGGGTCGATGCGCGCGACTGGAGCACCGGCTTCCTGCAGGCCGTGGATCTGCAGCCCGAGGCCTGGGGCGGCACCTGGCAGGACATGGCCTCGGCACCCGTGTTGGCGCCCCTGCTGGTGCTCGGAGGCGGCCTCGAAGGGGAGACGCCCGCGGCGGACGCCGACGCCGACCTCGACGACCCCACCGTGTGCGACCGCCTGAGCCGCGCCGTGCCCGATGCGGTGCTGCACCTGCTGGCGCGGCATGCGCCGCAAGCCGGAACCGCAAGCCGATGACGAAGCGCGGCCGTGTCGTGGTCGGCCTGTCCGGTGGTGTCGACTCCGCCGTCAGCGCCTGGCTGCTCAAGCAGCAGGGCTTCGACGTCGTGGGCCTGTTCATGAAGAACTGGGAGGACGACGACGAAGGCGAATACTGTTCCAGCAATGTCGACTTCGTCGACGCCGCAGCGGTGGCCGACGTCATCGGCATCGAAATCGAGCATGTCAATTTCGCCGCCGAATACAAGGACCGCGTGTTCGCCGAATTCCTGCGCGAATACGCAGCAGGCCGCACGCCCAACCCCGACGTGCTGTGCAACGCCGAGATCAAGTTCAAGGCCTTTCTCGACCATGCCCTGCGGCTGGGCGCCGAGCGCATCGCCACAGGGCATTACGCCCGGGTGCGTGAACTCGGCAGCGGCTTCGAACTGCTCAAGGGCCTGGACCCGGCCAAGGACCAGAGCTATTTCCTGCACCGCCTGACGCAGGCGCATTTGTCGAAGACCCTGTTTCCGGTGGGTGAACTGAAGAAGACCGAGGTGCGCCGCATCGCTGCCGAGATCGGGCTGCCGAATGCGAAGAAGAAGGACTCCACCGGCATCTGCTTCATCGGCGAGCGGCCGTTCCGCGACTTCCTGCAGCGCTACCTGAACCGCGAACCCGGGCCCATGCTCGACGAACGCGGCCACGAGGTCGGCCGCCATGTCGGCCTGAGCTTCTACACCCTGGGCCAGCGCCAGGGGCTGGGCATCGGCGGCGTGCGCGAAGGCGGCGGCGAGCACGCGCCCTGGTACGTGGCGCACAAGGATGTGGCGCACAACACGCTGCACGTGGTGCAGGGCCACGACCACCCCTGGCTGCAGTCGAGCTGGCTGCAGGCCGAGGACGCGAGCTGGGTCGCCGGCGCGCCGCCCGCGGCGGGACCGCTGGCCGCCAAGACACGCTATCGGCAGGCCGATGCCGTCTGCCGCTTCGAGCCCGCCGACGGCGGCTTCATGCTGCATTTCGACACCCCGCAATGGGCCGTCACGCCCGGACAGAGCGCCGTGCTCTACGACGGCGAGGTCTGCCTGGGCGGCGGCGTCATCGCGCGCGCCGAGCTGCCGCCGGTGGTGGCCGCCGCGACGCACGGCCGGCCGCGCCGGCGGCGTGCAGCGTGACGGGTGCCGACGCAGCGGCGCTCGTTCGCGCCACTGCGGGACAATGAAATCGATGCCCGCTCCCTCTGTGCCATGACCGATGCCACGCCCACCGCCGCCGACCCCGCCCGCCCGAGGCTGGCGGCACTGAACCGCGGTGCGCCGGCCGCACCGGCACGCCGGCGCCGCCGCTGGGGCTGGTGGCTTCTCGTCGTCGCCATGGTGGCGGCGGCCGCCGCGCTGCTGGCCACGCGCCAGACCGAGGTGCAGGCCAGCAGCGTGATGACGGCCTACCCCTCGGCACAGCATGCGCTGCTCACCGCTTCGGGCTACGTGGTGGCGCAGCGCCGCGCCGCGGTGTCGAGCAAGGCCACCGGGCGCCTGATCGAACTGCGCGTGCGCGAAGGCAGCGCCGTCGAGGCGGGCGAACTGATCGGCCGCCTGGACGCCAGCGACGTGGCCGCCGCCATGCAGGCCGCGCAGGCCGGTGTGCGCCAGGCCGAAGCGGCGTTGCAGCAGGCCGAAGCGGGTGTGCGCCAGGCCCAGGTGGAGCAGGCCAACGCCGACGCCGAACTGCGGCGCGTGCTGGAACTGCGCGCGCAGGACTTCGTTTCGCCGCAGGCGGTGGATGCCGCCCGGCGGCGCGCCGATGCGGCACGGGCCGGCTCCGCCGCGGCCGCGGCCGGCATCGCCGCGGCGCGCGGTAGCATCGCGGCGGCCGCGGCCCAGGTGCAGGTGCAGGCCGTCAACCGCGCCAATACCGAGATCCGCGCCCCGTTCAGCGGCGTGGTGCTGGTTAAGAACGCCAACGTCGGCGACATGATCACGCCGTTTTCCAGCGCCGCCGGCGCCCAGGGCGCGGTGGTCACGATGGCCGACATGGGCACGCTGGAGGTGGAGGCCGACGTCTCCGAGAGCAACGTCGGCCGCGTCGCCATCGAGATGCCGGTGGAGATCACGCTCGACGCCTTGCCCGAGGCGCGCTTTCGCGGCAGCGTGGTGCGCATCGTGCCCACGGTCGACCGCGCCAAGGCCACGGTGATGACGAAGATCCGCTTCGAGCAGCTCGACCCGCGTGTGCTGCCCGAGATGAGTGCCAAGGTCGTGTTCCTGAAACAGCGCCCCAGCGAGGCCGACCTGCAGCCGGTGCTGGCCGTCAATCCGCGCACCGTGGTGCAGCGCGACGGCCGGCCGGTGGTGCTGCGCATCGGCGCGGGCGAGCGGCTGGAGGCCGTGCCGGTGAACGCCGGCCGCATGCTGGGCGACCTGCTGGAGGTCGACGCCGGCGCACTGAAGGCCGGCGACCGGCTGGTGCTGGACCCCGGCGACGCGCTGCAGGTTGGTGCCCGCGTCGCCGTGGCCGGCAAGTAGCCGTAGACGCCGAAATAGCCGCGGAAGCCGAGCCCATGTCAGACGCCGGAGCGCCGCTGATCCGCATCCGCGGCCTGGCCAAGTCCTACCACCGCGGCGAGCAGGACATCGCCGTGCTGCTGGGCATCGACCTCGACGTGGCGGCCGGCGAGTTCGTGGCGCTGATGGGCCCCAGCGGCTCGGGCAAGAGCACGCTGCTGAACCTGATCGCCGGCATCGATCAACCCAGTGCCGGCACCATCCAGATCGGCGGCGTCGACATCGCCACGCTCGGCGAAGGCGCACTGGCCGACTGGCGCGCGGCCCACGTCGGCTTCATCTTTCAGTTCTACAACCTGATTCCAGTGCTGTCGGCGTTCGAGAACGTCGAGCTGCCGCTGCTGCTGACCGGTCTTTCCGCGCGCCAGCGACGCGAACGCGTGACGCAGGTGCTGGCGCTGGTGGCCTTGAGCGACCGCGCCGACCATCTGCCGAGCGAACTTTCGGGTGGCCAGCAGCAGCGCGTGGCGATCGCGCGCGCGCTGGTCGGCGACCCGACGCTGATCGTGGCCGACGAACCCACCGGCGACCTCGACCGCGCCACCGGCGAGGAGGTGCTGTCGCTGCTGGAGCAGCTGGTGGCCGAACTCGGCAAGACCATCGTGATGGTCACGCACGACCCCAAGGCGGCGGCGCGCGCGCAACGCCTGGTGCACCTGGAAAAGGGCGTGCTGGTGGACGAGCTCGCTGCCTGAAGCGCCAGCGCCCCGCGACACCCATGTTCCTGTTCCGCCTGCTGCTGAAGAACGCCTTCCGCCACCGGCTGCGCACGCTGCTGACGATGCTGGGCCTGGTGGTGGCCGTGTGCGCCTACGGCCTGCTGCGCACCATCGTCGACGCCTGGTATGCCGGCGCCGAGAACAGTTCGAGCACGCGGCTGATCACGCGCAGCGCCACCTCGCTCACCGTGCCGCTGCCGCTGGCCTACGCCGAGCGGCTGCGCGCGGTGGACGGCGTCGACCGCGTGAGCTGGTCGAACTGGTTCGGCGGCATCTACATCACGCAACGCAATTTCTTCCCGCAGTTCGCGGTGGACCCCGCCACCTACCTGCCGCTGTACCCCGAGTTCAGGCTCGCCGACGCCGAGCGCGTGGCCTGGCAACGCGACCGCAAGGGCGTGGTGGTGGGCGCCAAACTGGCGCAGAAGTACGGCTGGAAGCTGGGCGACAACATCCCGCTGCGCGGCACCATCTACAGCGGCAACTGGAA
>Ga0138256_10007357_pt1 | contig 11620 bp, 9 predicted proteins | sample KNB2016incub_MG_FD_105486 | JGI IMG/M metagenome (GOLD analysis project Ga0138256, IMG submission 105486) | Active sludge microbial communities from wastewater in Klosterneuburg, Austria - KNB2014incub_MG | ecosystem: Engineered > WWTP > Activated sludge > Unclassified | place: Austria...
ACGTCAGCCAGGCGGCGGCTGGCAAACTCGGCATACTGGTTGATTCGGCCGGTACGTTTGCACCCGGAACGCGGCAGGTCATAACGGTTACATTCCAGATGCAGGCCGCGGCCGCATACGGAGAGTACCCGATCACATTCTCGAGCACACCAACCCCGAAAGGCGTATCAAGTGCCGCCGGCATACTGCTTCCCGCCACCTTTGAAACCGGAAATGTCATCTCCGTCTCCGACCTCCCGGTCGAAATATCAGGCACCGTCCGCACACTTTCGGGCGGTATTTTTAATGCTATTTAGCGATCTGCGATTTCTTTGATAGACTTAGTGGCCAGCAAAGCGATAAACAAGGAGATCCGCCGTAAGTGTCTAAACGTGTAATTCTTGCATTGTTCATATTAACCTTCGCCGCTGTTGTACCAGCTCAAACCTTAAAATCCCGAGCTGAGGTGACTAATTTTGAGGAAACAAGTCGGTATGACGACGTCCTCGGATTCATAACCGAACTGCAAAAGCGTAGCCCTCTGGTCAAGACGGTTAATTTCGGAACCTCATTTGAAGGGCGAAAATTGCCGCTGATGATACTTTCAAACCCTGCGGTTTCTACTCCGGCTGCGGCAGCGAAGAGCGGCAAGCCTGTTATTTTTATCATGGGTAATATCCATGGGGGCGAGGTTGAAGGGAAAGAGGCAGTCCAACAGATTGCTCGCCGCCTAGTTCTGGGCGATCTAAAGCCGATGCTGTCAAAGGTGACGATACTGCTTGCGCCGATCTATAACGCTGACGGCAACGAAAAGATCGACATGAATAACCGCACTGCGCAGAATGGCCCGATCGGTGGCGTTGGCGTTCGCGAGAATTCGCAAAAGTTTGATCTCAATCGCGACTATATCAAGCTGGAATCTCCAGAGGCACAATCGCTAGTTGGATTGTTTAACGACTGGGACCCGCTTGTAACGGTTGATTTGCACACGACGAACGGCTCGTATCACGCGTATCACCTCACCTATTCGCAGCCGCTGAATCCGAACACCGATCACAGAATTCTCGATTATCAGAGAGACAAGATGATGCCGGCGATCGCGGAAGCAATGCTAAAAAACCACAAATTCCGGTCTTATTATTACGGCAATTTTCGAGGATTTGTTAACACTCCTCGACAGGGTGAAAAGCAGCAATGGGAGGCGTTTACTCACCAACCGCGAATTGGGCAGAACTATGGCGGGCTTCGCAACCGTCTAACGATATTGTCCGAAGCCTACAGTTATTTACCGTTTCAACGTCGTGTGGAGGTAAGCGAACGATTTGTCGAAGAAATTCTGAAATACTTTGTAGCCAATGGCACCGCTATCCGCAAACTGACAAAATCAATCGATGCCGATACGTCCCGGCTTTTTAGTGCTTTTCAGCCGGCAGAAATGGGCGTTGCGTTTCAACCAAAGGCATTGCCAAAGCCTGTAGAGATTCTCATCGGCGCCGTCGAAAAGGTCAAGAATCCGCGTTCCGGCAAGGACATGACGGCGATGATTGAAGACAAGATCACGCCTATGACCATGGAAGATTTGGGAATGTTTGCCGTGACTCGTTCTGTAAAGGCACCGGCGGCTTACGTGCTTAAGTATGATAAGGCAGTCGTGGACAAATTAATCCAACATGGAATCATGGTCGAAGAGCTTAGCAAGGATGCAAAGTTGGATGTCGAAAACCTATTGGTAGAGTCAGCCGCAAAGGCGGCGCGGCCGTTTCAGGGGCATCTTGAGATGAAAATTACGGGCAAATATTCGTCGGAGAAAAAGGATTTTCCGTCAGGAACCATAGTTGTTCGCACCGGACAGCCGCTCGGGCGCCTTGTTTTTTACTTACTTGAACCTGAGAGCGAAGATGGTTTGACGACCTGGAATTTCTTTGATACATCAATTGGTGTCGGGAAAACGCATCCGGTTAGCAAACTTGCGCATATTGCCAATCTTAGTCTAAAGCGGCGGCAAAATTAGGAGGCGTCGGCAACGATTCTATAGCAATGGTTGCAAAAAGGCGGCTCCGATTCGGGCCGCCCTTCTCAATTGGGTCAACAGCGAGTATTTAAGCCGTATCTAAAAATTCGATTCTTCGAACAAGCAAGCCAGACTCATGATCGGGTTTCTTAGGTTTGTCCGGTGCCGGATTTCCCCGAGCTGGCGGTTTCGGCTTGGGCTGCGGTGTGACAACCGGAGGCTTTTCCTTCGGCGGCGGTTTCTTAGGATCCTCCTTCTGTGCAGAGACTGCGAGAGAAAGTCCCATCATTAGCGTCAACGCAAAAAATATTTTCTGAATAACTTTCATGGCTATTAATTTTCCTCTTTCGTTAATTAACGCTCCGGGGAAAGAGGGAAAGTGCGTCCGCTATTTACCAAGCAATCCAAATGCCAAACACGGTCTTTTGACGCACGTCTGCGGTATTTGGTTGGAAATTACTATTACTGCGTTCATTTGGAATTTACAAAACTTTACACTGTTTCAGTTATTTTTATACGAAACCGTGAATTCGGCAACACTCTCAAGAAGCTTTTTGAGTTTTAGTGAGATAATTACGTCATGACAAGCGAGATGAATTCACGAGATCGGACGCGTTCGATTCTCGTTTTTATTGCAACCATCGCGATGATTGTGTTTAACGGTCTCGCGGCGACTGGTTATGTTAACGGCATTACGCCTGAGGTGGTTTCTGGCCGATACGAAACCGTTATGACACCGGCGGGCTATGCATTTTCAATCTGGACCCTAATTTATGTTGGTTTGTTCGGGCTCAGTATCTATCAGATGCTGCCGTCGAATATTTTTCGCTTTCGTTCGGTACGGTCTTTGTACATCGTCAGCTGTTTTTTGAATTGCGCCTGGATATTTTTTTGGCATAGGGAGCAGATCGGCATCTGTTTGGGCGTAATTTTTGCGTTGGCTGCGATCTTGCTAGTTCTTCTAAAAAGGTTTCGACGGCCCGGTTTAGAAGATGGCCAGGTGTTCACAAAAGCCATTTTTGGCCTATACGGCGGATGGGTAACCGCGGCCGCTTTGGTCAATTTTTCCGTGTTTATGCGGTATGCGGGCGTTGACATATCTTCGATGGGTTGGAATGCACTTGCTGTTGCTTTGCTCCTTATAGCGGCGGCCCTCGCCGTCTTCGTTAGGTTAAAACTGAAGAATTACCTGTATTCGCTCGCGATAGCGTGGGCAGCCACGGCCATCGCGGTGAAGCAAAGCGGTAATACGGCGGTTGTGGTTGCGGCGTCGATTTGTGTCATCGTTTGCCTCGTAATGGCGGTTAGTTTTGTAATGGATCAAAAAAGTACGACTTCATGAACGATGGGAAAATCTGTGTCTCCGTTTGTGCCGAAACCGGAGAAACACTATTCGAAAATGTTAATAAGGCGCAGGAACTGGCAGATGTTGTCGAGGTGCGCTTTGATTGCATGTCCGCCGGACGGCTTTCTGAGGTCAGGTCCAAGATTTCAAAATCTGAATTTATCAAGCCGCTGTTAGCGACGTTCCGTGCACCCGGGCAAGGGGGAAACGGGACTGCAACTCGCGACGAACGGCTCGGTTTTTGGGGCGACGGCGTTGAGTCATTTTGGAAATTTGATATTGAAGAAGATATTGCCGGGGAACTCGGCCACTTAGAAAGCTGCATCTTATCATTCCACGATTTCTCGGGTGTTCCATACGATATAGACGACATTTTCACCAGACTTGCCGCTGCCGGCACGGACATCATTAAAATGGCGGTAACAACCGCCGACGTCACTGATGGATTGGCGGTTTGGAAGTTAATGAAAAGGGCAAAGGCAGACGGGAAGGACCTGATTCCTATTGCGATGGGTGAGGCGGGAAAATGGACGCGAATTCTCGGACTAGCTCACGGTGCGGTTTTGACGTATGCCTCACTCGATGCCGGCGGAGAAACGGCCCCGGGGCAGGTGTCGGTACGCGATTTGATTGATACATACCGAGCCCGTCAACTTGACATGAACACACGGGTATTTGGGATCATCGGCGATCCGGTTTCGCAGTCAATGTCACCAGTTATGCAGAATCCGGCGTTTGTTGCGGCAGGTATTGATGCGGTTTTCATACCGCTTCTCGTGAAAGACCTGGATGCATTCATGCGCCGAATGGTAAAACGGGAAAGCCGCGAGGCTGAACTCAATTTTGGCGGATTCTCAGTTACAATGCCGCATAAGCAAACGGTGATGAAATACCTCGACGCGATTGACCAGACGGCGAAAATGATCGGGGCGGTCAACACCGTTAAGATCGAGGGTGATAAATTGACTGGCTATAATACTGACTCACACGGATTTATCACGCCACTCAAACACCATTTTGGAGAATTAAAAGATGCAAAGGTCGCTGTCGCCGGTGCTGGCGGAGCGGCCAGGGCGTGTGTTTACGCGCTGATTGCCGAAGGTGCGGAGGTCGAGATTCTTGTTCGGGATATTAAGAGGGCACAGCACATTTCTGAGGAATTTGGGATTTCAGCCCGGCTGATTTCGGATTTCAAGTCGGGAATTTCACGTTCGAACCCAAAAAGCCAGAAACCAAGGCCCAATCTCTCGAATGTTGATATTGTCGTTAACGCAACGCCGATGGGAATGGCCGGGCCTTTTGAGAATGAAAGTTTATTTACGGCAGACGAACTCGAAGGTGTAAGATTTGTTTATGACCTGGTGACTAAGCCATATGATACGCCGATTATTTCCGAGGCGAAAAAGGCCGGGATTCCGGCCATTGGCGGGTTAGAAATGCTTGTATCGCAGGGAGCCAAGCAGTTTGAAATCTGGACAGGACTTGTACCATCGGTTGAAATGATGCGGCAGTGCGTCCTGCGTAGAATGCGAGAGGTTAGGAAGTGAAAGTGGAGGCCCTCAATTGTCCGAATTGCGGTGGCGGTGTCGAAAGTAATTGTTCGATGTGTCAATTCTGCCGTACACGATTGAAAACAATGGCATGCCCATCGTGTTTTGGGCTGGTATTTATCGGCAGTAAGTTTTGTGCCCATTGCGGCGCGATTGCAGCTCCGCTCCAAGTCAGTCTCGATGAAAATCAGCGTCAGTGTCCACGCTGCCAATTGGCTCTTCAAACCATGGCGGTCGGAGAAATCTCGATCGATGGTTGTTCAAAATGCGATGGGATCTGGCTTGAGACAGGAGTGTTTGAGACGGTTTGTGCCGATCGTGAACGGCAATCTGCGGTACTTGGGTTTTTAGACCATCGCACCTCAACAGCACTGCAGAAAACAAAAGTAAACTACGTGCCATGCCCAGATTGCGGCCAGTTGATGAACCGCAACAATTTTGCTCGCGCATCGGGGGTAATCGTCGATATGTGTAAACGTCACGGTGTATGGTTTGACAGCGATGAACTGCCGGCGATCATCGACTTTGTTTATAAGGGCGGGATGGAAATTTCACGCCAGCGTGAACGAAACGAGATCGAGCAGGAGCGCGAAAGACTTCGCAGCGAGCAGCGGCGACAGTCGATAGGCGACCATCAATTTGGCCTGCGTAATGCCTATGACACAGATGATTTGGATGTCAGGGCGTTTGTGCGTGGACTTTTTGATTAAACTAAATGCGAAGGGAATCACAAAATTTACGTGGACCAGCGGTATAGCCGACAAATATTATTCCCGGAGATTGGCAAGCGCGGGCAGGAACGTCTGCATGAATCGCGTGTCTTGCTGGTTGGCTGCGGAGCACTCGGGGCCTCGCATGCCGAAATGCTGACACGGGCCGGTGTCGGTAAATTACGTATCGTTGACCGCGATTTTGTCGAACTCACAAACCTGCAGAGGCAAACGCTCTTTAAGGAATCGGACGCCAGTGAGCGATTGCCAAAGGCCATTGCAGCGCGAAACCGTCTAGCTGAGATCAATTCCGGGATCGAGGTAGAGCCGGTAATTGCCGACGTCAACTATTCAAACGTCGAATCCTTGATCGATGAATGCGACGTGGTCCTGGATGGTACGGATAATTTTCAGGTTCGCTATTTATTAAATGATGCCTGCATAAAGCACGGCCAGACATGGATATACGGGGCGGCCGTTTCAAGCTATGGTACAACGATGACGGTAATTCCCGGGGAAACGCCATGCTTGCGATGTATTTTTGACGAAATGCCCGATGTCGGATCCTCACCAACCTGTGATACGACAGGGGTTATTATGCCCATAATTGCGACGGTTTCTGCGACTCAGGTGGCCGAGGCGTTAAAGATATTGGTCGGGGACAAGGCCGCACTTCATGGCTCGCTCTTTCAATTTGATATTTGGGCCAACGATCGCCAACGCATCAAACTCGGGAAGCCAAATCCTGATTGTAAGGCTTGCGGAAAACATATTTTTGAGTTCCTTGATGCCGAGCTTCAAGAGTTTTCTGCCCTTCTGTGTGGCCGGGATGCTGTCCAGATTTCGCCCCTAAACTCGGCTGAGCTAGACCTTGCAGAACTTGCAGATCGACTGCGAAGTATAGCGGAAGTTCAGCATAATGACTATCTGGTACGATTCGTGGACGGCCCTAATGAGATGACCATTTTTCGTGACGGACGGGCAATTGTAAAGGGAACTGATGATGTCTCGGCGGCGAGGTCATTGTATGCTCGTTATGTTGGAACGTAGTTAAACGGCGTCAAAGCGAGGTGATAGTATTTCAATGAGCGCCAGACCAAAAGTGGTGATTATCGGCGGCGGATTCGGGGGCTTGTGGGCCGCGAAGGCACTCGCAAATAAACCCGTCAATGTAACGCTGATCGACCGAAAAAATCACCACGTTTTTCAACCGCTTCTGTATCAGGTTGCGACTGCCGTGCTTTCGCCGGGCGAAATCGCTTCACCCATTCGACGAATCCTGCATAAATACAAAAATATTGAGGTCATTCTGGGCGAGGTGACCGGTTTTGACAAACAGAATAACAAGGCCGTTTTGGGGGACGGATCAGAAGTTGGTTACGATTACTTGATCGTTGCTGCCGGTGCCAGGCACTCATACTTTTCTCATAACGAATGGGAACCGCATGCGCCCGGCCTAAAAACCATCGAGGATGCCCTGGAAATCCGGCGGCGCGTTTTGCTTGCATTTGAATTGGCGGAAAGGGAAGCTTATCTAGCCGGAATTCGGCCGCAATTGAATTTTGTGGTCGTCGGCGGCGGTCCAACCGGAGTCGAACTCGCCGGGGCGATCGCTGGCATTGCGAGGCAGGCGCTGGCCAAGGATTTTATCGCGATTGACACCCGAAAGGCCCGTGTGATGCTTTTCGAGGGGGCAGACCGGGTTCTCGGGACATTTGCGAAAGATTTGTCAGACAGTGCGAAGAGGCAACTCGAATCGATCGGTGTCGAGGTGCACTTGAATAGTTTTGTTACCGATCTCGATCCTGGCCACGTAAAGGTCGGCGACGAGTGGATTGATTGTGATGTTGTCGTATGGGCAACAGGTGTGGACGCTTCACCGCTCGGAAAAGCCCTCGGGGTCGAGGTTGATAAGGCTGGACGAGTCCTGGTTGGACCAGATCTGACCATTCCGGGCTTCGAGAACATTTTTGTAATCGGCGATATGGCCTCGCTGCTGCAGGAAAACGGCGAAGCTGTTCCCGGACTTAGTCCGGCTGCGATGCAGATGGGTACTTTGGCGGCGAAAAATATTCTTAGAAATATCAACGGAGCAGACCATGCAAATTTCCGTTATCTGGACAAAGGAACAATGGCGACGATTGGTCGCAGCAAGGCCATTGCGGACTTGAAGGGCCTGTATTTTACAGGGTTTATTGCATGGTTGATGTGGCTTTTTTTGCATGTTGTATTACTTATCGGCTTTCGCAATCGGGTTTATGTACTAATGGAATGGTTTTGGGCATATCTAACGCGAGAGAGAAGTGCCCGGCTCATCACCGGGGACGCTGATGAGTTGAAGGATGCTCTGCGATTCTTGAATGCCAGCGCACAGGCGCCGGGAATATTAAAGGCCCGCAAAGTCAAAGCCACCAAAAGTCCGAAATCCTAATAGTGAGGCTTCGAGCCTCGCCTCGCTTCCAAATTTGCTATCATTATGAGCGTCGTAAACTAGCCGGTTTTCTTTCTGATCCAATGAAATCTTTTTCTTTCTCAATCCTTGTCTTATTGTTTTGCAGGATCACGTCGTTTTCGAGTGAGCCGGCTGTTTGGTCGGTGAATTCGCGGGCGGATGTCCTGAGAGGCGATGCCCGCGGTGTTTCGATTGATCAAAACGGTACAATTTCACTGTCACCCAGGCTGGTTGAGGGCTTTAAGACCGAACAGCCATATATCTGGGCTAGCATCGCCGATACTGCCGGCAATGTGTATATCGGTACTGGCGGCGATGGCAAGCTTTTTAAGGTCGATGGATCCGGAAAAGGATCATTGTTTGCTGATTTCGCCGAGATGAACGTTTCTGCTTTGGCAATCGGCAGCGGCGGTGAACTCTTTGCGGCGACATCACCTGACGGCAGAGTTTACAGGATTGATTCCGCAGGCAGGACCGAAGCCTATTTCACGCCAACCGACAAATATATTTGGTCACTCGCGGTTATGGCGGATGGGACCCTTGCAGTTGGTACCGGCGACGGCGGTAAAATATACAAGGTGAAATCGGCCAATGCGTCACCTGAGGCGTCGCTATTTTTCGACACAAGTGAGTCGCATGTGATCTCGCTGGCGGCCGACAAAAGCGGAAACCTTTATGCGGGTACGGATTCCAGCGGCATCGTTATGAAGTTTGGGCTTGATGGCAAGCCATTTGGATTGCTGGATTCGCCCTTAAGGGAAATTCTTGAGCTGGCAATCGGTCCCGATGGTTCAGTCTATGCTCTCGCTCTTGGTGAGTCTGCGTCGGCACCAAAGGCCGATGCGGCGGCCGTTCCCGCGGCAACCCCTGAGAATAAGACCATTTCGGTAGAGAAGCCAAATCCGGCGGTACCCGAAACCCCGGCAAAAAGTCGTTATGATCTCACGGGTGTGAAATCAGGGGTTTACCGCATACTGCCGGACGGCGGCAATGAACTGCTGTGGGCATCGCCCGCCATCGCAGCATTTTCCATCTATGCACATCGAACGGGCGGCGGCGTTCTTGTCGGTACCTCGGATAAGGGCCGCATCTACAATATCGGAAACGACGGGAGCGAAACCCTTGTACTGCAAACGGACGCAAATCAAATATCGACGATCATTACCGATGGCCGCTCTTTGATTGCGACGTCAAGTAACCAGGGCTCAATGTTTCGTATTGGTCCGGAAACCGTGGCAGAGGGGAATTATGAATCTGCCATCCTCGACGCAAAGGTATCGGCGACTTGGGGAAGGATATGGTGGCGTTCGAGCGGTGGCGTTACCATTCAAACCAGGGCCGGCAATACTGAGAAAGCGGACGAGACGTGGAGCAACTGGAGTGCCCCTTTTACCGAACAACGAGGTGCTCAGGTGACGAGCCCGAAAGCCCGCTACTTTCAATGGCGAGCAGTTCTAAAAGGTGCCAACGCGACTCTTAGCGAGGTCAATCTTGGATTTCTACCGAGAAATCTTGCTCCCGAGGTGCTCTCAATTCAAGTCTTGCCGACGAATGTTGGACTTGCCGCAAACCCGCCCGTCCAGATAGATCCGAATATAGAATTGTCAGGACTTGATCCGGGCGTATTTGGAATTCCCGTCGTATCAGTCCCACCGCGTAAGGTTTATCAGCGAGCGGCGACTTCGCTGCAATGGACGGCGGAAGACCGCAATGGCGATAAACTAACCTACGACGTATATTACCGCGAGATAGGCGATTCGGAATTCAAACTGCTGCGGGGCGGTTTGAGTGAGAATTTTATCGCGATAGATGGCCAGTCACTGGCCGACGGGCGTTATGTCTTTAGGATCGTTGCAAAGGATTTGCGTTCGAACCTGACAGATATTGCTTTGTCAGGTGAAAAAAATACAGAGCCGATAGATATTGACAATACCGCTCCGGCTGTGTCGGCGACTCAGGCTCCGCAGGTCACCGCTGATAGAATTCGTGTTTCGTTCGAGGCAACCGATATATCCAGTTACCTTGTGAGGGCTGAATACAGTGTAAACGGAAGCGAGTGGATGACTGTCTATGCGGATGACGGCATTTCTGACAGTCCGAAAGAGAAATACACAATCGAAGTCCCCGCAAAGACGGCCGGCGAATATTCGGTCACGCTTCGGGTGTACGATGTCAGCGGAAACAGTGGGAACTCACGCGTAGTTGCTAGAAAATAACTTTCGAACGCCCGGGTTAAAATAGAGGTTGGGGGCTATTTCTTCGGCAGTGCCATGGTCTGCTTTTCGCTGTCCATTTCGAGATGGCGGGTCGTATTGTCGGTAACGCTTGGGGGGACGAGGTCACCGGTTTTGTATCGCGATTCGGTGGCTGCCCATTCTGTTTGAGCCGCCGGTAGCACTGCATTATTCGAAGTGCCGATCTCGGGAGTGTATTCCGTAGGCTGGTAAGTTTGTTGCCCCTTTTCGAGTTTTTTCAACTGTAGGTACTGGGCCGCCCCCGAACCCATCATCGTAAAGGCCGGAATCAGCATCCAGAACCACCAAGTTTTACCTCCGGCCATTCCAGTGACTGCCAGAACGATAGAGATTGCGAGGAACGCAATTCCCGTCGCAAATTTTGTAATAGCCCCTTCCCAATGGATTGGTTTTCCCTTTCTATCCAGTATTGGCCTTACCGGGCCAGTTGAACTTAAGGCACTGGAAACATTGCCCAGGTCGGTTCCGCAACTCCTGCAGAATTTACCCGCTTCCGGATTTTGGCCACCACATTTTGGACAAAACATAGTCTTTATTGATTCCGCGGACTTGTTCAAGCGGTCAGAAAGGCTTCTTTTTACCGGCCGGAGACTCGCTTCAGAAACTAATTGTCGCCAACCTCGCGCTGCCTTCTCGCTTCAAAGAGAATTACGCCGGCGGCAACCGAAACGTTCAACGAATCTATTTTTCCATACATTGGAATTTTTACCAAGACATCACAGTTATCGGCGACAAGCCTATGCAGGCCGCCGCCCTCGCCGCCAAGCACGAGCGCAGTCGGTCGTTTCCAATCCCAATCGGCATAATCCATCGCTGCGTCGATGCTCGTACCAACAACCCAAATATTTTGCCGCTTTAAGTTTTCAATCAGGCGATTCAAGTTCGGTGTCTTGGCAACTTTTACATATTCAATAGCGCCAGCCGAGGATTTTGCAACGGTTTCCGTGAGCCCAACCGCCCGACGCTCTGGAATAATGACACCGTCGATTCCGGCACAATCCGCGACTCGCAAGATAGCACCAAGATTTCGCGGGTCCTCAACACCATCGAGAATTAGAATCAGAGGGTCATCCTTTCCCTCGCCCAAAATGTCGTCTGTCGAAACATAATTTGATGAAGCTACAAAGGCGATTACGCCCTGGTGATTTGCCCCGGCATCGACGTATTTCGACAGTGCTTCGCGGGGAACCCTGGTAAATGGAATCGAGGATGAACGACAGAGTTCAATAATTTGAGTGAGACGGTTTTCCTTTGCACCGTCTGCAACCATTATTCGGTCAATTCGGCGTTTTTGAGCTCTGAGTGCCTCGAGGACAGG
>Ga0138256_10007358_pt1 | contig 11619 bp, 9 predicted proteins | sample KNB2016incub_MG_FD_105486 | JGI IMG/M metagenome (GOLD analysis project Ga0138256, IMG submission 105486) | Active sludge microbial communities from wastewater in Klosterneuburg, Austria - KNB2014incub_MG | ecosystem: Engineered > WWTP > Activated sludge > Unclassified | place: Austria...
GGCCTGCGCTGCATGTTCCACATGATGAACGAGGCGCGCATCGGCGTCGGCCTCGGCGCCGTGATGCTGGGCTACGCCGGCTACGAGGCGAGCCTGGAATACGCCCGGCAGCGCAGCCAGGGCCGGCCGATCACCGGCGCGGGCAAGGACGCCTCGCAGCCGCCGGTGCCCATCCTCCAGCATGCCGACGTGCGCCGCATGCTGCTGGCGCAGAAGAGTTATGTCGAAGGCGGCCTGGCACTCGAGTTGTATTGCGCGCGCCTGGTCGACGAACTGCACACCGGCGAGCCGCAGGCCGCGCGCGAGGCCGGCGTGCTGCTGGAAGTGCTGACGCCGATCGCCAAGAGCTGGCCCAGCGAATGGGGCCTGGAGGCCAATTCGCTGGCCATCCAGGTGCTGGGCGGCTATGGATACACGCGCGACTTCATGGTGGAACAGTACTGGCGCGACAACCGTCTGAACATGATCCACGAAGGCACGCACGGCATCCAGGCGCTGGACTTGCTGGGCCGCAAGGTGGTGATGGACGGCGGCGCCGGCCTCAAACTGCTGGCCGGGCGCATCGGCGAAACCATCCAGCGCGCCGGCCAGTTGGAAGGCCTGGCCGTGCCGACCAACGAACTGGCCGCGGCACTGCAGAGGCTGGGCACCGCGACCAAGGCCGCCTGGGCCACCGGCGTGCCGGAGGAAGCGCTGGCCAATGCGACGCCCTACCTGCAGGCCTTCGGCCACGTGGTGCTGGCCTGGCTGTGGCTGGACGTGGCGCTGGCCGTGTCGCGCCCCGGCCCCGCCGCGGGGGCTTTCGGCCAAGGCAAACTCGCGGCCATGCGCTACTTCTTCGCCTACGAACTGCCCAAGATCGACGCCTGGCTGGGCGTCGTATCGCGCCGCGAAGCCCTGGTGCGCGAACTGCCCGACGAAGCCTTTTGAGAAATGAGCAACAAGGCACTGGAACGCCTGGTCTGGATCCTCGTCTACAGCGGACTGCTGTTCGCCTGCCTGGGCGTGTTCCTGATGCGCAGCGACACCGTGCTCGGCTGGGTCTTCGTCATCGCCGGCCTGGTGGACGCCGCCACCGGCGCCGTGCTGATCTGGGTGCGCTCGCGCCGCAAGCGTTGACGCGCCTTTTCTTCCACCCTCCCGATTCCATACCCGAAGGAACCCGCCATGGGCACCCCCGTGCAGCAACTCTTCGACTTGTCAGGCCAGGTTGCCCTGGTCACCGGCGGCTCGCGTGGCCTGGGCCTGCAGATGGCCGAGGCGCTGGGCGAAGCCGGCGCCAAGGTGATGCTCACCTCGCGCAAGGCGGCCGACCTGGAGGAGGCGGCCGCGCACCTGTCCGAGCGCGGCATCGACGCGCGCTGGATCGCTGCCGACGCCAGTGATCCGGCACAGATCCAGAAGGTGGTCGACGAGACCATGCAGCGCCTGGGCCGCATCGACATCCTCGTCAACAACGCCGGCGCCACCTGGGGCGCGCCGGCCGAGGACTACCCGCTGGCGGCCTGGGACAAGGTGATGAACCTGAATATCCGCAGCCTGTTCCTGTTTGCGCAGGCCGTGGGCAAGGCGAGCATGATCCCCAACAGGAAGGGCCGCATCATCAACGTGGCCTCGATCGCCGGCCTGGGCGGCAGCATGGACGTGCAGTTCATCGCCTACGGCACGAGCAAGGGTGCGGCGGTCAATTTCACGCGTACGCTGGCGGCCGAATGGGGCCGCCACGGCATCACCGTGAATGCGCTGGCACCGGGCTTCTTCCCGAGCAAGATGACGCAGGGCGTGCTGGCGCAGTTCGGTGCCGAGAAGTTGGCCTCCGCGGCGCCGCTGAAGCGCCTGGGCGACGATGACGACCTGAAGGGCGCCGCGCTGCTCTTCGCCAGCGCTGCCGGCAAGCACATCACCGGGCAGATCCTGGCGGTGGACGGCGGCGTCTCGTCGGTGCACGGCGGGTAGGACCGGTGACGGCCACGCCGCTGCCCTTTCCGCTGCGCATCCCCTTCGTCGAACAGCTCGGGTTCGAGCTCTGGGGCTTCGGCGGCGGTCAGGCCGAGGTGCGCATGGATATCGCGGAGACCCACCTCAACAGCTGGGAGGTGGCGCATGGCGGCGTGCTGATGACGCTGCTGGACGTGGCCATGGCCCACGCCGCGCGCAGCAGCGGCGTTTCCGCAGCGGCCGCGCGTGGCCTGCTGCAGGATGCCGCCGCCCTCGGCCCGGGCGTCGTCACCGTAGAGATGAAGACCAGTTTCATGCGCCCGGCCGAGGGCCAGCTTCGTGCCGTCGGCCAACTGCTGCACCGCAGCGCCACGCTGGCCTTCTGCGAAGGCCGCGTCTTCGATGAAGCCGGTGCCCTGTGCGCGCACGCCACCGCCACCTTCAAATACCTGCGAGCGCTGCCCACCGCGGGGCGTACCGCCAAGCCGCGGCAACAGGCAGCGCCATCCAGCGAAAGGGAAACCCCATGATCAACCGCCGCATCGTCTTGGCTTCGCGTCCGGCCGCCGAGGCCACGCTCGACAACTTCCGCCTTGAAACTGTCGATCTGCCCGCCCTTCAAGACGGTCAGGTGCTGGTACGCAACCACTGGCTGAGCCTGGACCCCTACATGCGCATGCGCATGAACGAAGGGAAAAGCTACGCTGCGCCGCAGGCCCTGGGCGGGCCCATGGTGGGCGGCACGGCGGGCGAGGTGATCGGGTCGCGCCACGAGCGTTTCAAGCCCGGCGACAAGGTCGTGGGCGGGGGCGGCTGGCAGGAAGTTGCCGTGTTCGACGCCGGCCAGCCGGGCGTGCTGCGCAAGGTCGACGACTCGGTGATTCCACTCTCCGCCTACCTGGGCGCGGTCGGTATGCCCGGCGTCACGGCCTGGATGGGGCTGACGCAGATCATCGAGCCCAAAGCCGGCGAGACGGTGGTGGTGAGCGCCGCCAGCGGCGCCGTGGGCAGCGCCGTGGGCCAGTTGGCCAAGGCGCGCGGCTGCCGTGCCGTGGGCATCGCGGGCGGTGCCGACAAGTGCGCCTATGTGGTGGAAACGCTCGGCTTCGACGCCTGCATCGACTACAAGGCGCATCGCGATTTCGACGCCCTGGCCGCGGCCCTGGACGAGGCCTCGCCGCAGGGCGTCGACGGCAATTTCGAGAATGTGGGTGGCATGATCCTGGACGTGGTGATGACGCGCATGAATGCCTTCGGCCGCATCGCGCTGTGCGGCATGATCTCGGGCTACGACGGGGCGCCGATCCCGATGGCGCGCCCGGCGCTGCTGCTCACGCAGCGGCTCAAGCTGCAGGGTTTCATCGTCAGCGAGCACATGGCTTTGTGGCCCGAGGCCCTGAAGGAACTCGGCGGCCTGGTCGCCACTGGAAAACTCAAATACCGCGAAAGCATCGCTGTCGGCCTGGAGAGCGCACCGCAGGCTTTCCTGGGCCTGCTGAAGGGCCGCAATTTCGGCAAGCAGTTGGTGAAACTGGTTTGAACTGGACCTGCACGCGCTTCCAAGAGCTCGGCGTCGACAACCTGTACGACGCGCTGGCGCTGCGCTGCCGCGTCTTCGTGCTGGAGCAAGGTCCGTATCTCGACCCGGACGGCATCGACCGCCAGGCCTGGCACCTGCTGGGCCGCGACGCAGCCGGCACGCTGCAGGCCTACCTGCGCATCGTCGACCCCGGCGTGAAATATGCCGAACCCTCGATCGGCCGCGTCATCACCTCGCCCGAGGTGCGCGGCAACGGTCTGGGCCGCCGGCTTTTCGCCGAAGGCGTGGCGCGCTGCCGGGTGCTGTGGCCGGGTCGGGGCATCCGCATCAGCGCGCAGGCGCACCTGGAAGGCTTCTACGGCGGCTGGGGCTTCCGGCGCGTCGGTGAGGAATATCTGGAAGACAACATCCCGCATCTGGAAATGCTCAGGAGCCCGTGATGCACGCCACCCACGAAGTCACAAACCAGAGCACGCCGTATGTCGGCGTCAACCTGTTCCGCGCCAACCGGCCGCTGCGCGACGCGCTGCACCTGCACGCGCCCGAACTCGAGCTGGCGCGCCTGGACGAACTGGGTGCCGAGGCCGGCTCGGCGGCCCTGCAGGCCCACGCCCGACGCGCCAATGCCCACCTGCCGGTGCTGCACACGCACGACCGCCACGGCCGCCGCATCGACGAGGTCGAGTTCCACCCCAGCTACCACGCGCTGCTGGCCAGCGCCCTGCGCCACGGCCTGCACGGCACACCCTGGTCGCGCGGGCCGGGCGGTCATGTCGAACGCGCCGCGGCCTTCATGCTCTTCACCGAGGCCGAACCATCGGTGCTGTGCCCGGTGTCGATGAGTTATGCCGCCGCACCCGCATTGCGCGCCAACCCGGCGCTGCACGCGGCCTGGGGCCCGAAGCTGGCGCATACCGCCTACGACGAACGCTTCATCCCGTTCGACCAGAAGTCGGCCGTGACCATCGGCATGGGCATGACGGAAAAGCAGGGCGGCTCCGACGTGCGCGCCAACACCACCCGTGCCACGCCGCATGGCAAGGACGGCTGGGGCCAGCGCTACGCCGTCACCGGCCACAAGTGGTTCTTCTCGGCACCCATGTGCGACGCCTTCCTGGTACTGGCGCAAACGGCCAGCGGCCTGAGCTGCCTGTTCATGCCGCGTTTCCTGCCCGACGGCCGCCTGAATGCCATCGCCGTGCAGCGCCTGAAGCACAAGCTGGGCAACCACGCGAATGCCAGTTCCGAGGTCGAATTCGACCATGCCACGGCCTGGCTGGTGGGCGAGGAAGGGCGCGGCATCCCGCAGATCCTGGCCATGGGTGCGTTGACGAGGCTGGACTGCGCCCTGGGCACGGCCGGGCTGATGCGGCATGCGCTGTCGCTGGCGCTGCACCACACGGCGCAGCGCCACGCCTTCGGCCGTCCGCTCATCGCACAGCCGCTGATGCAGAACGTGCTGGCCGACCTGGCTCTGGAAAGCGAGGCCGCCACCGCGCTGGCGCTGCGCGTGGCGGTGGCGGTGGACCGCACCGACCATGCACCCGACGAACACGAAGCGGTGATGCGCCGCCTGCTCACGCCGGTGGCCAAATTCTGGATCTGCAAGCGCGGCAGCCACTTCGCGCAGGAGGCCATGGAATGCCTGGGCGGCAACGGCTACGTCGAAGCCGCGGGCGAGGGCGTGATGGCGCGCATCTACCGCGAGATGCCGGTGAATTCCATTTGGGAAGGCGCTGGCAACATCATGGCCATCGACCTGCTGCGCGCGCTGCGCGGTGCCGACGTGCTGCCGGCGCTGGAGCGCGAACTGGCGCCGGCGCGCGGTGCGCACGCCGCCTTCGACCGCGCCGCCGGACTGGTGCTGCACAGCGTCGAACAAGGCGTGCACGAGGCGCAGGCGCGCATCCTGGCACGCGACCTGGCGCTGGTGCTGCAGGCCGCGCTGCTGCAGCGTCAGGCACCGGCCTTCGTCTTCGACGCCTTCTGTGCGTCGCGCCTGGCGGCCACGCCCGACGTCTTCGGCCTGCTGCCCGCCGGCCTAGACCTGGAAGCGCTGGTCGAGCGCGCCTTGCCCGAACCCACCCCACAGGAGACCTCATGAGCCACTTGCAAGGCGGCATTGCCGTCATCACCGGCGCCGCCTCGGGCTTTGGCCTGGAAGCCAGCCGCATCGCGGCGCGGCTGGGCATGAAGATCGTGATGGCCGACGTGCAGGCCGACGCGCTGGAGCTGTCCAGCCACGATGTCGCCGCCTTGGGCGCTGCATGCGGATCCGGCGCCGAGGTGCTCGCGGTGCGCACCGATGTCTCCCGCGCTGCCGATGTGGACGCGCTGGCTGCAGCGACATTGCAGCGCTTCGGCGCGCCGCATCTCGTCTTCAACAATGCCGGCGTCGGTGCCGGCGGCCTGGTCTGGGAGCACAGCGCACGCGACTGGGAATGGGTATTCGGCGTCAACGTCATGGGCGTGGCGCATGGCGTGCGTGCCTTCACGCCGCTGATGCTGGCCGCTGCCGAGGCCGACCCGGCCTGGCACGGCCACATCGTCAATACCGCCAGCATGGCCGGGCTGCTGAACCCGCCCAACATGGGCTTGTACAACGCCAGCAAGCATGCCGTGGTGGCGCTCAGCGAGTCGCTCCACCAGGACCTGGCGCTGGTCAGCGACCAGGTGCACGCCCATGTGCTGTGCCCGTATTTCGTGCCCACCGGCATCACCCGCAGCGAGCGCAACCGCCCGCACGACCTGCACGATGCGGCCGCCAAGCCCACGCGCAGCCAGCTCATCCAGCAGGCCATGATCGACCAGGCGGTGAGCAAGGGCCGCGTCACCGCGGCGCAGGTGGCGCAATTCGTCTTCGACGCCTGTGCCGAGAACCGCTTCTACATCTACAGCCACCCCAAGGCGCTGGGCCCGGTGCAGACGCGGCTGGAAGACATCATGACCCCGCGCAATCCCAGCGACCCATTCCAGGACAAGCCCGAGATCGGCGAGCAGTTGCGCCAGGCGCTGCGTGAAGGGTAACGGCGCGCCACTGGCCGCTTCGGGGCCGTCCGCCGCGGCGGGCGCAGGGGTCGCGGTGATCGGCGCCGGCCCGGCCGGGCTGATGGCGGCCGAGGTGCTGGCCAGCGCCGGCCATCGCGTGGATGTCTTTGACGCCATGCCCTCGGTGGGGCGCAAATTCCTGCTCGCCGGCGTGGGCGGGCTGAACCTCACGCATGGCGAGCCTTTCGACGCTTTCGTCTCGCGCTATGGATCGCGGGCGCCGGTGCTGGCGCCGCTGCTGCGCGAATTCGGCGCCGATGCGCTCCGCGGTTGGGCGGCGGGGCTGGGCATCACCACCTTCGTCGGCAGTTCGGGGCGCGTTTTTCCCACCGACATGAAGGCTGCGCCCTTGCTGCGCGCCTGGCTGCACCGGCTGCGCGGGCAGGGTGTGCGGCTGCACATGCGGCACCGCTGGCAAGGCTGGGGCGACGATGGCGCCTTGCGTTTCGACACGCCGCAAGGCGCCTTGTCCGTGGCGCCGCAGGCCACCGTGCTGGCGTTGGGTGGCGCGAGCTGGCCGCGGCTGGGATCCGACGGCGCCTGGTGGCCCTGGCTGCAGGCGCGCGGCGTCGACCTGGCGCCGCTGCAGCCGTCCAACTGCGGCTTCGACGTGGGCTGGAGCGAACATTTCAGCCGCCGGCATGCCGGCGCGCCGTTGAAGGCGGTGGCCATCAGCTTCGACGGCTGGCGCCAGGTGGGTGAATGTGTCGTCACCGCCGGTGGCCTGGAGGGCAGCCTCGTCTATGCGGCGTCGGCCGCGTTGCGCGAGCGCATCGTGCGCGACGGCGCGGCCACCTTCGAGCTCGACCTGCTGCCGCAGCGCCCGCTGGACTGGGTGGCGCGTGAACTCGCCCATCCGCGCGGTCCACGCACGCTGTCCACTCACTTGAAGACGCGGCTGCACCTCTCGGGCGTGAAGGCCGGGCTGCTGTGGGAACTCGTGCCCAAGGAGGTGCAGGCACAGCCCGAACGCTTCGCGGCGCTGATCAAGGCCTTGCCGATTTGCGTGACCGCGCCGCGGCCCATCGCCGAGGCCATCAGCAGCGCCGGCGGCGTGCGCTTCGAGGCGCTGGACGAGGGCCTGATGCTGCGCGCGCTGCCCGGCGTGTTCTGCGCCGGCGAGATGCTCGATTGGGAAGCGTCCACCGGCGGCTATCTGCTTACCGCCTGCTTCGCGACGGGCCGCGCGGCCGGGCGGGGCGCGGCGCGCTGGCTTGCCGGCGGGCCAGGGCGGAACGGCGGGCGGGACGGTGCGGGCCCGTGGCACACTCCGCGGCCTTCGTGACCACCGCCCTCGCGGCACCCCGCTTCTTGGACAAGATCGTTCTGCAGATCGCCGCCGAACTGAAGGTTCGGCCGGCACAGGTCAACACCGCCGTCGAACTGCTCGACGCCGGCTCCACCGTCCCCTTCATCGCCCGCTACCGCAAGGAGGCTACCGAGGGTCTCGACGATATCCAGCTGCGTGAGCTGGAAGCGCGCCTGGCCTATTTGCGCGAGCTGGAGGACCGCCGCGCGACGGTGCTCAGGAGCATCGAGGAGCAGGGCAAGCTGACACCCGAATTGCGCGGCGCCATCGAAGCCGCGCCGACCAAGCAGGAACTGGAAGACCTGTACCTGCCCTACAAGCCGCGGCGCCGCACCAAGGGCATGATCGCGCGCGAGGCGGGGCTGGAGCCGCTGGCCGACCGGCTGTTCGCCGACCCGGGCCTGGAGCCGCTGGCCGAGGCGACGGCCTTCATCGCCGCCTACCCCGGCGGCCCCGGCGCCCTGGCCGAGGCCGGATTCGCCGATGCGCATGCGGTGCTCGACGGCGTGCGCGACCTGCTCGCCGAACGCTGGGCCGAAGACGCGGCCCTGGTGGGCCAGCTGCGCGAATGGCTGTGGGCCGAGGCCAGACTGCTGAGCAAGCTGGTCGAAGGCAAGGACGGCCAGCACCCCGACGCCGCCAAGTTTCGCGACTATTTCGACTATGCCGAGCCCATCCGCAACGTGCCCAGCCACCGCGCGCTGGCCGTCTTCCGCGGCCGTACGCAGGAGTGGCTGGACGCCAGGCTGGTGCTCGACGAAGAAACCGTGCCGGGCAAGCCCGGCCTGGCCGAAGGCCGCATCGCGCGGCATCTCGGCTGGTCCCATTCGAAGCGGGCGGGCGACGAGCTGATCCGCAAGACCATCGCCTGGACCTGGAAGGTCAAGCTCAGCCTGAGCCTGGAGCGCGACCTCTTCGGCCGCCTGCGCGAAGCCGCCGAAGCCGTGGCGATCAAGGTCTTCGCCGACAACCTGCGCGACCTGCTGCTGGCCGCGCCCGCGGGAAAACGCGTGGTGATGGGACTGGACCCGGGCATCCGCACCGGCGTCAAGGTGGCCGTGGTCAGCGATACCGGGCGCGTGCTGGACACCGCCACCGTCTACCCGCACGAACCGCGCTGCGACTGGGAAGGTTCGCTGCAGTCGCTGGGCCGCCTGGTGGCCACGCACGGCGTGAATCTCATCGCCATCGGCAACGGCACCGCCAGCCGCGAGACCGACAAGCTGGCGGCCGACCTCATCAAGCGCATCCAGCCGCTGGCACCCGACGTGAAGCTCGACAAGATCGTCGTCAGCGAAGCCGGCGCCAGCGTGTACAGCGCCAGCGAGTTCGCCAGCCGGGAGCTGCCCGATCTGGACGTGAGCCTGCGAGGCGCGGTGAGCATCGCGCGCCGGCTGCAGGATCCGCTCGCCGAACTGGTGAAGATCGACCCCAAGAGCATCGGCGTTGGCCAGTACCAGCACGACGTCAATCAGAGCGGGCTGGCCAGGAGCCTGGACGCGGTGGTCGAGGACTGCGTCAATGCGGTGGGCGTGGACCTGAATACGGCTTCGGCGCCGCTGCTCGCGCGCGTCTCGGGCCTGTCGCCCGCAGTGGCGGCGAGCATCGTGCGCTGGCGCGACGCGCATGGCGCCTTCCGCAGCCGCCGGCAGCTGCTCGACGTGACTGGGCTCGGCCCCAAGACCTTCGAGCAGGCGGCGGGCTTCCTGCGCATCCGCGACGGCGACGATCCGCTGGACATGACCGGCGTGCATCCCGAGACCTACCCCGTGGTGCAGAAGCTGCTGGCCGCCACCGGCCGCCCGGTGCAGGAGCTGATGGGCCGCGCCGAGGTGCTGCGCACGCTCAAGCCCGAGACGATCGCACGTGAACTGGCCGACGAACGCTTCGGTGCCATCACCGTGAAGGACATCCTGGCCGAGCTGGAAAAGCCCGGCCGCGACCCGCGCCCCGACTTCAAGGTGGCGCGCTTCAACGACAGCGTCACCGACCTCAAGGACCTGCAGCCCGGCATGGTGCTCGAAGGCACGGTGAGCAACGTGGCGCAATTCGGCGCCTTCGTCGACCTGGGTGTGCACCAGGACGGCCTGGTGCACGTGAGCCAGATGAGCCACAAATTCGTGAGCGATGCGCGCGAAGTGGTGAAGACCGGCGTGGTGGTCAAGGTGCGCGTGCTCGAGGTCGACCTGGCGCGCAAGCGCATCAGCCTGACGATGAAGCTGGACGTGCCGCTGCCGGCAGCACCCGAAGGCGGCGCCGACAACCGCTACCGCCCCGCGGCACGCCAGGAGCGCAGCCGTGCGGCCGAGCCCGCAGCCACCGGCGCCAGCGCCATGGCGGCGGCCTTTGCGCGTCTGCAGGGCCGGCGCTGACGCCTGCGGCCTGTCGGTCGGCAACCCGGATGCGCGCAGGGCAGATCCTGGCCACCAACGCGACTGGCATATCGCGGCGGCCGAGAGCCAGCGGCTGGCCGACGAATTCGCGCAAATGGTGGCTTCATCGCGGCGCATCGACGCCCAGCCGCTCGTCTGACGTTGCCTGACGCCGCCCCTGGGCTAGAATTTGCCTTCGATTCACCAGCAAGGGCGAGAAAGGCATCCTGGTTATGACACCGCGGACTTCGACCTTTTTTGCCGAGGCCTTGGCCCCGGCGTGAACCGCTGCGCTGTCGTTCCCCCTTCCCCCTGAACAAAGCGCGGCCAACCCCCGCGTTTTTTCGTTTCTGGAGATCAAGAACATGTTGAACGTGACGCTGCCGGACGGGTCCCGGCGAGAATTTCCCGGCCCCGTCTCCGTGGCCGCGGTGGCGGCCGCCATCGGTGCCGGCCTGGCCAAGGCGGCCATCGCCGGCCGTGTGGACGGCCGGCTCGTCGACACCAGCCACATCGTCGACCGCGACGCGCAACTGGCCATCGTCACCGACAAGGACGCCGACGGCCTGGAGATCATTCGCCACAGCACGGCGCACCTGCTGGCGTATGCGGTGAAGGAACTGTTTCCCGACGCCCAGGTGACGATCGGCCCGGTGATCGAAAACGGCTTCTATTACGACTTCGCCTACAAGCGCCCCTTTACGCCCGAGGACCTGGCCGCGATCGAAAAGCGCATGGCGGAGCTCGCCGTCAAGGACGAGCCGGTCGAGCGCCGCGTGCTGCCGCGCGACGAGGCGGTGGCGTACTTCAAGTCACTCGGCGAGCACTACAAGGCCGAGATCATCGCCAGCATCCCGGCCGGCGAGGACGTCAGCCTGTACCGCGAAGGCGGTTTCGAAGACCTGTGCCGCGGCCCGCACGTGCCGCGCACGGGCAAGCTGCGCCACTTCAAGCTCATGAAGGTGGCCGGCGCCTACTGGCGCGGCGACCAGGCCAACGAACAACTGCAGCGCATCTACGGCACGGCATGGGCCAGCAAGGACGAGCTGCAGCAATACCTGACGATGCTGGAGGAAGCCGAGAAGCGCGACCACCGCAAGCTCGGCCGCGAACTCGACCTCTTCCACTTGGACGAGCATTCGCCCGGCACGGTGTTCTGGCATCCCCATGGCTGGACGGTGTGGCAGCAGGTGGAGCAGTACATGCGCACTGTGTACCGCGACAACGGCTACCAGGAGGTGAAAGGCCCGCAGATCCTGGACCAGGGCCTGTGGGAGAAGACCGGCCACTGGGACAAATACCGCGAGAACATGTTCACGACCGAATCGGAGAAGCGCCACTACGCGCTGAAGCCGATGAACTGCCCCGGCCACATCCTGATCTTCAAGCAGGGCATCAAGAGCTACCGCGAC
>Ga0138256_10007359_pt1 | contig 11619 bp, 9 predicted proteins | sample KNB2016incub_MG_FD_105486 | JGI IMG/M metagenome (GOLD analysis project Ga0138256, IMG submission 105486) | Active sludge microbial communities from wastewater in Klosterneuburg, Austria - KNB2014incub_MG | ecosystem: Engineered > WWTP > Activated sludge > Unclassified | place: Austria...
CGTTCTGTCCGTTTCCTATTGAAGGACTGTCGCGCATCTTGGGTAAGAAGAAGTCACCACTGCCGTGGATGGTGTTTGCTGGTGGCGTCACAGGCGGCGTTTCCATTTACGGGCTGGCATGGTGGGTGAGTGCCGTCGCGTATCCGTTGAATATCGGAGGTCGCCCGCTGCATAGCTGGCCATCGTTCATTCCCCCGACGTTTGAAGGCACGGTGTTGGTCGCTTCACTTGCGGCATTCTTCAGCGTCTTTTTGCTGAGCGGCCTGCCACGACTCAGTCATTCGGTGTTTGAAGTCGAACGGTTCAAGCGTGCAAGCACCGATGCTTTTTTTCTTTGGATCGCATCAGACGACGCAAAGTTCGACAACGCAGCTACGAAGTCACGCCTGGAAGCCATCGGAGCGGTCGAAATTTGGGAGGTGCCGAGTGATGAATAAGCACTCCTGTCTTTGTCCCATCAACCGCAGGGCGCTAGCCCCGGTTCGACACCCAATTGTAACCGAGGCAACCAACGCTAGCGCCCTGCGACTAATTTTTGCAGCGTTGCTCCTCACGGGCTGCGCTCAGGAAATGGACAATCAGGCCCGCGTCGATCCACAGGAACCGACGCCGTTTTTTGAGAACCAATCGTCGTCTCGTGCGTTGCCAGCTCATACGGTTGCTGCGAGTCCATCGACACTCAGTGGACTGAATTCGCACGCGCCCGTTGACAAGCCGTTGTTGTCCGACGATCCGGTCGTCAACACCGGACGGAAGGATGGCCAGCCGGTTGAAACGATTCCTGATGCTGTTCTTGAACACACAACTTACACCGATTTGCTGCAACGAGGTCGTGAGCGATTTGGGATTTCCTGCGTGCCATGTCACGACGCGACTGGCAGCGGAAACGGGATGGCCGTACGTCGCGGCTTTCCGTATCCTCCGACGTATCACAGCGATCGACTTCGAGCGGCACCGCTGGGGCATATCTTTGTTCAGATCACTGAAGGCGGGACAAAAATGCCACCGTACGGCGATCTGATCTCCGTCGAAGATCGCTGGGCAATTGCTGCGTACGTTCGCGCTCTCCAGTTCAGTCAGCACGCGCCGGTAGATCAACTTGACGATGCCGACCGCACACAACTGGAGGCTGCGAAATGAGCGTTGCCTCCGACAAATCGATGTTACGAAGCTCGCGACGGTCCATCCTGTGGATCGTGTTTGTGTTCGCCGCCTTGCTGAGCCTCATCATCGCAGTCTGGCGACCTCGCGATTTCTTTCCCGCGTGGCTCGCCGCGAGTATGTGGCCGTGGAGTGTCTGCGTTGGAGCGTTGGCACTGCGATTGATTCTGGTACTGACCGGCGGACGCTGGGGCGTTGGGTCCTTGCCGTGGTTGAATGGAATCGTACGATTGCTGCCGCTGACCGCAGTACTATTTCTCCCCTGGGCATTTGGTCTGCATCAACTGTATTCGTGGACTGACCCGTCTGCGTTTGCGGGACTGGAGAACGTTGAACATCGGCAGTGGTATTTTCAACCGTGGTTTGTGATCGCTCGGACGGTTGGCTATTTCGCCTTGTGGAGCGTGCTGTCGGTACTGGCGACCGGGTTGCCGAGATTCCGCTCACCGTTTTCCTCCGACCGTCATTCAAAATCGATTGCGATTCCCGGCGGCCAGGCGCTGGCCGGACTGGGATTGGTCGCGCTGCTGGTAAGCGTTACCTGGGCAGCAATGGACTGGGTGATGTCACTCGATCCGTATTTCATGTCGACGCTGTTCGGCGCGCTCGTCGGCATGGGAGCCATGCTGTGCGGACTGTCGATGCTGGTGGCGTTGTATTGTTCGAGTGAAACCGTAGCGGAAGTCGCCAGGACTTTTGGTGATTCAGATGTCGATGCTAAACCACCGAAACTCTCCGCGAGTTCCGCGACAGAAGACGCTGCGCTGCCAGATCTTGCCAACCTGCTGCTGGCGTTCGTGATGCTGTGGGCCTATCTCTCGTTTTCGCAGTTTCTCATCATGTGGTCTGGTGATTTGCCGATTGAAGCGTCTTTTTATGAACCGCGAAGTCATGGCCTGTGGTATTACGTGACTCTCGCGGTGACACTGGGCGGATTTGCAATTCCATTTTGTTGCCTGATGTCGCACGACTTCAAACGCTCGCGGCGAAAAGTGGGCACTCTGGCAGTCTGTCTGCTGTTTGTTCGGATCGTTGAACTGTGGTGGATGATCGTGCCGCATTCGATGGAACACGCCATGCGTTTCAACTGGGCGCTGATTCCAACGGCCGTGTTGATGATTTGCGGATGGTTGCTGATCGCGGGTGGACAATCGGGATTGAGGCCGTCGGTTCGGTCAGAAGGAGACGGCAATGGCTGAAACGAATCGTCCCGTAGAGAGGGACCACAACAGCGATTCCACGTTGGTCGAAGCGGTTCGGCAGGGCCACGAATCCAGCACGCTGGCTGTGCGAGCCGTCGCGGTCACTGGCGTTGCGATATTTCTGGTCGCGGTATGTGCGCTGGGAATTGTGGCGATGGTAATGAAGTCCAAACCAAAATTGCCTGCCGACATACTCTCCGCATCTGAACAATGGAAACGTGATGTTACGGATCCTGGCGTGCAGCTAAACCAGGCAGTGGAACGCCGCCAGCTCGCCGAAAAAAACGACCAGCGGCTCAACAGCTATGGCTGGGAAAACGATGATCACTCCACGGCCAGAATTCCGATTGATCGTGCAATGGAAATCATGGCTGACCGTAAACTAGAGGTGGCATGGCCCGCGTCGGAGAAAGAGGCCACGCCATGAATGAATCCATCCCGATCCTTCCGGACGCGGCGTCAACGTCGGCCAGTGAAGTGGATCTGCTGTCGCTGACACTGCTGAGCATCACCTTCGTATTTTCCGTCGGTATCGCATGTGCCATTGGCTACTTCGCGCTGCGATACTGGCACACACGAGACGTGAACCGCAAACTTCACGAATCCGTGAAAGCTCACTGGCAGATCGAACTGACATGGTCACTCATTCCGCTAATCATTCTCATGGTCATGTTCTCATGGGGAGCCGACATGTTCGTCCGCTACCACGAACCGCCGGACAATCCGATTGAAATCAACGTCGTCGCGAAACAGTGGATGTGGAAGATTGGTCATGAAAGCGGTCCGCGAGAAATCAATGCATTGCACATTCCCATAGGTCGACCAGTGCGGCTGACAATGATTTCCGAAGACGTCATTCACAGCTTTTACGTTCCCGCGTTCCGCAACAAACAGGATGTGCTGCCCGGACGGTACACGACGATGTGGTTCGAAGCTACAAAGCTAGGTACGTATCATCTGTTCTGCGCAGAATTCTGCGGTACTAATCATTCGCGAATGATTGGACAGGTCATTGTGCAAAGCCCAGCGGATCATGCGGCGTGGCTGGAGTCACAACCCGTCGCTTCGGCAGCGGAACGAGGCCGACGGCTGATGGATTCTTCCGGCTGCCTGCAGTGTCACGGTGCCGATGGTAATCGTTTCGGGCCTCCATTGAACGGTCTTTTCGGTCGGCAGGTGGTCCTCAAAGACGGTTCGCGGCATACCGTGGACGAAAGCTATATTCGGCGAGCCATCCTGGAGCCTCAGACGCAGATGCGAGCCGGTTTTCAGCCAATTATGCCCAGCTTTGACGGCAAGCTGACGCCAGAACAAGTGCTGGACATCATGATGTATCTGAAGTCGGTCGCTGACGCAGATGGTCCCGTGGCTGGCCCCGGTCCCGACACAGCTTCACTTCTTCCGGAGTCACCCCACAGCTCTTCTCCCCCCTCGGGGGGAGAAGATGGCCGCAGGCCAGATGAGGGGGGGCTTGGTCCAGACGACTCTCAATTGTCAAAAACGCTCACAGAACTACCCCTCACCCCAGCCCTCTCCCCTTCGAGGGGAGAGGGGGCAAACGCATTCCCGGCACCTCCCGCGACGACAGATTCCTCGTCATCCGGCAACAACTCTCGGGAGGAAATAAAATGACCGAGTCATCAAATAATTATCTCAACGACGGAAGCACAATTCGTTCGTGGCTGCTGACGACGGACCATAAACGCATCGCCATCCTGTATATGGTGTCGATCACGTTCTTCTTTTTGTTCGGTGGAGCGGCAGCCGTACTGATCCGCCTGGAACTCCTGACGCCCGAAGGCGACATGATGCGGGCGGACACCTACAACAAACTGTTCTCGCTGCACGGCATCATCATGGTGTTCTTTTTTCTGATCCCGTCGATTCCGTCCGTGTTGGGCAACTTTCTGATTCCCATCATGATCGGTGCCCGCGACATGGCGTTTCCGAAACTGAATCTGATCAGTTGGTACATCTTCATGACCGGTGGACTGTTTTCTCTGATCACGATTCTGGTTGGTGGTGTCGATACCGGCTGGACGTTCTATACGCCCTATAGCAGCACCTATGCCAACACATACGTGCTGCTGGCGGCGGCGGGAATCTTTATCGCCGGGTTTTCGTCTATTCTGACCGGACTGAATTTTATCGTCACGATTCATCTGCTGCGGGCACCCGGCATGCACTGGTTTCGACTGCCACTGTTCGTGTGGACTCATTACGCGACAAGCCTGATCTTCGTGTTGGGCACACCGGTGCTGGCCGTTACTCTGGCGCTGCTGGGTGTCGAACGAATTCTGGGCGTCGGCATCTTTGATCCGGCACTTGGTGGTGACCCGTTGCTGTTTCAGCATCTGTTCTGGTTCTATTCGCACCCAGCAGTTTACATCATGATCCTGCCGGGGATGGGAGTGGTCAGCGAACTGATGGCCTGTTTTTCCCGCAAGCCAATCTTTGGCTACGGATTTGTCGCGATGGCCGGACTGGGAATTGCGGTCCTGAGTTTCCTGGTGTGGGGCCATCACATGTTCGTCAGCGGCCAATCTGTTTACGCTGGGCTGGTCTTTTCATTCCTCTCGATGCTGGTTGCAATTCCGTCAGCGGTGAAGGTCTTCAACTGGACAGCCACGATGTACAAAGGCACGATCTTTCTGAAGACGCCCATGCTGTACGCTCTGGGATTTATCGGTCTGTTCACCGTCGGTGGGCTGACCGGGATTAGCCTTGCCACGTTACCGTTCGATGTTCACGTTCACGACACATATTTCATTGTGGCTCATTTTCATTACATCATGGTGGGCAGTGCGGTCATGGCTTATCTCGGTGGCATCCATTTCTGGTGGCCAAAAATCACCGGACGTATCTATTCCGAATGGTGGGGCCGAGTCAGCGCGCTGGTCGTTTTCTTTGGTTTCAATCTGGCATTTTTCCCGCAGTTCGTGCTGGGCTATCTCGGTAATCCGCGTCGCTATCACCAGTATCCCGGCGAGTTCCAGGTGTTCCACATCATGAGCAGTCTGGGAGCAACGATTCTGGGGCTGGGTTATCTTCTGCCGCTGTGTTACCTGACGTGGTCGCTGAAGTACGGACGCAGGGCGAGTGACAATCCGTGGCACGCGAAAGGCCTGGAATGGGAAACTTCGTCACCGCCACCGACGCACAATTTTGTGACAACGCCCATCGTTAACGAACCTCCCTACAACTACGGCCAGCCTCACCGCGAGGAGGAAATTGGTGAAGGCGAACCGGCCAAACACCACGTGGAGAAGGCAGAGGTGGAATCATGAGCATTCAGTATTCGTCAACGCAAACCGTGCCCCTCGCACTGCCCTACGACAACGCCGATCAGCAGCGAGAAGCAGCCGTATTCGGCATGTGGATTTTTCTGGCGACGGAAGTCCTGTTTTTCGGTGGCCTGTTTGTAGCTTACATTGTGTATCGCTACGAATATCCGGCCGCTTTCAAAGCAGGCTCTGCGCACCTCAGCATAATGTCGGGCGCGGTGATGACAGCCGTTCTGCTGCTCGGAAGTTTGTTGGTGGCCATCAGCGACGTACTGATTCGTCGCCGCGTCCATGACTCCGACCCCAGGAAAGCCATCGTCCGCAATCTGGCAATCACGACGTTTCTGGGAGTCGTGTTTTTGAGTCTTGAATTCTACGAATGGGGTCAACTGATTCACGAAGGCTTCTTTCCGGGGCCTCAATTCAATCTGGCACGGTTCGCGGAATCAGGAGCCGGTGGTCGTTCGCCGGAAATGTTCTTTTGTTTGTTCTTCTTCATGACCGGACTGCATGCGTTTCACATGATCATTGGAGTCGCGCTGATCGGCGGGGTCGCCACCGCATTGTATCGCACAGACAACATCGCCCGTCACGCCAATCTGCTGGAGAACATTGGCCTGTACTGGCACTTTGTGGATATCATCTGGGTGTTCCTGTTTCCTTTGTTCTATCTGGTGGAGGCGTAGGCCGGGAGGCCCGGCAGCCGATTCGAGCGACAGCGAGGAACCAACGAAGGTTCTCGTTGGTCGCAGGGTAAGCACCCGTGCATAAGTTAAATGGCAGAATCGCAGGATTCACAATCAGGGGAGTGACGTTCTCGGTCGCCGCAAACCCGGCGAGCGGAGCGGCGTAAGCCCTCCGAGTCAAATGCGGGCAACTCGGTGGGCTGACACCCACCGCTCGCCAAATTATGCCCCAAGACTTACGCATGGGTGCTTAATTTCAACACCGCGACGCTTTTCTTGAAACGAATTCTGACAATGTCTGCAACTGCACAAACTGATTCCACACCGAACTCATCAAATCACGAGACGCATGTCAGCCCGACGGCGCTGTGCATCACGTTTGGTTTGCTGATGATCCTGTTGGTCGCGACGGTCATCTCTGCCAAGGTGTTCCACGGAACGGCAGGCACAGTCACCGGCCTCTCCATTTCGGTTGTGAAGACGTTTCTGATTGCTGTGATCTTCATGAACTTGAAAGGCAGCGTCGGCATGATTCGCCTCGCCGCCTGTGCTGCCATCCTGTGGCTGGCCATCGCGATCATGATCGTGATGGGCGATTACGCCACGCGCGGCTGGGACGACGTCGATGGACTGAATCTGCGTCAGGCCACAATTCCGGCCGGGACTCCTGAAGCCGAGGCACCGTGACATTGATCGACTCGATGGTATAATCAACCTGGTTTTCTCTGCTTATGTCCAACGAGAGGGTCCGCCCGATGCAACAGAATCCGTTTCCCGGCATGAACCCCTGGCTCGAATCGCACTGGGGAGATATTCACACCCGACTAACCACCTATGCGTCCGACCAGATTCAACCACAGTTGCCAGCAGGTCTTCGGGCGCGTGTCGAAGAGTACGTGGGCGTTGACGTCGATGACGAAAATGAAAACGGTGGCCGATTCGCCAGTCCGTCGCAAAGCGATTCCAATATCCGATTTTCCCCAGCCGTGCGAGTGATTGAGCATTTGCGCCCCGAGGTTGATCGTGGTGGGACGGCGGTGGCCATTGCAGTCGCCGAACCTGTGTTGGTTACCCGCCGCCTGGACCCACCTACTCTGCGTCGAATACAAATCGTTGATTCCGCGAACGGTCATCGAATCGTGACCGCGATTGAGTTTCTCAGTCCCGCGAACAAAATCGGCAGGCTGGGCCGCCGAAAGTACCTCAAAAAACAAGCCTTGATGCTTGAGGCGAACGTGAACCTTGTCGAGATTGATCTGATCCGCCTTGGCAGTTGGGTTCTCGCGGCACCGGAGTCGGCAGTTCCCGAGTATTGTCGTCATCCGTATCGGATCAGCGTGGTTCGCGCAGAGGATCCCGATGTGGCCGAAGTCTATCCGGCGCGGATGGACCAGCCCCTGCCAACGATCCGCATTCCACTCCGACCGGACGACAAAGACGTGACCTTGCAGCTCCAGTCGCTGTTAAACATGGCCTATGTTAACGGACGTTATGGAGATGACATCGACTATCGAGAGCCGCCCAAACCACCGCTTGTCGGCAGCGACGCGGAGTGGGCCGACGCATGGTTACGAGAGCAGAGGATTCGAGTCTAGTAAATTGAATGCTCGGTCGTTTCAATTGCACTTTTCCCGACTCAAACCTCGCGTGTCAGCCTGTCGCGGCGAATCAGAGTCGTCACGCCAAAGACCAGAGCCAACACCGTGGCAATGCCCAGCACGCGAACGGTCCATTGCACGGCAGATCCAAACTTTCCGGTGGTTGGATCGTAGACGTAGCATCGCAGGAATGATTTAGTGCCGCCTGCATCGGAAACTTTCGCCACCGTTCCCAGGCGTGCTGATTCAATGGCAGCCGCAAGTTTTTTTTCGGGAAACTCTATGCCGTTCAGGCAATCGGTGATTACGCCCTGAGGCGACAGCAGAAACACTCCGGCCGGATGAGCGAACTGCTTGGTTTCTTCATCCCACACGTAGTGGTATCCCAAACTGGAAGTGAGAGCCTCGATCGATGCTTCGCTTCCGGTCAGGCAATGCCATCCCTGTTCTGTTCCGGGGCGAGCGTAGCGGCGGACGAGTTGCTTCAGTGAAGCTTTTGCTTTTTCCGGAGTGTCTCGTGGATCAAAGCTGACCAAAATGACCTGAAAATCCGTCCCGGCGTTTGCCTTGACCTCGGCCAATGACCTCACCAGTCCATCCGCCGCCAGCTTGCACAGCATCGGACATTCGAAATACACCAGACACAACACCGCTGGCTTGTCCTGCAAGGTCTTCCTCAGCGTAGTGTCCTGACCATGATGGTTGCGAAACACTCCGTCCAGTGCGATTTCTTTTCCGATCGGTGGCTCCAGCGAGACATCGTTGAGCAATTCTCGCGACGTTTGCCCAACAACGCCATTTGCCGTAACCAGACAAAAGACAAAGCTCAACAAGACAGGCAGGTAGAATCGCATCAGGGTCGCCAAACAAAGATGAGGAGCCAAGTACACGGCCTACGGACTGGATTCAGCCTGCACAACTGAGACTTCAAACGCCCACAGAAATATTGAATGATCGTTCTCAGTGCAGCCCTCTTTGGATAACTGTAGTCCTAACTCACATTCGTCTCAATGATGAATGTGTCGGCATCGTCGAATCGGACGCCACGATCATCGTACCACTGATGTCTACTCATGTGCTGGGCTGGTAAGGCGAGCGGCAGATGGTGCGATACCCGGAAAGAAGCCGGACATCCTGGAGAAGCCGGGCTTCCAGGCGAGCGGAAGAAACAGGATTACCAGAGATATCGTGTCGCCCAGGGAATCCGACCTGAGAGAGGGCGGACTACGTAGGCAGATCTGTCCTCAGATCTGCTTCCTGTGGCGTGATTCAGTCGCACGGGTCCGCTCCACCCGATGACTCGCCAATGGTAAATCCTTTCCTGCCGCTCGCCCTGTTGGTCAATCGTTTTCGTCCGCTCGCCTAAATGAGCCGATTCGCCCCGGAAGCCGACATTCGCCAATTCCTTAATCTTCCGTGCGATGCCACTATTACTGAAGTTTTCAAGGGCTGAAAGTTTACTTTCCGGACTTTGAATCGGTACATTCCCAAACTTGCTTCTCGAAAGCCCGACAGATTCCACCGGACGATCAAATGCTGAACAAGACAAACATCCCCGCGACACCCTGGTCTCTCACCGTCGATGAGACCCTGAAACAATTGGCAACGGATGCAGTTCAGGGTCTGTCTTCCAGTGAAGCGGCACGGCGGAAGCAGGATCTGGGGGCCAATGAGATTCCGGAGCCGCCAGCTGATCCTCTCCTGGTAAGATACTGGGGGCAACTCACTGGCGACGCAGTCGTCCGGCTGCTGCTCATCGGCGGGATCGTCAGTTTGCTCCTCGGGGATTACCTTGAGGGTGGTGCCATTATCCTGATGCTAAACATCATGGCGGGCTTCGGTCTGTGGCAGGAAGGGAAGGCCGATGATGCCGCAAAATCTTTGCGCCAGGCCGAAAATCCTGTCTCGCTGATCATTCGAGACGGCCAGCGAAAGGAGATTCCTGTTGCCGATGTCGTTCCGGGAGACATAGTCTATCTGCCGACAGGTGCCATTCCGCCCGCCGATGGTCGCGTGATCGCGTCTGTCCGCGCGGAGGAAGACTGCAGTATCCTAACAGGAGAACCGCCACGCCCGGTGATTCTGGAAGCGGTTCCCGCCACTACCGTCGTCAATGACCAGTACAACATGGTCTTTCGCGGCTGCGGAATTGTCTCCGGAAATGCCACGGCTGTGATCACGGCCACAGGTTCGAGATCCAATGTCGGACAGATCGCCGCGCGTTTGGCGGAATCCGAAAAAGTGCCAACGCCGCTGGATGAACAGTTGGACTCGCTCGGTAATTCCATGGCTCGCATTTTCAAATGGCTGGCGGGCGTGGTGATCGGAGTTGGTTTAGTTCGACAGTTTCTTGAAAAAGGGGTTGCCGATCAGGGGTGGAAGGAAATTGTTGTCATCTTCAAGGAGGCGTTCATTAACGCCGTCGCTCTGATCATTGCGGCGATTCCTGAAGGACTGCCAGCGGTCCTGACGATCACTCTCGCCATCGCCACGAAAATGCTGGTCAAACGTAATGCGTTGATTCGCAAACCGAAGGCCGTTGAAGGCGCTGGGAGCATGACGGTGCTTCTGACCGACAAGACGGGCACGCTCACGGCCAATCAGATGGAAGTCACGCACTTTTACCTCAACGGGCGGATGATCGCCGCTCAGGAAGCCCATGCCGCCGAAAAGGACGAACTGACAAGACGCCTGTTGCGGATCGCCGGCCTGTGCAACAACAAGTCAAGTTCCACCGAAGCCGCGTTGTCCAGATGGGTAGATCAGTCAGGGTTCGAGGTGGCGGGAGATGTGGCGGCTCGAACGGTCGAGCACGAATTTGATCAAAGTCTGAAACGCATGACGACAGTCCATCGCTCCAGTAAGGTGGACCACTTTCACGTTCTCACGAAGGGAGCACCGGAACACCTCCTGAAAATCTGCTCGCAGGTCCATCTGGATGGTCACGACGTTCCTTTGACCAACGTCCATGAGAAATCAATTGAGGACGCGGTCAACAGCCTGGCGAGCAAAGGGCTCCGCGTGCTGGCCCTGGCGGATCGCCTCGCCCCCGATTCACACGCTTTGGACCGGACAACAGCTGAACAGGAGCTTACATTTGTTGGGCTTGTGGGCATTATGGATCCTCCGCGAGACGACGTCGCCGCTGCCGTCGTGCGGCTGGCAAACGCGGGCGTGCGAACCGTAATGGTGACCGGTGACAATCCAGTCACGGCATACCACGTCGCGAAGATGGTTGGCATTATTAAAGAAGATATGCCGTTTGATCAGGCCGTGATTACGGGCGAAGAGCTCGCTCAGCTTGACAATCCGAATCTAGTGTTCCTCAATCGCCTGCATTCGGTGCGAGTCTTCGCGCGAGTGACTCCCGATCATAAGGCGAGGATTCTGGAGGCTGTCCGCAATGAAGGCTACATCGTGGGGATGACCGGCGATGGGGTAAACGACGCGATTGCGCTGAAACAAAGTGATGTCGGCTTCGCGATGGGTAACGGCACCGATGTCGCCCGCGAGGCCTCAGACGTTATTTTGATGGACAGTCGTTTTGGCACAATTCCGAATGCGGTGGAAGAAGGCCGCAATGTGATGCACCGAATTCGGTTGTATCTGTCGTATATCCTCAGCGGCAATGGCTGTGAGGTCGGGGCTTTCATCATCGCCTACACATTGGGCTGGGACATCCCACTCA
>Ga0138256_10007360_pt1 | contig 11616 bp, 8 predicted proteins | sample KNB2016incub_MG_FD_105486 | JGI IMG/M metagenome (GOLD analysis project Ga0138256, IMG submission 105486) | Active sludge microbial communities from wastewater in Klosterneuburg, Austria - KNB2014incub_MG | ecosystem: Engineered > WWTP > Activated sludge > Unclassified | place: Austria...
GTCAATGCGACGTATTTCAACGGTTATTTCAGGGAAGATTACGAATACGTTTCGCATGCTGGCGACCCTAGCTATTTGGACGTGCACAACGGGCGATTTTGTATCACCCCAGAATATCCCGAGGGTATTTATTGCTATTTTGCAACCGTTGACGCGAATCACAATTCGGCCTATCCGTATGTTGTGGGTCCAACGTTTTACGGTACAGTAACCACTACCACCGTGACGACGATTCCTGCAGGAACTACAAACTACAATCCAGCGCTGACAGTTACGCCGTTTGATAGTACTACATACAAAGTAGTCATAGCTCCTAACCCAGCTTCTGATTTTGTGGCGGTTCAAACACCAATGACTACACATGATTTGAAAGTAGATTTAATAGATTCTTTAGGCAAGATCGTACAATCAAAAACCATCGTGCAAGGAAGTACCTTGTGCGTTTTTGAAACCGATACCGTATACAACGGGATTTATTTCATCACAATCACAGACGGCACACAATTTCAAACCGCCAAAGTCGTCATCAAAAAATAAGACCGTAAATGAAACCACTGTACGTGATATGTTTCTGTTTTGGAATAGTTGCAGCAGCAGCACAAACTGTTGGTTTGATTGAGCATCAAACAGGAGCCTTTGACGATGGGTTTGTCTTGTTTGCTCCCAATACGGCAAACACTACTTACCTGATTGATAAATGCGGAAAAGCAGTCAAATCATGGAATAGCGCCTATAAGCCCGGCCAATCTGCATATTTGCTGGATGACGGAACTTTATTGCGTACCGGAAATGCCAACAATGCTACCTTCAACGCCGGAGGAAAAGGTGGTTTCATTGAAATGATCGATTGGGACGGCAATGTGACGTGGCGCTACACGCTGTCTGATGCCTCAAAGTGCCAACACCACGATGCCAGGATACTGCCCAACGGAAATGTTTTGGTCATTGCCTGGGAAAAGAAAACCAATACTGAAGCTATCGCTTTGGGGCGTAATCCCACTCTGGTACCTGCCGTTCTTTGGAGTGAGCAAATTCTTGAAATTCAACCCACAGGCGCTACTACCGGAGCGATAGTCTGGGAGTGGCATTTGACCGACCATTTGGTGCAAGATTTTGATGCTACAAAACCAAGCTACAACAGCATCGCAACAAATCCGCAATTGGTTAATATCAATTACAACGCGAGTGCAACCAATTCAGATTGGATTCATTTGAATTCCATCGACTATAACCCACAGTTGGATCAAATCTTACTAAGCAGTCACAACTTCGACGAAATATGGATTATCGATCACAGCACCACGACCAGCCAAGCCGCAAGTCACACCGGAGGAAACTCGGGTAAAGGCGGAGATTTATTATACCGCTGGGGAAATCCTTTGGCTTACAATATAGGAACGACTGCACAGTTTTTTGGTCAACACAATGCACGATGGATTGAAAACACTTTTCCTTATGAAAATCAAATCATGGTTTTTAATAATGGCTTGGGCAGAAATGGCGGAAATTACTCTACGGTTGATATCATCAATCCACCTGTCGAAGGCTATCAATACAGCCAGACACTGCCCTATTTGCCCGTCACTGCCTCATGGACATACAACGCCGGAAACCCAAATGATTTTTATGCAATGAATATTTCAGGTGCGCAGCCACTTTCTAACGGAAACATTTTGATTTGCAACGGTCCGGCCGGGATTTTTACCGAAATTGATGCGTCGGGAACCGCACTTTGGCAATATGTCAATCCTGTAAACGCAGCAGGAATAATCCCCCAAAATGCCACACCTACACAAAACGCTGTTTTTCGATGCACCTTTTACCCTACCGATTTTGTTGGTTTCGCGGGCCGGACACTTAGCCCAGGAACGACTATAGAAAACGCGAACGCCGTGGACGAATTCAATAACTTAATGCAACAAATGATAAATTTTATCTTTGTTGAATTATGGAAAAATTACGCAGACGATTAAACTTAAATGAACGGATTGTTATTGAGACTTTACTCAATGAAAATAGATCCAAAAGCTACATTGCAATTCAACTTAAAAGAAACAGATCTACTATAACTCGTGAAGTTAATAATTGGATTAAAAAACCTTCCGATAAATACAACGCAACAATAGCTCACTTCTTTGCTAAAGAAGAATATTTAAACAAAAGAAATCTAGACAAAATCAACACACACAAAAGGCTTAAATCTTTTGTTTACAGAGGATTATTATCTGGTTTTAGTCCAGAACAAATTGCTGGTAGAATTAAAATCGTTTATCCAAATGACACAACAATGTCAATATCACACGAAGCTATTTATCAGCATATTTACAAGCATCGACAATCTTATTTAGGTAAAAAACTTATTAAACTCCTTCCCTATCACCATCACAAAAGAAGAGAAAAAAGAAAGTTTGGTAAAAATAGAGTTCGCATTAAAGACCAAGTCAATATTAGTCAAAGACCTAAACACGTTGAATTACGCATTGAAGTTGGACATTGGGAAGGTGATTTAATGATTGGAACAGGACAAAAAAGCGCCATTGGAACAATTGTAGAAAGAAAAACCAGATACACTTTTATTGTCAAAATAGAAAACAGAAAATCTAAAACTGTAACTCAACAATTTGCTAAACTTTTAAATACATTACCTAAATACATCAGAAAAACAATGACTTACGACAACGGAATTGAAATGGCTAACCACAAATGGCTTTCTAATAACACTGGAATGGATATTTATTTTGCTAATCCATATTCTTCTTGGGAAAGAGGAACTAACGAAAATACTAACGGCTTAATTAGACGATTTTTTCCAAAAGGAACTGATTTCAATAAAATAACTATTGAACAGCTTAAACAAGCCCAATTTGCTTTAAATAATAGACCTAGAAAAATTTTAGGATACAAAACTCCTAATGAAATTATGAACCAAGAAATCACCAATTATGCTGCTTAGACCAAGCCAATTTCGGAAATAACTTTTGGCTAATTTAAAAAGCCAAAAAAGTTATTCTGAAATTATGCTGAATTGAAATAAAAAACTAAATTTGATTATTAATATATTAACTGACCTTGTTGCATTAAGGTCTTGAATCCGCCGTGTCGAATTCTTGCGATCTAACCTTATCAGGCTACGATTTTGCGACAGATGCAGTCAAAATATTTCCCAATCCGGCTACCGACTTTGTGGCGGTTCAAACGTCTGTGTCTACCCATGGCCTAAAAGTAGATTTGATCGATGTATTGGGTAAAACGGTACTATCCAAGACCATCGTGCAAGGAAATACGTTATGCGTTTTTGAAACCGACACGCTATACAACGGCCTTTACTTCTTAAAAGTTGCTTCTGGCCAAGAAACTAAAACATTCAAGATAATCATTGACAAATAATATGAAATACCTTCCAACTTTACTGATTTTTCTAATGGTTTCGTGCGGCAGCAATGACGATGACACGCAATACCAAACCATCGATGCTCCAAACGTGACCGCAGCCTTTGGCAACAACATCAACCTGAATCAACTCTCAAATTATGCGCAGCAATTCGTTCCGCCATACATCACGAGAACCAATGCACCCGCCGCCTCGATTACCGATAAAGGCGCCACTTTGGGCAGGGTTTTGTTTTATGACAAAAAACTATCGTCCAACAATACCGTTTCCTGCGCCTCCTGTCACATACAGGCCCATGCATTTGGTGATACCAACGTGGCCAGCAACGGCGTAAACGGTTTGACCCAGCGACATACGATGCGCTTGATCAATACGCGATTCGCCGTAGAGAGCAAGTTTTTCTGGGATGAACGTGCCGCGAATTTACAGCTACAAACCACCATGCCAATCCGCAATCACGGAGAGATGGGTTACAGCGGAACCGACGGCGATGACAACTTTGATGATTTGATCGCCAAGCTGAGCGAGGTGGGATACTACAAAGAGCTTTTCCAGTTTGTGTACGGTTCGCCCGAAATCAATGAGACCAAAATACAATTGGCCTTATCACAGTTCATCAACAGTATTCAATCATTCGACTCAAAATACGATGCCGGACGCGCTTTGGTGGCACAGGAAAACCAACCCTTTCCTAACTTCTCACCGCTTGAAAACCAAGGAAAAAACCTATACAATGCGCCGCCACAATTTGACAATCTGGGCAAACGTACTGGCGGCGGTGTAGGTTGTGCAGGCTGTCATGCCGCTCCAGAGTGTGACATCGCACCCGACTCGGGCAACAACGGAATCATAGGTATCCTCAACGGGACAGGAATCGACGTGACCAACACGCGCGCACCGTCGCTACGGGATATCGTAAAACGCGACGGAACATTAAACACGCCATTGATGCACACCGGTGTCATTACTTCTCTGGTTACTTTACTCGGCCATTATAACGACATCAACCGCGCTCCGGGCAACGGCAACCTTGACCCGAGATTGCGACCCAACGGTTTCGGGCAGCAATTGCGACTTACCGACCAGGAAACCGATGCACTGATTGCGTTCCTGAAAACCACAGCCGGGACCAACGTGTATATAGACCCGAAATGGTCGAATCCTTTTCTTGATTAATTAGTGGTTAAACGAAAAAAGCTCCGGTGACACGGAGCTTTTTTTTTATTCAGTCGAAAGAGGAAAGTCAAAAGTCGAACGGTAAGGTCTTTCCTCTTTCCTCTTTCCTCTTTCCTCTTTCCTCTTTCCTCTTTCCTCTCTTTACTACTTCTTCTTATCCAGCTTTTTCTGCGCCTCCGCCTGCTCCATCATTTCCTGCATTTTAAGCTGAAACTTACTTTGTTTCTTAGGTTCCTTGAGCTTGTTCTCCTGGATTTGCGCGTGAATCTTATCGCTGTCAATGATGTAATTCTTAATCACAAGCATGATTCCGATGGTAATCAAATTGGAGATGAAGTTGTACAAACTCAGTCCGGCACCGTAACTGTTGAAGAAAATCAACATCATCACCGGCGATAGGTAAATCATGATTTTCATGATCTTACCCATATCAGGCATACCTTCCTGTTGTGGTGCTGCCATCTGTTGATCGCCCGAGGTCATCTTCATGTAGAAGAAAATTGCAACGGCCGCCAGAATCGGGAACAAACTGATGTGGGCGCCATAGAATGGGATGTTGAACGGCAAACGCGCGATTTCATCAAACGACGACAGGTCATCGGCCCAAAGGAAACTCTTCTGGCGCAATTCAAAAGCCGACGGGAAAAACTGGAACGAAGCATACATAAAAGGTAACTGTATCAACGCCGGAATACAACCCGCCATTGGGTTCACACCTGCCTTGTTGTACAATTTCATGGTTTCCTGTTGCTTCTTCATGGGGTCTTTGCTGAACTTCTCGTTGAGTTCATTGATTTCAGGACGCAAAACTTTCATCTTGGCCTGAGACAGGAACGATTTGTAAGTAATGGGAGACATCGCCAATTTGATGAGGATTGTAAAGACAATGATGGCAATCCCGAGCGAAATGTAACCACTCAAAAATCCAAACAAAGGAATAAAGATGAATTTATTGATCCATCCAAAAATACCCCAACCCAGCGGGATAATTTTCTCAATATTGCGATCGTACCGTTTAAGCGTTGTGTAATCGGTAGGGCCAAAATACCAATCCATTTTGTAGTTCACCTCGCCATTGGTAAAGGCCAGCGGCACATTGGCTTTGAACTGTTTGGTAAAAATGGTGTCTGTTTTTTCATCGGCAATCAATTCTGTAGAATACAGGTTCGACGTCTCAAACGGTTTGCGCGTGAGCAGGATTGACGAGAAAAAGTGCTGTTTGAATGCGATGAACGACACTTGCGAAGGCGTTTCGGTTTTGTCTTTTCCCTGTCCGGTATAATCGTCTTTTTCGCCTTCATATTCAAAGCGGATGTCGGTATACCGATTTTCATAAGCCATTCCCTTTTCATTGCGGATGGTCTTCATGTCCCATTGCAAGTCAATGGGTTTGGCGGTGTTCAGGGTTTTGTGAAGTCCTTGCGAGCGCACGTCAAACCCAACCATATAGTCTTTTGGCTTGAGCTCGTAACGGTATTCGAGGAATTCATTCGGGCCAGCCTTGAGTCGCATGGTGAGTACCTGGTTACCGCCCGATTGGGTAAGTGACGGTTCAAAAAACAGGTTTTTGGTGTCGAGTGTGCGGTTGTCCTGGGTTTGCAACTGCAGGTTAAACTGCGAATTGTTCTCCTTAATCAATTCAACGATAGATTGAGACCCTTTGCGGATGCGCTCAAAATTCTTAAGCTTCGCCTCCACGATATAACCACCTTTGTTGGCAATCTTCAGGCTCAAAACCTCGTTTTCAATAATAGTGAATGCTTGGGTAGCCGATGGAAGTGTCGCCGAGTAAGCAAAATTCCCCAAAGTCGATTGAAGCGCTGCAAGCTGTGCGGAATCTTTCGCCGTCGAATCGGTCGCGGTAAAATTCGCTGGAGCCACCTGGGCTTCCTTGGCTTTTGCCGCTTTGGCCACTTGCTCTTTCTTGGCTTTTTCGGCAGCGATTTCTTTCTCATTAGGCTGATTCTGGTACATGATCCAGATCAGGATCCCGAAAATGAGGACAAAGCCGATGATCGAATTGAGGTCTAATTTTTTTTCTTCCATTATAGTTCAAATAGTTTATTTACTTTTTCTTGGCTTTAACCGTCGCGGCGATAAAGCTCACGAACAGCGGATGCGGGTTGGCCACCGTACTCTTGTATTCGGGATGGTATTGTACACCGATAAAAAACGGATGCTTCTCTATTTCTATGATTTCAACCAGGCCAGTGTCGGGATTCACACCCGAAGCCTTCAAGCCCGCCTTTTCCATCTGCTCACGGTATTCTCCGTTGAATTCATAACGGTGGCGGTGGCGTTCGTCAATAGCCGATTTTCCATAGATTTTGTAAGCAAGCGTATCTTTGGCAATGTCGCATTTCCAGGCGCCCAGACGCATCGTTCCGCCTTTGTCGGTGATGGTTTTCTGTTCTTCCATGATGTCGATGACCGGATGCGAGGTCCCTTCGTTCATTTCGGTCGAATTCGCGTCGGTAAAACCCAGCACATTGCGCCCGTATTCTATAACGGCCATTTGCATGCCCAGGCAAATTCCAAAAAACGGCAGGTTGTTCTCACGCGCATACCGCACGGCTTCTATCTTCCCTTCTATGCCGCGTTCACCAAATCCGGGAGCCACGACGATGCCGTCAAGGCCAGCAAATTTAGCGGCAACATTGTGTTCGTCGAGAAATTCTGAGTGGATTGAAACGACATTTACCTTCGTTTCGTTGGCAGCACCTGCGTGGATGAACGCTTCGAGGATCGATTTGTATGAATCCTGCAATTCTACATATTTCCCAATCAAGCCCACATTGACCACGTGTTTCGGGTTTTTGAGGTGTTGTAAAAAGATGTTCCAGTTTTTGAGATCCGGAGCTGCTTTTTGGGGCAAGTTGAGTTTTTTCAAAGCCACGACATCAAGCCCTTCCTCGAGCATCAAGTTGGGCACTTCATAAATCGTCGACGCATCAATGGATTGGATGACGGCTTCGCGCTTAACATTGCAAAACAAGGCCAATTTCTGACGCAATTCGTCGGAGATTTCGTGTTCGGTACGGCAAACCAGGATATCGGCTTTAATCCCGCTCTCCATGAGTGTTTTCACCGAGTGTTGCGTGGGTTTGGTTTTAAGCTCGCCCGCAGCGGCCAAATAAGGAACCAACGTCAAGTGGATTACAATCCCGTTGCTTTCACCAAGTTCCCAAACCAATTGGCGTACCGACTCGATGTATGGCAATGACTCGATATCACCCACCGTTCCTCCGATTTCGGTAATCACGATGTCATAATCGCCAGAGTTGCCCAGCAGTTGCATGCGTTCCTTGATCTCGTTGGTGATGTGCGGCACGACTTGTACCGTTTTACCCAGGAATTCGCCGCGTCTTTCTTTTTCAATCACCGAGAGATAAACCCTGCCGGTGGTGACGTTGTTGGCTTGCGAAGTGGGGACATTGAGGAATCTTTCATAGTGGCCGAGGTCTAGGTCTGTTTCGGCGCCGTCGTCGGTTACAAAACATTCACCGTGCTCGTAAGGGTTGAGTGTTCCCGGATCTACGTTGATGTACGGATCGAATTTCTGGATGGTAGTCCTGTAACCCCGGGCTTGTAATAATTTTGCCAAAGACGCCGCGATAATCCCTTTTCCCAAAGAAGAGGTCACGCCGCCGGTAACAAAAATATATTTTGTCTGATTCATTGTGTTTGGTTGTTGTTGTGTTGTTGTAGTTGTAAAAAACGTCGCAAAAATACGATTATAAATTGATAATGGACAATGGATAATTGATAATTATTTTGCGCCCTGAAATTGTATTTTAAGGCTTGGGATATTGCCTTTTGATGTTGCGGATGAGTTCCTCCAAACCGTTTAATTTGAGCTCGTAAATGAGTTGCATTTGCTGGCCGAGTTCGCCTTTTGGGAAGCCTTTGTTGTGGTACCAGACGATGTAGTATTCGGGCAGGTCGATCAGGAATCGGCCCTCGTATTTCCCGAAAGGCATTTTGGTGTGCGCGAGTTTGATGAGTTGCTGTTGGTTTTTGTCCATTGGAGTCGAAAGAGGAAAGTGGAAAGTGGAAAGAGTAAAGTCGAAAGTCGAAAGAAAGGAACGCCCGTGAAGCTCCCTTTTTAAACTTTCGACTTTAGACTTTCGACTTAATTATTTCCAGTTAAAAGTGATTTCCTTTTCGATATCCGGATGCAGGCTCAGGAAAACCGGACAGGTTACTGCGGCGCGCTCGAGGATGGTTTTGGTTTTGTCATCGGCCGCGACCGACATATTGAGCGTGGCAATGATTTTGGCGATTTTACGCGGTTCGGCTTGCATGATTTTGGTGATTGCTACAGTCGACCCAACCAAATCAACATTGAGGTCTTTGGATTTGATGGCCATGATGGATATCATGCAGGTTCCCAGGGAATTGGCTACAAGATCGGTAGGTGAAAATGCCTCGCCTTTGCCGTGGTTGTCGGTGGGCGCATCAGACAGGATCTGCGTTCCCGATTGCAGGTGCGTCGATGTGGTACGCAATTCACCCAAATAAGTGACCAACGATGTCATTAGTTTACTTGTTTTACAGACAAATCATCCTGGTATTCGAGGATGTAAACGCCTTTGTTCATATAGCCTTCGGAGTCTTTTCTTGCATACTCGAATTTACTTTCAACGCGTTCAGTCTTGTCTTCTACCGCCGATACCGCGAACTTTTTGTCTTGGGCGAGGCGCAAAAGGGTGTCAAAGGTGATGTCAAAACCGCGGGTGGCAAACTGACTTGGGAAAATTTTGTTGGCCGTTTTGTATTTCTGTTGAAAGATTAACGCTTCGGGCGTGTCGTTTTCACGCGTAAATGAAGGATAGATCATCTTTAGGATCGTCAGACGTTTCATGGAGATTTCCTCGAAATCGAGCGTTTCATTGGGCTCGATAATGGCGAGTTGGATTTGGTAATTGGCCACTTCGTTGAGTAACGCATTGGTTGTCCCTAGAATCATTCCGGTACGTTCAGAATCGAGAACTACGTAATTATTTTTGTCTTTTACAAGCAACGACTTGAGGTTGGCCACATCGAGTGCGCCCTTTTCATCGAGGCCGACGAATTGTGCAGACGGGCATTTTTTGGCAATAAACTCTTTGTTGGCGAGTCTTTTCGGGTCACTTACTACAATGATATTCCCACCTTTGCCCATCATGAAATCAAACATGGCGTTCTTGGCGTATTCCTGTGAGGGCATCGATTGAAACAAGTTGGGGAACGATTTACCGATTTCCTTAGACAGCGGCGAAATGACCGCTACGTTATTATCGCCAACCATCTCGGCTACCTTCTCTACATATTGTTGATAAAATGGCCCGATGATCGCATCCGAATCTTTGAGCTTGTTGGTGGTTACCACATCGACCACGTTAGACGACGCCTTGCTTTCCTGTGAATCGAATATCTTGACGTCGACATTAAGCCCGAGTGTACGCGCCGAGTCAATGGCAATGAGTGCCCCCGAGTAAAAATCGAGCGTCATATTCAAAAATGCATCTTTCTTGAGGCGCATGCTTGTGGTTTTGAGCGTGTCGCCCTGGATTTTAGAAGCATTGAAAGGCAACAATAAAACAAGTTCCTTTTTGGTTTTGGAGATGCTTTTAGAGAGATCGGCAAATTTGGCGCTCGAAGCCGGGATCAATTTGATCGAGCCTTTCCCCGGAACTTTGAGGATCATGCCTACTTTTACGCCATCCTTAAGCGACGGATTGAGCGCGATGAGTTCTTCTTGTGTGATATCAAAACTCTGTGTCAGGCTGTATAATGTTTCCTTTGGTTTCACCTCGTAATTGGCGTAACCGCTTTTTTTGTAGGTTTTTATGATTTCGGTCGATTCGGGTTGCTTTGCCGATTCGTCTTCGGGCTCATTTTTATCTACTTCTTTAACGACTGGCTTGGGTTTAGCTATGGTCCGTTCGGCTTCGTCATTGGTCTTTGGTTTCTCGGCACTGACCGCGGCTCCGCTAACCAACAGTTTAAAACCTATGGGTAAATTAGAGACAATTTCGGGGTTCTTCTGCTCGAGTTCGGCCACTGTCATCCCGTATTTTTTGGCAATTCCGTATTTGGTCTCTTTGGGTGCTACGACGTGATAGGCCGCATTTGCTGTAATCATTTCGGACGCCGGTTTTACAGCAGCAGGTTTGGTTTCGGTTGTACCGGCGGTCGCTTTAACCGGAGCGGGATTTCCGGCAGGCGTGTTGGGAATTTCTATGGTTTGCCCCACTTTAAGTCCATTGGCCAGCAATTCAGAATTGAGCTGTTGAAGGTCCTCTACACTCACGTTGTATTCACGGGCAATGCTGTATAGGGTTTCCTTGGGTTTTGCCGTGTGGTTGCGTAGCGGTTTGGCGTTGGATTTAGAATGCGAAGAAGACGGCTGTTTTTCATTTTTCAATGAAGTGGGCACCAAGACCACATCGTTTTCCTTGATTCCGTTCTGCGAATCGGGATTGAGTTGATAGATATCATAGGGCGTGACCCTGTACTTCGTGGCAATCTGGGTTATTGTTTCGCCTTTTCCCACGGTATGCTTGATATAGTTGCCTTGGGCAGACAGTCGAAAGGAAAATAACACGACAAGGAGAACAGCAATCAGGACTTTATTCATGGAAACGCTTTTTAGCAGGTTAGGTTATCTAGGACTATTATTGTCTTTTAATGGTTAGTGTTTGGCCGATCTGCAAGCCTTTGCTGAGCAGCGACTTGTTCTGCTGTTTGATTTCATCTACCGTTACATTATATCTCTTAGACAAACTGTATAAGGTTTCTTTGGGCGCCACGACATGCGTGATTGTTTCAGCGTCTGACGAAATTGAAGCCACCGCGACCGGCTCAGTGGTTGTTGGTGCAGCCTTTGGCGTTTGCTTTTTCTCTGGTGTTGCCTTTTCAGCGACTACTACCGCGGTACTTTGTCCACTATTTTTAGCCGGCGGAATCTGAATTACCTGCCCGACTTTCAATCCTCCATTTTGTAACTCGGGGTTGGCCGACTTGATATCATCCACAGCAACACCATATTTTCGCGCTAAACTGAA
>Ga0138256_10007361_pt1 | contig 11614 bp, 9 predicted proteins | sample KNB2016incub_MG_FD_105486 | JGI IMG/M metagenome (GOLD analysis project Ga0138256, IMG submission 105486) | Active sludge microbial communities from wastewater in Klosterneuburg, Austria - KNB2014incub_MG | ecosystem: Engineered > WWTP > Activated sludge > Unclassified | place: Austria...
CTGGCCGATCTTGCTGACGAAGAGCCGACACGTGTTCGTGCCGGAGGAAAAGGACCGTCGTTTGCGGACGTTCCGTCAACGAAAGTGTTTACGGCCGCGGAGAACGAAACGGCGGATAGGCGTTCCGCCTCTGCGTGGATCAAAATCGCCGCAGCGATAATTATTGTTGGGGTCGTTGGGTTTGCAGCTATCGGCCTTGCCGGTGCGGCTTTTTATTACAGCACGGGAAAGTCCGAACCGGAACAAACACGGGCAACGCCAACTCCGCGCTTTTCTCCTTCACCAACATCCGACCTCGAAAAAGAGCGGCTCAGGGATGAGATCGCAAACATTCAGAGAAAGCTGGACGAGCAGAAAAACGACAAAAGTACCCCGGCGCCGGATGATGACCGGAACTCAGCCGTTACCGGCACCGTGAATTCGCCAAATGACGGTTTTCTCGCCCTTCGCAGCATACCTGACGCGGAACGTGGAGACCGCCTTGCAAAGATCCCTCATGGTGCGGAGGTTGATATTCTAAACTGTGAAAAGAACTCAGTCGCGATCAACGGCCGCCGCGGACGCTGGTGCCAGATAGATTACAAAGGACAGATCGGTTGGGTCTTTGACGCGTGGCTTGATTATTAGAGAACAGGTGTTATGGCTTCCGGCATGAAATCCGTTAAAGTTAAATCATCGTATAAAGAGTTGGACTATCGGGTGTGTTGGACGAGTAGTTTTGGGGTTTATGCTTAACGGTCTTATCGGTCCGCGTCAGGTGGTCATTACAGGTTTCGGATGTGTAACCCCGATCGGTATCGGCCGAGAGCATTATTGGGAAAGTTTGAAGCTAGGCAAGAGCGGCGTTCGCCGCATCGAGAGCTTTGATCCGTCTTCCTTTGACATACAGATCGCCGGTGAGATACCGGAATTTGACTGGAAGGCGGAACTTAGTCCAAAAGATCGCCAACACGTACCGCGAACGGTTCCCTTGGCGCTTGCTGCCGCCCGCGAGGCGGTGGCTGATTCCCGGATCGACTTGGCTGAACTGTCGTTGGCGGATAAACAGCGTTTCGGCGTTGTGCTTGGCACCGGCGGCGGCGGACTTGCCCACACTGAGAAGCAATTTGGATATTGGTTTTCGGGAAATGCCGGCAAGGGCAGCATTTACACGATTCCGGCTTCAACGCACGGCGGGCTTTCCTCTGAACTTTCAATGGTATTTGGTCTGCACGGGCTCTCGCATGTAATCTCGACCGGCTGTACGTCTTCAACCGATGCTATTTACTATGCTGCCCAGCATATTGCGTTGGGACGTCAGGATGTAATGCTTGCCGGCGGCGTCGATTCGCCAATATCGCCTGGAATACTCAAGGGTTTCGAGGTGATGAAGGTTTGCACGAATAAATGGAACGACGAACCGGAGCGCGCATCGAGGCCATTCTCAAGTGACCGGTCCGGAATGGTGATCGGCGAAGGTTCGTGGATATACGTGCTTGAAGCGCTCGATAGTGCCAAGGCACGAAATTCAACGATCTATGCCGAAGTTGCCGGTTACGGTTCAACTTGCGATGCATATCACCGTGTCCGGCTTGAGGAGAACGGGATCGAGCCGGCAAGGGCGATGACGCTCGCCATTGAAGACGCGGGATTTGCGCCGGAAGATATTGATTATGTGAATCTTCACGGAACATCGACCCTACTCAACGATCGAATCGAGACGCACGCCGTAAAAGTCGCCTTTGAAGCTCATGCACACAAAATGCCGATGTCCGCCGTAAAATCTCAGATAGGCCACCCGCAAGGGGCGACAGGAGCAGCCGGCGTCGGCGCGGCCCTCTTGGCCTTGAACGAAGGGGTTTTGCCGCCGACGATCAATCTTGACGAGCCCGACCCTGAGTGTGATCTTGATTATGTGGCGAACAAATCGCAAAGATCCGAGATCGAAGCGGCGCTTTGCAACTGCATCGGCTTCGGCTCGAAGAATTCAGCTCTTGTGCTAAAAAAGGTATAGGCCGCTGAAGAAACGTACAAAGGCTTTAAAATTGAAAGGGAACCGCTTTTTGGTTCGGCGGTTCCCGGTAGGTTTGTCTTGGTAGGTAAATAAGACAGGGTTATATGAATTCGTTCAGTTACGGTCGAACGGCACCGAAGGAGGGTAGTAAAACGCCCTCGATACTTTAAAATTCTTTGTGTCAACCTTTTTACGGGCACCGCATTCGAGGCATGCCATATAAGTATTCTTGTCGCTCGTAAACGGCCGTGTCAAGCGTTTGTGCCAGCAGCCAAAGAGAGACGCAAAAACACCGATCTTTCTCCCAAATGGATCAGACTTGCGGCCGGCCGATTTTTCCGACAGAAGGTTTTGTTCTAATATCAACTGCATACCTTTTTACCTCGTGTGCCCTGTTCGAAAATGTGAAGTATCACATTAACCAGAACGAAATAAGGGGAAAGATTTGCGTAACTTATGATGACGAAGTTGAAAAAAAGTTTGCCCGTCACGATAAATTAAAAATCTATCCGTTTCCCTCTATTACGCGTATTCGATAGAATCTTCCATAATCTTCCGGAGGAAAAAATGCGTCTTCTAGCCAAAACAACTTTTTTTATGGGCTTAATTGCCCTTTTATTTGCAGTTCCGGCCTTTGCATGGGACGATGTCGGCCACAAAATTACCGGCTATATTGCCCGGCAGCGGATGTCGCCGCAGGCGCGCGAGAATGTGAAACGCATTCTGCGAACGGCGCCCGAAGATTCAACTCTTGGTAATTACTATCAGCCGTATGGTGTCGAACCGGATGACGTACGCAAGCTCGAATATTTTATGCTGGTGGCGACCTGGGCCGACCTCGTGCGCGACTTTGGCGCCGAATCCGGTTTTAGGAATGAGGTCCGGCAGCGGAAGTATCACCGGTCAAATTGGCACTATGACGATATTTTCTGGAAACAGGTGGACGGCAAAGTGGAACTGCTGACCGGCTTTCCCGAGGGCGGCCAGGGCATACCCAAACTAAAAGAGTTTGATGCAGTGCTTCGAAATCCTTCTTCCCGCTCATCCGAAAAGGCCATAGCCATAGCCTGGCTGATGCACATCGGCGGCGATCTACATCAGCCTTTGCATACATCCGGCCGCGTGACGGACAAAGAACCAAAGGGCGATCAGGGCGGCAATCTTTTTCAGCTTACCCCCGAAGGCACACCGCGTGCGCAGCAGGTGAACCTCCATTGGTTTTGGGATTCGATCGTAAACCGGAACGTCCCGTTCAAGGCAGGAATGTGTGAACGAGACTATATCGAATCGGCCGCAAGAAAAATGATAAAGGCCAACCCGTTCAATTCCCTTCAAGCCGGCCTTAAACTCGGGCAATATGAGGAGTGGCAAAAGGAAAGCTTTGCGTATGACAATACTGTAGTCTTCTCGCCGGACCTGAAACGAAATCAGATGCCGTCGAAACAGTACACAAAAAACGCCTTTAAGCTGGCAGAGCGCCAGCTTGCGATCGCCGGCTATCGGCTCGGTGAAACACTGAACGCAATATTCAATGTTCCGACTGCAGCAAAATAAACACCGATGGAACCAGGTGCGATCCTAGAATATTTTCAGGCCAGGCAAGAGCAGATCATCGAATCGATCCATCAGATCGTCGAGATCGAATCGCCCTCCTATGATGTTGAGCGCAGCCGTGCCGTTGTGGAATTGGTAGAGAGCGAGGCTCGGAAGACCGGGTTAGGCCTTGAGATCGAAAAGATCGCCGCTGAAGGTTACGGCGAGCATCTTATTATTCGAGCTTTCCCTGACGCTGCGAAACCTGTCCTTCTTCTCGGCCATACGGATACCGTACACCCAATAGGTACCAACCTTACGAACCCGACCCGCATCGAGGGCGATAAATTTTACGGCTGCGGCATTTTCGATATGAAGGCTAACGTCGTAGTCATGTTCGAAGCGCTGCGATATTTTGCTGAAACGGGCACACGGCCCGCGCGGCCGATAACGATCTTCCTTTCATGCGACGAAGAGATCGGCAGCTTTACAGGCCGCCCGCTGCTCGAACGCGAGGCGGCCTGTGCGGAGGCCTGCCTTGTTTTTGAACCATCCGCTGCCGGCCGGGTTAAAACCGGCCGCAAGGGCACCAGCGTGTACGAGATCAAGGCCCGCGGCATCCCGGCCCACGCAGGGCTAGAGCCTGAAAAAGGAGCAAGCGCAATACTTGAACTTTGCCGCCAGATCGACCGGGTTGACCGGTTGAATGCTTCTGATATCGGCACAACGGTCAATACCTGCACCTTTAACGGAGGCACGACGACCAATGTGATCCCGGAAAATGCGGCATGCAGTGTTGACGTCCGGTTCTCGATACTTGCCGATGCGGAAAGGATCGACTCAGCTCTCCAGGGACTTGTTCCGTTTGACGACCGCGTGTCGCTTGAAGTAGCCGGCGGTATTAACCGGCCGCCGATGGAGCGTACACAAGAGGTCGCCCGACTATACGAACAGGCACGGACGGTTGCCGATTCGTTCGGCTATAAACTAGGCGAAACGCAGGTTGGCGGAGCGTCCGACGGGAATTTTGTGGCTGCTCTGGGTGTGCCGGTCCTGGACGGCCTCGGTATTACAGGTGACGGCGCCCATACTTTACATGAGCATATACTTGTGAGTGACATCGCGGCACGGGCGACTCTGGTTACGCTGCTTTTAAAAATGGAATCATGACCACCGCTATTCGACTAAAAACATTGCCGACCTTACTATTCGCTTCCGCGAGCATCTTTTTTGTTTCCTGTTCCGGGACGGGAGTAAACAATAATGGAAATATGCGGCCGAACACGAACACAAATTCACCAAATGTTGTGACGAACGTGAGATCTAACGTCAATTCGGCGGCCACGCCTGATGCAAATATTCCTATAGCGGTCGGATTCAACAGCAGCTCTGTTTGTTCGCTCCCGCGAAATCTTACGGGCGGCTCGCCGTTCGCCGGATTAGGCGGCGGAACTTGGGAGAAGTGGGAAGACAATGAAAACGGGTTCAATTATAGCTGCAGCGGCGGCACTGACTCGCTAAAACTTGAAGAGGTGGTAGCTAAGATACGCGGCGGCTACTCGGCACTCGGTGACCGTGAAATGGTCAGGGCCGTCTCCGCGACCTATATTGCTCTTCAATACGGCGGCAAAACCAAGGAAGAAAGTGCTCTTCGCCCAAAGTACGCCGATTTTTGCGATCTGTTGTCGAGAAACCTTTTTGGCGAACCGCTGCCGGAATCAATTCGTAAGCGGATCATGGATGAGTCTCTGGCCGGAAAGGCCAATGGACCTGAATTCAGCGAAAAGGTCGGACAAGGCCTCATAACTTTGGGCGTGAGAAAAGAAAAAACCGACCTGCTTAGGCTGGAAGTTAATTTCTTCCCAACGGAAGCCGACTTCAAGAAATTCAAGAATTCTTAACGATCTCAAACATTGGCCGGCGTCACGCTAATTTTTGATCTATCAAGGAGGCGCATCCTGTCCGGTGACGGGCGCGGTCTTCAAAACCGTTTGCGGGTGCGTGAGAGCGTACCTGGGTGGGTTCGACTCCCACACGCCTCCGCCAAGTCGATTTAGGATTGTGGGTTTGGGATTTCGGATCTTGGTTATGGATCAAGTTGAAATGAAAAAGCGCACTAAGATGTTCGCACTGAGGGTGATCCGTTTGGTCGAGAGTCTGCCAAACAACCGAACATCGAACGTCCTTGGAAATCAGCTTTTGCGAAGTGGCACTTCTGTCGGAGCAAATTATCGAGCCGCCTGTCGAGCCTAGGCTACGGCTGACTTTATTTCGAAATTGCGCATTGTCGAAGAGGACGGTGATGAGTCTATGTTCTGGATGGAACTGCTTATCGAATCTGAACAAGTAAAACCAAACTTAGTCGAAAATTTAATGGACGAAGCGAATCAGATCCTGTCGATCGTCGTGTCGTCGATAGAAACTGCCAAAGAGCGAAGAAATCCCAAATCAGCAATCCCAAATCCCAAATCGATATGAAAGATTGGATAGCACTCAACATGACTCCCGGCGTTGGGCCGCTGGCCGCCCGGAGACTTCTGGAACGCTTCGGGTCTCCTGGTGCTGTCTTGCAGGCACGTCGTCATGAGTTGGAAGCGCTTCGCCTAAAGCCTGAATCCATCGACAGTATTATTGCAAACGATACGGTCGAGAGAGCGGGGCAAGAGCTGGAAAGGATCAAGGGCCTGGGCGGCGACATTCTTATTCTGGACGACGGCAGTTATCCTGCATGTCTGCGCGAGATCGCCGATCCGCCGATCACCTTATATGTGAGAGGCGATTGGGCCGGTTGTTTCGAGCAACCGGGTGTTGCGGTGATCGGGTCGCGCATGTGTTCGACGTATGGCGAGAATGCGGCCGAAATGCTCGCCCGCGATCTCGCTGCAAGGGGAATTTGCATAATTTCCGGGCTCGCACGCGGAATCGATACGGCAGCACATAAAGGAGCGATCCGCAGCGGGGGAAAAACGGTTGCCGTCATGGGTACGGGCATCGACGCTGTTTACCCTAAAGAGAATGCCCGTTTGGTCCGTGAAATAATTGATTCGGGCGGGGCCGTTGTTTCGCAGTTTCCTCTCGGCACTCCGCCGCTAAAAGATAATTTTCCATACCGGAACCGGATCATAAGCGGGCTCAGCCTTGGAGTTTTGATCGTTGAAGCCACCGAACGAAGCGGATCATTGATAACCGCGCGGCTGGCGACCGAGCAGGACCGTGAGGTGATGGCGGTGCCGGGCAATATTACTTCGCGAAACTCGATCGGGACCAACTATCTAATAAAAGCTGGAGCAAAACTTGTACAGCAATGGCAGGATGTCGTTGCCGAACTTCCCTCTGAAATTGCGGCCGCGATCCTACCGCCAAAAGTAGAAGAAACGAACTGCAAAACTGAAAGGTCGGATGTTTTACCTTTTGACGTGAATGACATAGAACGAACCGTTTTGCAGCAGCTCTCGACCGACGAACCTGTGCATATCGATGTACTGCTTGTCTCAACCGGCCTTTCATTCGGCGAGCTTAACGCTGCTCTGGTCAGCCTGGATATTCGCGATCTGATCCGCGTCCTTCCCGGCAAGCATTATGCCCGGAGGATCTAGGTCAAGGGAAAACAAGCGTCAGCGATCCGTTGATTGTTGGCTCGAGTGAGGCGGCCCGGTCGCGAACACAGATATCGATCCGGCTATAGCCCTTTCCCTTAAAAGCGTCACCAGTATCAACGACGCGAAATTCGATCGATTTGCCATATTTTTTTTCGAGCTCCGGAATCCGCAATTTTGTCCCGTACTTGATCGCCAGGTTGCTGTCCATTGCCGTCGAAACATACTCTGCCTTTCCGTTGAGAAAATCTTGAAGCGTACGCAGCGGATTGCCGCGGCGGTCCTTGAAACCGCCCTCCATTTTGCTCGACGCCGGGAAGTACCCAGATCCAATAGCTTTATGCGACCCCATATTCCATCCGTTCGGCCTGCATTTGATTGCTATACGAACAGGCCGTTAAATAAGACTGATTGGACAGTAAATTTTTGCGGTTTTGGCCCGTATCCGATCGGTACGCCATTGTTGGCGCTAAACGATCGCAAACAGCGGCAGGGCCGTTTCGTGAATTGCGGAAAACGGCGCGGGATAGAAGAATATTGCATGACCAATCATTACTGGCCCAATGAAAGGCCAGGAAGAAATAATGTGACAAAGATGACAGGAATACGGCATTTTCCAATGGCGTTTGTTCGATTCCGGCATTGACAGATTTGTAGAGTAGGTGTTAGAAGTCAAAAGGTCAGACGCAAATAGTGTCTGGCATATATTTTTTCAGGTCTTACCGCACGGCCAAGGAGCGAGACCATGGAAAATCCGGTACAAATAACCCGGCTGTCGAAAGGCAGATTTTACGAAACGATCTTTGAGATAGACGAGCGCCAACGCCGCATTCAGCCGCAGATCTTGCTTTCGCAACTGTCAAAGCTAGTTTCTGAACGAGTGATCACCGATGCGGACGTTCCGATTCCGGATTGTGTCCCGTGCGGTGCATGTTGTGTCTATGGTTTGGTGATCCCGATCAACCGCCGCGAGCCGGAACCGTTGGAGCGTTACGTCGAAGTGATGCTTGATGAAGTGCCCGGCCTGGTTGTAGAACGCGTGTTCGAACGCGACCCCGCCGACGGCCGCTGCGTTAATATGGAGGGCGAGGTCGGCGTCCGGATCGGGTGTACCGTTTACCCCGACCGGCCGCAAATATGCCGTGATTTTGATGCCGGCAGTGATAGGTGCTTTGGTTACCGCCGAATGTACGGGATCGACCCGCCGATATCGGAGGTTGAACTCGCGATCGCGTTGGAAAAGTTGAATTCGAAGCCCCGGCCGATAAAGATCCTCGGGATCGAGATAAATTTAGCATCTAAGAGCATGGCCTTTGACCGAACGGCGGCAGACCCCGATAAAATGATGGTCGAGGTTTTGGACCTTAGGATCGTTGCCCACATGAGCGACGGAGAAATTAAAGAAATACACAAGTTCGATCCGGCTAAGGAAAGCTGGTATGAACACGAACTGGAAGGGTTGTCGCTTAATGCGGCGCTTGCAATGATAGAAGGGCGTAAGTCAGCAGCAAAGTAAGGAAGTAAATGTCGAAGAACCTGGTAATAGTAGAATCGCCGGCAAAGGCGAAAACGATAAACAAGTATCTCGGATCGGACTATCTAGTGATGGCCTCGATCGGACATATCAAAGACTTGCCCGGAAAAGACCTGGGTGTGGATGTCGATAACGATTTCGAACCGACGTACGAGGTTATTCCGGATACAAAAAAGCGTAATAACAAAAAGATCGTTTCTGAGTTAAAGAAAGCAGCGAAAGCAAGCGAATCTATCTTTCTCGCCGCCGACCCGGACCGTGAGGGCGAGGCCATCTGTCAGCACCTGGCGGAGGAGATAGTCCCAAAAAAGCCGGTAAAACCCGTATTTCGCGTGATGTTCAACGAAATCACAAAAAATGCCATAAAAGATGCGTTTAAGGACCCGAAACCGGTAAATAAGAATCTCGTTGATGCACAGCAAACCCGCCGCATCCTAGACCGGCTGGTCGGTTACAAGGTTTCGCCTATCCTTTGGAAAACGATTGGCGGCAAGCTCTCGGCTGGCCGTGTCCAAACCGTTGCCGTGCGAATGGTCGTCGAACGCGAACGCGAGATCGAGGCGTTTGTAAAGACTGAATACTGGTCGATAATTGCAAACCTTACAGCCGCGCTTCCGCCAAAATTTGATTCAAAGCTCTACAAAATTGAGGACAAGACGGTAAAGTACGGCAAGTTTGACGAAGACCTCAAGGCCACCGAAGTTCATATCAGGACGGCCGATGAAGCGAAAGGTATTGTAAACGAGGCCGAAAAGCAGGCTTTCATTGTCGAATCCGTCACAACCAAAGAGCGGAAACGAAACCCGACACCGCCGTTCATTACGTCAAAACTGCAGCAAGAGGCATCAAGAAAACTTGGCTTTGCGGTCAAAAAGACAATGATGGTCGCTCAGAAACTGTATGAGGGCATCGATATCGGTTCCGAAGGCGCCGTCGGTTTGATCACATACATGCGTACCGATTCAACGCGTGTGTCCGATGCCGCTCTTGACGATGCCCGCACTTTTATTGGTGCAAGTTACGGTAATTCTTATCTGCCGGAAAAAGCGAATATATATAAAGGCAAGAAGGACGCTCAGGACGCGCATGAGGCGATTCGCCCGACTGATGTCAACCGCACGCCGGAAAGCCTGGCTTCGAAACTCGGCCCTGATGAATTGAAGCTTTACCGTCTTATTTGGCAGCGTTTTGTTGCGTCGCAAATGATGCCGGCTGTTTTTGATCAGACAACGATCGACATCAAGGCAGGCAGATTTACTTTCCGTACAACGGGTTCAGTTCAGAAGTTCGACGGTTTTCTAAAGGTATATCAGGAAGGCCGTGATGAGAAACCGGCTGATGATGAGGACGATGAGAACCGAGCGTTGCCGCTGGTCAAGCAAGGCGAAGCTCTCAAGCTGAACTCGATCACGCCGGACCAGCACTTTACCGAGCCGCCGCCCAGATATTCAGAAGCGACACTCGTAAAAGCACTGGAAGAAAAAGGCATCGGCCGGCCTTCAACGTATGCCGCGATCATGACCACGATCCAGGACCGCGAGTACGTTGAGAAATTAGAGGGCCGCTTTCACCCGACACCGCTCGGCATGACGGTGAACGACCTGTTGATCGAAAGTTTTGATGACATCTTTAATGCGACCTACACTGCGCGGATGGAAGAGGAGCTGGATGAGATCGAGGACGGCAAGCTTGATTGGCGTGCCGCTCTTCACGGGTTCTACGGCAAATTCGCGAAAGACCTAGCCGACGCAACCGAGAACATCAAAAATAAAAAGAAAATGGAGATACCAACCGATGAAACCTGTGAAAAATGCGGGTCCGGAATGGTGATCAAATTTGGCCGTTTTGGCCAGTTTCTTGCGTGCGCCAATTACCCCGAATGCAAGAACACCCGCGAAGTCGGCAGCAAAAAGGCCGCCTTAAACGGCGACGATGAATCTTCGGATGAGAATACCGCAGAGGCAGAGGAGGTTCCCGTATGTGAACTTTGCGGCCGAGAAATGGCATTGAAAAAGGGGCGGTTCGGATCATTCTATGGCTGCACCGGATACCCGGAGTGCAAGAACATCCGCAAGATCGCAAAAGGCGATCAAAAGCCCGCTCCGCCGCCCGTGCCGCTTGATGAACTCTGCCCTAAAGATGGGGCGAACCTCGTTCGCCGACAGGGCCGGTTTGGCGAATTTATCTCTTGTTCCAACTATCCTAAATGTGATTATGTAAAACGGGAGACACTCGGGATCTCGTGCGAAAAGTGCGGCGGCGACATTGCCGTGAAGAAATCGCGACGCGGAAAAATATTTTACGGATGTGTGAACTATCCGAAATGCGATGTCGTATATTGGGACAAGCCGGTCGCAGAAGCGTGCCCGGAATGTTCGGCACCGCTGCTGTTGGAAAAGACCACAAAACGTGACGGCACCGTAAGGTATTGCAAAAACGAGGATTGTGGTTATAAAATGAGCGTTGCTAACGCGGATGTAACATCAGATTCCTCAGCCGAGACCCAGGCCCCGGCAGCCTAATTACGGGATGAATGAAAATATCGAGTTCTTGCAGGCTTTCTTGAAGAATCCTGCCAAGGTCGGCTCTATCAAACCAAGCTCGCCGGAACTTGCGCAAAAGATGATCGAGGGCATCACACCTGATAGGGACAATGCTGTTCTTGAACTCGGCGTCGGGACCGGAGCTATCACGAAATTTCTCCAAGACATTGTTCAGGACGAACGCTCATATCTGGGTATTGAGCTCGATCGGGACCTTGTCCGCCTTCTGAAACGAAACTTTCCGGAAATGGAGATCGTCCGCGGAAATGCAATGGACGCCTGGTCGATCCATCAGCGGTCAGGCACCGGCAATATTAGGTATATTATTTGCTGCCTGCCCTTCGTTTCGCTTCCGAATGAGGTTGGTGAAAAGATCCTGCACGAAGTGGATAAGTTCATGCAGCAGGGTAATTGC
>Ga0138256_10007363_pt1 | contig 11611 bp, 10 predicted proteins | sample KNB2016incub_MG_FD_105486 | JGI IMG/M metagenome (GOLD analysis project Ga0138256, IMG submission 105486) | Active sludge microbial communities from wastewater in Klosterneuburg, Austria - KNB2014incub_MG | ecosystem: Engineered > WWTP > Activated sludge > Unclassified | place: Austria...
CGGATTGACGTGGACGATCACCCTTCGCAGTGGCGTCCGTTTTTCCGACGGCACGGCCTTCACCGCGTCGGATGTGTTGTTCACATTCCAGGCGATCTACGACGACCGCGTGAAGAGTCCTCTGGCGCAGGACATGCGCGCCAAAGGCCAGCCCTTCCAACTGCGCGCCATCGACGATCACCACTTGGTGCTCACCTTCCCGTCGCCGTTCGGACAAGGCCTGGCCATTCTCGACAGCGTGCCCATCCTGCCGCGCCACAAACTGCAGGCAGCGCTTGATGCCGGTACTTTCCGTGACGCCTGGAGCCCGAGCTCGAATCTCTCGGAGATGGCTGGTCTGGGCCCGTTCATCCTCCAGGAGTACGTGCCTGCGCAGCACCTGCGATTTGTCAGGAACCCCCACTTCTGGCGCACGGACGCCACTGGACAGAAGCTGCCGTATCTCGACGAACTCGAGGTGCAGATTGTGCCCGAGCAAAATGCCGAACTCCTGCGCCTGCAGTCGGGTACGACAGATCTCACCAACGGCGGTGCGCGCGCAGAAGACCTCGCCATGTTGCGCGATGCGGAAACCGCCGGCCGCGTCAGGCTTGTGGATGCCGGCCCTGCGATCGACGTCAGCACACTCTGGTTCAATCTCACTCCAGGTTCGAAGGCCGTCGCTGACAAACCCTGGCTGGCGCAGGAGGCATTTCGCCGGGCGATCTCACACGCCGTGAACCGGCAGGCCATCGTTGACACCGTGCATCTGGGCGCCGCGGCGGTCGTATATGGCCCGGTGTCACCGGGCCATGGCGACTGGTTCGTGCCCGATCTTGGAGCCACGCCGTTTGACCTCGCTCGCGCGCTCACGCTCCTCACGTCCATCGGCCTGGAGGATCGCAACGGCGACGGCGTGCGTGAAGACGCGTCCAATCGCCCCGTCGAGTTTTCGCTCTTGACGCAGAGTGGACACACCGAACGCGAACGCACGAGCACACTCGTGGGCGAACAGTTGCGCCAGGTCGGCATCAAGGTGAATGTGGTCCCGATGGATCAACGGGTCGTACAGACGCGGTACGGGAGTGGCGACTACGAAGCGATCTACTACGGCGCGCAGGCCAGCTCAAAAGACCCGACCAGCAACCGTGGATTCTGGTTAAGCAATGGCCCCATGCACTTCTGGAACCCCAATCAGCTGACACCGGGCTCGGAGTGGGAAGGCCGCATCGACGCGCTCCTGCAGCAGGTGGCCGAGACGATGGACCCTGCCGAACGAAAGCGGCTGTTCACCGAGGCGCAGCAGCTCCTCGCCGACCATGTGCCGGCGCTGTGGTTTACTGCGCCGCATGTGTCCGTGCCCATGAGTGCGCGCGTCGGGGGATCGAGGCCCACAGTCATTCAGCCGCCGGTGTTGTGGAACGCGGAAGAACTGTTCGTCCTGGGTCCGCGACGGTGATCCACGCCACGGCGGCGTACGTCGCACGCCGACTGGTGGCCGCGCTCGTTCTCGTGCTCTCGGTGTCAACCGCCGCGTTCGTCCTGGCGCGTCTCGCACCCGGAGATGAAACCACTGCTGACGTGATCGAAGGTGTCGACCCGAAGGTGATCGCGGGCACGCGGGAACGGCTCGGACTCGACCGTCCGTTTCCTGTCCAACTGGCGCACTTCACCTGGGACTTGCTGCGACTCGATCTGGGCGAATCCGCAAGGTACGATCGGCCCGTTGCGGCACTGGTCGCCGAACGCGGCGCTAACACCGCCCGCCTGGCGTTTGTCGCACTGTTGCTCGCCACACTCATCGGACTCCCTCTGGGCGTGGTGACCGGCGCCTACTCCGGGACGTGGTTTTCAAGGCTGCTGTCGATCGCCTCGATCGGCGTACTCGCCTGTCCGCCTCTGGTCGCGGTGTTGGCGCTGCTGTATGTCGCGGCGACCACAGGGTGGGTGTCGGTGGCGTCTGGAGATCTGCTGGTGCCGGCGCTCGCCCTCGGACTGCCTGTCGGCGCGGCACTCGAGCGCCTGCAATCGCAGGCCACACACGACGCCATGGCATCACCCGACCTGCTGGCGGCCGCCGCTCGCGGCATCCCGCCTCATCGGCTGGTCTGGGTGCATGCCGCACGCCAGTCGTTGCGACCCGTGCTGGGCGTCTACGGCATCGTGATCGGCAGCCTCTTCAGCGGTTCGATGGCCGTTGAGTTCGCCACGTCATGGCCCGGACTTGGCCGTTTAATGCTCGAGGCGGTGCAGCACGGCGACGTCCGCCTGGTGGCTGGATGTGTGTTCGCCGGTGGCATCTGCCTCGCCGTCGGCAACCTTGCGGCTGATGCCCTTCGGTCACTCGCCGACCCCAGAGTGAGGGACCTGTCGTGATTCGCCGCGCTGCAGGCGCCGTGTTGCTCGCCATCGTGCTGATGGCGACGGCCGCGCCGTGGATTTCGTCCAACCGTCCCGATCTGCCGTTTGACGATCGCGCGTACGCGCCGCCCATGCGCGTGCATCTGCGCGACGCCGCCGGGTGGCACGCGCCGTTTGTCTACCAGCAGCGTCTCGTCCATCGCATCAACCGCACGTATGTCGACGATCACACGGCCCGCGTGCCGCTGCGATGGTTTGCGAACGGTCACCTCGTGTCGATCGATCCCGGCGCCGGCCCGTTGCTCTGGTGCGGCGCAGACGCACTGGGCCGCGATCTGTGTGCCCGACTCGTGTACGGCGCCAGGTTGTCGCTTGGTGTTGCCGCGCTTGGCGCATTCGGGGCGTTGCTGCTCGGCGCGTTGCTCGGCGCCGTGGCTGGATCCTCCGGTGGCCGCCTCGACACACTCATCACAACAGTGGCCGATTTCGTGCTGGTTCTTCCCGTCGTGTACCTCGTGATCGTGCTGCGCGCCACGCGGCCCCTTGTCATCAGCCCAGCTGAAATCTTCTGGCTCATGACGATCCTGTTCGCCCTTGCGGCCTGGCCCGACGTCGCCCGAGGGGTGCGCGCGATCGTCGCCACCGAGCGTACGCGCGATTATGCCGCCGCCGCACGCGCCCTTGGCGCCGGGCCGTGGCGAGTGATGACCCACCTGTTACCGGCCGCCTACGGATTTCTGCGCATCGAGTTTGTCCTGCTCATCCCGGCACTTCTCGTGGCCGAGTCCACGCTTTCATTCGTTGGCTTTGGATTCGGAGGGGCGACGCCCAGCTGGGGCGGACTGCTGAAGGACGGCGAAGCGTTGACGGCCATGTACTCGGCGCCATGGCTCCTGCTGCCGGCCGCCGCACTCTTTGTCGTCGTGCTCGCGCTCCAAACGGTGGCAGGCGGAAGGCCCGGTTTCCCCGCATCGATCGTTGACACAACGGCCGCGCGCCGATAGCCTCCGGAAGGACGATGAAGATCCGATGAATCTCAGTGGCGTATTTCCCCCGGTGCCGACACCGTTTGATTCGGCGACCGGCGAATTCACACCGGCGGCCCTGACAGCCAACATCAACCGGTTGCTGCGCGCACCGGTGGCCGGCGTACTCGTGCTCGGCTCGAATGGCGAAGCCGGCCTGCTCGATGAGACCGAGGCCGATCGTGTCGTCGCTGCCGCCCGCGCAGTCGTGCCGGCCGGCCGCACGCTGCTGGTGGGCGCCGGGCGCGAGTCCACACGCGCCACGATCGCGGCGTGCGTCCGCGCTGCGGGCAATGGCGCGGACAGCGTGCTCGTTCGTGCGCCGTCGTTTTTCAAGGCGCAGATGACGCACGAGGCGCTCGTCACGCACTACCGCGCGGTGGCCGACGCCTCACCGGTGCCCGTGATGCTCTACAACGTGCCCGGCATGGCAGGCTTCAGCCTCACGGTGCCCATGGTGCGCACGCTGGCCGCACACGCGAACGTGATCGGGATCAAGGAAACCAGCAACGACCTGGAACGCCTCGGCCAGTTCGCGGCGATCACCGACAGCGGTTTCGACGTGCTGGTGGGCTGGGCGCCGGTGGCACACAGCGCGGCCGTGGCGGGTGCGCGCGGTGCCATCATTGCCGTGGCCAACGTGCTGCCTGACGTGTGCACGCAACTGTGGTCCCTGGCCACGGCGGGCCGGCACGCCGAGGCACTTGTGCTGCAACGCCGTATCACCACCATCGCACAGCTGGTGTCGAGCGTGCATGGTGTGGCCGGTCTCAAGTGCGCGCTCGATCTGGTGGGCGCGTATGGCGGGCCCGTGCGCGCCCCGCTCCTGCCGGTGACCGCGGCCGTGGCCGAGGACATCCGCTCGGCGCTTGCTCCATGGCAAGCGTGAGACACACGCGAAGAATGTGACCATGCCAAAATCCGCTCTGCCCACCACTCCACGGCTCCTCATGGGACCCGGTCCATCTCCCGTGTCGGATCGCGTGATGCAGGCCATGGCCGCACCTCCGCGATCACACCTCGACCCGGAGTTTGTTCTCCTGCTCGACGATGTCCGCGCCCGGCTGACGACGCTGTTTCAGGCGCCGGCGGATCACTTCTCATTCGCACTCTCGGGCACCGGCACCACGGGCATGGATGCCGCCGCCGCGAATCTGCTTGAGCCCGGCATGATGGTGCTCTGCGTCGTCAACGGCTATTTCGGCGATCGGCTGGCGCAGGTGTGCGCGCTCCATGGCGCATTTGTCGAGCGGCTCCAGGGCGAGTGGGGACAGGCGATTGATCCCGCGCAGGTTGAGCGGGCGATGAGCGACGGGCGCTTCGACGTGGTGGCCGTCGTCCATGGGGAAACATCCACTGGTGTGCTCAATCCGGTGGGGGACATCGCCGCGATCGCGCGACAACACGACGCCCTGTTGATCGTTGATGCCGTGACGTCGCTGGGCACGGTGCCGGTGGATGTGACGTCGTGGAACGCGGACGTGTGTTATTCCTGTTCGCAGAAAGGGATTGGCGCCCCGTCGGGCCTGGCGCCGATCACGTTCTCGGCGCGCGCGCGCCAGGGGCGCGCAGACACCACGCCGTTTTCACTCGATGTTCAGAAGCTTGAGGACTTCTGGGTCCGGCGCAAGTATCACCACACGATTTCCGCGCCGATGATTTATGCCCTGCACGCCGCCCTTGCCGAGGCTGCTGAAGAGGGCCTTGAGGCGCGCTGGAAGCGGCATGCGGACGCGCACGCCGCGCTGATCTCGGGACTGGACGCCATCGGCCTTCGCCTGCTTCCGGCTCCCGCCCATCGCCTCCCAAGCCTGAACACCGTTTGTGTGCCCGACGGCGTGGACGCGGCCGAGGTGAAGGACCGCATGCTGACCAAGCACCAGATCGAAATTGGTGCCGGACTCGGGCCGCTCGCGGGCAAGGTCTGGCGAATCGGGTTGATGGGAAGCGGCGCCACCATCCACAATGTGGAGAAGGTGGTGACGGCGCTCGCAAAGTCGCTTGGCCGCACACCTCCCCGGAGGTAGGCGCATGGTTCGTCGATATGGGCTCGTGGTTGTCGCCGTTGTCGCGATGGCCTGTGTCACCAATCCCGCCACCGGCCGCAGCCAGCTGAACATGCTGTCCGAAGCCCAGGAGATCGCCCTGGGACGCGAGGCCGATCAGCAAGTTCGTGCCGAGATGGGGGTCTACGACGACGCGGGTTGGCAAGCCTACGTCACGCGTGTGGGTATGGCGATGGCAAAAAAATCGCATCGCCCCAATCTGCCCTGGTCGTTTGTCGTCGTGGACGCCTCGGCGGTCAATGCGTTTGCGTTGCCGGGCGGGTTCATCTACGTCACGCGTGGCATCCTGCCGTTTCTGCAGAGTGAAGCGGAACTGGCGAATGTGTTGGGGCATGAGATTGCACACGTCACGGCACTACATGGCGCCAGTGCGTACTCCAAACAACAGCTCAGCGGTATTGGGCTCGGTGTCGGGCGGATCCTTGCGCCCGAGCGGTACCAGGTGCTGTTCGGCGTGGCTGAGGCTTCGCTGAGCTTGTTGTATCTCAAACATGGCCGTGCCGCGGAGATTGAAGCCGATCGCCTCGGCGTGGGCTACGCCTCGTCCAGCGGTTGGGATCCGGCGGGGATGGTCGGTCTCCTCAGCACGCTCGGCCGACTGTCGGAGGCCTCGGGTTCGAGTCGCGGCGTGCCGAACTTCCTCACCACGCATCCGTTGCCTGCCGATCGCATCGAGTCCGTGAAAGCGCTGGTGACTGCCGCCCAGGGACCGGGCGCACAGACGATCAATGCGGCCGAGTTCAGTGGACGGTTGCCTGGCGTGGTGTGGGGTGACAGCCGCGAACAGGGCATCGTGCGCGGACGCGAGTTCGTGCATCCCATCCTGCGGATCGCCCTTCGATTCCCCGACGGCTGGGAGATCAGCAATGGGGCCTCGCAGGTTACGGCGCAGCCTGCGGGCGAGGCGCAGGCGGCAGTGGTGCTGCGAGTGGTGCCGAACGCCACCGGTGGGCCAGCACAGACGGCGCGGGCCCAGATGGCGGCCGCGAAGCTCACCGAAGTCAGTGGCGGCGAAACCACCATCAACGGCCAGCGTGCCTATGTTGGCACCTATCGCGGTGAGCAGGAGGTGGTGCGCGCGGCGTTCATCGTCGCTGGGTCAACAACGTACTTGGTGGCCGGCGTCGCCACCACCCAGGCGTTTGGCAGTGCGCAGGGCACATTCGCGAACACGATCGAATCGTTCCGGACGATGACGCAGGCAGAGGCGGATCAGATCCAGCCCTTCCGCGTCGGCCAGTACACCGTGCGATCGGGCGACACGTGGTCGTCGCTCGCCGCCGCAGCGGCGCCGCGGCCGATTGGCCCGGCCACACTCGCGATCATGAACGGCGCCACGGCCGCGTCCACGCCGCCCGTTAATGCACGCATCCGCGTCGTGGTCGGCGGCTGATGCGGCGAGCGCTGCGATTCGCGCTGGCGGCCGGCGCGATCATGTTCGCAATGCTCTCGTATACGTGGATGACACTGCCGGACGTGCGAGCGCTCGCGAAGACCCCACCGGCGTCAACGGCATTCATGCGCATGCGAGAGGCGCAGGCCGCGTCCCAGGACCGTACGGCGAGGCGGCGCCACCAGTGGGTGAGTTACGACCGCATCTCGCCGAACCTGAAGCGCGCGGTGCAGGTGGCCGAGGACGCGGCGTTCTGGCAGCACCAGGGCCTGGACTTCGACGAGATTCGCGCATCACTCGAGTCCAACTGGGAGCGCGGAGAATTCGCGCGCGGCGCCTCCACCATCACGCAGCAACTTGCGAAGAACCTGTATCTGTCACCCTCGCGGAACCCGTATCGAAAAGTGCGTGAGTTGTTCATCACGCGTCGGCTCGAAGCGGAACTGTCCAAGCGCCGCATTTTTGAGCTCTACCTGAATCTGATCGAGTGGGGCGATGGCATCTGGGGCGCCCAGGCAGCTTCGCTGATCTATTTCGGGATCCCTGCGTCGGACCTGAACCAGACGCAGGCCGCGCTGCTGGCCGGCGCGATCATCAACCCGCGCGTCTACAGCCCCGCGCGTCCCAATGCGCGGTTGCTGCGCCGTCAGCAGATCATTCTGTCGCGAATGGGCTCGGAGTAGCTGCCAGCACCCGTCGCGCGCCCACGTACCGCGATGTCCAATACGACGCTCGCATCTGGTCGATGCGCACCACACCCGATGCGGCGGGCGCGTGCACAAACTCAACGGCACTGATCGCCAATCCCACATGAGACGGCCCGGGTGCGACGGTGGAGAAGAACACCAGGTCGCCCGCACGCACGTTCCGCAGATCCACGCGGGTGCCGAGCGCATACTGCTCGGCGGCGGTGCGGGGTGCCGGCACCGAATGCTGCGCCAGCACGTATCGGACGAATCCGCTGCAATCAAATCCGCTCGCCGGGCTGTCGCCGCCCCAGAGATACGGTACGCCCTGGAATCGCAGCGCGGTCTTCAGCACGGCGCTCGCGACGGGGCTCCACGGCGCCTGATCCGCATTGGGCTTGATCGCAGTCGGCGATGGTACGTTGGGAAACGGCGACGGGTAGGCGCCGCCTTGTGTCATCGCCCGTGCGGCACAGACCGCCGACGACATTGAGAGCACCATTACCAGGCCGATCCGCCAGGCGCGGTTCGCGCGTTGCATCACCGCCATATCGGCCGTTCGGGTGCCGGCCGCCATGGCATGGCTCTAACCTGCTGATAACGTTGATGTTACCTCCCGTCACCGCTTGACACCGCGTCCCAGCTGACCGACAATGAGCGCCAGTACCGTCATGGAACAGACGCTGTTGCTCAACGCCACCTACGAACCCTTGCGGGTCGTTCACTGGCAAAAAGCGATCACGCTTTGGTGCCAGGGCAAGGTCGAGATCGTTTCGGTGTACGACCGCGAGATACGCGCGGTCACATTCAGCATGAAGTTGCCGTCGGTCATTCGCCTTCTTCGAAGGATTCGGGTGCGGCGACGGTTGGACTACGTGCCGTTTTCACGCGCCAACATCTACGCGCGGGATGATCATCGTTGTCAATATTGCGGAGCCGTGTTCCCGACGGCCGAACTGACGTTTGACCACGTCGTACCGGTCGCGCAGGGCGGTCGCAAGGACTGGGAAAATATTGTGACCTGCTGCATCACCTGCAATCGGCGCAAGGGTGGTCGCACGCCGGCTCAGGCGCACCTGCACTTGATTCGACCACCCAAACGTCCCGACAAGGCGCCGGCGATTCGCATCACGTTCGGCTTGCGGAACGCGCCCGAGAGCTGGCGCGACTACGTCTACTGGAACGTCGAATTGGACGACGTGTAGTTCGTGCCGGTGCTGACCTCTCTCCGTCCGAGCGCCGCGGTACACGGCGGACGGGTCACGTTGCTGGGTACGGATCTCCCGATTCCATCCGACGGTCCTCCGGACGTCACGATCGGCGGCGTGAAGAGTCGCGTCGTGTTTGCGTCGCGCCGGGCCATCGAGGTGCTGGTGCCCGCCGATGCGGCAGGGGGGAGATTGCCGGTGCAGGTCGCTGACGTGCCGGAAGGCGCGCTGGCGCTCGACGTCGCGACCGTGTTGGTGAGTGGCGTCCACCAGGTCGATAGCCCGCTCTGTACCGCGGACGGCGCGGTGTACTTCACCCATAGCGGCACCCGTGGCGCGAAGGCTCCAGTGCCACTCGGCCGGTTGAATCCCGACGGCACACAGGATGCGATGGCGGTCGACATCGCCAACCCCACGTCACTGGCCCTGGGACCCGATGGCACCGTCTATGTGTCCAGCCGCTTCGAGGGGCAGATCTACCAGCTCACTCGGGATGGCCGCGCCGAACTGTACGCGACCGACCTCGGCGTGGCGACCGGCCTGGCGTGCGGCGCAGACGGCACCCTGTACGTCGGCGATCGCACCGGCACCATCTTCCGGATCAGCGCGGGCAAGTCAGGCGAGTCCACGCGCCATGTGGAGCCATTCGCGACGATTCCAGCGAGCGTGGCGGCGTTCCACCTTGCGATGGGGCCCGATGGATGCCTCTATGTCACGGCGCCCACCCTTGCGGCACACGATGTGATCTACCGCGTGACGCCGCAGCGCGAAGTGCAGGTGGTGTGCGGAGGGTTCGGGCGTCCGCAGGGACTCGCCTTCGACGCGTCGGGCATGCTCTTCGTGGCCGACGCGCTGGCCGGCGGCTCGGGGCTCTATCGCGTGGACGTGCGCGACACAGCGCCCGTTGCCGAACTGGTGATTGCGGCGCCGCACCTGGTCGGCGTAGCCTTTGACGCGCAGGGCCGATGGTTGTTGTCGTCGAGTGACACCATCTATCGGATGCCGCCCTCAGGCGTCTGAGTCCTCGTCCAGCCTGGTGATGGTGAATCCGGTGAACCCGTAGATCGCCGACACGACCGGGTTGATCAGATTAAAGAATGCGTACGGCAGGTACGCGATGGTGGCCACGCCAAGCGTCTGCGCCATGAACGCCCCGCAGGTGTTCCATGGCACCAGCGGGGAGGTCAGGGTGCCGGCATCCTCCAGGCATCGTGAGAGATTCTGGGGCGCCAGTTGGCGACGCTTGAACTCGGCCTTGAACATGCGCCCTGGCAGCACGATCGCCATGTACTGGTCGGAGGCCAGGATGTTCATGCCGATCGAGGTGGCGAGCGTGGCGGCAATCAGGCTACCCGTGCCGCGGACGGCCCCGAGGATGGCCTCGGCGATGCGACCGAGCATGCCGGTTTTCTCCATCACGGCGCCAAACGTCATCGCCGCCAGAATCAGCCACACCGTATTGAGCATACTGGCCATGCCGCCGCGCGACAGCAAGTCGTCGAGGGCCGCATTCCCCGAGGTCAGGGCAAAACCCGTGGCCAGTGATTGCCAGCAGCCCTTGACGAGGGCAGCCCAGTGGGGAATGTCCGGCGAGGCCGCGAGTGTCGTCACCGCGCCGGGCTGAAAGATCACAGCGAAGACACACCCGATGAGCGTGCCCACCATCAGCGCGGGCGTTGCCGGCACTTTCCGGACCACCAGAATCAGGACCAGCAGGACGGGCAGCAGCAGGTGCGGGCCGATGGCGAAGCTGGCGCCAAGCGATGCGCGAATCGCATTGACGGCGGCGGTGTCGTGGGGCGCCGCCGTGGTGAGCCCGATCACGGTGAACAGGATCAGGGCGAGCAGGATGCTCGGCGTGGTGGTCCACAGCATGTGGCGGATGTGGGTGAACAGTTCGGTGCCGGCCATGGCTGGAGCCAGGTTGGTGGTGTCGGACAGTGGCGACATCTTGTCGCCGAAATAGGCTCCGGAGATGACGGCGCCGGCGGCCAGGCCCATGTTCAGATTCTGCGCGGCCGCAATCCCGATGAGCGCCACTCCCACCGTGCCCGCCGTCGTCCAGGAGCTTCCGGTGGCGAGCGACACGAGGCAACACAACACGCATGCGCTTGGAAAAAACACGGCCGGTGTGAGCAGCTGCAGGCCGTAGTAGATCATCGTGGGCACCACGCCCGCGAGAATCCATGAGCCGATCAGCGCGCCCACGATCAGCAGGATCAGGACGGCGCTCATCGAGAGCGAGATCCCGTGCACAATGCCGTCTTGCAGGTCCTTCCATGAGTGGCCCAGACGCAGGCCGACGGCGGCGGCGATGGTTGCCGCCAGGATCAGCGCGATCTGATTCGGCCCGCCGGAGTTCGAGTCGCCGAACAGGGCCACCGACCCGGCCAGGAGCATGACGAGCATGGCGACGGGGAACAGCGAAAGGGCGAGCGACGGCTTTTTGATCAGTGTGCTCATATCTGTCTCAGGAATCTTCCGAGGGCCGCGATGATAGCATCCCTACTTTCCCATGGCTGCGCTGTCTGGTGTCCGTGTGCTCGACTTGTCGAGACTCCTGCCCGGTGGGTTCGCCACCCTGATGCTCGCGGAGTTGGGCGCCGAGGTCATCAAGGTCGAAGACCCGCGTGGCGGCGATCCCATGCGCCAGTTGCCGCCGTTTGTCGAAGGACGCAGCGTCTACGACCTGCTGCTCAATCGCGGCAAACGCAGCATCGTCCTTGACCTGCGCAAGCCCGAGTCCGGCACTGTGCTCGACGCACTGGTGGCGCGCGCCGACGTTGTCGTGGAGAGTTTTCGTCCGGCGACGGCGCGCCGCCTTGGAGTCTCTGGTCCTCAACTTCGGGAAAAATATCCGCGCCTGGTGCACGCGGCGATCACCGGATACGGC
>Ga0138256_10007364_pt1 | contig 11609 bp, 12 predicted proteins | sample KNB2016incub_MG_FD_105486 | JGI IMG/M metagenome (GOLD analysis project Ga0138256, IMG submission 105486) | Active sludge microbial communities from wastewater in Klosterneuburg, Austria - KNB2014incub_MG | ecosystem: Engineered > WWTP > Activated sludge > Unclassified | place: Austria...
GCAATACCTCCGTGATGAAGACCTGGTGGTAAAGATTATTGAACGGCATATGGAAACGTCGAAAGTGAACCTGAAGAACAGTTCCATCATAATCGCCGGTGGTTATGGGGTAGGGTCAAAAGAAAATTTTAACCTGCTTTATGAACTGGCCCACACGCTCGGTGCTGAAGTCGGTGCTTCCCGGGCGGCCGTGGATGCCGGTTTTACGGATAAGGAACGGCAGATTGGTCAAACCGGTATCACCGTTCGCCCCAAACTGTATATCGCCTGTGGCATCTCCGGACAGATCCAGCATATTGCCGGTATGCAGGATTCGGCCATGGTTATATCTATTAACAATGATGCCAATGCGCCGATTAATAAACTGGCGGACTATGTGATTCAGGGCAACCTGGAAACGATCATTCCTAAAATGATCAGATACTATAAAAAGAATATCAAGTAAAAAGTTCCACTTGATTCAATTATTTATAAACCAGTTGACATGGCAAATTATTATACGGATACCACTGAGCTGAAATTTCACCTCACCCATCCCCTGATGCAGAAAATCGTGGCGTTGAAAGAACGAAACTATACAGCGCACGAACAATTTGATTATGCACCGGTTGATTTCGAAGATGCAATGGATAGTTATGATAAAGTACTGGAGATCGTTGGGGATATTTGTGCCAATACAGTGGCGCCGAATGCCGAAAGTGTGGATGCGGAAGGGCCGCTGCTGATTGACGGACATGTGAAATATGCGGCCGGCACCCAGAAGAATCTGGAGGCGATAGTAAAAGCAGGCTTGATGGGCATCACCCTGCCCCGTAAATATGACGGACTGAATTTTCCGATAGTGCCTTATATCATGGCGGCCGATATGGTATCGAGGGCAGATGCGAGTTTTGTCAATATCTGGGGCTTACAGGATTGCGCCGAAACCATCCATGAATTTGCCGATGAGGAACAACAGGCCCGTTACCTGCCCCGCATCGCCGCTGGTGAGACTGCAGCCATGGACCTTACAGAGCCGGATGCCGGAAGTGACCTGCAGGCAGTTCAGTTAAAAGCAACCCTGGTGGATGGGAAATGGTTCCTCAATGGGGTTAAGCGTTTTATTACCAACGGAGATGGCAATATATCCTTAGTGCTGGCCCGGTCCGAAGAAGGGACAGCCGATGGGCGTGGATTATCCATGTTTATTTATGACCGTGACAGTAATGCGGTTACGGTTCGCCGTATTGAACACAAACTGGGAATCATTGGTTCCCCGACCTGTGAACTGGTGTTTAAAAACGCACCGGCTGAACTGGTGGGACAACGCAAGTTCGGACTGATCAAATATGTGATGGCACTCATGAACGGGGCCAGATTAGGAATCGCCGCCCAGTCTGTGGGTATTGCCGATGCTGCCTGGCGGGAAGCCGTCTCTTATGCCAAAGAGCGGGTGCAGTTTGGAAGCTCCATCAGTAAGTTTCCTGCAGTGTATGAAATGATCTCTAAAATGAAGGCGAAGGTGGATGCGATCCGTTCACTGCTGTATGAGACAGCCCGGTTTGTGGATGTGTATAAAGCCTATGAGCATATTTCCAAAGAAAGAAGCCTGACACCGGAAGAGCGGACGGAGCTTAAAGCCTATCAGAAACTGGCGGATATATTTACCCCGATGTCAAAAGGTCTTTCTTCTGAAGTCTGTAACCAGGTAGCCTATGATGCCCTGCAGATTCATGGCGGATCCGGCTTTATGAAAGACTATCCGATTGAACGGATTTACCGGGATGCACGTATTACAAGTATTTATGAAGGCACCACACAATTACAGGTGGTGGCTGCTGTCAGGGGGGTAACCACGGGCGGATACCTGGCACAGATGAAAGCGTATAAAGAGATGGATATTAAACCCGAATTACTCGGCTACCGCAATTATATCAGCGAAATGACCAACGAGTACGAAGAAGCGGTTAAAACAGTAATGGAAACCGCGAATAATGAGTATAGCGATTTTCACGCGAGACGCCTGGTGGAAATGGCCGGTAATATCATGATGTCGCACTTGCTGGTGCTCGATACCAACCGGGATCATCAGTATTGGAAATCATTGGATATTTTCCTGAAAATTGCCCGTGGTGAAAACCGGGGAAAAATGGAGTTTATCAAGATTACCAATCCGGCTGACCTGGGTAAGTATAAAATAGACGGGTAGGAACGGGCATAAAAAAACCCCTCAGAAAGGGGTTCTATACTTTTACGGTTGGGTTAATACTCGTCCTCATTGAAGAGGAAGTCATCCTGCGTTGGATAATCAGGCCAGATATCCTCGATGGTTTCATAAACATCGCCTTCATCTTCCAGTTCCTGCAGGTTCTCCACCACTTCGATGGGTGCACCGGAACGGATAGAATAGTCAATCAGCTCATCTTTGGTAGCCGGCCAGGGTGCGTCTTCAAGGTACGAGGCTAATTCAAGTGTCCAGAACATCTTCTCAGGATTTATTTTGTTTAAAGCTTCCTTTTTCGGGAAGTATAAGGGCTCCGGCTTGTACGGCAAAACCCCTTAATTTTCCGCAAATGTAGTTGTATTAATGAATTTTCCAAATCCTTAATTGTACACGGTTTTCAAAGGTTTTCATAAAACCGGGGGAAAGCCGGAGAACCTGTTTTTTTCCGGCCCCCGTTATTTGCGATATTTGAAGAATGATTAGCGGAAAAAACATATATAAACGGTATGGAACCGTCGAAGTGCTGAGAGGGGTGGATGTGGAAATCAGCCGGGGAGAAGTGGTGTCAATCGTGGGGCCTTCTGGTTCCGGTAAAAGCACCTTATTGCATATTCTGGGCACCCTCGATGCCGCAGACAGCGGGGAAGTGAGGATGAACCAGGTCCTGCTCCAAAGTCTGTCAGGTAAAAAAATGGCGGCTTTCCGCAATAAACATATAGGTTTCGTATTCCAGTTTCATCACCTCCTTCCGGAATTTTCCGCCCTGGAAAATGTCTGTATCCCTGGCTGGCTATCGGGCCGGGGTAAGGCTGTGGTGAAACAGGAGGCCGAAAAACTGCTCGGTATGCTGGGTCTGGCTAACCGGATGGAAAACAAGCCCAACCAGTTGTCGGGTGGAGAACAACAGCGGGTGGCTGTCGCCCGGGCCCTGATCAATAAACCGGATATTATTTTTGCCGATGAGCCGACCGGCAACCTGGATTCAGCCAATGCCAAAGACCTCCATCAGTTGTTTTTTGACCTGCGGAGTCAGTTCAGTCAGACGTTTCTGATTGTGACCCATAATGAGGAACTGGCCACGCTCAGTGACCGGGTATTGCATATGCGGGACGGAATAATCGTTCAGGGATGAGTGTTAAACCAGCTCTTTAGTTCATCAAGGGTATTGGTCACTTTGGTGCCATCGGTCCACCAGTCATGAAAAGTGAGCGGGTAGCTGATCAGTTTATGATCGACACCCAGGGTGCCCAGTTTCGTATTGAGCGAACTGCTCTGATCTGGCGTCACTACAACATCCAATGCCCCATGCAGAAAAATACTGGCGGGGACACCTGCAGCTGCCTGGTAAAAAGGGCTGCAGTTTTTATACCGGTCCGTTGCTTCTGCACTGGCCGGAAATAAAGGCAGGCCAAGATAAGGTTCAAGGATCAGGTTATAAATATTAAAATTATAATAGGACATACTATACAGATCAGTTGGTCCGGCCAGGGCCCCCACCGCTTTTATCCTGCCTGTACTGTTTCGGGTATAGGCATAACTCAACGATAAGTGTCCGCCGGCACTATGACCCGTGATATATAACTTCTGTCCATTGAAGGTTCTTATAGTGGATTGCCTCAGTGTATAGTTTATTGCACTGTCCACATCATCCAGTTGCATTTTGTAATTGTCCGGGGTATTCAGTGTAAGCCGGTAATTGATATTGGCAACGGCGAATCCCCTTGCTTTTAATCCATTGAGTAACCAGTTCAGTTCGGCTTTATCGCCCGTGGCCCATCCACCTCCATGAATTACTATTACGAGGGGGGTGTTCAGTGTCCTGTTAGCCGGTAATCCCAGATCAAGCTTTTGTGCGGGATCAGGTCCGTAAGGGACATTGACCAGGGTGGTATCCCGTAGCGGACCGGTGGCGGGTGGATTCACCGGCTCGGGCTGGCAACTGCTCAGAAAAATGCAGAAAAGGAGTAAAGCACAGCAGTTTTGCATATCACGGGTTTAAGGTATAACGTAAAAACAGGTTAAATGATATGTCGCAATCAGCCGGGACAAGGTTGTATGCTGGGTAGAATCAGGCGGTCAGATCCTGGGTTTCCAGGGGATTTCAGGTGCATTGAGCTTCATACTGATAAAACGGCTCAATACGAAGAGATAGTCGCTGAGCCTGTTCAGGTATTTCAAAATAACGGGTTCCACTTCGAGGCTTTCAAGTTCGAGTCGCACACAACATCGTTCAGCTCTGCGGGCCACACAACGGGCAATATGGAGATGGGAAACAGTGGGGTGGCCACCGGGCAGGATAAAATGCTTCATTTCCGGCAACTCCTCATTCATCTGGTCCATTTCTTTTTCCAGCAATTCCACATCGGTCTCTTTCAGATCCGGCAGCCGCATTTTGGGCTCTTTCACCGGGTCACAGGCCAATGAAGAACCAATAGTGAATAGACGGTCCTGTACTTCGCGGAGGGTTGTACGGCTGTTCCTGTCAGTGAGCAGATCAAGACAAAGGCCTATGACCGAATTGAGTTCATCAACGGTACCATATGCCTCTATACGTAAATGGGATTTGGGCACTTTTGTGCCGCCTATTAGTGATGTTGATCCGGTATCTCCTACTTTGGTGTATATTCTGGTTGCCATGTTGATTGAATGTGCTTCACAACAAAGTTCCGCAAAGAAATGTTCCCGGCCCGTAAAGGAATTTATTGCATCATTGATGCGAATATTGGCCGGCCTTTTCGTTTTTCTTATCCGTTTCCACTACCCCATCACGAAGGCGCACGATACGGTGGGCATGATTGGCGATATCTTCTTCGTGAGTGACCAGCACAATGGTATTGCCATTGTTATGAATGGTATTGAAAATCTCCATGATTTCGTAAGAGGTCTTGGTATCCAGGTTACCTGTAGGTTCATCGGCCAGGATGATGGAGGGATTATTTACCAGCGCCCGGGCAATCGCCACCCGCTGGCACTGTCCGCCCGAAAGTTCATTGGGTTTATGATGACTCCGGTCCGTCAGGCTTACCATTTCCAGCACCTGCATGGCTTTTTCGTTACGTAATTTTTTATTCATCCCGGCATAGACCAGGGGGAGGGCCACATTTTCAGCGGCTGTCAGGCGGGGCAACAGGTTGAATTGCTGGAAAACAAAACCGATTTCTTTATTGCGTACTTCGGCCAATGCATTATCGGCCATCGTGCTTACATCATTATTGTTCAGGATATAACGGCCGGCAGTAGGTGTATCCAGGCAACCCAGAATATTCATCAGGGTACTTTTTCCCGAGCCGGAAGGACCCATTAAAGCCACATATTCATTTTTGAAAATATCCAGGGAAATACCTTTCAGTACCGGGAGGGCCTGTTTGCCCATGTAATAGCTTTTCTGAATATTTTCCAGATGGATGATGCCCTGTGCCATATTATTTTTTTATCACTTTGGGAACCTTAAAAAATTGTTCGTCATGGGTGGGGGCATTGCGTAACGCGGCTTCCCGGCTGACCGAACCCCGGATCTCATCTTCCCGCAGTACGTTCACTTCCGGACTCATATGCAAAAGTGGTTCCACTCCGGCCAGGTCCAGTTCATTCAGTTTCTCCACAAAGCCGATCATCCGCTGCAGGTCGTTTTTGATACCGGCTTTTTCGGTTTCGGTAAACTGCAGGCGGGAAAGATGGGCCAGTTTGTCCACTAACTGATCGTTGACTTCCATACTACAAAGATAATCCCTGAACCGGAGCCGGGCGCAGGAGTTTTATTAACGGTAAGCGCGTGGGGCCGGACCTGACTTGCCGACTAATTCTTATCTTCGCCGCCCTATGGCAGCAAAGAAAGAACTCGTTATGAGCGGCATCCGGCCCACCGGCTTTTTACACCTCGGTAACTATTTCGGGGCGGTGCGGAACTATGTCCGGATGCAGGATGAATTTGAGTGTTATTTTATGGTGGCAGATCTGCATTCCCTGACCACCCATCCGGATACAAAAGAACTCAAGATCAATGTACACCGGGTATTATCAGAGAATATTGCCTGCGGACTGGATCCGGAGAAAGTAGCGTTGTATTGTCAGAGTCATGTGTATGAAACATCAGAATTGTATCTCTACCTGAATATGTTGGCCTATGTAGGCGAATTGGAAAAAACCACCACTTTCAAAGACAAAATCCGACTGCAGGAAAATAATATTAATGCCGGTTTGCTGACCTACCCGGTTTTACAGGCAGCTGATATCATTCTGCACCGTGCCAAATATGTACCGGTCGGAAAGGACCAGGAGCAACACCTGGAAATGGCCCGTAATTATGTGAATCGTTTCAACCACCGCTACGGGGAAATTTTCCCGGAACCGGTGGCCTTTAATTATGGGGACGATCTTATTAAAGTACCGAGTCTGGATGGTGCCGGTAAAATGAGTAAGAGTGAGAACCAGCTGGCTACCATTTATCTCTCAGACAGTGATGAGTTGATTCTCAAAAAATGTATGAAGGCCAAGACAGATGCTGGTCCTGCGGAACCCAATAGCCCCATGCCCGATTATATTGAAAATATTTTCGGACTGATGAAACTGGTGAGTGAGGAGGACGTGATCAATAAATTCAAAACGGATTATAATGCCTGCACGATCCGCTATGGCGATATGAAGAAGCAATTGGGCGAGGATATGGTCCGCTTTATCACCCCGATCCGTGAAAAAGCGGAAGCCATCCGGAATAATGAAGTCTACCTGAAGCAGGTGATGGAAATGGGGGCCGAAAAAGCCCGTAAAAGTGCCCGCGCAACAATGGAGCTGGTTCGGGAAGCGATCGGCCTCAATTATTTTTAAAAATACCGGGATTACCGAATCCCAAAGTCCGAAAAAGGGCTTACTTTGAAGCCCTCCCTTTTTTGGGGGTATATTTTTTTGTATCAGGAATTTAAGCAGTTATGGCAAAAGCTAAGAAACCAAAACACATCGCCATTGCAGGCAATATCGGTGCCGGAAAGACGACCCTAACCGAAATGCTCAGCAAGCATTATAAATGGATCCCCAACTTCGAAGATGTGGACCATAATCCCTACCTCATGGATTTTTATGAGGATATGCCCCGCTGGAGTTTTAACCTTCAGATTTTTTTCCTCAACAGCCGGCTGCGGCAATTGGTGGAAATCCAGAAAGGAACGGAAACGGTGATCCAGGACCGTACTATATACGAAGATGCCAACATCTTTGCCCCCAACCTGCATGAAATGGGCCTGATGAGCAAAAGGGATTTTGACAATTACTTTAATTTCTTTCAGACCCTCAAAACCCTGGTGCAACCTCCGGACCTGCTGATCTACCTGAATGCGTCAGTACCTACCCTGGTGGGACAGATCCAGAAAAGAGGCCGTGAATACGAAGAAAATATCCGGCTGGATTACCTGAAAAAACTCAATGAATATTATAACAAATGGATCGGCGATTACAAGGAAGGTAAACTCCTGGTCATTGATGTTGATAAAAATAAATTCGCTGAGCGGGATGAGGATTTCGGGGAGATCATCCGGAAAGTAGATGCCGAGCTCTACGGATTGTTTTAACACAGTATAAAGAATTCAGAAAATAACTTGCAGTAAATTCTTCCATGAAAGCACTGCAGGTTTTTTTTATGCTTCTGCCATTCTCCTTAATGGCTCAGACAGACAGCAGTTATGGTCATTCGCGTTTGCAAAAATTCCTGATGGAGCCGGGACGAAGCATCCATGTAAGTACCGATACAATCGGTGTGTTGAATTCAGTGGAAGTAGGCGTGATCACGGCCCGCGACTGGCTGACCGGTGAACAACGGCACGCCCTGAGTTTTTTACCTGGGTCTTTGTTCAACAGTACCTTGTTCTCAGTCTATAGCACCCAACTCGATATCGAAGAACTGGATCCTTTGATCCGGATACTGGATACTGTTAACAAGCTCAATTTTGCGAATAAGCGCCTGGAGATTCAGGAATTCCGGTATGTGAGCAGCGGACTTACAGAAATTGTGGCGTCGAACCGGAATGCCAACCCTAAGCGATGGGATATTGAGATATACCGTCGGTACCAGCAGTTTCAACAAGCCGTTCCGGGTACCGCGATCGTAGTGCGGGAATCGGATATTGAGCCCTTGCTGCAGCTTTTAGTGCGGTTCAAAAATTCTTTGTGGTACAGGCAATTGAAGGAAAATTAATAATCAGCATATTCTTTTAGTTCTTCCAGCATCCGGCTGATCTTTTTCAGCCACTCGGCTTGTTTGACTTCATCAATGCTGTGGCGGGTTTCCCGGTCGTATTGTTGTTGCACCGCTGCTTTTTCATCGGCCACTTCATTATAAATCCGGTTGAGTTCTTTCTGGTAATTGTTTTTATTGAACCGGTAGGCGCTCATCCGTTGGTGAAGTTTGCGGGCATAGGCCTCGGCAATATCAAAATGACCCTGCTCATGACTCAGGATATGATCTGTTTGATTACGTACCCATGAACGGCTTCTTGAAAACCAGGATTTGATCGTATAACTAAACTGGCTGCCCGATATATGATAGTCGATACTCAGGGAAGTACTGGTGGTGGCCGCCGCATCACTCTTTGGGTTGGGGCTGGCTTTGTAATCACTCCAGGTCAGCTTGCGGCTTGCACTCCAGGTAAGGATATCTTCGCCGGCTTCCTGTGCCTGCGCAGTCGATAGAGAAAGTAAGATCAGCAAAAGGTGGAAAATTCGTTTCATGCGAGTCTAAAACGAAATTTCGTTCAGGAAATTTTATCTGCCATAGAAACGAGCGTTAAAAAAAGTAAAAAGTAAAAAGTCAAAAGTAAAAAAATCCCCCAGATGTAAAGTCTTTACAACTGGGGGGCAGGTTTTTAATTTTGACTTTTTAATTTTTACTTAACCCACGGACTTGCTTGCAAGATCTCCTCACTCACCCCATCCTTATACTTTTCAAAATTTTTCACAAACAATCCGGCCAGGTATTTTGCTTTTTCGTCGTACGCATTTTTATCTGCCCAGGTATTCCGGGGCTGTAACAATTCTGCAGGAACATCCGGGCAAGAGGTGGGAACCGCCATACCGAATATGGGATCATTTATAAATTCAGCATTGTTCAACGTACCTTCCAGTGCGGCGGTGATCATGGCACGGGTATATTTCAGTTTCATCCGGCTACCGGTGCCGTATGCTCCACCGGTCCAGCCGGTATTGATCATCCAGACATTCACGTTGTTTTCCTGCATTTTTTTACCCAGCATGGCGGCGTATTTGCCGGGATGAAGGGGCAGGAAGGGGGCGCCGAAGCAGGCACTGAAAGTAGGTTTGGGTTCAGTTACCCCCGCTTCAGTACCGGCTACCTTGGCTGTATAACCGGAGATGAACTGGTACATGGCCTGACCCGGTGTGAGTCTGGATACAGGAGGTAATACCCCAAACGCATCACAGGTCAGGAAAAAAATATTTTTAGGCAATCCTCCCACGGAAGGCTCCTGGGCATTACTGATAAAATGAAGGGGATAGGAAACGCGGGTATTTTCGGTAATGGTTCCATCATCAAAATTGATGCGATTGGTCCCTTCAAAGAAAACCGTGTTCTCCACTAAAGCTCCCGGACGGATTGCATTGAATATTTCCGGTTCTTTTTCTTCGGTGAGGTTTATGGTCTTGGCATAACAGCCGCCCTCGAAATTGAAAATATTATCATTGGTCCAGGCATGTTCATCATCCCCGATCAGCTTTCGGTTGGGGTCTGCACTCAGGGTTGTTTTGCCGGTGCCACTTAATCCGAAGAAAATGGCGGTATCACCGTCTTCACCCATATTGGCACTGCAATGCATGCTCAATACATCTTTTTCGTGTGGTAAAATATAATTGAGGATGGTGAAAATGCCTTTCTTGGTTTCACCGGTATAACCTGTACCGGCGATCAGGATCATTTTATGTTTGAATGATACCACAGCCGTATTGTGCTGACGGGTACCACATACTGCAGGATCCAGTTTTAAACCGGGTACCGTGATCACATGCCAGTCAGGTGTAAAACTCTCCAGCTCTTCTTCGGCCGGACGAAGAAACATATTATAGGCAAACAGGTTGTTCCAGGGCTTTTCATTGACCACCCGTACATTTAACCGATAGCGGGGATCGGCACAGGCATAGCAATCACGAACCCATAATTCCGGGAGCCGGTTCATATATTCGGTGACTTTATCGAAAATGATATCGTAATAGCCGGGCTCGATGGGAATATTAAAATCATTCCAGTGTACACTGTCTGCGGTGCTTTCGTCTTTCACCGTGAATTTGTCTTTGGGAGAACGTCCGGTAAACTCTCCCGTCTGGATGACCAGGGCCCCCGTATCATTCAGCACTCCATCGCCGATGCGAAGGGTGTCCTGGATCAGTTCTTCCGGACTAAGCTGATAATGAATGGATCCATTGTTTTTGAGGCCGATTTTGTGTAAATGTTGGGCAGGAATAGCAATCGTTGGTACTGACATATATGGCGCACTCATTTGGTGAAGCGACAAAGGTAATACCAAAACCCAATATTTTACAAACAAGTGTTCGTGCGACACATTAGAGAATGTCAAAAAATCAGTTTTTGGGACAATTATTTATTCATTTTCATGGCTTTATATCATTCAATATTCAATCATTGGCAATTTCTGCTGAATTTTCTCCAAATCGGGGGTTCCTGCATTGTTTTGTGATGAAAGTCAGGGGCATAAAAGGATAGGATGCTATCTTTAGCAGGATTTTTCATTTTTCCTCAAATTCCTTAATCAACTGATATGAAATACCTGCCATTGAACCCGGAGATTTTTGTTCAGAACCGGCAACGCTTTGTGCGCCAGATGCAAAAAAACTCCATTGCCATTTTTGTAAGTAATGATGAAGTACCCAGTAACGGGGATGCGATTTATTCCTTCAAACAGAACAGCGATCTTTTCTGGCTGAGCGGGGTGACTCAGGAAGACAGTATGGTGATCCTGTTTCCGGATAATCCCGATCCGAAATACCGGGAGGTGTTGGTACTGGTTCGTCCAAACGAACTGAAGGAAAAATGGGATGGCAAACGCCTCCGGGTAAAAGAAGCGCAGGATATGAGTGGCATCAAAACCATTGTATGGCTCGATAGTATTGATGGTTTATTACAACCCTGGATTCACCTGGCTGATAATATTTACCTGGATAGTAATGAGAATGACCGCAAGGCCAGCCTCGTACGTTCAAGGGACTATCGCTTTATTGATGAAATGAAAAGCCGGTACCCGTTGCATAATTACCTGCGTGCCGCAAAGATTATGAAAGAGCTTCGTGCCATTAAAACAGCACTTGAAGTGGAAGTGATGCAGAAGGCGATGGATATTACGGAGCACACATTCCGCCGCTTATTAAAGTTTGTTAAGCCCGGTGTGATGGA
>Ga0138256_10007365_pt1 | contig 11608 bp, 6 predicted proteins | sample KNB2016incub_MG_FD_105486 | JGI IMG/M metagenome (GOLD analysis project Ga0138256, IMG submission 105486) | Active sludge microbial communities from wastewater in Klosterneuburg, Austria - KNB2014incub_MG | ecosystem: Engineered > WWTP > Activated sludge > Unclassified | place: Austria...
AGAACATTTTATATCTCACTTATTTTTTCAGTTGGCATACTCATAACCATTGCTGCAATTGGAATCATCACTGCATCACTCGGAAGATTGATGGGAGATGTTGGTGCAATTGGTAATTATCTTGTGGCAGGAATTTTCTTTTTTGTTGGACTATATCTTTTAGACATTATAAAGTTTGATTGGAACAATTCAGCATTAAGACAAACAAAATCCAAAGGATTATTAGCCGCTTTAATTCTTGGATTACTTTTTGGTATTGCTCTTGGACCTTGCACGTTCGCATATATGGCTCCAGTGCTTGGTATCGTGTTTCAAACAGCGCAAACAAATTTTACATCATCAGCTATTTTACTTTTAGCTTTCGGAATTGGTCATTGTGCTGTTATAGTTGGGGCAGGAACATTAACCAAAAAAGTTCAGCAATATTTAAACTGGTCTGAAGAATCAAAAACAATTTTATGGATTAAACGAATCTGCGGTGTGCTGGTAATTTTAGGTGGAGTTTATCTTATATACACAACATACTAAACAGGAATATTTCGTAAAAATCGCAGAATATATTGATGTAGTTTATTCTTATATTTGAGCATCATGTTTAAGAATAAATTTTATTAGCGCATCTTCACATTTCATTTAGGCTTCATTGCAAGCCGATTTTATCTATCCCAATTAATTAGAAATTAAAAGAAAATTATAATGAGTATCATTAAAGAAATTAAGAATAGAAAAACATTTGCAATTATTAGTCACCCTGATGCTGGTAAAACCACATTAACTGAAAAGCTACTTTTATTCAGTGGTGCAATTCAAATTGCAGGCGCAGTTAAATCAAACAAGATTAGAAAAACCGCTACTTCTGATTTCCAGGAAATTGAAAAGCAACGCGGAATTTCTGTTGCCACTTCTGTAATGAGTTTTAATTATCATGGATATAATATCAATTTACTTGATACTCCTGGTCATAAGGATTTTGCGGAAGATACTTATCGAACATTAACTGCCGTTGATAGCGTTATTCTTGTTATCGATTGTGTTAAAGGTGTTGAAGAGCAAACCGAAAAACTTATGAATGTTTGCAGAATGCGCAACACGCCTGTTATAGTTTTTATAAACAAACTTGATCGTGAAGGTAGAAATCCAATTGAGTTGCTTGATGAAATTGAGGCTAAGCTTAATATAAAAGTTCGCCCATTAAGTTATCCGATGGGAATTGGTGTGAGCTTTAGAGGTGTTTATAATCTTTATGAAAACAGCTTCTCATTCTTTAAAGCAAATAAGCAGAGAATAGAAGATGAAATAGAAAAATTTAATGGTGTTGATGACCCTAAATTAGTTGAATACTTTGGAGACGATGCATTAAAACTTAAAGATGAAATAGAACTTATTCATGGTGCTTATGATGAATTTAAAATTGAGAATTATTTAAACGGAACGACAGCTCCTGTTTTTTTTGGTAGTGCTGTAAATAATTTTGGTGTCAAAGAATTGCTTGATAGTTTTGTTAAGATCGCACCTCAACCTCAACCGCGTCAAACTACAAAAGGTTTGATCGAACCGGATATAGAACAATTTTCAGGATTCATATTTAAAATTCACGCAAACTTAGATCCAAAACATCGAAATAGAATTGCATTCCTTCGTGTATGTTCCGGCAAGTTTGAAAGAAATAAATTTTATCATCACGTAAGACTTAATCGAGATATCAAATTTCCAAATCCTGCATCATTTATGGCACAGGATAAAACTACTATTGATGAAGCTTTTCCCGGAGATGTAATTGGTCTTTATGATGTTGGTAATTTTAAAATCGGTGATACGATTACTGAAGGTGAAAATTTTATGTACAAAGGTATACCAACTTTTTCTCCTGAAATATTTAAAGAGTTACATCTTGAAGATCCATTTAAATCTAAACAGCTTAATAAAGGAATTCTGCAGCTTACTGATGAAGGACTTGCACAAGTGTTTATTCAGAATAATGGAAGCAGAAAAGTTGTAGGAACCGTCGGAGATCTTCAGTTTGATGTACTTGAATATAGATTACTGAATGAATATGGTGCACAATGCAGATTTCGTCCATTAAATTTTTATAAAGCTTGCTGGGTTATTTATGATAAAGAAGAAGATATAAGTGAGTTAATGAGAATCCGTTCACATAATTTATTTTTGGATAAACATAATAAACTTGTGTTTTTAGCAGAATCACAGTATTCAATTGCTAGTGCGCAGGAAAAAAATCCTAAAGCTAAGTTTTTATTTAGTGTTGAGCATAATTCCCAAACACACGAACTTGAAGATGAAGAATAAATCTCAACGGAATTAAAATCCCGCTGAGATTTAAATATTTTTTATTTCATCAATATCATTTTTCGGCTTTCAAAAAAATCTCCAGCCTGTATTGAGTAAAAATAAACTCCACTTGAAAGATTAGATGCATCAAATTGAACATTATATGAACCAGCTTGTTTTGATTCATTCACCAAAGTCACAATTTCTTTTCCAAGTATATCATAAACTTTTAACGTAACTAAACTGCCATTTGGAATATTATAGGAAATATTTGTTGATGGATTAAACGGGTTTGGATAATTCTGTAATAACGAAAATGTTTGTGGAATATCAAAATCTTCATTATCAACTCCGGTTGCTGGATCATTCATCCAGTTATCAATTATAAAATCATAATTTGCAAATGATGCAACATTATCAAATCTGTAAGGACGACCTGCAATGAAAATAAAATTTCCCTCATCCACTTTATTAATTCTAAATCCGCCAATCCAGCTTGTAGATGTATTGTCGTCAAATATTGGAATAGCTTCCGAACTTGTGGATAGCAAAACAAGATGAACCAAGGAATTAACTCCAACTGCAGGCATATTAACTAAGTTTGAATCTAAAGCAGTTAAACTTGTTAATGTTTGATCAGTTGAAACAGAAGAGATACCACAATAATTTTTTAAATCTGTACTAAAAAAATTATTTGCTAATCTTGTTGCAAGCAAAAAACTTTTTCCGCTTTGAACATATTCTAAAACTTGAGCAGGATTGTAATATGTTAAATCACCACTATAATTATTTCCTATCCATATTACTTTATTATATAAATTTAAAACAGATGTTGGAATTTTTGCACTAAAAAAGTTTTTGTTTTGTATTCTAGAATTTCCCTCATAGCTAAAACCTTGATCACCAAATAGATCCCACACATCAACATCATGATTGCCTATGCTGGCGGAAGTATTATAAAACAAAGCCATTTCTGATGGATAAGTTGGATACTCAATTCCATTTACTACAAGAATATCTGAAGCATTAGCTATTGCATTTATATAGTTAGTTAAAATTCTAGTATGTTGATTTACACTATCACTCACTGTAAGTTTCACAGTAAACGCTCCATCTATTTGATAAGTGAATACCGGATTTGGTTCTTGTGAATCTGTGTTTCCATCATTATCAAAATCCCAGGCATAAGATGTTAGTGAAGTTGTATCAGTAGCAGTTGAAAAATTTTCAAATGTAACTTCAAATGGTAAAGCTCCGATATTTTCGTTTACCTTAAAAGCTGCATTAACATTGTTTGATAATCTAACTTCAGCAGTAGCGGATTGATAAACAAGTTTGTTAGCATCACTTTGAATAAATGCTACAACTGATAATGCGGTTATATCTACAGATGCTAAAAACTCAACGGTTGGAATGAATGAAAATTCATATTCTATAGAAGCTCCAGGAGCAGGAATATCAATCAAAGTTCCTTTTCCGTCAGGTAACATTTTACGTGTTACATTATGGAATAAAGTTTCTCCATTGTTACAACAACTTAAACAAGTTCTATCTACAGTTAATTCTGTAAGTGCAACTCTTAGTTTTGTATTCGTAAAAGTTGTATTGTCTGAAGAATCACGAGTAATAATAATCTTTACATTTAAAACATCGTTGGCAAATCTTTCAGTAATAATTTCAATCTTAAATGGTGAGTAAGTTGCATTACCAGCATTTACAGCACCTTCTAAAGCTGCCTGACTAACTGATATTGTTGTTCCATTAACATCAATCCATGGAACTGAATTAACGGCGTAATATCCGCGTCTTTGATTATTATCAGTAGCATTAAAAACATGCATTGGATCTGTTGCTGATGGCCAATCAACATTATAGACAACGTGTGTAATTGATTGATTGCTTAAAAGATTTGCAACCGTAGCATTATACCAAGCATTATTAACTGATGCGCAAGGTCCGCAAGAACAATTTGTAAATCTTTCAACTAATGAAAGTTTATCATAAGCATTTGCGGAATATGAAACCATTAACAGCAAAAAAAGAAGAATTGATTTCTTCATCGACGTCACTCCTAAATATTAATTATGAATATTCAGGAGTGAATTTGCAAAGAAATTAGATAGTTGCCAAATAAATAATATTTTTATTTAAAAATATTTTTAGAATAGAAAATTTTGTTATTAAAATTCGTCCATTCCACCGTCTTCAGGTCGTTGTCTTTCTCGCTCTTTATTGTTTTTTCCAGGACTTAGGCGATAACTGATTCCAAGATATGCTACTCTTGATTCCATTTTACGATAAGAGTTAGTTAAAAAATTTGTTCCAAATGTTTGCGAGTCCCATTCACGAGTATTAAAAATATCACTAACTCTAAATGTTAATGACAGTTGTCCATCAAGAAAATCTTTTTTAGCAGCAAAATCTGCAGAGAAAACTTCTTTTATTTTTCCTTGGGCAGTTATAATTGGTGAATTATAGTTTGCATTAAACTGAAGATTAAAATCCTTAGCTAAAAAGATTACAGAAGATAATTTACTAATCCAGCTATTATCGCTTGTAGAAATTTCAGGTGATTCAAAATTTGTATTAAAGTAAGAAAAACTTCCGTTAAGTCTAAACCATTCAAACAAAGGATGTGTTGCTGTTAATTCCAACCCATAGGAAGTGCTTTTAGCAAGGTTTATAAAAGTAGTTTCAGTAACGCTATCATCTCGCAAGATTGTATAATTAGTTATTGCATCATCAGTAAGTCTGTAAAAAACAGATGATGTTAGAGAAGTTTTTCCAAAGAGTTTTGAGTAACCAAGTTCCAAAGAATTTACAAATTCAGGGTTAAGTTCAGGATTTCCATATTGAATATTCAGCGAATCAGTTTTATCAACATAAGGATTTAGTCTTCGGTTATTCGGCCTTTCAACTCTTCTGCTGTAACTTAATTGAAATTCCTGATCGTCCGGCAAAACCTGAACCAAATGTACCGTTGGATAAAGTGCAAAATAATTTTTATTGAATTTTGTATTTGATAAGCTTTCATTACCATCAACATTGGCTTGCTCAACTCTTAATCCAACTTGGTATTGAAACTTATTTATGTTGTTCGAATAAATTCCATAAACAGCATAAACTTGTTCTTCATAATCAAAATTAGTTTTTCTTGTAATATCTTCTATCCAGGCTTGTGTTGTGCCGAGGTTCAAATAATTATTTTTAGAATTTAAATCTTTTAACGATACTTTAAACCCGGTTTCAATTCTTCCAAATCCTTCAATTGGATTTATATAGTTAGATTGAATCGTCCACTCATTATTTGAATTACTTGATAATCCATTTTCTTTAAACTGAGTTGTTGGTATAAAGTTTAAATCAAAATTATTTTGTGTTGTTTGCTCATCTCTATCCATATTGTGATCAGAATAAATAACATCAGCAGTTAATTCCCGTCCTTTACTTTCAAAAGTTCGTCTATAACTTAACGTGTAATTCATACCTTTCATATTTCTATCAGCAACACTTTGGCGATTAAAATAATTCAATAATTGTTTTACAGAATCTTTATTTGAAGTTTCGATAAATCCATCAGTATCAAAACCAAAACTTCTATATCTGTATGCAAGTGTAAATGTATTAAAATCATCATGCAGATAATCAAATCCAAAATTTACATTATGAGAACCATGCTTGAACATGCCTTCATTTACTTGCTCAATAAAACTTGTTGAATTATTTATATTGTTTTCTCTAAGTGAGTTTCCTTCATTTTCATTTCTTGCTATCCTTGTATCATAAGAAGTGAAGAAATTAAAGTAGGGTGTTCTATAGTTTAGATTTATTGATCCATTATACTTATCGCGTGTTCCAACATTTACGCTGACACTTCCATTTAATCCGCCATCAATTCTTTTCTTTAAAATGATATTTAAAATTCCCGATGTACCATCAGGTTCATATCTTGCAGATGGATTGGTTACCAATTCAATTGATTCAATCTGACTTGCAGGAATGCTGTTTAAAATATCGCTGTTACTTGCACCAACAAGAACACTTGGTTTCCCATCGATTAAAATTGTAATATTTTGATTACCTCTGTAACTAACATTTCCATCAAGATCAACAGTAACTGATGGAATATTTCCAACAACATCAACTGCAGTTCCACCAGTTGTTGTTAAATCTTTTTCAACATTTATAACTTTTTTATCCAGGTTATTGATTATCATTTCTTTTTGTCCCGTTACCAGAACATTACCAAGTTCAATTGATTGTTCATCAAGAAGAATTTTTCCTAGATCCACATTTAATGATTTTGGGTTAACACGAATGCTATCAATATATTTTTCAGCATAACCGATGTAAGAAAGTTTTAGGTAGTACATGCCAAACTTTATGTTATCAATCTCAAATTTTCCCATCTTATCAGAAATTGTTCCCGTTACCATTACAGAATCTTTAATTTGAAATAAAACAATATTTCCATATTCAATTATTTGATTTGTTTGTGCATCATATAAATTACCGGAAATTTTTCCGGTTGAAGTAAAGTTATTTTGTTTACCATTTCCGGTAGGATTTTGTGCAATTATATTTATCAAAAATGTAAAGCTTAGCAGAATTGTGAGAAACAAATTTTTCATTAGTACCTTAGAATATTTTGGATTCTTAATTTTTATTGATGGCAAAGTTAGACAAATAAATACAAAAATTGGTTTAAAATTGGGGGCACTAAAAAGCTTGTGGGATAAAGCACTTCCAAAATTGGAAGTGCTAAAAAAAAATAAAGTTAACTAATTACTTAATTTTAACCAGCGAAAAACTTCTGACCATTTTGGCTTTTTACCAGTTAATAAAATTCCAATTCTATAAATTTTTCCTGCAAGTTTAAATATTCCGATTAGCACAACAACATTTATAACTATTGCTAATAAAACTTGCCACATAGGAACCTCAACCATCAATATTCTTGCAGGCATTACTATTAAAGATGCAAAAGGTAATAATGATGTTATTATAGCAAGTGAAGTTTGAGAATTAGATTCCAGCCCAAGAGCAATAAAAAATGGAATCATTATTAATAACATTAATGGCCAAACACCAGATTGCGCATCTTGTGGATTATCAAAGATTGCTCCAACTGTTGCGTAAAGTGCAACGTAAGTAATAAGTGCAAGTCCGTAGTTAAACAAAAAATAAAAAATGTATCCAATACTCATTTGAGGCATAAATTCAGCAGGAATAAAAAACCAACTTGTTGTTAGCAATAAAAACATTGGGCTTAACCAAATTGCCATTTGAATTAACTCAACTATAACAGTTCCTAAAATTTTTCCAGCCATCAATTCTGTACTGCTTGCTGATGAAAGTAAAACTTCAACAATCTTGTTACTTTTTTCTTCAACAACGGCATTCATTGTCATCGAGCCTGAAAATAATAACGCCATATAAAGCAGGAATGAAAACAGCACCATTGCAATTCTGTTTCCGTAACCTTCCTGCGCAACTTCTTTATCTGATGAAACTCTGAATCCGCTAATATCAACATCTTTACGTGCAAATTTTATTTCTTCCTGCGTTAATTGTTTGCCGGAAAAATAAATTTCAACCAGAGCTTTATTGATTGAAGGTTTGATTTTGTAAAACAAAGTAGAATTATTTGGATTTGCCGAATAATATTTTACTTCTTTCGTTTGAAGTGCTGATGAAGGGATAAACACCACACCGGTAACTCTTTGATTTATTAAATCAGATTTTAACTGATTTAATTTAGATTCAAAATTGTTGATCTCTGATTTCTCGGTTCGAGAAGTTAAATCACCGCTTTTAAAAGCAGAAGTTTGAAAGATTTCATTCTCGACTTTGTTAAGTATTTCATCTGAATCAGAAACAATAATTATGTCTGATCGTTGTTCATCAGACATTGAATGAATAAAATATTGAATTGAAAATATTAAAATCATAAATAATGGAACAAGTAGTGTCATCAAAATAAATGACTTACTGAATAACTTAGTTCTAAGCTCTCGCTTTATAATTGCAAGTGTCCTTCTATTGAACATCTGTAACCTCCTTACCAGCTAACGAAATAAAAATCTCATAAAGGGAAATCTCATCCACATTAAACTTTTTTATAGCGATATTATTTTCAATCAATAGTTTCAATAGTTGCTGATCTGTGTTTTCATTTTTTAATCTTATTCCTGTTGTGTTTCCAAAATCTTCTACACTTTCTACCAGGCTATGATTATTTAGAAACGAAATATTCCCTTGATAATCAAGACTTACATTTCTACTAGCATATTTAGCTTTAATATCATTTAGCTTTCCGTTAAGAATAATTTTACCTTTATCAATCATCGCAATTGAATCACACATCTTTTCTGCAAACTCCATAAGATGAGTTGAAAAGATTACAACTTTTCCTTTTTGTTTCATCTCAAGAATAATTTCTTTTAATAGATTTGTGTTGATCGGATCAAGACCGGAAAATGGTTCATCAAAAATTAAGAAATCAGGATCATGTAAAATTGTTCCAATAAACTGAATCTTTTGTTGATTGCCTTTTGATAAATCTTCTACCTTTGAATTTTTTCTATCAGCAAGTTCAAATCTTTCTAAATAATAATTCGCAGATTTTAAAACTTGATTTCCTTTCTTACCTTTAAGTTCAGAAAGAAATAAAAGCATATCAATAACTTTCATTTTTTTGTAAAGTCCACGCTCTTCAGGCAAGTACCCAACAATATCTTTAAAATCCTGCTCGGTTTTTTTACCTCTAAATAAAACTTCACCTTCATCAGGAAAATAAATGTTAAGCATCATTCTTATCGTTGTAGTTTTACCTGCGCCGTTTCTTCCAATCAAACCAAAGACTGATCCTTCAGAAACGCTAAACGATGCATTATCAACAGCAGTTAAACCACTAAATCTTTTTGTAAGATTTTTTACTTCAAGAGCATTCATTATATATCTCTAAAAATTATGATGTGAAAATTAAGTAAATACTTTTTTACACTTTTACCATTCAAACTAATATTTTTGCGCTTATAAAAAAACCCGACCATTTCTGATCGGGTTTATTAAAGAAATATTATTTAAACATGAACTTCAACATCTTTAAGATGAGCTTCTTCAACTTTTTTCAGAGCTTGTTCAAGATCTGCAATTAAATCTTTTACATTTTCAATTCCAACAGAAATACGAACCAAACCGTCTGTAATTCCACCAGCTAGTCTTGCTTCTTTACCCATTGAAAAGTGGGTCATACTTGCTGGATGTTGAATCAAACTTTCAACTCCGCCTAAACTTACTGCTAGTTGAAAAAGTTTAACAGAATTCATCATTAATCTGCCAGCTTCTAATCCACCTTTAAGTTCAATCGTTATCATTCCGCCAGGACCTTTATGTTGCTTCAATCCAATTTGATAATCCGGGTGAGATTTTAACCCAGGAAAACGAATTGAATCTATCATAGGATGTTTTTCTAACCATTCAGCGATAGTCTGGGCACTCTCACAATGTTTATCCATTCTTATTGCAAGAGTTTTTAATCCACGGTGAACAAGAAAAGAATTAAATGGATCAATTACACCGCCGGTTTGATTTAGTGTTTTTCTAAAATGTTGATAAGTTTCTTCATCTTTAACCACAACAATTCCGCCTACAACATCAGCATGGCCGTTTAAAAATTTTGTTAAGCTGTGCATTACAACATCAGCACCTAGTGCCAATGGGTTCTGAAGTGCTGGACTCATAAAAGTATTATCAACTACAACTTTTACATTTGCTTTGTGAGCAATTTTTGATACTTCTTCCAAGTCAGAAATGCAAAGTGTTGGATTGCCAGGAGTTTCTACATAAACAACTTTGGTATTTGGTTTAATTGCTTTTTTAACTTCATCAAGATTTGATGTATCGACGAATGTTGTTTCAACACCAAACTTTTTCATTATTGTATTTAACAAAGTAGTTGTTGGTCCATAAACTGCGGATGAACAAACAACGTGATCGCCAGCCTGCGTTAATGCAGCAAAAATTGTGTGAACAGCAGCCATTCCACTTCCACAACCAAGGGCTTTGTGTCCGCCTTCAAGAGCAGCAATTGCATCTTCCATTGCCTGAACAGTAGGATTTAACATTCTTGTGTAGATGTAACCTTTTTCTTCACCAGCAAAAAGTGATGCACCGTGTTGTGCAGATTTAAATTTAAATGTTGATGTTTGATAAATTGGAGGAACAACTGAACCGTATTCATACTCATCAATACCTGAATGAACACACTTAGTTTCAAATCCAACTTTAGAATGATTTTTCATATTATTTTTTCCCATTAAAGAATTAAGTAAAAAATTTATTGCACAAAATTAGGAAAAATAATTGAAAGGAGGGGAATGAGTTTGATCATTCCCCAAATTAATTGACTTAGTTTTTTACGAATTTATATGCTTGATAATCGATAAAATCATCTACAAACAAATCAAAAGATGTCATTTTACCATCTTCAATAAAAAATGGAAAAATCTTTTTGCCGTAAGTTGGATCAGAATAAGTGCAGAAAAATCTGTAATTACCAATATATTCCAATTTACCCTTTAACTTAGAATGATGTTCTAAACTTAACTCTAAATTATCCTTAACCAGTTTAAGTTCAGCATAACCATAAACATCATTTACGTATCTTCCTTCAAATTCTGATAAACTTATTTCAGGAATTAATTTCATGTTAACAGAATCCTGAATTTCTTTAAACCATTTATTTCTTTTCTCTTTGCTTTTTTGATTAGATGCAAAAAATGTTGAATCATAGTTTCTGTATGGCAATCCAAAATATGAATCAAGAATTTCCCATTTTAAAGACACAAATAATGCGTTTTGATCAGTGTTAGTTAAGACCACTATGCCAAGGTTTTCTTCTGGCATTAAAGTAACTGATGTAACAAATCCGTTTACTCCACCAGTGTGAGAAACAATTTCTTTACCTTCATAATCTTGAAATTCCCAGCCCATTCCGTACAAGGTATAATGAGTTTTATTATATGGATGACGAACTCTTTTTTCTATTGATAAAAGTTGTCTTGTTTTTTGTATTGCTGAAAATGGGATCGAGTTAACACCTTGATACTTTCCACTATCAAGCTGAGCAATTACCCAATGACTTAAATCATTAACTGAAGATCCAATACTTCCGCAAGGTGCAAGATTATCTATGTTTTGAAATGGAATTAGTGAGATTTTACCATCAACATATGTGTGAGGTTTGGCAATGTTATCTGATTTCACAAATTCTTCTGATAAAGGAACTGTTCTGTTCATCTCGAGTGGTTTGAAT
>Ga0138256_10007366_pt1 | contig 11606 bp, 13 predicted proteins | sample KNB2016incub_MG_FD_105486 | JGI IMG/M metagenome (GOLD analysis project Ga0138256, IMG submission 105486) | Active sludge microbial communities from wastewater in Klosterneuburg, Austria - KNB2014incub_MG | ecosystem: Engineered > WWTP > Activated sludge > Unclassified | place: Austria...
CGCGCTGCTTCAATCGCGGCGCATCCGGCCCCTCACCGGCGACGACGAAATAAAGGTCGGGAAACTCCTTGACCAGAACTCGCGCGACGTCCAGCAGAAACACGATGTTTTTCTCGACTGCCAGTCGACTGACGGTCACCAGGGTCGGTCGCTCGCGGCCAATTCCGTGCAATTCGCGAAACCGGGCGCCGTCGCCACCACTGAACTCGTCGAGGTGGATTCCGGTGGGAATGACCGTCGACGACGTGCGAATACCGTATCCATTCAGGACGCGCAACATTTGTTGTGTCGGCACGATCAGATGATCAACGCCATGACACAGCCGCCGCGAGATCCAGCGGGCGCCGGAACGCAAGGCAGGCGCTGGCAACCACGGCATATAATGCGACACATACTGTTCGAAATAGGTGTGATAGGTCTCGACCGTGGGGATGCCGCTCAACCGACTCAGGCGCGTTCCAAGCTGGTGCGCCCGAAACGGCGTATGAATGTGAATCACGTCGAAGCGTCGAGCCAACAACTGCGGCAGCAGACCGCGCAATGCCGAGCTCTTGATCAAGCGATCTTCCGGATCAAAGAAGATCCGCCGCGACGGCAGGCGAATCAGCTCGAATTCCTCGGTCTGGTCTTCGGGACCGTAACTCGGCGCCACCACCGTGACTTCGTGACCGCGGCGAACGAGATCTCGGGCAAAGGTCCGCATCGAGGCAGACACGCCGTTGACCCGGGGGAAATAAACGTCGGACAGCATCAATATGCGCATGGCCGCGCAGCATATGCTGGCCTGATGACAGCTTTATGGCAGAACTGACCGCAGCAATTTATTCCATGACAGGCGAAAATTCTCCACTCCAGCCGCTGGTCGCAATACGCAACTGGTCTGAATCAAGCTTGGTCAGTGTGAACTTTCCGCCATTTTTCAATGAGCTGCGCAAAATCCACCCGGCTGCCGGCCCGATGCGAATCTGCTTGGCGGAGAACCGAGCCTCGAAAACCGAGCCCGATCTGCAAATGGCACCGGAACTCTCCGCCCAAAGCCCTTCTCCAGTCTTGGTGAACCCGAGCAGCAAAGACCCGTGGTTTTCAACGATGGACAGCACCAGGGGCCTGCCGTCATCCATCGTTGTCTCTGCCCACGTCTGCGGCAAGGCCGGTTCGTCCAGCAGGCGTTCCAGTTCCTTGATCGTCGTCGCACAGACCGGCGAGGCTGCGACCTCGCCATTCAAGGTCAGCAGAACGGGGAGCAGGAACCAGTAACAAGTTCGAAGCATGGCGAGACCCGTGCTTGGTGACCTGAAGGCGGTGATCTGAGGGCGGCTACTGGCGTCGCGGGCAGATGCTAGATCGCGATTGTTGCAGTCGTGAGCGAATCGGATCGGCGATCCAGGGCCCCGAGACCGCGATCGGAATCCGAATCCGCGTGAGCGTCCGCGGGGGTGGGCTCCGCTGCAGAAAGCGGCGTTGCCGGCCGTCACCGGCTGCAGCGCTGCCCGGCTTGGCGCAACTTGCCGGCATTCCCACGCAGCCCTCCATCCTTGCTGCACATTCAGACCCTAAGCTGCGCCACAAGTCTCCCGATGGAAGCCACACCGTGCGCGCATTCCTGCACTTCGCCGCCACCGCTCTGCTGTCGGCCCTCGCCCTGGCACCGCGCATCGTCGCCGCGCAGGGCGGCCCACCGCCGCTGCCGCCGCTCGGCGCGCCGCCGATTCCGGCGAGCAATCCGCAGACGCCGGCCAAGATCGCGCTCGGGCAAGCGCTGTATTGGGACGAGCAGCTGTCGATCACCGGCACGGTGGCCTGCGGCACCTGCCATATGCCGCGCGCCGGGGGCAATGAGCCGCGCACGGCGCAGCCCAACAGCGCCAGCGTCAATCCCGGCAGCGACCAGTTGTTCGGCAGCAACGACGATATCGTCGGCTCGATGGGCGTAGCCAACCACGACGCCGACGGCCTGTACCAGACCACTGCCTTGTTCGGGATGGCGCCGCAGGTCGGCACCCGGCAATCGCAGTCGGCGATCAACGCGGCCTACCCGACCAGCTTGTTCTGGGATGGCCGCGCCGGCAGCGTGTTTGTCGACCCGATCACCCAGACCACGCTGATCGCCAACGGCGGCGCACTCGAAAACCAGGCGCTCGGACCCGTGGTCAACGGTGTCGAAATGGCGCACACCGCGCGCACGCTGCTCGATGTCGCCACCCGCGTTGCCGGCGTGCGTCCGCTGCGACTGTCGCCGTACGTGCCGCCAGCGCTGCAGAGCTGGATTGCCAATCGCGATTACCCGACGCTGTTTGCCGAAGTATTCGGCAGCACCGAAGTCACACCGGCGCGGATTGCGCTGGCGATCGCCAGCTACGAGCGTTCGCTGATCGCCAACCAGACGCCGCATGACCTGCAGAGCCTGACCCAGGCCGAAGTGGCCGGACGCCAGGCCTTCCAACAGGCTGGCTGCGCACGCTGCCATGGCGGCCCGCTGCTCAGCGACAATGATTTCCACTACATCGGCGTGCGCCCGCAAAACGCCGATCCTGGCCGCTTTGCGGTGACCGCCAACAATGCCGATCGCGGGCGCACGCGCACGCCGCCGTTGCGCAACGTGGAACTGTCGGCGCCCTTCTTCGCCGACGGGCGTTTCCGCACGCTCGAGGAAGTGGTCGATTTCTACAACCGCGGCGGCGATTTCACGGCGCCGAACAAGGACCCCCGGATCGTGCCGCTGGGCCTCAACGCGCAACAACGCGCGGCCATCGTCACTTTCCTCAAGCGTCCATTGACCGATCCGCGCGCGCAGAACGAAACGGGACCCTTCGAACGACCGATGTTGTTCAGTGAGTCACCCTACCTGCCGCAACCAGCCAGTGCCGGCACCCCCGGCCTTGGCACCACCACGCCTCGATTGTTCGCCGCCGAGCCGCCGCTGGCCGGCAGCAGCGAATTCACCATTGGCGTCGACCGCGGTCGCGCACTGGCCGCGGCGCGCGCCGTGTTGTCGCTGTCGGACCCGACGTCGGCGGACGCGCCCGCAGTGCTGACGCAGAACTTCGCTCTGACCAGCAGCGGCAGTGGCTCGATGCACCTTGCTCTGCCCAATGACGCCAATCTCCAGGGCGTGACCCTGTACCTGCGCGTGTTCGTCGAGGACGCTGCGGCCAGCGGCGGCTGGTCGTCGAGTAACAGCGTCAGCTTCCAGTTGCTGGAGATCAACGATGAGGTGTTCCGCCAGGGCTTCGAGGACTGATCCTGGAAGTCGTCGGCAATCGGCGCCAGGACTTGATCGAAGGCTCGGTGGCGCACGCGGGGTGTGCTGGCGCACGGAAGGCCATCAAGCCGGCGCTCATGATCTGCGGGTCGAAACAGGAAACCCGCCGATGACCGTCCAATCCGTGATGACCGCGAATCCGGCCTGCTGCACGCCGACCTCGTCCTTGCATCAGGTTGCGATGCTGATGCGCGACCACGATTGCGGGCAGATTCCGGTGATCGACGGCCTCGACTCGGCGCTGCCGCTGGGCGTGGTGACCGATCGCGACATCGCCATCCGTGTGCTCGCCGCGGGCAAGAATCCGTTGGAAGGCTTTGCTGGCGACTGCATGAGCACGCCGTGCGTGACGGTGCGCCATGACACCAGCCTCGCCGACTGCTGCGCATTGATGGAATCGAGCAAGATTCGCCGCGTGCCGGTAGTCGACGCCAACGGCCGCGTGTGCGGCATTGTCTCGCTGGCGGATGTCGCTCGCTGCGCGGACGCGGCCACGACGATCGATGTGGTCAAAGAGGTCTCGGCTGCGGCTTGAGCGCCGGCATTCAGCGCGTTCGGTCTGCGGCCAGATCCCGGCGGAGATGCACAGCGGTCACGACCTCAGGACATCTCCGCCGCATCGGCTTCTGCCGCTGGCGTTCGATGGACGCCGTTCGCTCCCGGCGCACGAAGCGGGAGCAACTCGTGCGGATACTGGACGTCGGACAACAATCGCTTGATCTCGCGCTTGACCACGGCATAGCACTCGCAGGCGCGCGATTCCAGTCCGCGGCGATCAAGCACCGTAATGTGACCGCGGCGATAACTGATGAATCCGGCTGACTGCAGGTTTCCGGCCGCCTCGGTGATTCCTTCGCGACGCACGCCGAGCATGCTGGCAACCAGTTCGTGGGTAATCACCAATTCGCGCGTCGACACCCGATCGGCGGTCAGCAGCAGCCATCGGCACAGCTGCTGATCGACGCTGTGATGCCGATTGCAGGCTGCGGTCTGGGTCATCTGCGTGATCAGGGCCTGGGTGTAACGCAACAACAGGCGTTGCGCCAGTTCACCGCGATTGAATTCCTGCTGCAGGATGCGTCCAGGCAGGCGATAGGCATGTCCGGCAGTCTGCACCACCGCAGAGCTGGGCGTGGTGTCACCACCCATGAACAGCGAAACGCCGACCACACCCTCGTTGCCGACGCCGGCGGTCTCCGCCGATGCGCCGGATTCCATCACATAGTGCAACGAGACGATGCTGGTGGTGGGGAAATAGGCGTGCAACAACTGGCCACCCGGCTCATACAGGACTCTGCCGAGTGGCAGCGCCACCAGTTCCAGGTGCGCTGTCAGGCGCTCAAACTCGGCTGGAGGCAGCGCCCCCAGCAGAAAGTTCTGGCTGGGGTTATGCATGGGCCCGCTCGCCTCCGAATATCTCCACGCCGATGCCGCGATAGCCGATGAATCGGCATGACCGATTGAACATCGGCTCGCCGCTGACGCGAAAGCGCTGCAGCGAGCCATTGGGCCGGGTGCGGCTGAAAGTGAAGTCGAGAAATGGCTGGCGTGCCTCGATCGCGGCACGCAACACGGCACGCTCGGTCTCGTCCCAGCCCGATTGATCGGGACGGGCGGGTCCGCCAGCCAACGGCTCCACCTGGATGCCGAGCATTTCCAGCGCCGGGCCCGAGACTCTGGTGAACTTGCCCTCTTCGTCCTGCTCCCAGTACCAGTCCGATGCCAGTTCCGTCAGGCTGCGATAGGAGGCCTCGCTCTCGCGCAATTCGGCAGTGCGCTTGTCCACCAGCTTTTCCAGCGTGGCGTTGTACTGCTCCAGCTTGCGGTACAACAGACGCACTTCCAGCATGTTGCGGATGCGCGTGCGCGCCTCGACCAGATCGAAGGGCTTGCTGATGAAGTCCCTGGCGCCGGCCTGCAATGCGCGCAGCTTGTGGCCCGGTTGTGCGGTCAGCACGATCACTGGCAGATAGCCATCCGCGGTGTTGGTGTTCAGCCCCGCCATCACCTGGAAGCCATCCATGACCGGCATCTGCAGGTCGAGCAGGATCAGGTCGTAGCCATTTTCGCGGTGCAGCGCACAGACCTCTTGCGGATTCATCGTCGAACTCACCTGGCTATAACCAGCATCCGCCAGGATCTGCTCCAGCAGCATGACGTTGGCTTCCTGGTCGTCGACCACGAGGATCCGGGCCTGCAGGATTTCGGCAGCATCGAGAATCATGTGCTGGTCTCCGCAGCAGTCAGGTCGGTTCCGGTTTCGGCAAATTTCAATGCCAGGTCCAGCGTATCCATGAATTCATTGACCTTGATAGGCTTGGTCAGATAACGGAAGAACCCGGCCTCGAGTCCCTTCTTGATATCGCGCGGAATGGCATTCGCGCTCAGCGCAATCACCGGAATGTGCAGGGTCAACGGATCCTCGGACAGGATCCGCAACGCCCGGATGCCATTGATACCCGGCAAATTGATGTCCATCAGGATCACATCCGGACGCGCCGCCCGCGCCAGTTCGATGCCCTGGTAGCCATCCCGGGCACTGAGCAGTCGCAGGTCGGAGCGGCGCGCGATCAGATCTTCCACCAGCATCAGATTCGCCGGATTGTCCTCCACATAGAGGATCGTGCGCAGGCGCGCGTCGTCCGCGATCGCCAACGCGACCAGAGCGCTGATATCCGCCTTCACCGGCGCCAGTTGGTTCTCGTCGGCGAGGTCGATTTCAATCCAGAACACGCTGCCCTGCCCGACCGTGCTCTCGACACCGATCGTGCCGCCCATCAGCTCGATCAGACGCTTGGTCATCACCAGCCCGATGCCGGTACCCTCTTCGGCGTGCGCTTCCTGGCCAAGCCGATTGAACGGTTGGAACAACTGCGCCATCTTGTCGGGCGACAGACCCAGACCGGTGTCTTCGATGCAGATGCGAATGCGGTGGTCGGCCAGGTTGGTGCATGCCAGTTTTACGCTGCCACCCACGCGGTTGTACTTGATCGCGTTGGACAACAGATTGATCAAGATCTGCTTGATGCGCATGCGATCGGCCCTGAGGATGCAGGGCTTCGCGAAATGCGGAAAACTGATGCGGATGCCGCGGCCGTGGGCCTGCGGCTCGATCATGGTCTGGCACTCGTGCAGCACTTCGCCCAGCGAGATCGGCTCCAGCGACAACGACAGACGGCCAGATTCGATCAATGCCAGATCGAGAATCTCGTTGATCAGCTCCAGCAGGTACCAACCGGCACGCAGAATCTGGTCGACACTGCGCTTTTGAGCGGGCGTCGGCTGCGGCGTGCCGGATTCGATCAGCTGCGCGAAGCCGAGGATGGCGCTGAGCGGCGTGCGCAATTCGTGGCTCATGCTCGACAGGAAGTCGGATTTGGCCCGGTTGGCCTTCTCCGCTACCGACATCGCCTCGTGCAGCGCCAGTTCGACCTGTTTGCGCACCGAATTGTCTGTGCCGATCAGCAAATAGCCGATGATCTGCCCGAAGTCGTCGCGCAGCGCGGTAATCGACACGATCGCCGGAAAGCGGCTGCCATCCTTGCAGATGTAGGTCAGCTCGTAGATGTCCTCGATGCCGCGCGAGGCCTTGAAAGCCAGCGCCTCGAAACCGGGCGTGATGGTGGTCCCGAGTTCCGCGCTGAGCGCTTCGGCACGCGCCAGCACTTCGGTGGGATCGTGGATATCGCTGGGATTGATGCGGTTGACGACCTCTGCGGCCTGGTAGCCGAGCATGCGCTCGGCGCCGATGTTGAACAGCTGGATGATGCCCTTCTCGTCGGTGGCGATGATCGAGAAATTGGCGCTGGTCAGAATCGCGTTCTGCAGGGCCCCCGCCTTCAGCAGGGCCAGTTGTCGCTGTGCTTCCTGGCTGCCATCGGCCTTCGAGGCCCCGGCAATCAGAGCAGAATCAGTCGCCGATTCGGACATGAGAACTCCACGGTTGCGGGCGCGCACGAACGGTGCGCATCCACAATCGCGACGCGCGATCCCGAACCGCACCCAGAGTCTCTACTCTGCGCGCAATCCGGGTCGCTGTCTGTGCGCTGGCAGACCGACGCTTACAGCGCGTCCTTGATGTCTTCCTTGACGTCGCCGAAGGCCTTTTGCGCCTTGCCGGTGGCGTTCTGCAGCTTGCCTTTGTTCTCCATGGTCTTGTCGCCGATGATGCGACCGGTGACTTCCTTGACCTTGCCCTTGGCTTCCTTGACGCGACCGTTGACCTGATCCTTGTTCATGAACTACTCCGATAGCTGGGGGGAGCTCGCCGCGGCGGTTGTTTTGCAGCGCGGCCAGTGCGCCAAGACTCGGCCAGAGCAGTCGGCGGGTCTGTACGGGAACACACCGATGCGGTCAGTGCGTATGCGTGGGTCAGGGCGAAATCAGCTCAACGACATTCTCGGCGAGCAGATGCATGCCGCGATCGAAACTCAGTACCCGTGCCTGGTGATGCTGCGCAATGGCCAGCAGATAGGCATCGGTGATCTGGCGGTAGCCCTGCAGTGCATCCATCGTCGCTGCCATTTCAACCGGCGCCGTCGGCGGATCGGTCAGGAAACGGTGCTGTGTGTGCGCCAATAAGGCGTGCAATACCTGGCGTGCGCCACCCGGCGTTGGCGCAGGCCGAAACAATCCCGGCGTGCTCGACACGCGCATGAACCCCAATTGAGTGATGGCACAACTGGCCCACTGATCGCCTTCCAAACGCATCATCCGCGCCAGAATCCTGCCGTGAAATTCATGCTCTTCCCAAGCGAGGGCAAGCAGTGCGTTGACGTCGAGCAGCCAGACCGACATCAGATGAAGCCTTCGTCGTCGATAGCTCGCTGGATCGCAGTTGCACTGATCACCGGACTGCCCGGCCGCGCTGCAACGACGTTGAAACCATGCGATTGCTTGACCACCAAGGGCGTGGCGGCTTCGGCCGCAAGTGCCTGCTCGACCAGCATCCCGAGCATTCGGCCAACACTAACGCCACTGCGTTGAGCGCGCTCGCGCACACTGCGGTAGGACTGTTCATCCAGATCTGCGGTCGTACGCATCCGATTGATTCCATGAATCCGTGATGCATTACATCATATCAACGATCAGGATTGACCGGACGGTGCCGCAGCTCATCCAGACTGACCGACGTGAGCAACTGCAGGCGTCCCTGACGGTGCGCGACTGGGCGGCCGAAGAGGCGGCACTGGAAATACTCCAGCCCACACGCGTGCCGGCGAATGACGATGAGCGCCGCGACGTCGGCGGCCTGGTGCGAAGCGGAGCAGAAAGCGTCAACCGCAGCGCGCCGCACGCCTGGGCGGCGTTCCAGTTCTATCGTTACTGAAGAACTGGGCTGCGCAGCACGCGCGGCTCGATCTCCAGCTCAACCCCGAAACGCGCCTGCACGTCGGCCTGGATGCGCTGCGCGAGCGCGAGGATCTGGCGTCCGCTGGCATGGCCGTGGTTGACCAGCACCAGCGCGTGCTGCTGATGCACAGCGGCGTCGCCGTCGCGATAACCCTTCCATCCGCAGTGTTCGATCAGCCAGCCGGCGGCGAGTTTGCTCAGTCCGGCGGCAGCCGGATACACCGGCAACCCCGGGTGCCCGATTTTCAACCGCAAGGCCTGATCGGCGGGCAGCAGCGGATTCTTGAAGAAACTGCCGGCATTGCCCAGTCGTGCAGGGTCCGGCAACTTGCGCTGACGAATCGCCGACACGGCGCGGTAAACATCGACCGGCGCCGGATTGGCGATGCCCAGCGAGCGCAACTCCTCGCGCACGCCGGCGTAGTCGAGCAGCAGCTGCGGTGAAGCCGACAGCGCAAATTCGACCGCAACGATCAGATGACGCTCGCCGTCGTGCTTGAAGCGGGAATCGCGGTAGCTGAAACCGCAATCGGCGGCTTCGATGCGGACAAAGCGCCGCTCGACGCGGTCATAGGCCTCGACCGCCGCCACGAAACGCTCCAGTTCGACACCGTAGGCGCCGATGTTCTGGATCGGCGCCGCACCCACATTGCCCGGTATCAACGCCAGGTTTTCCAGGCCACAGGCGCCCTGAGCCAAAGTGGCGCCGACGAAGGCATGCCAGTTCTCGCCCGCTGCAGCACGCACACGGATGCGCCCGTCGTCGCCCTGCCCCAGCCATTCGATCCCGCGCAGTTGCGGCTGCAACACCAGAGCATCGAGATCATTGACGATCAGCACGTTGCTGCCACCGCCGAGCACTTCGACGCGCAGGCCCTGGCTCGCGGCGAAGTCGAGTGCGGCGACCAGGCCGTCGCGCGTATCAGCCCGCGCCAGCGCGCGCGCCCGCGCCGCGACACCGAAACTGTTCAGCCGCTGGAGGTCGGCGTCGCGGATTAGTTCGAAGCGCTGGGTCACCTGTCCTCACAGAAAATGACTTAACAAATTGATCTATAACAATATCAAGGCGCACGCCCTGACCGAGTTACTGATTGGGGACGCAAAGGACGCAAAGTGCGCAAAGGACGCAAAAACAGCAAGTCCAAGAATTCTGAGTTCCTTTCCAGGCTGTTGATTTCCTTTGCGCCCCTTTGCGTCCTTTGCGTCCCCAAGAAACAGCCAACGGCCTTGCGTCGTCGGCGCTCATGCATCCCCTACCACCGCCCCCGCAGCGCCTCGACGCATTCGCCGATCAACTCCGGTCCGCGATAGATCATGCCGCTGTAGAACTGCACCAGTTGCGCGCCGGCATCGAACTTCGCGGCGGCATCGGCACCTCCGAGAATGCCGCCGACGCCGATGATCGGCACCCGCCCACCCAGGCGTTCATGCATGCCGCGCAGCACCGCGGTGGAGCGCGCCATCAACGGGCGACCCGATAGTCCGCCGGCCTCATTGGCCAGTTCATGACCTGCGATGACATGCCGGTCGATGGTGGTATTGGTGCAGATCAGGCCGTCGATCCCGGAAGCCAGCAACACTTCGGCGATGCCGTCCATTTCAGTCGGCGTCAGGTCGGGCGCGATCTTCAGCAACATCGGCTTGCGCTTGCCGTGGACAGCGGCGAGGCGCTCCTGGTCTTCGCGCAGCGTGCCGATGAAACGCGCCAGCGCGGTTTCCTCTTGCAGATCGCGCAGGCCCTGGGTATTCGGCGACGAGATGTTGATGGTGATGTAGGTCGCCAGCGGATAGACGCGCTGCAGGCATAGCCGATAGTCGTCGACGGCATGCTCGTTCGGCGTCTCTTTGTTGCGGCCGATATTGATGCCGAGCACGCCCTGGAATCGGCTGCATTCGATGTTACGCACCAGTGCATCGACACCGCGATTGTTGAAACCCAGCCGATTGATCACCGCCTGGCGGTCCGCCAGGCGGAACATGCGCGGTTTCGGGTTGCCCGCCTGCGGCCGCGGCGTGATGGTGCCGACCTCGATGAAGCCAAATCCCAGCGAACCCAGCGCGTCGATGTGCGCCGCGTTCTTGTCGAGACCCGCAGCCAGTCCGACTGGATTGGGAAAATCGATGCCGAACACGCGCGTCGGCAATGGCTGCGGACGCGTCGCCAGCAAGGGGTTCAAGCCGCTGCGGTAGGCCAGTTCGATCGCCTTGAGGCCAAGCTCATGCGCGCGCTCGGCGTCGAGCGCGAACAACAGCGGTTGTGCGAGGCGATAGATCGACATGGGTGGGCTCAGTGGGTCAGTGCCTTGGCGTAGACCTCGAACCACAGGTCCTGCCGCTTCGGTAGTCCGAAACGCTCGTCGCCATAGGGAAACTGAGCGCGCTCGCCGGTCGCCACGTAGCCGCGGCGACGGTAAAAGGCGATCAGTTCGGTGCGCGTCCAGATCACCGTCATGCGCACGCAGCGCAGGCGCCAATCGCGCGCAATGCGCTCGCATTCGCGCAGGATCGCGTCGCCGATGCCCTTACCCTGCAGCCCGGGCCGGACGGCAAACATGCCGAAGTAGGCAGCATCGCCCTGGCGCTCGAGATTGGCGCATCCCAGTAGTTCGCCATCGCGCTCGGCGAGCACGATCAGCGAACCATCCTTGTCGATGGTCGCCCGCAAACCGTCGTGATCGGTGCGCTGGCCATCCAGCAGATCGGCCTCGGTGGTCCAGCCCAGACGGCTGGAATCGCCGCGATAGGCCGATTCGACCAGTTCCAGCAGAGCGTCGATGTCGTCGTGGGTGGCGGTGCGGAAGGCGATGGTCATGGTGCGGAGTGGGGTTGGGACGGCGAAGTTGATGAACTGGGTTGGATTGAGGGTCGCGGGCATTTGGTGAAACGTAAAACGTCAAACGTCAATAGAACAGCTACGTAGCCAATTGACGTTTCACGTTTCACGTTTCACGTGTGCTTGCCCTATGGCACGCCGATCACGGGGTACCTGGTC
>Ga0138256_10007368_pt1 | contig 11605 bp, 11 predicted proteins | sample KNB2016incub_MG_FD_105486 | JGI IMG/M metagenome (GOLD analysis project Ga0138256, IMG submission 105486) | Active sludge microbial communities from wastewater in Klosterneuburg, Austria - KNB2014incub_MG | ecosystem: Engineered > WWTP > Activated sludge > Unclassified | place: Austria...
ACCACAGCACGAACATCACGGCGAGGGCGACCACCGAGCCGAGCACCATCGCCACATGCGGCGTCTTGCGGCTGCCGTGGGTGATCGACAGCCCCGACGGAAAATAGCCGGCACGGCTCAGCGAATAGATCTGCCGTCCCTTGGCGAAAATGATGGTGTGGAAGCTCGCCACCAGGCCGAGCACCGCGACCAGCGCCAGCGTCTTGGCGATGCCATCGCCGTAGATCGCCTTGAAGCCGTCCAGCAGCGGCTCACCAGACGTGGCCAGCTTGTAGGCACCGATGCCGACGACCGAGGAATTCAGCCACAGGATCAGGAAGGCCGACACGATCAAGGTGAAGATGCCGGCGATGATGCCGCGCGGCATGTCACGCCTGGGATCGACCGATTCCTCGGCCGCCAGCGGCAGCTGCTCGATGGCGAGGAACAACCAGACGGCGAAGGGCATCGCCGCGAGCACCCCCATGAAGCCCTTGGGCAGGAAGGGACCGCCACCTTCGGCCAGTGCCTGGTTGCCTTCGGCGACGCCGCCGGCCGGGACGTTCATCGCCCACAGGTTGAAGTCGATGTGCGGCAAGGCCGAGACCCAGAACACCACCAGGCAGGCCAGTGCCAGCAGCGTGATCGCCACGGTGACCTTGAACGACAGCTCGACGCCGACCACGTTCAAGATCACGAAGACCACGTAGAAGCCGATCCACCACAGCGGCTGATACTGCGGCGCCGTCTCGAAGATGCCGCCCATGTAGGAGCCGATGAAGAACACGATCACCGCCGGGGTCAGCACGTATTCGACGTTCTCCGACAAACCGGTCAGGAAGCCGCCCCACGGACCCATCGCGGTGCGCGCAAAGGAATAGGCACCGCCGGTGTGCGGCAGCGCCGGCGACATCTCCGCCAGGGAGAAGGTCAGACCCAGATACATCACCGCAATGATTCCGGTGGCCAGCAACATGCTGCCCCAGCCGTTCGCCAGCCCCAGGTTCCAGCCGGAAAAATGCCCGGAGATCACTGCGCCGACGCCCAGTGCCCACAGCGACCACACGCCGGCATAGCGCCGCAGGCCGCGCTTCTCGAAATAGCTCTTGTCCACCTTGGTGTAGGTGACGCCGGATTGCTCTGCCATGCTGCTTCCCCTGCTGCCTAGTCTGTCCCCGATGAGTGGCGCTCGTGCTGCCCTGCACTGCTGCGCCGTAAACCGGCTCTTCCTCCCCGCCGGTGTGTGTGTCAGCGCCTGCCCCCCGACTTGGCGCCGACGCCGGAAGCTCCGCTTCCGGCCTGAACTGCATCACAGCGCGAAATGGCCTGGGTCAGCGCGCGCGCCAGCGTGTCGCACCAGCGCTGCACGGCGGCGTCATCCGCGAGTAGATCGTTGCGTACTTCAAGCATCGCGCACAGCAACCCGTGATCCTGGCCATGGCGCTTGATCGAGTGATAGACGCCATCCGCTGGCGCATACGGTTGGTTGTCACCCACGCACCACTCCCCCGACGCGCAAAACTCCGCGATCAGCGCGTCGGCCAGTCGGCGGTCGCGATCGGACAGCACGCCAACCTGCCAGGGTCGGCTGAACCCTGCCAGCACCGGGGTAAACGAGTGAATCGACACCACGGCCGTCAGCCGGCCCTGCGCCATGCGCGCGCGCAACTGGTGCTCGATAGCCGCGTGGAAAGGCTCGTAAAGCCAGCGTCTGCGCGCTGCGCGCTCATCGTCCGAGAGCTGCAAATTGCCCGGAATCGACGTGCCATCGCTTTCGCAGGGAATCGAATCGGCCGCCGTCGGATCGCGATTGAGGTCCAGCAGCAAACGTGATTGCGTGGCGTGCACCAGCGGCGAATCGAGCGTGTCAGCCAGTGCTCTGGCCAAGGCACAGGCGCCCAGGTCCCAACCGATATGGCGCTGCAATGCCTCCGGGCTGAGTCCAAGATGCCGGTAGCGGGCCGGAACATGGAAGCTGGCGTGCTCGCAGACCAGCAGCAGCGGGCCGCCGCCGCTGGCACGGTACACCGTGAACGCCGGTTCGATGGCGCGCAAGGTGTCTCGCTCCGCGGTGCTTGGACGACCAGCCATGGTGAGTATGCTGTCCTCGACGATGTAATGAGCGTTACAGATACCAATGAAAATTACAGATGCGTTATGATTTGTACAGAAGTGGGTGCGCTGTCAACAGGCAATGACGATGCACCGTATAACCAGTCGCACACGCCTGCCGACCTGCCCCAGGAGCGCGCATGAGCGACACGGTCGTCGACCAGTTACGCAGCAGTCTCGGCAGCTTCCCGGCCACCGAACGTCGCGTGGCCATGCATTTGCTCAGCGACTATCCGATGGCCGGATTGTCCAGCGCCAGCGAACTGGCGCGGGTCGTGGGTGTCAGCGCGCCAACGGTGCTGCGATTGGCCGCGCGCCTCGGTTATGGCTCGTATGCCGAGTTCCAGTCGCAACTGCGCGACGAACTGGCCGCCCAGCTGAGCTCGCCATTGAACAAGGCGCCGGTGGAAGCCGAAGCGCGAGCACCGGCCGATTCGTGGCGAGCCTTCGCCGAGGCGGTGATCGCCAATGTGCGAGAGACTTTTGACCACCTGGCTGGCGCCGAGATCGAGCAGGTCACGCGCCTGCTGGCGGACCCGCGCATGCGCGTGCACCTGGTCGGTGGGCGCTTCACCGATGCCCTTGCGCGCTACCTGTCGGTGCAGTTGCGCATCCTGCGCCCGGGCGTCAATCACCTGCAGGACCAGGAGGCCAACTGGCTCGATCAGTTGCTCGACATGGGTGCGCGGGACGTTCTGGTGCTGTTCGACATTCGCCGCTACCAGCCGAGCCTGCTGCGCCTGGCGCAGCGCGCCGCCGCACGCGGCACCCGCGTGGTGCTGATCACCGACCAGTGGCTGTCGCCGGTGTCCAAGGTCGCTCGTCACGTGCTGCCGGTGCGCGTGGCGGTGCCCTCGGTGTGGGACTCCAACGCCGCGCTGATGGCAGTCGGCGAGGCACTGCTGGCTGCAGTCACCCGCCAGATGGGTGAACGCAGCCGAACGCGGATAGCCGATCTGGAGAAGTTGCGCGGGTGAGCGAACGGGCCGGAGCCATCAGTCGTTGAACAGATCCACATGCGTTCCCGCGCGCACGAACACGACGAGCCCTGATGGGCCCCGGTCGTCGACCCTGTAGGCCAGCAGAAAATCTCCACCGACGTGGCACTCGCGGTGACCGTCCCAGTCGCCCTTGAGCGGGTGATCGAGCCACTCGGGTCCGAGCGGACCGTCATTGGCGATCAACAGCAACATCGCCTCCTTGAGCCGACCCAAATCGTAGCGACCGGAATGCGACAGCCGCTCCCAATCCTTGCGAAATGCCTTGGTGTAGTCCGCAGCGCGTGGAAGCGACGCCCGCTTACTGGCTGCCGACTTTTTCAAGATCGGCGACCATCGCGTCAAACGTGGCAAAACGCGCCTTGCGCGACCGCACGATCTTCTCGGCTTCCGCCATCGCCGCGCGTGTCTTCGCGTTCGGGACCTTGAGTTCCAGGGGAAATGCCTGATCGGCCACGACCCGGCGCAGGAACAGACGCACCGCATCCGACACCGATAACCCGAGTGCAGCCAGCGCTTCCGTGGCCTGTGCCTTGGTGTCGTCATCGACTCGCACATGCAACATGGACGTGTTCGCGGCCATTCGACTCTCCTCGTTCTGGCGTCATTGTGTATCTCAATTGAGATCCAGTCAACGCTACCGACTACGCCGGCACAACTCCCCGATCGTCAGCTTGTCCATCCGATTGATCCGCGTCGCCTGCGCCAGCAGCAGCTCGGCGCAGGCCAGCGCGTCGACCGCGGCGTTGTGGCCGCGGTAGCGCGGCAGATGGTAGCGCTCGCGGCAAGCGTGCAGGCGCAATGCGCCTTCGGGGTCGTGCTCGTGGCTGCGCAACTGCGCCTCGATGGCCAGCGTGTCGACCACTCGCAGCAGCGGTGTTATCCCGTAGAGCGCGCGACAGGCACGGCTCAGGAACTCGACCTCGATCACCGCGCAGTGGGCGACCAGCACGCGACCGACCAGCAACGGCAGCAAAGTGGCCAGGGCTTCGGCAATGCTCACGCCGGCCGCCACATCGGCATCGACCAGACCATGCACAGTGGCGCTGTGGCCGACGCTGTCGCTACCGGAATTGACCAGCAAATGCCCGGATTCGCGCAGGCATATGCGGTCTCCCTGCAACAGCACCCAGCCAATGCTGAGGATGCGATCGCGCGCCGGATCGAGGCCGGTGGTTTCGAAATCCAGCGCCAGACATTCGCTGTCGGCAAAGCGCTGTGACATGGCCGGCAAGGGCTGGGCATACAAGGGTGCCAGCGGCGTCGCCGCCGCGTGCTTGCCGTAGCGCCAACGTTGCCACCAGATCATCGCACCGCATACTCATTGCCGAGCGCCGTTTGCGCGATGCGGATCACGCCGAAAGCATCGCGCAGCGCGTCGCGGTCGCGGCGTTCCAGGCGGTCCGGGTTGATACGGTTGTCGGGTGGCTGGCTGGCGCTCATCTGCCTTGCCTGATGTTCCAGGCGCAGGCGCAGGACCAGTCGAAAGGCCGCGCTGAGTTCGGCGGCAGATTCCTGCGTCAATTTTCCAGCCAGGCGCAATGCGTCGATCCGCGGCAGGCAGCCGGGTTCGCGAATCCCCGCGGCAAGCGCGTGCACGCGCAGCACGTCGGTCAGCGGCATGGCGCCCGCGGCCTTGAGGTCCAGGGTATCGCGGTGTTCGCCTTCGCGGGCCACGACGAAACGGCGGAACAGGCCAAGCGGGACGTCGTAGGCGACTGCCTGACGCGCCAGCACCGCCAGAAACAACGGTTGCGCTGCCGCCTGCTCGAAGATCGACGCCTGCAGCGAGTCGAACAGGCCACGATCGCCGGCCACCAGGCGCTGATCGAAGAACACGCTGGCGTGCATCAGGGCCTGCGCGGTGGGCGTGCCGATCCAACCGCGGAAACAGTGCTGCCAGGCATCCAGCGACATGCGCCAGGCGGGATTGCGCGCCATGATGTCGCCGCTGCACCAGGGGTATCCGCAGGCGTTCAGCCCGTCGCAGACGTCGGTCGCCAGGGCCTCGAAGTAGTTGGCGGCATTCGCGCTGGGAACCTGGGCCAGGATCAAGCCATTGTCCTGATCGGTGTGTGGCCCCTGCTCGCTGCGCGCCTGCGAACCAAAGCAGATCCACGCGTAGGCCATCGGCGGCGGCCCCAGGCGCGCCTGTGCCAGTTGCAGCAGGCGCCGCGTGAAGGCATCGGTGAGCGCCGTCAACATGCGCGCCACGTCGTCCGGACTGGCGCCACTGCCGAGCAGCAACGCATACATCTGCGGCATGCGCGCGGCCACGTCCTGGAGCGCCGCGACGCTGTCCTGCTTGTACACCTGACGCACCAGATATAGCGGATGCTGGGTCTGCAGACTGACCAGATCGCGCGTCGTGATCATCCCGACCGGGCGCCCATCGCGCGTCAGCGGCAAGTGATGGATGCCGCGATTGACCATCGTCAGATAGGCCTCGAACACCGGTCTGCCGACATCCATGCTGGCCGGATCTGCGGTCATGATCTCAAGCACCGGCGCGGCCGGATCGCGGCCCTTCGCGAGCACCCGATTGCGCAGATCGCGGTCGGTGACGATGCCCAGCATGTGCTCGCCGTCGCCGACCAGGATCGACGAAACATTGTGCGTGGACATCAGCTGCGCGGCTTCGCGGATGCTCGCCTGCGGGCCGATCATGACCGGTGCCCGGCCCGCCAGTTTGCCGACCGCAGTTGCCAGCATGGCGTTGCCGGCATTGCTTTCGACCCCGCCACGCAAGCGTTCTTCCAGCGTCCGTACGTAGAACTGATCGAAACCTGCATCGGCCGCGCACAAGGCGCGGAACTCGGCTACCGGAAGCAGATAGATCAGGCCATCTTCGATCAGGGTGACCCGATTGCGCACCGGATTGCCGGTCAGCAGCGAGGGCAGGCCGTAGCTCTCGCCCTCAGCCAACTGGATCACCAGCCGATCTTGCGCGTCATGCACCTCGACGGCACCACGGCGGATCACCGCCAGCGCCGGGTTGGCCTGACCGATGCGCAGCAGCACATCGCCCTTGCGTCGATAGATGATCTCGATCTGCCGCGCGGCATCTTCCAGCAGCGCCGGGCGCAGTCGATCGAAAGGCGCGTGCGCCTTGAGGAAATCGACCACTTCGGACAGTTCGGGGGAGATGCTCATGTCGGAACCAGTGCCGAGCGCGACCGGGAATGGCCAAGCATCGCATGCACGCCTGATGGGCGTTATTGCGCAATGGTCTGAGCCCTGCGCCGGCAATCATCCACGCGCAATGGCGGTCACCGTTGCCCCAGGCGTCGCGGCCCTGGCCCCTGCCCGGCCAGGACATCGGCCGGGTTGTACAAGCGGCAGGCCTTGAGCGACAGACAGCCGCAGCCGATGCATCCTTGCAGCTGATCGCGCAATGTCACGAGGTCTGCAATGCGCTGATCGAGCGACTCGCGCCAGCGCGAGGACAGTCGCGTCCAGTCGGCCTTGGTGGGCGTGCGCTGCTGCGGCAACTGCTGCAGCACCTCGGCGATTTCGGCCAGGCTGATACCGAGCATTTGCGCGGCACGAACGAAAGCGACGCGTCGCAGCACGTCGCGGCGATAGCGGCGCTGGTTGCCGCGACTGCGCTCGGCCGACAGCAGTCCCTGCGACTCGTAAAAATGCAGCGCGGACACCGCCACGCCGCTGCGGCGAGCCACCTCGCCGACGCTGAGCAACAATTCCGCCGGCATCGCTTGACCTCAAGTGGACTTGAGCTTGCATGATAGCCAAATCGGCTGGAGACCAACGTGCAAGCAACTGCAGGCGTGACGTGGGAAGCGGGCCTGTTTGCGCCCGAATGGCGTTCGTTGACGATCGGCTCGGTGGCCTTGTGCTCGATGATGGCGTTCGAGGCCATCGGCGTCGCCGCGGGCATGCCGGCGGTGGCGGCGGATCTCGACGGACTATCGCTGTATGCCCTGGCCTTCTCCGGCACGCTGGCCGGTTCGGTGGTGGCGATGGTGTGGTCGGGGCAGGACTGCGATCGACACGGACCGCTGCGTTCGATGGCCGGCGGCATCGCGCTGTTTGCCCTTGGATTGCTGCTTGCGGGACTGGCGGGGTCGATGGCGATGCTGGTGGTCGGGCGCATCGTCCAGGGCTTGGGTGTAGGCGCGCTCGGCGTCGCCCTGTTCGTCGCACCAGCACGGGTCGTACCGACTGCGCTGCATCCGCGCCTGTTCGCGCTGTTCTCTTCGGCGTGGGTGGTGCCGGCGATCGTCGGGCCGAGCATCGCCGGCTGGATCGTCGATACGCTCGGCTGGCGCTGGTTGTTCCTGGGGGTTGCCGGATTGCTGCTGCCCACGGCGATCCTCATCCTGCCGCCACTCAAACACGCGCGTGGGGCCAGCACGGCGACCCAGCCGCGCCGGCACCTGTTGTCCTGGGCGCTGCTGGCTTCGGCCAGCAGCGTGACCCTGGCCCTGGGCGCGCAGGCGGGCGCGTGGGCGCCGCATCTGGTGCTCGCTTCGTTGGCAGGCGCCGGAGTGGCGGCCACGCGGCTGTTGCCGACCGGCACGCTGCGAATGGCACACGGGTTGCCGACGGTCATCAGTCTGCGTGGACTGAATGCGGCGGCATTCTTCCTGTGTGAGGCCTTCATTCCCTTGTGGCTCAATCAACAGCGCTCCTGGTCGATCACCGCGGCGGGCCTCGCGCTCACCGGCGGCGCGCTGGGCTGGAGCCTGGGCAGCCATTTGCAGTCGCGCATCATCGGTGACGCTGCGCGCCAGGCCTGGTTGACGCGCGGTTGCCAGCTGCTGGTCGCGGGCATCGCTGTTTGCACGCTGGCCGTGTTGGGCCTGGTTGGCGACTGGATGCTGCTGCTCGGCTGGTCGGTCACCGGACTTGGCATCGGCCTGTCGTCTCCGATGTTGGGTGTGCTGACGCTCAAGCTGGCACCAGCCACCGAGCAGGGCAAGTACTCGTCGGCCCTGCAACTGAGCGCGGCGCTCGGCACCGGCGCCGCGCTGGCGACCGGTGGTCTGCTGTTTTCACTGTTGCACAGCGAGGCCCCGTCGTCTGCTTTTGCCAGCGTCTTCGGCTTGTCCGCGCTGCTGGCGCTGGTCGGCTGGGTCAGCAGTGGGCGCATCGCCAGACATGAATGAATTCGACCTTTCGACAAGTGGTCGCTGTCTGCGATGGTCTAAGCTCGTGGCTTGAAACAGTGCCGCAGGTGATCCCATGACCCGCAACGACCGTACCATCGATGAATTGCGCCGGCGTATCCCGAGTTTTGTCTGCGTCGTCGGCTGCCACGACTGTTGCGGGCCGGTCACCGCATCGTCGGAGGAAATGGCTCGATTGCCCGTCAAGTCGGAGGCCGAGCACGATCGTGCCCTGGCGGAGCTGAGCTGCCCGCACCTGGGCGCACACGGCTGCGAGGTTTACGCCGAGCGTCCGTTGATCTGCCGCTTGTTCGGCACCACGCCGAGCCTGCCGTGCCCCAACGGCGCCCGGCCCGTCTACATGATCGACCCGCGCACCGAGCACGAAATCCACGACTTCCTGGCGCGCACGCGCCAGGTGTTGGTGTGAGTGGCTGCGATCAGCGCACCAGCAATCGTGCCGGATAGCCCTCTTCTGCCATCGCTCCGATCACGCGCTCGGCCGGCAGTGTGCTACTGACGGTAACTTGCTTCAGCGCCAGATCCACGGTGACAGTTGCCTGGGTGTCGCTGGCCTTGATCGCCTCGGTGACCGCCCTTACACAGTGCTGACAGCTCAGTTTGTCGACTTGGAATTGCATGGCGATGCTCCTGGGTATGCGGCCCCGATGGCCGCGCCGGGTCAGCGTGCGCCTTGCCACCGTGGCAAGGTCAAGCACAGCTCGTTCCCGCGATTCTCGCCGATGGAGCGCAATCGGGGCTTGACCTTGCCACGATGCTAAGCTCGAAGCTGCGGCCCATCGTGGTGGTGGAGACAATCGATGGAAACCGAAACCAAGCCCAACGCCGGCCAGGAATGGCAGATCGGCATCGGCGGCATGACCTGCGCGTCGTGTGTGGCGCGGGTGGAGCGCGCGCTGAAAAGGGTCCCGGGGGTGGTCGACGCCAGCGTCAATCTGGCCACCGAGTCGGCGCGGGTCCGCACGGCCGCGGCGATGACGCGGGAGCTCTTGGCGGCTGCGGTCGTCGGGGCCGGCTATGAAGCCAACTGGCCCTCTGAGGAGCCCGAGGCGGCCACCGGTCCGACCGCGCAGGAACTGGCGCTGCAGCGCGAGCAGCAGCACCTGATCATCGCCGTGCTGCTCAGCCTGCCGCTGGTAGTGCCCATGCTGGCCCTGCCCTTTGGCGTGCACTGGATGCTGCCGGGCTGGCTGCAGCTGGCGCTGGCGACGCCGGTGCAGTTCTGGTTGGGCGCGCGCTTCTATCGCGCTGCCTGGGGGGCACTGAAGGCGCGCAGCGGCAATATGGACCTTCTGGTGGCGATCGGTACCTCGGCCGGTTATGGGCTCAGTGTCTTCCACCTGTTGCAGGCGGCAACGGCGCACATCACGGCGCCGCTGTATTTCGAGGCCTCGGCGGTGGTGATCACGCTGGTCCTGCTCGGCAAGTGGCTGGAAGGCCGCGCTCGCCGGCAGACCACCGATGCGATCCGGGCCTTGCAGGCGCTGCGCCCGGCAACCGCCCGAGTCATTCGCGACGGCGTTGAAAGCGAGGTGCCGATTGCCGCGGTGCGCCTGGGCGACAGCGTGCGCGTGCTGCCTGGTGAGCGTATTCCGGTCGATGCCCGGGTGCTGCAGGGCTTGAGCCACGTCGACGAATCGCTGCTGACCGGCGAGTCCTTTCCGGTGAGCAAGGAACCGGGCGATCTGGTGACCGGCGGTGCGGTCAACGGTGAAGGCGTGCTGCTGCTCGGCACGCGTGCGATCGGCGCCGAGACTGCGCTGGCGCGGATCATCCGTCTGGTCGAGGACGCGCAGGCACACAAGGCGCCGATCCAGCGCGTGGTCGACCGCGTCAGCGCGGTGTTTGTACCGGTGGTGATCGTGCTGGCGCTGCTGACACTGCTCGGCTGGGGCTTCGGGCATGGCGACTGGGATCGGGCACTGCTGAACGCGGTCGCGGTGCTGGTGATTGCCTGCCCCTGCGCGCTTGGCCTGGCCACTCCGACCGCGATCATGGCCGGTACCGGCATGGCCGCGCGCGCGGGCATCCTGATCAAGGACGCGCAGGCGCTGGAAAGCGCGCTGGGCCTGCGAACGGTGGCCTTCGACAAGACCGGAACGCTGACGCTGGGGTTGCCGGCGTTGTTGGACGTCGTTGTGATTGATGACGGCAGAGGCGGCCACCGGGACGGTGACGCTGCACCCGCGAGCCCGGCCGATGCATCGGGCGTGCCGCGCGCTGGCGCCGCCGCAGTTGACCCCGACCACGCGCTCGCCATCGCGGCGGCGCTGCAATCCGGCAGTGAGCATCCACTGGCGAAGGCGGTTCTCGCGTTGGCGCGCACCCGCGGCCTGGATTGGCCGACCGCGCAGTCCTTGCGTGCAGTCGCTGGTCGCGGCATCGAGGGCAACATCGATGGCGAGCGCTGGCGACTCGGCAGCAGCCGCTGGATGCAGGAATCGGGAGTCGCCGAGCTGCCGCTGGCGGATGCTGTCGCCCGCCACCAGCAGGCCGGCCACAGCCTGTCGTGGCTCGCCGTCGGGGATGATGGTTGCGTCAGCGTCCTTGCGCTGCTGGCCTTTGGCGATCAACCGCGGCCTGAAGCGGCCGCAGCGGTGCAAGCACTCAAGGCCCTCGGCATTTGCAGCGTGCTGATCTCCGGCGACCACCAGGCGGCTGCGGCCCATCTGGCGCAGCTGGTGGGCATCGAGGCCGGTGACGTGCATGCCGAAGTGCTGCCGGAACAGAAAGCGTCGGTCGTCCGTGAGCTGGTTGCTGCCGGTCCGACCGCGATGGTCGGCGACGGCGTCAACGATGCGCCGGCGCTGGCCGCGGCCACGGTCGGATTCGCGATGGGCAGCGGCACCGACGTCGCCATGCATGCCGCCGGCGTCACCCTGATGCGTTCCGACCCGCGCCTGATCGCCGATGCCATCGACATTTCGCGACGCGCCACCCGGAAGATCCAGCAAAACCTGTTCTGGGCCTTCATCTACAACCTGATCGGCATCCCGCTGGCTGCTGCCGGGTTGCTGAATCCGGTGATCGCCGGCGCCGCGATGGCCTTGTCCAGCGTCAGCGTGGTCAGCAACACGCTGCTACTGCGGCGCTGGCGGCCGCGGGCGTTGGTGACCAGATCGATGCCTCAGGGTTGACCGGAGCGACTGTGGCAGCGGGTTTACCCCGCGAGCCTTGGCTCTGCAAAGCAGCAAAAGCTCGCGGGGTAAACCCGCTCCAGTTTCGCCGCGCGGCGACAGGCGCATCTGCATAATCAGCAGCAGTCTCGTTTCTGGAGCCGACGTGCACCGACGAATTTACCTGGCAACGGCGCTGATCAGCGTGCTCGCCGGCTGCGCGACGCCGACAAAACAGGCCGGGGTAGAT
>Ga0138256_10007369_pt1 | contig 11605 bp, 9 predicted proteins | sample KNB2016incub_MG_FD_105486 | JGI IMG/M metagenome (GOLD analysis project Ga0138256, IMG submission 105486) | Active sludge microbial communities from wastewater in Klosterneuburg, Austria - KNB2014incub_MG | ecosystem: Engineered > WWTP > Activated sludge > Unclassified | place: Austria...
CATGTATAAACCATATCGTTCGCGCGTCAGAGTTACTTACGACGTGCTGCGTTACATGATCGAGGAAGCCGGACGCGCCAAAGACAGTCTTCTTGCCGCCAACACCATCGCCGACACACAGACCGTCGAGCGTGGAAAAACATACGACGCGAAACGGCAGTTTCCTCTCGAAATCGGCATGACCGATCGCGCGACGACCATAGACTTCAAGGGATTTTCCTACACGATGGAAGACTCGCCCGTTTCCGGCGAAAAGAAGATCGTCTACGGCACCGAGCCCAAAACCTATGCGATCCAGATGTTTGAGGAGGCCAGGATCGTAACATCGGTCGCGCCGCCGCTCGCGTATATCGTACCGCCCCAATATAAGGACGTGATCGAAGTGCTAAAGTTGCACGGAATAAGGTTCACTCGGCTGACAAAGGCAAGAGAATTAGAGATTGAAAGTTATAGATTGACAGAACCGACGTGGGGTTCGCGTCCATTCGAAAACCGCATCGGGATCAAGTGCAAGCCCGTCGCGATCAATGAAAAACGCACTTTTGCGGCTGGTTCTGTCATCGTTGCGCTCGACCAGGAAACGGCAAACGTCGTGATCCACCTGCTCGAACCAGCGAGCCCTGATTCGTTCGTGTCGTGGGGATTTTTCAATTCCGTTTTTGAGACAAAAGAATATGGCGAAAGCTATCAGATCGAAAAACTTGCTAAAGAAATGCTCGCTAACGACCCGAAACTCAAAGCTGAATTCGAAGCAAAATTGAAAGACGAGACCTTTGCCAAAAACCCGCGTGCACGCCTCAATTTCTTTTACGAAAGATCGCCTTTTTACTTAAGTCAAAAGGTCGGCATTTATCCGGTGGGAAGAATTACTAATCGAATTCAATAAAATAATTTTGTAAGACACGGTATATTATTTGTATGGATATCCTTGGCGAATATACTGAATTCGTAAAGAGCCTTGAAATCGCAGGCATTGAATACGCAACGTGCGGTGGCTTGGCCATGGCTGTTCATGGACATGTCCGAGCGACGAAGGATTTGGATTTTTTGATCAGGTCTGAGGATCTGGACAAGGCGTTTGATGTAGCAAGGGATCGCGGTTTTAATATAGAAGGACTTCCGTTAGAATTTGACGGCGGTTCGTTTCAACTCCGACGCATTTCCAAGATCAACAAAGAAACAAAATCATTAATTACAGTTGATTTCATCCTCGTCACCGAGAAAATTGCGGACGTGTGGGATGACCGCGAGCATCTCGAATGGGAATCAGGGGCTGCGTGGGTGGTTTCACGCAGAGGTTTGATAAAAATGAAAAAAACTGCGGGCCGAGATCAAGACCTACTCGACATTCGTAAATTGGAGGAAACTGACGATGAAAACTGACATGTCACCTCAAGCTATCGAACGTCGGTTGAATGATCTGAATCAGATATGGCGGCTATGCGTAACCTTAAGGAACGCCCGCCGGACTCCTGCCAAATCAAAAAAACAAGCCGAATCCGATAAAAATGACCGAAACTAAAAGTTCTTACGGATGGGTCATTGTCGCGGTCTCGACGCTCGCCCTCATAGTGAGCAACGGGCTCGCGATCGGCGGGCTGCCGCCTTTTTATAAGCCGATACGCGAAGAGTTTGTCGCGATCGGTGCGATCGATGCTGCGACGGCGGAGAGCTTTATTGCGAACGGTGCGAACATCACGTTTCTCATGTCGGGCCTTTTCTCGCTCATTGGCGGATGGTTGGTGACGAGATTTCGATTGCGGCCGACTATGATCGTCGGCTGTTTGCTGCTCGGATCAGCGATCATTCTTTTGTCGCAAGCGGAAACTGCGTCGGCTGTTTACATAGCACGATTTTTGATGGGAGCGTCGCTGGGTTTCATCGGCGTCGCACCGTGTGTCGTCTTGGTTTCGCGATGGTTTACGACGAGTCGCGGAATGGCTCTTGGGATTTTGCTGACCGGAACAGCACTCGGCGGGGCTTTGGTCCCGCTGATCGCGGCACCGTTGATCTCGAACTACGGCTGGCGAACCGCCCTATTAGGGGTCAGCGTTCTCGTATGGTTCATCCTACTTCCCGCGATCATACTGTTCGTCAGTGAACCAAAGATAAAAACTGCTGACAACTCCACAAATGCCGAAAACCTCGACGGCTCGACGCTCGGCGAGGCGATTCGAACCGCGAAATTCTGGGCGATCGCGGCTTGCGGTGCACTGGTCTTTTATCCGATATTTGCGACGACGCAGCAATTCATCCTGTATATTCAAACACCGCGGATCGGGATCTCGGCAGAGACCGCCGCGATGGCTCAATCCGCTCTGTTTTTTGTCGGGATCGGCGGACGTTTTCTCGCGGGATCGCTAAGCGATCGATTTGGTGCGGTCAGAGTGATGGTCATATGTGCCGCCCTTATGTTTGCAGCATCGCTCGTGTTGCTAGACCTTAACTCGGGTAATGCGTTGCTTTTTCTCTTGCCTTTCGCGGTCGGCTACGGCGGCACGTTCGTTATGCTTCAACGGCTGACGGCAGATACATTCGGCCCTCGCGAGGCAGGCAAGATACTCGGGGCGATAACGCTGATCGAGGTCATCGGTGCCGCGATCGGCGGCCGCATAACCGGATACCTCGCCGATAAGAACGGCGGAGATTACACAACAGCATTCTACGGCGCAACTATTGTAGCTGCTGCCGCATTTTTCGCAACGCTCGTGATCTTTGCTTTAAACAGAAAAAGGCCCGACGCACTCGCGACGAACCCTTGATATTGGTGGAGATGAGGAGGGTCGAACTCCTGACCTCTGCATTGCGAACGCAGCGCTCTGCCAACTGAGCTACATCCCCACACAAATAAAAAGTTAATAGGATAGAGGGGAAAGTGCAAGCCGGTCGGATGCCAATGATCTGTCGTATTGGAAAGAGCGGACTATTTTGTCGGAGCGTACCGCTTCTCGCGCCAGAGCATTATTCCGGTGTACCCCATTGCCAAGATACCCAATGAGCCTTCAATTGGAATATCGTACGCCTCTAGGTTGGTCGTGATCAAAGGAGAAATAATTTGACTTTCGTCTTTCTCATCCCTCGACGCACCGCTCGCGGTAGCGACCTCGACTTGTTCCCCAACCTTGTCAGTTCTCGATATCATCTTTGTGTCTATCAAAAAGGCAGTCGGACGCACAGTTGCGACAAACTGCCTATTTTACATGTATTGGATTACCGCCGTAATGTTGAATCGATCGGCGTGAAGTCAATATCCTGAAGGTTATCGATTAGGTTTAGTACGCGAGGTTCGTACTGGAATTTCCTGCTGGCGACCGAAATTACTACGGATTGTCCAGACTCAAGACCATCGAACTGATAGTGGCCACGGCCTGTTGTCACTGCCGTCAAAACCCTCCCGCTGGTGTCTGTAACGCTAACAAGAGCCCCCGACAATCCCCTACCGTTCGCTGTCAGCACCCGGCCGCTGATAGTTAAATCGGCGGCTGTCGTTATACCGGTAGTGATCGGGGTATTCGGCGTATTGTTGTAAGCCCAATCGACAATGGTCAAGTTTCCGAAACCATTAACGGTTACTCTTATCCACCCATAACGAACCGGAGCACTGCTCCTGATTCCTAGAAAACGCGTTGTCCCAGTTGCCAATGCTGTCCATTTATCGCCAGGATAGGCGTTGTTGAGTTCCTGCATCGTGTTGGCCTGACCAGTGCCAAAGACCCAGGGACCGGCCGCCCCGATCACCACACCCGCGTTGAGAGCGTCCGGGTAGGCATAGCCTCCTGCCGCATTACCATAAAAACCGTTGATCTCAAAGCCGCCGCCCGCCACCTCGTCCGCCTGAATAAAAACATCACCCGCAGCATGGTTTCGATGGATCTCAAAATCATTTCCGCCCGCGAGATCAATGTTCGCATAGCAACGATTCGAATTAGCCGCAAGATTGCATGCGACGTTTTGCAAACCCGAATATACTACCTGAGCATCCACCGACTGGAGTGCACCGAGAACACCGATCGCCATAGTCACACCGAGAGCATTTTCGGCATGTGCCAAGGGTTTAGAAAGAATCGATTTCGACAACTTTAAGTAATCGTTCAACCTAACATTTGATTTTGTCTTTCGTGCGGGCATATTTTTCTCCAGATAAATTGATTTAGTTCTCTCCACAGAGTACAGATCCAGTTACACGGCCTGCCAAAGCTATCATTATTAAAACGCGACAATTCTAACATAACTTGTCTTACTAGACAAAAAATGATCGGCCAACGCCCCCGACCTAAGCGTTTGCAGCCCCTTCGCGGCGTAGCCCGGCGTCGACTGCGTCGCTCATTTTTGACTCTTCAAGTGTACCGCCCAAAAACGCGTTGACACGCGATGCAACCGACTCGGGATCGGCAAGAACGTCATCGTAATTCACACTGAGAACCTCGAAATTGTGCTGAGCAGACATCCACTCCTTCACCGTTAGGATCGTGTCCTCAAAACGCCTTTCAAGATCGTCTGCCGAGCCTCCCGAACCAGTCATTTTGCCCATCCGTCTCAACATCTTCTGCTGCGATCTGACAACCTCGGACATGTCACGCTCCATACAAATGACCTTGTATCGATAGTTCAGCGGGAGTTTTGGCAACAGTTGAGCGATCACTTTTACGCCCATGCCGGCGGCCTGCGAAACCCAGGATTTGTTGACGGCTAAGTTCTTGACCGCCTCGTGTTCGAAATAACCCTTCTTGTTGTTTTCGTCGGGCTCACGCGTACCGTCGATAAATAACTCAATGCCCCCAGCGGAGAGCATCTGCATCATCATCGATGTCCCGCTTCGCGGAAGCCCACTGACGATGGTCAGTTCGCCCTTGTATGCCCCGTCAAATTGGCTTCTGTACTTTGCGGCATTTTCGGGCTGATCAAGAAACGACTCATAGATCGATATTAGGCGCTTTCGGGCATAATTCATCGTAGGTGCGATTCTCAGGCAAACATTGAAAGCGGTCGCAGCTTCCTCGTAGCGCTCCATGGCGAAAAGCGTTTCGCCGAGATAGAAATGTGCCACGGGTTGGTAATACTGTAAGCCAATCGCGTGCAGAAGATACTCGAGTGCGTGATCGTACTCGGCTACGTGATAGTAACAAAGCCCGCTCAGATACCACGCACCGACCTCTTCATCGTCCTCCTCAAGAGCCCGTTCTAGCAGACTTAACGCCTTCTCGTATCGGTGAAGTTGAAAATATGAGTTTGCCAGTTTCAGTCTTAGTTGAGGCTGTTCGCCTGCTTCCCCTTCAACCTTAGTAAAAAGCTCAAGTGCTTTGGCGGGCCGTTCCTCGGCGAGCAGCAGTGTGCCTTCGAGCATATCGACCTGAGCACTTTCTCTGTCAAGTACAGTGCGAATGTCATTGACGACGCGGCGAGCCTTGCCAAATTTCCCGACATACAGATATCCGTTTGCAAGGTAGGTCGCATAGCGAAGCACCTTTGGATTCTCATCATGCAGCATTTCAAGTAGCCGAATACCGTCGTCCCAACGCTGTCCATTAAAGAAGGCTCTCGCGAGATTATAATTGTTTTCATCGACCGCGTTTTTTGCTGCTAACTCGGCATTATCTCCGGGATCCTCGATGTAACCTAGATCGATCAACTGCCGCAGTTCGGCATCCATTTCCTCGGCGCTCACGATCTTGTCAGAAGGATGACGGCCGTCATCGCCGTCAATCGACTCCCAACTATTGACCGGATCAAGAGCATTTTCATTTTCAAAGGCCGTGATCAAGATCTTACCGTCCATATCTCGGCCTACCGGAAGTCCAAAGATATGTAAAAGGGTAGGCGTGACATCAAGCAGGCTCGCACCGAACACGAGTTCATCCTTTTTCACCCCGGGGCCTTTCATCGCGATTATCCCAAACGGGCTATGTTCAACAGCTGGGCCGGTCGGCTCGTTTGGCAGCGACGCAGGCCTCCTTTCACCCGGATGAAATCCGTGATCGCTGACCAAGACAATAGTCGTTTCGTCATCGACGAGTTCTAGATATCGTCCGAGCATCATGTCGTGGAAACGGTAGCCGCTACTTACAACATCTTTGTATAACTCGTACTCCTGAATTGAAATATGATCGCGTTTCGGCGGATGATACTTCATGAAGGCGTGGGAAAAATGGTCGATAGCATCAAAGTACACCGCTAAAAAATCCCATTCGCTATGTTCCATCAAATAGGTTGCGGCACAATTCATCGACGCCGTTGAGGCAATGTTTTGAGCAATAATATCGAGGGCCCGATCGTTTAGTTGATCGACTTTTTCAAAGTCCTTTACAAACGGTTCAATATGAGCGGACGTGATCTCGTCAATGTGAACACGTAGTTTCGAGAAAAATTCGACTTGATCTGCAGGATGAACAGTTCCGTTTGGCATTACCCATGAGTCTCCGCCCTTTTTCTGCGCGTGTGGAAAAAAGTTCGAGATCATCGTCCCGTTGATGGGTTCAGCCGGATGGGATGGCCACCAGCCGACCACGTGACTGCGTCTACCTGATTGCGTGAGGATGTTCCATATCGCTTTGCACTTACGACTGGTGTTGTAGATCGGCCTGATTCCTCTACCGCCCGGAATCGGCTCCGTGAAACCATGAATGCCATGTTTGTAAGGACGCTTGCCAGTCGCAATACTCGTCCAGAGCATCGGGGAAAGAGGCGGGTCGAGCGTTGCAAGTCGGCCCATGACGCCATTTTCAATAAGACTCTGGAGCGACGGCATCATACCCGCGTCCATTAAAGGATTTATGACCTTCCAATCGGCGGCATCCCATCCGACCAACAAGACTTTTGCCATATTTATTCAGCGCCGCATCTCATTGAAGACACGCAACTATCTATTATTCTGAATTAAGAACTAGGTACTACTGGATGCCTGCGGGCAACAGCGAGCCCTTAGGGTCGGCAACGTATGCATAGCCGTCCTCGATCTTGCCGATCATGCCGTGAAAACTAATGTTTTCACCCGACACAACGACGACGACATCGCCGGGGCTGTTGAGTTTTTCATCGACCGGAAATTTAATGATCGTCGCGTTGCCGTTTTCCGATGCGACAACTTCGTATTCAAATGTTTCAGTATCAAAACTGAGCGTCTGACAAAATGCTACTTCCATAATCTTATTGTTTCACATCGAGCTGAAAGTCTAAAGCGATGGCGTCGTGGTCGGATAGCGGAAATCCATCGGCGTCGATTAGTTCGCCGACCGTTACCGGCGAGGTTCCTTGGGCGAGCTTGATGCCATTTCCGGCGAACCAATCCAGCCGCGCAGAGACACGGCCGCCAACTCGGCGCACGGCCCAAAAGATAAACGACATACACCACTCAGGCACCCAGTCTCGGAGATTTGCGTTCTTTTCGACGCTTTCGATGTCGTAATGCAGCGTCCCGACGCCGATCCCGTTTAGGTTTTTATAATCGAAACCGCGGGATTCGATCTCGCCAAATAACCGCCGCTCAAAATAACGGTCAGGATGCGGCAGGTGATTTTTTACGACGTTCTTAACGCCCATCATTACCCGCCTCCAGTAACCAAGTATCGCACGAGTCGCGTTTTGTGAATTGAAAGTCGTGGTGTTCCAATCGCCGCCGATGATCGTCGGCAGAGGCTTTAGCTCATCAAGATGGTCGAGGATCATCTTGATCTGTTTGTGTCGATGTGCCCGCGAACAATGTGCATCGAGATGAACCGTAACCGCCCTAAAAGTGCCCGCCGGATGCTCAATGTCGGCGATCAAAGCCCGTAGATACCCGAGCCGTTTTTCTTTACCCCACATTTTATCCTTGCCGTTTGGCAGCGGCACGGCGTGGATATTGTTCATCGGATAACGCGAAAACATCGACAGCCCATGGATCGAAGTCGTATTTTCGCCCTCCATGTCAGATTCGACACCGTTCCCTTTTTGAAGGGCGATATAGACCGGAGCGAACGCATAATTAAGCCTTAACTCTCGGGCGATCTCCTGAGCAACATTGCGGTTGCCGCTGCGGGCCATGCCGTGGTCAAGTTCGGTAAGCAGCAGCAGGTCTTTTTCTTTTAACTGTTCGTGGTTTTTTAGAGCGTCAACTATGCCGTCAAGACGGATACCGCGTTCGAGGTTCCAGGCGAGGGCTTGGATCTTTTCATACGAGAGAACCACCCCGTTACCCGAAGCGGGTGCCACCCCTCCTTCGTAAGGAGGGGAGTTAAGAACTGCTAGATTCTCGACAGCGACCGCGTTCAAAATTCGCTCAGCCTCGGGGCGGATCTTGGCGTATAGTTCTGACGACTCCATCTCCGGCGTCGATTCAAACGTTAACAACTCCGGAAAATATTGATTTAGATCGTGGTCGAGGATCGTTGGCGGCCCCGTTTGTGTCGTATCTTGCGGTCCCATAAAAAGAGTTAGGATACGCTACTGACGCTGGAAATGAGAAATCGCATTAGTCGTCGTACCGTTCTTTAACAGGTGCGACCGCCAGGAAATCGCTTGTTATCCGCTCGGTGTAGATACCGATAAGCTCGTCGATGCGCGTCTGGGCCGTCGAGTGGAAGATGATCCCGACGTGCTTTGGTTTTTTGACCTTATAGACTATCTCGATGTCGTCATAATGCGACGTGTCGGGTTCGTCGGTGTTTGCTAGAGCAAGCGTGATGCCGGCAAAGTCTTTTCGCAGTTTTGGCAGCGAATACGGCCGCTCGGGCGTCTCGGTCTCAAGCTTTCCCCATTCGCGCCAGAGATTAAAACCGCAGGCGTGTTCTAGCACGTTGGCAATATAGGCCCCGCCGACGCGGCATGCGACCTCAAGCAAATACAATTTTCCGTCGGCTTCGCTCTGTAGAAATTCGGCGTGCGTCACCCCGCGTTCGTACTTAAATGCCTTGAGTAGCTCAGTATTGAGCTTTTCAAGAGCCTTTCGCTCTTTTGAACCGTAAGACACGATCGAAGACGTAAAAACACCGCCATAATGCGACACTTCGAACGGCGTTGTGCCGTATTGACTGGCGCCGCAGGCGGCGATCTTGCCCCCGACAACTACCGAATCTACGTGAAAAACTCGCCCCTTGATGAAGCGTTCGATCAGGAATTGCGACGGATGGTCACGCCAGTTGTTGCGGTTGTCGAGATCGGTGAGCACGTTCCAAACCTCGTCCGCCGTCTCACATTTGCGTATGCCGAACGCCGAAACCTCGTGCCGCGGCTTTACGATCCACGGAGCCGGGACATCGGCGAGAAATTGGTTTATCACCTCAGCGTTAAATGCTCCGGTAAACTCCGGACACGCGATCCCGGCTTGCGAAGCGACACCGCGCATCGTCAGTTTGTCGCGAAATGTGAGCGCCTGAGAGCGGCTCATGCCCGGCAGATTGAGATGTTCGCGGGCCATCGCGGCGGTCAAGACGTCAAATTCGTCGAGCCCGACGACGCGATCTATCGGCCTCGAACCGGCAATATTCGTCACCACGCGGACATAATCGCCCGGAAACGCATCGTCCTCGACCGTCTTTACGTCGTTGATCGCCGTCCAGTCCCACGGATAGTCAAGCAGTTTTTTGCGCGTGACGAGCGTGACGTACCAACCGGCGTTGTGAGCTTCCTCGAGAAACTCGTTGCCCTTATGTTCGCTGGCGATGCAGACGATATGCTTCTTCATAGTCCTCAAGGTAGAATGCCCTCAGAGTAGCATCCATTTTCTCAACGAGAGATTTTTCTTTGAATGAAAAGAATGTCACAATTTAGCAATTGAGACAACAAAAATGCGAGTTTTGTCGTAGGAATTGGTGACGCTGGTAATTGTTTTTATGGAAAATTTTGACCTTGTAAATCTACTCAGCAACCTAATTCCTTATGTCGTTGTATTGCTGCTGGCGATCTCTTGTCACGAAGCGGGCCATGCCTGGATGTCGATGAAATACGGCGACGACACGGCATATATGCTCGGCCGCGTCACAATAAATCCGGTTGCCCATACTGACCCCATCGGCACACTTTTGATACCGATCGCGAGTTTTATTTTCACGTTTACGACCGGAGCGCGCGTACCTCTGATCGGTTGGGGAAAGCCTACACCGGTCAATCCGCGAAACTGGACGAAATATAAACAAGCGAATGTAATGGTCTCGATCGCGGGGATCGGGGCTAATTTGATACTGGCTACCGTCGGCTTTATTATATTCAAGACGCTGCTCGAAACGGGTGCGATAAATGCCGCCAACGCCCGCGAAGGCATCGTCAAAGTCGGGGTCATTTTCCTCAATTACCTGATCTTTCTGAACGTCTCGCTTGCAGTTTTCAATCTCCTGCCCTTTCCGCCGCTTGACGGCAGTAAGGTTTTGCAGACGTTTCTGCCCGAGAGCTTTAATCCGATATTCGAGTTGCTCGAGCAATATGGCTTCCTAATATTGATGCTGCTCGTCTATATGGGCGTGATCGGGGTGGTGATGTACCCGTTTTATATCTTTGTCGATTATCTGCTCTACACCCGTTGGTTTTGATAGATGAAAAAACGTATTTTCAGCGGCGCTCAGCCGACAGGCGAGCTGCATATCGGTAATTATCTCGGTGCTCTCAAAAATTGGGTGGCGCTGCAGGACGAGTACGAGTCGTTTTACTGTATCGTCAATCTCCACGCCATCACGCTGCCGCAGGACCCGAAAGTCTTACGTCAAAAAACGCTCGACCTCGCCCGCATTTACCTCGCCGCCGGAGTCGATCCAGAAAAATGCACGATCTTTATACAATCGGACGTTCCCGAACATGCTGAGCTAACGTGGGTGCTTTCATGCCAATCGCGAATGGGTGAACTCGAACGGATGACGCAGTTCAAGGATAAAGGCAAAGGAAACGCGGAACGAGCGGGCGTCGGCCTCTTTACGTATCCCGTTCTGATGGCCGCTGACATTTTGCTATATCAAACCGATCTTGTACCTATCGGTCAGGACCAGAAACAACATCTCGAATTGACCCGCGACCTTGCCGAGCGATTTAACCGCGATTTTGGTGAGACTTTTAAAGTTCCTGAGCCATTTATCCCGCCCGTCGGGGCTAAGATAATGTCTTTGCAGGATCCCGCGAAAAAGATGTCGAAATCGGACGAGAATCTGAACGGCTCGATCTTTTTGCTCGATGACGCCGACACGATCACCAAAAAGATAAAACGCGCCGTGACCGACAGCGGGACCGAGATCAACTTTGACGAAACGCGGCCCGCGATCAAAAATCTGCTCACGATCTATCAGCTTTTGAGCGGCAAAGCTGCAGACGAATGTGTCCAACATTTCGCAGGCTCAGGCTACGGCGATTTCAAGTGTCAGCTCGCCGAAACAGTTGTCGAATTTCTCCGCCCATTTCAGGAGCGTGTAAATAATTACAGCGACGCCGACCTGGCCGCGATCCTAAAAACCGGGGCCGAAAAGGCCCGCTCCATCGCATCTGAGACACTGCAAAACGTCTATAAAAAAACCGGGATCAAATGAAAATCACAGTCTACGAAAAACCGACCTGCACGACGTGCCGTAAGCTGAATAAGCTGTTTATTGAGAACGGTATTGACTGGGAAAAGGTCAATTATTTTATCGAACCGTTTACAGAAAGTAAGCTC
>Ga0138256_10007370_pt1 | contig 11605 bp, 9 predicted proteins | sample KNB2016incub_MG_FD_105486 | JGI IMG/M metagenome (GOLD analysis project Ga0138256, IMG submission 105486) | Active sludge microbial communities from wastewater in Klosterneuburg, Austria - KNB2014incub_MG | ecosystem: Engineered > WWTP > Activated sludge > Unclassified | place: Austria...
CAGCCCATGACAAGCTGCAGCTGTTTCTGGCCGCGCTGCGTGACAAAGAGGCCGACGTACGTGCCGAAGCCGCGCGCGCGCTGGGTGCCCTCGGACTTGATCTTGGCTTGACCGAAAACGTGGCCAAGGCTTCGGCTGGATCGTTGCCTGAACGCGTGGTGGCGATTGCGAATCTGGTGCAAATCATGCCGAGGCTCGATGCATCTCAGCAGAAGCTTGCCCTGGGGGTGGCAAGCGGCTTCGTCCGTGCCGGAGAGCCCAAGGAAGTAGTCCAGGCGGCGCTGGGGCTGCTGGCAAAGCAACTGGGCGAGGCACGTGACCTGGGAGAGTTCCTTCCTGCACTGCACAAGCAATTGGTCGAGCTGGCCCAGGTACAGCAATCGCAGTACGAAGAGGCGATTCGCAGCGTGTATGCGGCTAGCTACGCCTTGGACCGGACGCTCACGACGCGACTTCTGGTTGCCACTGTGGAAGAGTCAGCGCAATCCGCGTTGCAGTTCTTTGCGTTGAGTTTGATATGCCGATTTGACCTGGATGGAGCCGCAGAGCCGCGAGTGGTGGCAAAGCTGGTTGATGGTGTTCAGACCGGCAGCGAGCTGGATGGGAATTATCAAGCATGTGTTGGCGCGCTGAGCACTTTGCGCGAAGGTGCCATTGATGCGCTGGTTGAGGCACTTCCGGGAAGCACCGACACGGGTCAGCTCAGGATCGTGGGGCTGTTAGGCAACATGATGCGAAGCGAGGGTCTTTCGGCAGAAGCGGGCCGTAAAGCAGCGCTCGCCTGCCTGAAGCTTCACCCAAGCGCCGCGGCAAGCGTGCGTGTGGCCCTGCTGGAGAGCGGGTTCTACGAGCACGACTATCTTGAGGAATCGGAGCGCCGGGTTGCAGCCGAGTTGTTTATCGCCGACTTGCACACGTTTCGCTTTGAACGCCAGATTGAGCTGATCCAGACTGCTCTGCGGCGGTGCGGCCGCGCAGCCATTGGCCCCCTGACGCAAGGCATCGTGGAATCAACCCACGACGTTACGCGCCTGACGTCGGCCACCCTTCTGCCTGACGTCATAGCGCACGACGCCAAGGTCAGCCGCAAGGAGCTTGAGCGGCTGTTGCACGCTTTGCGGAAATTGATCGAAAACGACGACAGCACCTTTCCCACCCGCGGCCCGCTGTACATCGCGCTCGCCAGAATTGCCGCGCATGTCAACGTGCCTTCGGAGGCGGCCGGCGAAGTTGGAAGACTTCTGCGCCAGCATGTCGGAAAGAGCAGCGACGTGTACGACGTGATCGACGCCCTGGGTTATCTGGCGGCAGGTGCCAGCCTCGAGGCTTCGGAGCGCGTTGAAATCGGGCACCTGCTGCTTAGTTTCCTCAAGCGGTCGCTGCCGACGGTGGGGGGCTCTCTCAAAAAGAACGCTCAAGGCGAAGACGTGCTCGAGTTTGGGCGCGAGACTACAGCTTACACGGAGCTGATTCCGCGGGTGCTGGAAGGACTAGGCCGTGTAATGGACGCCAAGGCCACGCCCAAGGGCCTCTACTCGCGCGTGCTGGCTGACCTGGGCCAGCTATGGCGCGATGTCACCGATTACAAAATGATCTGGGCTCCGGCGAGCGTGATCACGCTGGGTCGGCTGCTCGGCCAGGTTGCGGTTTCCGGCCGCGAAAGCGAACGCGCCGTGGAAGACATTGCCGAGGCCTTGGCGCGTCGCACTTATCTTTTGCCCATCATGCAGGTGTTGGGCCGCGTCGCAGCGGTACATCAGGCCAGTGTGCGCCTTGACGTGATTCTGGCAAAGGTCATGCAGGAGCTGGTGCGCCGCCTTACGGCCGAGCAGGAGCCAGAAACCATCGAGCGCCGGCAGATTCTGGAAACCATGTTCCAGATTGCCTCGCGCAAGAGCATTGGCGAAAAGCCGACGGACGCTGATCATGTGCGGCGTGGCGTGGTTGAAGCCCTGTTTGACGCGATGAAGGACAAGTTTTTCACGCAGCAGGCCTGGACCTGGCTTGAACAGCTGGCGTCAAACAAGCATGTGTCGGAAAACATGCGAGGCGACATCAAACGCCGGCTGAAGCCGCTTGGCGAGCGGCGCTAGCGCTTTTTGTGTTTTCCACATTGTCCACAGTCAGCAAATCTTTCATTTCTGAATTGTTGGCGCCACGTCTTGGGTGTGTTAGCTAGGCGCCCTTGCGGGTCCCGCTGTGGCCCGGATTGGTTTTCCACCTGACCACGAGTTCCCATGCGCGCATTCCACTACAAAATTCTTGTTTCCAGCGGTGAGAGCTTCAAAGCCATGCGCCGTGCCATGGATGAACTGGCCTATGAGGCTCGTATGGAGCGCGGATTCATTCTGGCCGCGGGCGACGCCAGCAACATCGACGGCAAGTACTACTACGTGAAGACCAACAAGGCCAAAGTCATTGACCGCAAGACCCTCAAGCAAGTGGAAGAGAAGTCAGAGTCATTGGCGGAGTGCCGTTTCAAACTGGACCTGCAGCATGGTCTCGTGGGCGTGGAAGACCGGCGCGGTGAGCTCAATGCCCTGTTTGAGGCGCTGGACGCAATGCCGGATGTGGGAGTGGACTTTGCGGACCTGAACCTGAATCTGAAGGACTTGGTGTTTGAGCTTCAGCACGCCTACAACAAGAACGAAATCCGCAGCATTCGAATCAGCCAGTACCTGGCGCGCGAGAACATGACCAGCAGCGCTACCTTCAAGATTCTGGATGTGCGCGAGGGCGAAAAGCTGTGCGAGAAGTTTGCTGCACAGCTTGAGGCCGTGACGATCAGCTTCAAGCTGCCAAGCGGCCGTTGCAACTTCACCGTCACAAAAAAGGGCAGCCTGCGGTTTTCTGATGATGCACCGCAGGACCTGATCGACTACGCGCGTGCGCAACTGCCCCGCTTCCACGAGGCCGAGGTAGAGACCGCCGAAATCCGCGACCCCGTTGCCGCCCAGCGCAAACGCAAAAAGTAAGGGCGAGCCCGGGCTCGCCCTTGGAAGTCGCCGGCAGCGATCACTACTCTTCTTCGTCGCGGGCTTTCTTACCGGCTTTGACTTTAATGTAGCGTGCCATTTCGCCGCTGGGGTTGAACTTCTCGATTCCCTGCAGGGCCAGCCAGTCAACCGCCGCGCGGGCAAGTTCCGGTCCCGCCTGCTTGCGCCATGCCGCGTCAAGATCGGGACGTTTCTCCAGCAGCTTGGGAAACTTCTCCAAGCCGTCCTTGAGTACTTCCTCGATCGCCTTCTGGTCCTTCGTGTCCACGATCTTCTTGTAGTCGCTTACCAGTTTGCGCAGGGCGCGCACCGGAATGGTGTCGATCAAGACGGTTCGGCCGCCATCGCTGTCTTCATCGTTGCCGCGAATCACCCGGCGGCGCTTGATGTCCCAGTAATGAGGCGTCTTGGTGTCAACTCGCGCATCGACAATGGGGTCAATGTTGATCGTGATCTGCTTCTTTGCCATGTGGCTCATTCTTCCGGGCTAGGTCTCGCGGGCAAGGTAGCTTGCGCCTGCATTCAATCAAGCGGCATTGCGAGGTGTGTTAGTCACGCGTAGCGTGTGGTGTCCACCATCCCCGCTTCTTTGAAGCCGCGCTTGCGCAACAGGCAGGAGTCGCAATGGCCGCAGGCGCGGCCTCTAACGGGATCGTAGCAGGAGTGAGTCAGCGCAAAGTCAACGCCCAGCGCCTCACCAAGGCGGATGATGCCGGCCTTGGTAAGTTTGATTAATGGCGTGTGAATCTTGAAATGGGAACCTGTGGCGCCGGCTTTGGTGCCGAGGTCCGCCACGCGCGCAAATGCCTTAATGAACTGTGAGCGGCAGTCCGGATATCCCGAGAAATCAACGGCGTTGACGCCAATGAAAATGTCGCGGGCCTTCAGAACCTCGGCCAGGGCCAGCGCATAACTCAAGAAAATCGTGTTGCGGGCAGGCACATAGGTTACGGGAATGCCCCTGTGCATGGACTTGGCTGAACGCCCTTTCGGTACGGCGATGTTCGCCGTCAATGCGCTGCCGCCAATTGCGCGCAGGTCCAGCTTGACCACACGCTGTGTGGCCGCGCCCAGCTGCCTGCAAACGCGCTTGGCGGCGGCAAGCTCGACGCGGTGGCGTTGCCCGTAGTCAAAGGTCAGCGCGTGGCAGTCAAAACCCTGCAGCGTCGCGTAGGCCAAAACGGTTGCAGAATCCAGCCCACCGGAAAGCAGAATGACCGCGGGCTGGCGGTGTTTGCCCCGACTTTTCATTTTGGCAATATAGGCAAGCCGTGCAGGAAATGCAGCCACAGTGAGTACTACTTCCCGCTCCAGTTTACGTAAGTGCCGCCGGTGCCGGTGGTAAGTGCTTTGAGGAGCTCACTGTCATGGAAGCCGATCCCAACAGCATTGATGATGACCTTGCGGAAGGCATTCACGCGTAGAATGTCCTGCGCGATTTCAAGCCCATAGATGAACTTGCCGTCGCCGACGCTGTCTTTGGCGTTGTTGCGTTTGTCGGTCGTGTATCCTTTGGAGTCATCGCACCAGCTTGCCCAGCCGTCTGTGAGCAGAATGAAGCTGTCCGCGCCGGTCGCCACGCAGTCTTTGTCAACGGAGGGGTGCTCGCTGCTGATGCCTTTGTCAGAGATTCGCAAACCCGCCAACAAGGCCCCGTGAATGTTGGTGATCGAACCGGGTTGTAGCGTGCGAGCTTTTCCGGCCCACTCTTCACATGCTTGGGGAGATGCAGTCACCCATCCGCTCGTGAATTGTTGGACTTCCTTTGAATAGAGAACAATGGCGAATTTGGTGGCTGGCCTGGGTCCGGGGTCGGCCAGGCGCAAAATGCTGGCCGCCAGTTCGTGGCGTGCCAAATCGAGCTTGGTCTTGATCTTCTCCCATGGCAGCTTTCCGCCTGCTTTTTCGCGCACGCCAGCGGGCAATTCTTCCTCCATGCTCTTCGAGACGTCAATCAAGAAGGCGACACGGCCGACGATCGGGATGTCGAACGCGGGCGGCCGCGTCGAGTTGGGACTCTCGGCCTTGGGGCGCGGGGCAACCCCGCCGCTTTGCTGGGCCATCCACCAGCGCCATAGCCCTGTGGCTTTTAAGGCCCACTTCTCGCCGGTCAGTGCTTCCAGCGTGCGCTGGGCAAAGGCCAGCACACGCTCATCTAGCTCGATTTTCTTTCCCGTCGCCCAGGCATCCATCGCCAGCAGCGCCTCCAGGACTCTGACCACGGAGGCGCTGTCGGATTTGTCCACGGTGTCGCGCAGGCAATCCAGAACGTTGAGAGTGACTATGCGATAGTCGCCCAGCCAGGCCTCGTTTTTCTCGCCAAGGACCGCGAGCAGCTCTGTGGTGAAGGTGTCGCGCTTGGCGCGGCGAATGGCCTCAAGCGCCGCGCACTTCAGATAGGCATTGTGCTTGTGAGCCAGCGCTGCGAGCAGGGTCTTGTCGGCGTGAGGTGTTTTCATGGCCGCAAGCGGCGTGAGCAAGTCGAGTTGATCGACGGCTAGCGGGGGCGAGTCCATGCTTTTGAGCGCGATAGCACTGTCCCCGATCAAACTCACGCTCGCCGGGTCGGCGAATGTGCCAAGGGCAGCGATGAGCTCGCTTCGCACCCTGGCTGGCAAGAGGTCGTCCTTGGCTTGATCCTGCCGACGGGCTTTCTGATCCTTGCCTAACTCATCCAGCATCAATCTGAGTGCTTCAAGCGAACCCAGTGCCGCGATGCCCCTGAGTGCCTCAATTTGTCCGTCTTCCGAGCCCTTGCGCGAGTCGTTCCATGCGCGTTTGGCTTCTTGCAGGGTTTTCGGTTGAGCGACTATGGGCAGGCAAAACACCAATAACACCGCCACACTGGTCATTGAGCGCATGAAATGCTCCGGCGGGGACAGCAGGGGATAGTTGTCAGGTGCAGGAGCTGTGCCAATTAAAGCAGCAAGAGCCCGACGAAACGCGTCGGGCTCCCAAATGGCATTACGGGCCGCTATTCCTTGAAACCCCAGTCGATATAGGTTCCGCCTGAGTCGTTAGAGATGTTCTTGAGGCACTCCTCGTCGTGGTAGCCGATGCCGACGGTGTTGATGACGACCTTTCGGAAAAGGTTCTGGCGCGCGATGTCAGGCCAGATGTCCTTGCCCAATATGTGCGTCCCGTCGCCAATAAGCGCAGTCGGGTCTTTGGGGTTGCGCGGGTCCTGGGCGGTCCGGCCGTTGCTGTCATCACTCCATGAACCCCAGCCATCGGTCAGGAAGATGATGGTGTCGGCGCCGCTTGTAACGCAATCAGGATCGACGCTTGGGTGCTCAGGCAGGAACGGCTTGTAGGCAGAGGAACCGAGCCGAAGGCTGGCCATCAGGCCGCCGTGGATGTTGGTCAGCGCCTCGGGCTCCATTTCGCGCGCAGCCTTGGCCCACTTGCCCCGACTGTCTTTGTCGCTTTTGATGAAACCGCCGGTGATGCAATCTACGTTCGTCGAATAGGTCACGACGGCGAAGAAAAAGCCTTCGGGCATGGATTCGATAGCTCTGGCAAGCTCTTCGCGCGCAAGCTCCATCTTGGTGGTAATGCTCTTCCACGGGAGCTTCTTGAGCGAGTCAATGCCGCGCTTGCGTTCTTCTTCCGCCACTCGCGCGTCTTCTTCGTCCTGCCGTTTCTGCTCCTCGGGGTCGACGTTCTGCTTCTTGTTGCCCGTCATGGGTTTCTGGGGCTTGCGCTTCTCGATTTCGTCGAGGTTGATCTTCAGTTCCATGTTCATTGACAGGGACACGTCAATGCAAAAGACATAGCGAGTGCCCACAGGAGCGGTGTTGAAAACCGGGGGCGATGCCGTCTTGCTGGGTCTGCGCTCGGGCGCCTTGGCTCCCCCGACAACCTTGCCGGTTGCCTTCTTCTGGGCCGCCCACCAGCTCCAGAACTTCCATGCCGTTATGTCGGCGCGCTCGCCCGTGATCGCTTTAAGCATGCGCCCAGCAAAATAGCGCGTGCGCTCGTCGGGCTCTACTTTGTCGATCTCCCATTTCTGGGCAAGCTCGGCTGCGGCTGTCACGGCTTTCAGCGCGGCGTCGTTTACATCAGTCGCTGCGATGACTTCAAGGCAGGCGAAAACGTTGATCGGAACAATCTTCCACTTCTCCCACCATTCCTTGTTGTCTTCACGAAGAATGGCAACCACGGCATCAACAAAGCGCTGGTTGCCGCCCTGACGCACCGCTTCGAGTGCCGCCACCTTTACATAGGGGTTCTTCGGATTGGAAAGCGCGCCGGTAATCACCTGCATCGCCGACTCGCTCTTCTCCATGCGTGCGAGCGGGAAGAACAGGTCGAACTGGTCAAGGGCGGAGGAGGGATCTTTGAGGCTGTCAATCTTGGCGATGGCTTCGCCGATTTTCACGACACTGGCTTCGTCGGAAAAACTGCCCATGGCGCTGATCAGATTCTTGCGCACGTCGCCGGGGAGTCCTGGCTTCTTGCCTTTACGGGCCTTTTGGTCTTGAGCCAGGAGGTCGAGAAGGAAATCGCGCGCTTCAGGAGTCCCCGCCGCACCCATCGCCAGCACGGCGCGGCTCATCTTTGCGGGGCTGTTTTCCTTCTCGCCTGCGTCGTATTCCTTCTTGGCATCCTTGAATGCATCTTGCAGCGCGAGCGCCGGCGCGGGAATCCACGTGCAGATGGCCAGCGTGACCAGGGCAGCCAACCAGAGCTTTGGTGCTAGCCAACTTGCGGACTTCACCATGACAACCTCCATCGAGTGTGCGTCGTCCAGCCAGTGCGGCCAGGCGCCAGGCATTAAGCTACCAAACGGTAACGCGCTTGCTCGCGCGCAGGTACTGGGGGTAGCGCCCTGCGCCGCTCCTTTGCACCTTTGGCCCGTTGCAATGATACATCAAACTTCATGCCAAGGCGGGTGCAGAAAAGTAGGCAGAATGCGTCAAGATCGTCAACGGGCGGCTTCGCCAAAGGTTCGAGCGATTCCAGAGAATTCCTGGCGCTTGCGCTTGAGGGCCGCGTTCCAATAATGCGCTGGTTGTGGGCGGTTTGCCCGCGAGTCTCGAATGGACATCATGCCGACAGAAACCGACAAACCGGCGCTAACCGGGGACGACTATCGCACCCTCAAGGAATTGGGCGAAGCCCACAAGGCCGTGAGGACCGAGCTTTCGCGGCGGATCATCGGGCAAGACGAAGTCGTTGAGCAGGTCCTGACCGCATTTTTTGCAGGCGGGCATGTGCTGTTGCTGGGTGTACCGGGTTTGGGCAAGACTCTTTTGATCCGCAGCCTGGCCGAGATACTAGGCCTCAAATTCAACCGCATCCAATTCACGCCAGACCTGATGCCCAGCGACATTACCGGCAGCGACGTGCTGGCCAGCGAGTGCGGTGAGCGCACGTTCAAGTTTCTGGGCGGACCGATATTCACCAATTTCGTGCTGGCCGATGAAATCAACCGCACTCCGCCCAAGACGCAGTCGGCCATGCTGGAAGCCATGGAAGAAAACAGCGTAACCGTGGCCGGCCACAGCTATGCGCTGCCTCGCCCGTTCTTCGTGATGGCAACGCAGAACCCCATCGAGCAAGAAGGCACCTACCTGTTGCCTGCGGCCGCGCTGGACCGATTCCTGTTCACAGTAATAGTCGATTACCCGACTCAGAGTGACGAACTGAACATGCTGTTCCAGACCACCAGTAAGTTCGAGTTAAGCGTGAAGCGCATCCTGGATGAAGAAAAAGTGGTGCGCATGCTTGATGTGGTGCGCCGCATCAACATCCGCGACGAGACCATGCAATACGCCATTGACCTCGTGCGTGCGACCCGGCCACACGAAACCAAGGACGAGCAAGTTAAGGACATGGTCGAGTGCGGCGGCAGTCCCCGTGCCACGCAGGCCCTGATTCTTGGGGCCAAGTCGAGAGCTGCCCTTGAGGGCCGGGACGAAGCCACGCCGCGCGACATTCGCGCCATTGCCATGCCTGCTCTGCACCACCGGATACTGACCAACTTCCATGCCGACGCTGACAACATCACGAGCCGCGACCTGGTTCGCGGGTTACTGAAAACAGTTCAGCGCCCCATTGGCGACGAGCCCTTCAGAGAAAAGATCGAGCGCGAGGGGTTTGGCAAGAAGTTCATGCGCTGGCTGTTTGGCGAACCGCAGAAAAAGCCAGAGTCGGCGGCCTCGGCGCCAAACTCCTGACCGTTGCGCGCGGACGCTGTTCAAATCAACAAAAAGGCCCGAGCCTGCCGGCTCGGGCCTTTGATTTTGTGCCCTAGCGACCGTACTTCAGGCGCTCGGCGAGGATTTCTGGAAGGCCGGCATCAAGTATTTTGCGGGCCGTGGTTTCGATGTCGTATTCGACACGGTGGATTTTGACCTGTTCTTTTTCGCTGTCGTAGATCGCGAAACTTGATTTTGGGTTTTCGTCGCGCGGCTGGCCCACGCTGCCCACATTCACCAGAGCTTTCTCAAAGCCCTTGAGATTGATCTCGTAGGACATCGAATAGCTCACCATGGGGCCGCTGAAGAACGTCACCGGCACATGGCTATGGCCGAGAAAGCACACGCGCGTATGCAGCTTCTCAAGTGACAGGCGCGCATCCTGGCTGGTCTGGATGTAGTCGAACAGGTCAGGGAAGTTCAAGGAGCCGTGAACCAGCGTGACTTCCTCGTTGATTTCCTGGATCAGCGGCAGGTCGCGGAGGAACTGCATGTTGACTTCATTGAGGTTGTCGCGCGTCCAGTAAACGGCCTGCTTGGCGTAGGTGTTGAAGAACTCAATGGAGAGCTTGCCGCAAACTGCCCAGTCATGGTTGCCCGCGACCACCGGGATCTTCATCTCGCGTACAATCGTGCAGCACTCTTCAGGATTGGCGCCGTATCCAACGATATCGCCCAAGCACAGGTATTTCTCGACGCCCTGCTTTTTGCAGTAGTCAAGAACCGCCGTAAGCGCTTCTAGGTTTGCGTGGATGTCGCCGAAAATTGCGTAGCGCACAGACGCCCCGGCTCTGGGTAACCAAATGTACCGAGTCGGCTAATGCCGACTCGCTAAGTCCAGTTTGATCGTACACGAGAGCATAGAACGCAACAAGCCAGGCCGCAAATGCTTGCCCTGCGGGCGAGGCAAAAGACGTCACGCGGACTTGAGTCGCAATTGCAGGGCGTCAACGGCCAATCCAGCCGCGCTCCAGCAGGCGCCGTGCAATGCCAACCAAACCAACGACGTGCCCGAGTCAGTGCCCCAAAGCATGGGTGTCAGGTCGTAGCGTGCCAGATCGGGCAGAACCAGCGTAAATGGGCGGCCCAGGGCTGGCGCTGTGAAACCGGCCCCATAGATCAGGAAGAAACCCACGGAGATCAGGATGGGGCGCCGCAGCCGAGCCAGTGGTTGCGCAAACGCAAGCAGAACAGCCAAAGTTAGCCATTGTCCGAACACCGGTGCCGCAAGGCCCGCCACATGCTCAAGCATGCCGGTTTCGCCACGATAGTTGAACATCGTTGGATCGGCCCAGGCCAACCAGGCCAATGCGGCCGTTATGGCCAGCGTGCAAATCACCACCAGGACACACACAGCCAGCAGGCGCCCGAGGTAAACGCCCAGTGCCAGGGTTTGAACTGACACGGGCCGCACCAGCAGCAGGCTGTCTGTGCTCTCGGAATCGTCGTCGTCGCGAGGCAGGCAGAAAAGAAGCACTGCAAGCGCCCCAAACAGGCCAAGGGTGTAGACACCAAGCTCTTTGAGCTGCACGACCTCATGGCCCAGGCCGAAGGTCGAGAAATACCGCAGCGACAGAATGAAGAAAATCGCGGCGAGTGCGACCAGGCGTGTGCTTGCGCGACGCCAGAGGTCAAGAAAAGTGGCCGCCGAAAGAGCCAGTAGAGCGTGCATGAGAAACGAGACTAACAGGACACCAAGCGTAAGCGAGGGGCCAATGGCTCAGGCTCGGCGCACCAGAGGGTAGATGTCGCGATAGAACAGCCGGGTGTCGCTGAACATGGGCGAGATCGATTCAATCTCGCTGGCCTTGATCCAGCGGTAGGCCTCAACTTCTCCCGGCTGGGGTGTAACCTGCTTTGGACCGTCGAGCCGGCAGAGCCACCAATGGAGCAGAAAGTGCCCGCCACGCGTGACGCTTTCCCAGACCTTGCGTTCTGGGAGAACGATCAGGCCAACCTCTTCGCGAGCTTCCCTGACGCAGCAATCGTACTGGCTTTCGCCTTCGTGCATTTCGCCCGTGACGTTGCTCCAGTAACCGCCGTAGGTGTCCTCTTTGCCGCGCTCGATGATTAGCAACTCGTCGCCATCCTCAATCAGCGCGGCGATGGCTTGTCGAAGTTTGGCGGGGTGGGGATTGGACATGCAACCCAACTTTCTACCGGGCCTTGATCTGGGCACGCAACAAATCGGGATTTACGCTCAAGGAAGCACTGTCTCGGTTCAGGCGTTTGGAGGAACCGGAAGCGACCTGGAAACACCGGGAATTCGCCCTGGAACCTGCTTCAAGCCCTTGCGGCCTTCTCGATTAGTGGTGGCAGCTCTTTAGGGTCAACTTTGCCTTTGAGCTTGCGCATGCATTGCCCGACCAGGAACTTCAGAGCCGCCTCTTTGCCCTCAAGGTAATC
>Ga0138256_10007371_pt1 | contig 11604 bp, 7 predicted proteins | sample KNB2016incub_MG_FD_105486 | JGI IMG/M metagenome (GOLD analysis project Ga0138256, IMG submission 105486) | Active sludge microbial communities from wastewater in Klosterneuburg, Austria - KNB2014incub_MG | ecosystem: Engineered > WWTP > Activated sludge > Unclassified | place: Austria...
CCTTTAGAGATCGCCGGGGTGGCTTCTCTGTGAAGCGCCAGCACTCAATTCGAGCTATCGAAATATTGATTAGATCCTGTCGTAAATCCGGAAAAATTTTGGTAGCAAAATTTTCAGGTCGTAGTCGATTATCCGGAATAATTATTTACATGTTATTTTTTGAATATTTCTATTCTAATGTTAAGTCGTTATTTTAAAAATTAATTAACTACAATATAGATTGAACCAAAAAACCCACAATCAAATAGTTAGTTTCATTTGGAGTATTGCAGACGATGTGCTGAGAGATGTTTTCGTGAGAGGTAAGTATCGTGATATCATTCTTCCATTTACCGTGTTGAGGCGATTAGATACTTTGCTTGTGCCGACAAAGGAAAAAATATTAGAGGCAAATGGTTTTCTAATCACGCAAAAAATTGACGATAAAAAAGCTTTGGAAAACCAATCAGGATATCCGTTTTGGAATATTTCGAAGTTCACATTTGAAACTTTGATGAACGATGCCGACAACATAGACACCAATCTGGAAGCCTATTTGGACGGATACAGTCCCAATGTGCAGGAAATCATCAGCAAGTTTAAATTACGTAATCAGTTGGAAACAATGAAAGAAGCTGGTGTAACGTATCTGCTTATTGAAAAACTTTGCAACAAGGAAATAAACCTAAGCCCGAACGAAGCTAAAAATAGCAATGGAGAAACTTTACCCCCATTAACCAATCTTGGGATGGGATATGTATTTGAAGAACTGATCCGTAAATTCAACGAAGAAAACAACGAAGAAGCAGGAGAACACTTTACACCCCGTGAAATCATTAAGTTGATGACTCATATTTTATTTACGCCAGTAAAAGATAAAATTAAAAAGGGAACCTATCTTATTTACGATCCTGCCTGCGGTAGTGGTGGTATGCTTACTGAAGCTGAGAATTTTGCTTTGGAAATAACCAGCAGCAAAGCAGACTTTATGCTTTATGGTCAGGAAGTAAATCCTGAGACCTATGCGATATGTACAAGCGATATGCTGATTAAAGGTGAAAAATCAGAAAACATTGTCTATGGCTCTACACTTTCAAAAGATGGTTTTCCGCATTTGCATTTTGATTTTATGCTTTCAAATCCGCCTTATGGAAAAACCTGGAAAATTGATGTAGATGCCATAGTAGATGACAGAGGCAAAAAAGGAAGTCAGAATATCAAAGACACCCGTTTTCAAATTGGCTTACCTTCTATTTCTGATGGACAATTACTATTCCTGATGAATATGATGAGTAAAATGAAACACAATACTGAACAGGGCAGCCGCATTGCTACTGTTCACAATGGTTCAGCTTTGTTTACTGGTAATGCTGGTGGTGGCGAAAGTGAAATACGCAAATTTATAATTGAAAATGATTGGTTGGAATGTATCATCGCCTTACCAAAGAACATTTTCTACAACACGGGCATTCCTACGTACATCTGGATTGTAAGCAACAAGAAAGATCCCAAACGCAAAGGTAAAGTGCAATTGATTAACGCAATGGAACTGTATGAAAAACTGCGTAAAAACCTTGGTCAAAAGAATTGCGAAATGAAGCCTGCACACATAGACACCATTACCAATTTGTATATGGACTTTGTGGAAAGCGATATTTCTAAAATTTACCCCAATGAATTTTTTGGCTACAACAAAATAACCGTTGAAAGACCTTTACGCCTTTCAACACATTTAACTCCCGAAGCCATTGCCACTTTGCGTTTTTATAAAAGCATTGCCGAAGAAATGGAATGGGCTTACAAGCATTTTGGAGATGATTTGTATAAAGACATCAAGAAATACAAAGGCAGAATTGAAGCCTATCTAAACAAGAACGAAGTAAAACTAAAACCTGCTGACAAAACTAAACTGCTTAGTGCCGAGCATTGGAAAACCCGATTGGCATTGATGCAGGCGGCTCAAAAGATTGCAGATAAATTGGGCAACAAACAGTTTGACGACTACAACAGCTTTGCGCCTATGCTTAACAAAACCATTAAGGATTTGAAGTTGGATATAGATCCCAAAAGTTTAAAAGCCATTACCGATGCCATCACATGGAAAAACGAAGATGCAGAACGGGTGATTAAGAAAATCGAAAAAGACGGAAACATAACTTATGAATCCGACAGTGATTTGCGGGACTCCGAAAATGTGCCACTTGACCAAGATATACACGAATATTTTGAACGAGAAGTATTGCAACACTTACCTGACGCTTGGATTGACGAAAGCAAAACCGTTAAAGGTTACGAAATTTCGTTTACCCGTTATTTCTATAATTATTTGCCGCCACGCAGTATTGAAGAAATTTCTGCTGAGATTTTTGAATTGGAAAAAGAAACCGAAGGCATTTTAAACAAAATAGTGAATGACTAATGGCAACTTTACAACCATATAGAAAATACAATGCCATTGCATATGACTATGCAACGCAATTACCTGAATGCTGGCAACTGTTACCCAATATTGCAATTTTTCAGGAACGAATTGAAAGAGGGCATACTAAAGAAGTATTGCTTTCGGTAACCATTGGCAGAGGTGTAATTAGGCAAACCGATGTTGATATAAAGAAAGACAGTAGCAACGAAGATAAAAGCAAATACAAACTCATAAAAGTTGGCGACATTGCCTACAATAAAATGCGAATGTGGCAAGGTGCTTTGGGTTACAGCGATTATCAAGGAATATCAAGCCCTGCCTATGTAATTCTAAAACCAAAAATGAAAATCAACCCACGCTATTTTCATTATATGTTTCGTACTTCGTTTTATACAAATTACAGCAAACGTTTTTCTTACGGTATTGTGGACGACCAATTGAGTTTGCGTTACACCGACTTCAAACGAATGTATAGCATTGTTCCGCCCTTGGATGTTCAAAATAGCATTGTAGCTTACTTAGACCAAAAGAATAACGAAATAGACAAGTTTATTCGGAATAAGGAAAGGTTGATTGAGTTATTGAAGGAGGAGAAACAGAGTATTGTCCGAAGTCTAGCAACAAAAGGTATCACTGAAAATGCTGAACTAAAGGATTCGAATGTTAATTGGATAGGTAAAATCCCGACTTCTTGGACGACAAAAAAGATAAAATATCTTGGAAGGTTTGTTAGCGGATTCTCATTTGATAGCGGTGATTTTATTGATGAGGGAGTTAAAGTAATTAAAATATCAAATATTCAGCCAATGCAATTATTGTGGGATGATGTGTCTTTTGTCAAAGAATCATATTATAATCGATATAAATCATTTCGTGTAGTTAAAGATGATTTAGTTTTTGCTTTAACTCGTCCAATAATAAAAGGAGGAATTAAAGTTGCAATAGTTGACACCGAAGAAAAACTATTAATTAATCAACGAAACGCAATTTATAAACCTAATAGAAAGCTATTTAGAGATTGGCTGTATTTTGTAATTCTTAATAAAGATTTTATTTCAGAATTTGACAATAAAATAGATAATACTGGTCAGCAACCTAATATTTCAACAACCGACATTGGGAACATTTATATCCCATATCCTACAATTGATGGACAAAAAGAAATTGTGCTCATGATTAGAGGTGAATGGGCAGAAATCGATTTAGTAATTTCCAAAGCTCAAAAAGAAATTTCATCTATCAAAGAATACCGAGAAGCTTTAATTACCGATTTGGTAACGGGTAAACGTAGTATTCCGCAATTTTACAAATGAATTAATTATGCAGTTTACAGATACATCAGAGAGAGGTTTTCAAAAGTTCATTACCAATTATTTGGTAACGGAACAGCAATTTGTGGAAACCACACCTAACGATTTTGACCGTGAGTTTTGTATCAATACCAAACAGGTATTGACATTTATAGAGGCAACCCAAAGAGAAGCATACGAGATGATTCAGAAAAAAGGCGAACGCAGTTTTCTGGTTCGCTTAGATCTGAAAATAAAAGAATTTGGTGTTATTGAAGTGCTACGTAAAGGTGTAAAACATCTTGATAAAACCATTGAATTGTTTTACCGCAAACCATCATCTACCTACAACGCCAAAGATGCTGCCCGCTATTCTGCCAATGAATTTTCGGTTACGCAGGAATTGAAATACAGCCTAAGCCACGAAAACCGTTTGGACTTAACCGTTTTTGTAAATGGCATTCCCGTAATTACTTGCGAATTAAAAAATCCGTTAAGCGGTCAGTATGTGCAAAATGGCATTCGCCAATATCAAAACGACCGAGACCCGAAAGAGAAAATCTTTTCGTTTGCCCGCTGTATGGTTCATTTAGCAGCCGACACAGAGCAGGTATTTATGTGTTCGGAACTGAAAGGCAAAGCATCTTCGTTCATTCCGTTCAACAAAGGGCTGAACGATGGCAAAGCCACACCGCCGTTTGGTTCAGGCAATCCGGTAAACCCCAATGGATTAAAAACTCATTATCTTTGGGAAAAAATTTTGAGCAAAGATTCGCTGGCAAACATCATTGACAAGTTTGCATCGGTGATTGAAGAAACAGACGAAGACACGGGCAAGAAGAAAAAGAAAATGATTTTCCCCCGTTATCATCAGCTTACATCGGTAAAACAAATATTGGCACACGCCAAAGAAAACGGCATTGGACAAAAATATTTGATTCAACATTCGGCAGGTTCAGGCAAATCAAAATCTATTGCCTGGCTTTCGCATCAGTTACACGGCTTGTTTGATAAAACAGGTACTACCAATATTTTTGATTCTGTTATTGTCATTACAGATAGAACCGTTTTAGACAAACAACTAAGCGATGAAATAAAACAGTTTTCGCCTACGATTGGGATTGTTGCTGCCATTACAAGCGATGGAGCAAGTAAAACAACCAACTTGCGAGAAGCCATTGCCAACAAGAAGAAAGTAATTATTTGCACCATCCAAACATTTCCGCATTTGTTGAAAGAAATGGAAGACTTGGGTAGTTTGAAGTTTGCTATTATCATTGACGAAGCACATAGTAGTCAAAGCGGAGAAACATCGGCAAAAATGAATGCCGTGCTTGCAGACAAAGGTGAAGATGCAGAGGACGAAGACGAACCAACTTTGGAAGACAAAATCAATGACTTGATTGAAGCCCGTAAGATGATTAAGAACGGTTCTTACTTTGCCTTTACCGCCACACCAAAAAACAAAACACTGGAGACTTTTGGCGTTCCGCGAATATACTTCAAAGATGGTGAGGAAAAAACGGCTTTTGATGCTTTCCATTTGTATTCAATGAAACAAGCCATTGAGGAAGAATTTATTTTAGATGTGCTACAGAATTACACAACTTACAATTCTTTTTACAAACTTATAAAAGCAGTAGAAGGAAATCCTGAGTTTGACACTAAGCAAGCTCAAAAGAAATTAAGAGCTTATGTAGAAGGACACGAATTTGCTATAACCGAAAAAGCCAAAATAATGATTGACCATTTCCACCGTGATGTAAAGCACCTGATAAATGGAGAAGCCAAAACAATGGTTGTAACTAAAAGTATAATAGCAGCCATTAAATATAAACAAGCTTTTGACAAATACTTGGAAGAAATAAAATCGCCTTATAAAGCCATAGTATCTTTTACGGGAAATAAAGAATACAAAGGAATAGATTATGCTGAAACAAACATGAACAAATTTAGCAGCTACAAGAATGATATTCCAAAAAACTTTAAAAAAAATGAATACCGTTTTTTAATCGTTGCCAATAAATACCAAATAGGATTTGATCAACCACTATTGCATACAATGTACGTGGATAAGAAGTTGAGAGGTGTACAAGCTGTTCAAACACTTTCACGATTAAACAGAGCGTTGAAGCCTTATAAGAAAGACACATTTGTGTTAGACTTTTATAACACAGCTAAGGAGATTAAAGAAGCTTTTGATCCTTACTATACATCAACAATACTGAGCGAAGAAACAAGTCCGAATAAGCTGAACGATTTATTAGATTCATTGCAAACATTTGAAGTATACAACGAAGATATAGTAAAAGATTTCTTTGAAAAATATTCGGACAATGTCGACAGAAATATTCTTGACCCAATCATTGATTCGGCAGCTCACATTTTTAAATTCGATTTGGACACTGACAAGAAAATTGATTTTAAAATCAAAGTAAAATCCTTTTTAAGAACTTACAGTTATTTAGCAAAACTGCTTGACTTCAATAACCTGTATTGGGAACAACTATGGTGGTATTTAAAATATCTATTGCCAAAACTGATCATTGACGAAAACGATGACTTAGCACAGGGCATAATTGAGTCCATAGATATGGACAGTTATCGTCCAGCCAAACAGGGGACTGAAAAAATCAGTTTAGTTGAAGACACTGGATTTGTAATGCCAATTCCTGTTGGAGTTGCTGGTGGTAAGTCAGAACCTGACCTTGACACATTAGAAAACATTCTTAACGCATTCAATATGCGATTTGGAGACATTGAATGGACAGACAAAGACAAGGTAAACAAGTTCTTGACGGAACAATTACCTGCTGAAATGAAAGCAGATAAAAGAGTAATGGATGCAATTACAACATCTCCTGATAAACAAAACGCAAAAATATCTTCGGATAAAAAAGTGGAAGAATTAATGCATCAGTATTTATACACTCAGACAGAAATATTTAAAAAGTTCTCGACTGACAGAGACTTTCAAAGACGTTATAAAGAATTTATCTTTGATACGCTCTGGACAAAACAAAACAAACAACCACCGACCAATACTTGACTATAATATAATTAGTAGATATTAATTTTGATTTATATTTTCTTACAATTAAAAATATGCCCGACTCATCATCGGGCATTTATTGTTTTAGTAAGAAACCAATTCAACCGCCTGCTTGTAAGCCTTTGATTTTATCACCGCACCATCACCAAACCAAATGGTATTAAGCTTCCTGTCCTGTGATTGCTTTGTAACTTTGTGATCTATCAATTCTGTAACGCCATTCAGTGCCGCCCAGATTGTCCCGGATACTCCGGGTAATTTATTCCCTACACCGTTTTCGAAAAAGTATTTTGACCATTCCCGATTTGTTTTAGCTCTTGATAGTTCATATTCATAGAGCTTCTCATCCTTTTTTCTTTTTGGATCTGGGAAAACATCGAGTAGATATTTATCCAATGTGACATCAGTCATTTGTATCTTAACGAGTTCTTTTAAAGTAGCATCAATTTCTGTGTAACGTGTGTTGATAATATTCAAAAGCTTTGGGACATCGCTGAGCCTGGCTTTGATATCCCGTTGGTGATACACAGACAGAAACTGCTGATCTCCAAATGCCATTGACAATGTGTTGTTACATACAACTCTGATCGGAGTGAATTTAATCTGTACTGCACTAGAGCCGTCATGTGAATTACTCAGTAATAAATATTTTTCAGTTATGTCTTCTCCGGTGACTTTAATAACACCGGGTAGCTTTGCGAGAATCCAGACAAGCTTACCTTTAAGTAATGATCCTGCTGTGTGATATACTGCTTGACCTTCTCCTACTATTGAATCAAAGAAACCGAATGCTTCTGAATTCTGCAACGGTGTATAAGTGTTCCCGACAATTCCTAAGACTGTTTCAGCTCTGTCTTTTCTAACAGTTGCAAATTTATTTTTAATCGTTAAATTGTTTTCCAGATAGATCTGTTGTTTCTCAACTTCCCAGTCAAGCTTAGCTGCTTGGATTGCTTCTTTAGATGTTGCCGGATTTTCTAGTTGCTGCCCTAGACCATGCCAGGGTCTATCACCGTAGTACATCATTGAAGCTTCTCCGTTTATAATTTCTATGTTGTGTGCCATGATATTTTATTTTTAAAATTTATAAAAATAAGGGAGGTATTTGTTCAGTAACCTCCCTTAATTTAGTTCATCGTGTCCTTTCATAAAAGTCCTTTTCGAATTCAGGGCTTAACCTTACGCAAATATAGAGTTATGCCTATCTTGTTTAAATCGATATCTTGACCTAATTCATCACGAAGCATCATTGCTTCAGTTAAGCATTGTAGCATCATTTTGTAATCTCTGCTGATTGCCGGTGCTGTTTCAATAGCATTTTGATGCACACCATTGGTTGTTACCATTGAGTGCCCATTTCCATTTGATACTCCGTTTGTTATTCCGTTTGAATAATTTCCGGATAATGCAGGTACTTTGCTTTCAATGATTTGGATTTCATAGTCTGTTAAATTTTTAGATCCTTTTTTTATTAACTTCTTAGTAATAACGACTTCATCATCTTGACCAACATTGTTTTTCTTGAAAAACTCAACAACCTTTTCGGGTGCAAAAAAACTGTATTCTTGTCTATTACATTCTACAGAATACAAAAACCATTTACCATAGTTGCTCTCTCCTGAAGCTGGTTCTGTTTGCAATAGTCTCATCAATGTTGGGATGTTAATTTGAAGTTCTAGTTTTGGCTTAGCCATTTTTATCTCCTTATGATTTTTAAATTGATAGGTTGTAATATTTAATTGTCACTTAATTTATAATAGAATTTGTCTTCTTTACTTTTAAGTTCAACACCTTGTGGTATCTCAGATGTTTCTTTTATGTAGCTCTTAATAGCTTTAATATCTGGTTCGAATTTCTCCGGCACATGTCTAATGAATTCACTTTTTGCTTTTTCAAGGAATAGTGTATCATCTGTAATTTCAACTGTTTCTGGTTGTTTACGAAATCCGAGTGAGCCATTTGGTAATGACAAAGACTTTAACTTATTCTGTCTGAGGTAATTTTGCATTTGCCGAGTGAGATATTCTATTCCGGAATTTATTGTGTTCGATTTTTTGTCAAGCCAGCTTTGTGTCCGGTTTATTGACTGCTCTGCAATCGCAATACATTTCTCAAGTTCTATTTCCTTTTGCCGGATCACCCAAAGAAACCTGTCTAGACGGACTTCACTTTCGATGTCCTCTATTGAATCCAAACCTATGCCTAGATCTATTGAATTAAGAAAATCCTCAAGTAATTCTTTGTCTGTTGAAATGTTTACATCAGAATTTATATCCGGAGATTTCCCGTTTGAGGTTGGGTTATCTTTTAAAATGTTTTCTGTCATTATATAAATAAGTTTAGTTAATGGATTATTTTTTTTTTGTTAAAAGATCTATAATTGCTTTTATTATTTCCGCCAAAGCTGAATTGATACAAAGCAGTATACTTCTAAATAATATTGACATATTGTTTTGCCTTTCGTTAGATTTATAATTGATTCACTAGTTATATTATACCAGATATTTTGAATATAAATTATTTTACTTTTTGTTAATCACTTCTCATATTTCAATAAGTTTATACCAACATAATTACCTATTCTAAATTCTTGACTCAATTTATATTTATATTAATTATTTAATTAATATATCTATGCTCACAAAATCACTTTTCAAAATAGCTTTAGAATGTCCTACAAAACTATATTATGAAATCAATAAATACTCTTCGAAAAAGACAGATGATGATTTTTTAACAGCTTTAGCAAATGGAGGTTTCCAGGTTGGAGAATTAGCTAAATGTTATTATCCAAAAGGAAAAACTTTAAAAGGTAAAACTCAAAACGAATTAGTAAAAGAGACTAAAGAGCTTTTGAAGAAAAATAATGTTGTTATTTTTGAAGCAGCTTTTAAAACTAAAGATTTATATGTTCAAGTAGATATACTGGAAAAAAAGAAAAGCACATTAAAAATCATTGAGGTAAAATCAAAATCCGGTAATGATAATGTTGATTTTAGAAATAAAAAAAATAGTAGTATCAGTGCAGATTGGATAAAGTATTTATATGATGTAGCTTTTCAAAAGTATGTTATTGTAAAAGATACAAAGGAAAAATATACAATTGAGTCTTATCTTATGTTGGGAAATAAAGATTCAAAAACTTCGGTTGATAACCTAAACCAGAAATTTAGAATTAAAAATGTAAAAGGAAAAGCTGAAGTAAAAAGAATTGGAGACTGTTCACTAGCAGCTATTGGAGAAAAAATATTAAAGTGTCACGATGTATCCGTATTAGTAGAAGAGATTTTAAATGATGAGCATAAAAAAGATTTTTATAAAGATACATTTGATAAGTTTGTTATTGAACTATCGCAAAATATCAAAAAGAATACTAAAATATTAAATCCGGTAGGTAAAAAATGTAAAGTTTGTGAGTTTAATACAGGTGAAAGAAATTCTGGTTTTATGGAATGTTGGAAGGAAGTTTTCAATAGTCATAAGACTGAAAAAGAAGAAAACATAGTGTATAATGTATACGGATATGGTAATGCTCAGGCTAGAATTGAAGATAAGAAATATTTCATGTCAAAATTAATTAAAAAAGATTTTAATGTCCCTCAAAAAAATGAAGAACTAACAACTTCGAATAGACAATACCTCCAGGTAGATAGTATATTAAAAAAGTCAACAAAGAAATTCATTAATAAAGTTGGTCTGAAATCAGAATTTAAGAAATGGAAGTTTCCATTTCATTTGATTGATTTCGAAACATCTAGTCCTGCAATTCCATTTATGAAAGATAAAAGACCATATCAACGGATTGCATTTCAGTTTTCACATCATACAATTGACGATAATTGGAATATTAAACATGAAGGAGAATTTCTAGAAACAAATCCAAATGCATATCCGAATCTTAACTTTTTAAGAGAATTAAAAAATCAATTGGAAAAAGATGCAGGAACTGTATTTATGTATCATTTCTATGAAAGAACTGTTCTTAATGATTTGAAAAAAGTACTTATTGAGAGTTCTGAAAAAGATGTGGATGATAAGAAAGATTTAATAGATTGGATTGATACACTAATTTGTGGAAATAGAGAAATGGTAGATTTGCTAGAAGTACTTAAAAATAATTACTATGACCCTAGAATGAAAGGTTCAAATTCACTAAAAGTAGTTTTACCCGCTATATTAAATTCATCAAACTATTTAAAAAAAAGATACCAAAAACCAATATACGGTACAAATAAAATAGAAAGTAAAAACTTCAAAGATCACACTTGGATAAAAGTTGATGGCAATGGTGAAGTACAAGATCCATATTCTCTACTAGAAGATTTTAAATACGATATTGATGAAGACGACAGAATTTTTAAATCTAACAATATAAAAAATGGGGGAGCTGCTATGATAGCTTATAATCAAATGCAATACGAAGAAATGACGGATACAGAAAGAGCAAGACTTGAAAAAGCATTGAAGGAATACTGTGAGCTCGATACATTTGCAATGGTTTTGTTATTGGTGTTTTGGAATGATGAAATTTAGTATTTACATTTCATTCCAAATCTAACTAAAATAATAATTCTTATTTTATTATATTTGATATTCTGGAAAGTTAAAAATTGTTTTAACAATTAATATTAGATGCGAAAAAAAGATAACCCGATAGTTCCCGGAAATGATATATCAAAAAAGATTCTTGAATTATTAAAAAAGAAGCAAGGAGATACTTCTTTATATAATCTATCAAAATATATTGGCATGCAGCAAGGTACACTCCGCCGGAAACTCGAAAATCCAACCGGTTGGAAAGAGATTGATTTAATAAATAATTTGTTAAATTATTTTAGTGCCGGTTATAATAAGATATTTAA
>Ga0138256_10007372_pt1 | contig 11604 bp, 6 predicted proteins | sample KNB2016incub_MG_FD_105486 | JGI IMG/M metagenome (GOLD analysis project Ga0138256, IMG submission 105486) | Active sludge microbial communities from wastewater in Klosterneuburg, Austria - KNB2014incub_MG | ecosystem: Engineered > WWTP > Activated sludge > Unclassified | place: Austria...
CCGCCAGCGCGCCAGCGATCCCGAGCAGCACGCCGCCTGCGGCCAGGAGCATCCCCTGTCGCAGCACCATCCGGAGCACTCGGCGGCGATCGGCCCCCAGCGCCAGGCGAACCCCGATCTCACGCTGGCGCTGGTTCACCAGGTACGCCAGCACCCCGTACAGTCCCAGCGCGCCTAACGACAACCCGAGGGCGCCGAAGGCGGCCATGAGCCCCATCAGCAGGCGTGGACGCGCCACCGCGTCGTGGAGCGACTGCTCCAGCGTGTAGACGTCGGTGATCGCCTGCAGCGGATCGACCGTGCGGATGGCCTCCCGCACCACCCCCGTCATGGCCAGCGGGTCGCCCAGCGTGCGCACGATGAGGTTCATGCGCACGCGGCCGTTCTGCGGGACGTGAATGTAGATCGTCGGTTCGGCCGGCTCGCTGAGCGTGCGTTGGCGAATATCGCCGACGACACCGATGATCTCGACGGTTGCGCCGCGCCCGAATTCCAACCGCTTGCCACGGGCAGGCTCGCCCGGGAACCAGCGGCGGGCAAAGGCCTCGTTGACCAACAGGACGAGCGGGGCGTCGGCACGGTCGGTCGGCTCGAACTCGCGCCCGGAAAGCAGCGGGGTCCCTAACGCTCGGAAGATCCCGTCACTCACGTGCACCGATGCCGCGGTCGGCCCTTCCTGCCCCGAGGGGATCACCTGCCCCGGCAGCGTGAAGCCCACCCGCTCGCCCACGCCGCGCAGCGGCGCATCCTTCATCGCCCCTGCGGCCACCACACCGGGAATCGCGCGCACCCGCTCGAGGATCTGCTGGTACGCCTGGCGATAGTCGGCGTGCCGCTCCGAGCTGAGGGTATAGTTGAAGACCAAGGTCTGGTCCGGTCGAAAGCCCGGGTCGACGGCGAGCAGCGCGAGAAAGCTGCGCGTCATGACGCTCCCGCCCACGACCAGCATCATCGCCAGCGCCACCTCGGCCACCACCAGGCCGTGCCGAAGACGCGACGCGCCCGCGCCCGCCACCCCGCGACCGCCGGCACGCAGGTCGCGCTGCAGGTCGACGGTCGACGTGCGCAGCGCGGGGACGGAGCCGAAGAGCAGTCCGGTCAGCAGCGAAAGACCGAGGGCAAAGAACAGGACCGATGCGTCGAGACCTGCGTTCGGCGCGAGCGGGAGCTCGCCCGCTGCGGACACGCGCAACCAGCGCATGGCGGCGAACGCGACCACAACGCCCGCCACGCCCCCCGCGAGCGCCAGGACGAGGCTCTCGGTGAGCATCTGCCGGACGAGCCGGCCCCCGACCGCTCCCAGTGCCCGCCGCACGGCCATCTCGCGTCCGCGCACGCTGGCACGGGCCAGCAGCAGCGACGCCACGTTCACGCAGGCAATGAGCAGGACGAAGGCGACCGCGCCGAACAGCAGCAGGAGGCCGCGCCGCACATCGCCGGTGATGGCGTCGTGGAGCGGGACGATCGTCGTCGCACCCCACGACGCGTTCTCGGGGTACTCGCGGGCCAGTCGAGCGGCGATCGAGTTGAGCTCCGCCTCCACCTGCGCACGCGAGACGCCGGGGCGCGCGCGAGCCACGACGTCGAGCACACGCACCGCCCGCAGGCGGGGAATCGCGTCGTCAGGAATGGTCGAATACGGGACGTAGACGTCGACCGCTGCGGCCGGATAAGCCATCGAGGCAGGAAGGACGCCGAGCACCTCGTAGCTCTCGCGTCCAAAGGTGAGCGACCGGCCGACCACCGAGCGGTCGCCGCCGAACTCGCGCTGCCAGAACTGGTGCGACAGCATGACCACCCGGTCGCGCCCTCCGCGAACCAGCTCGTCCTCTCGCGGCACACGCCCGACCTCGGCGGTCACGGCGAGGGCGCCGTAGAATCCTGCCGTCGTGAAGACGGCCGACAGTCGCTGCGGTTCGCCGCGACCGATCAGGTCGATCCCGCTCCCCCCCGCAGCATACCAGTAGCCGCCAATGTCCTGCAGCTGCCGGCGCTGCGTGCGCCAGTCGTCGAGGTCCACGGGCGAGACCCCCCCTTGAGGCGTCCATCCTGTGCGTTGGCTGTCCAGACCTGATAGAGCGCGTCGGGCTGCGGAAAGGGGAGCGATCGCAGCAGGACGCCATTGACCACCGAGAAAATCGCCGTGTTGGCCCCGATGCCGAGCGCCAGCGTGAGCGTGGCGCTCAGCGCGAAGCCGGGGGAGCGGCGCAGCGTGCGCAGCGCATAGGCCACGTCCTGTCGCAAGTCGCCCCAGTAGTCGCGGCGCCGTCGACTGGCGTCGCTGCGGCGGTCCAGCCGGCTGAGGTAGCGCCGCGCGTCGCCGATGTCGCCGAACTCGCGCACGGCCTGCGCCCGGGCGCCGTCAGGGTCGGCCCCAGCTGCCACCAGCTCGTCGGTGCGCGCCTGCAGGTGAAAGGCGAGTTCCTCGTCTACCTCGCGACTGATGCGCGACGACGAGCGAGACGGAAGTCCGATGAAGCGCTTCATGGCGCTGGTTCCAGCACCTGGAACACTGCGCTGGCGTATCGCCGCCACGCCGCCTCCTCAGTCTGCAGCGCTCGGCGCCCCGCGGCCGTGAGCTGGTAGTAGCGGGCTCGCCGATTGTTCTCCGACAGCCCCCACATGGCCTCCACATAGCCGCTCGCCTCGAGTCGGTGCAGCGCCTTGTACAGCGGCGCATCCTCGATCTGCAGCGTCCCGCCGGTGCGCTCGCGAATCCATCGCGACACGGCGTAGCCGTGCATCGGCTCCCACGCCAGCGTGCGCAGGATCAGGACATCGAGCGTGCCGCGCAACAGCTCCATCGGGTCTGGGCTCACGTCGCTTCCCCGTTCCAGGTACGGGGAAACATCGGGAGTCCTGCGAGTGGCGTCAAGCGCGCCCGGGACGAACCGAGACTTGCGGAACGTGGCGGGCCGCTGGCGGTGGCGGGGCGACGACGGTCGCACGATCTTCTCGCATGGCCGTCGCCCCCACCACGCTGCTCCAGGTCGCCCCCGACGTTACCGTCACGTTCGGATCGGGCGTCGATGTCAGCATCGCCTTCGGAATTGATCGGGTCACCGCCGGCCCGCATGGCGTGGCGATCCTCGAGGCGTTTCGCGCCCCGACGCCGATGGGGGAGGTGCTCAAGCGTCTGGGCGAACGCACCACCGGGATGCAGGACTGGATCGAGCTGAGCGCGATGGTCGCGACCTTCGCCAGGCTCGGCATCCTTCGCGACCCGGCAAGCGCAGACCGCACACTCCACGCCGAGGGGGGACGCTTCGACTCGGCGCGTCCGCACGTCCTCATGCTCGGCGATCACGCCCGGACCGAACGCTATCTCGCGGCGATTCGGCAGGTTGTGCAACCCGGCGACATCGTGGTGGAAATCGGGACAGGGACCGGGGTGCTCTCCGTCGCCGCCGCGCAGGCTGGAGCGGCTCGCGTCTACGCCATCGAGGCGACGGCGATCGGCGACCTGGCTCGGCGCGTCTTTGCGCGCAACGGCGTGGCCGACCGCGTGACCCTCATCGAGGGGCTGTCGAGCCGAGTGACGCTGCCCGAACGTTGCGACGTCCTTGTGGCCGAGATCATCGGCAGGGATCCGCTCGAGGAGGGGGTTCTGGAGTTCACTCGAGACGCAGTCGCCCGCTTCCTCAAGCCGGGCGGACGCCTGATCCCTTCCCACCTTGAACTGCTGGCGCTCCCGGTCGTCCTCCCCGACGACGTCTATGCGGGATGGACGTTCACCCCCGATGCCGTCGCTGACTGGCAACGCCGCTACGGCGTTGATTTCTCGCCGTTGATCGAGGGGTCTCGCCGGTCGCTGTGGAAGACGAGCGTCAGCCCTCGCCGCCTGCACCAGTTCGAGGCGCTGACGCCGCTCATCTCCGTGGTGCGGCGCGACTTGTCAGAAATTGGCGAGGTGGGCTTCTCGCGCACGGTGACCGCTACAGTTGGTGCCGATGGGACGGTCGGGGGGGTAGCCCTCTGCTTTGCGGCCACCCTGGCCCCGGGCATCGTCCTCGATACCGATCCGGCCCACTACCGCGACGGGAATTCGTGGGACCACCTGATGTGGGGCCTCCCCGTTCCGGTCGCCGTTCGAACCGGCGATACGCTCGAACTGACGATGCGCCACCGGGTTGACGGCCTGCCGCTCGAGGTCGCAGTGGTGCGCCGGTAGGTACGGCGCGGGGTGTCGTCCCGCCGCTCGACTGCGAGTCCGCGCGCTCTCGCACCCGGCTGGACGCATTCGCCGGGGAGTGGGGTACAGCGTTCCACTGCGGATCGCCATTCGGCGGCCCCTACGGAACCGGACGAATTATCCCACGAAGCGACGTGAACGACTGTGCCCGCCTGCGCGTACGTTGGGAGATGATTTACCACATTTCCTTCCCGAAATCCCTGGGCGTGGCCGCGTGGCTTCTTGCCACCCCCGCCGTCCTCTCTGCCCAACGGGCTGGTGCCGTCCCGGCACCGGCCACCGATACCGTGCGCCTGTCCATCGACGAGGCGGTGACCCGAGTCCTGCGCGAGTCGGATGAGTCCCAGTTGGCCGCCGCGCAGGTGGACATCGCCGAAGCTCAGGTGACCTCCTCGCGTGCTGCCGGGCTCCCGCAGCTACGTCTGGCCGGCAACTACTCGCAGGTCATCAAGAACGCGCGCGCCGAGATCGTCGGCGCGATTTTCGGGCAGAACTTCAACTACAGCTCGAACCTCAACCTGTCGCAGTCGATCTTCCAGGGCGGGCGGATCTTCGCCGGCGCACGGGCGGCCGGCGACGTGCGGCGTTCCGCCAGGTTCACGGTCGCCGAGACCCGCGCGCGGCTGTCGGTGGACGTGCAGCGGGCCTACCTCACGGCACTGCTGCAGCGCGAGCTGGAGGCGATCCAGACGCGCAACATCGAGTTGGCCGTGGCGCGCATCGGCCTGGTCGAGCAGCTGCAGGGCGCCGGGCGCGCCTCACGGTACGATGTGCTGCGCGCCCGGGTCGAGCGCACCAACCTCGAGCCGACGCTGCTGCAATCGCGGGCGGCGCGTGAACTCGCCGACATCGAGCTGCGCCGCCTGCTCAACCTGCCCGCGTTTCGGCCGCTGTCGCTGACCTCGGAGATCGACACGGCCGCGCTGCGCACGGTCGTGCAGGGTGTGGCGCGCGATTCCTCGCCCGATCCGGTCCGCGCGTCGGAGCGGGCGGCGCAGATGACGCTCGATGCGCGCGGCGAGGGGGTGCGGGTGGCCCGCGCCGACCTCATGCCGACGATCAGCACGTTCATCCAGACCGGCTACACGGCGCTGCCGTCGAACAACGGCTTCCCCACCGTCTGGGGGAACGCGTCCAACGCCAACTGTCCGGCTGGATCACTGCCGACGCGCGTGTGCCAGAACAACGGCTGGTTCCCCGACCGCACGTTCGGCGTGCAGGTACAGTGGCCGCTCTTCGACGGGTTGCGTGCCAAGGGGAACATCGACCTGGCGCAGGCGCAGCAGCGCGTGGCCAGGCTGCAACTGGCCCAGGAGCGCGAGCAGGTCGCCGTGGAGCGTGCCCGCGCCCGCGCCGAGTTTGTCCGTGCCGAGGCGTCGTACGATGCGCAGCGCGAGAACGTGGGCGAGGCCGATGAGGCGTTCCGCATTGCATCGCTGCGCTTCGAACGGGGGCTCGCGACGCAGCTCGAGGTCTCCGATGCCCAGTTCTTGCTCCTGACGGCGCGCACCAATGCGGCGCGCGCGACGATCGACTACTACCTGGCGGCGGCCGAACTGGCCCGCGCCCGTGGCGTGGATATTCCGCTCCCGCCCACACGCCCCTCGACTCGCTAACGGACTCCCTGTGCGATACATGAACCCGACGATCGCGCTCGGCGCGCTCGCCCTCCTGACTCTCGGCGCCTGCGGCAAGCCGGGCGAAGCCAGCACCGCGGGCGCACCAGCCGGCGGGGCGTCGAAGGGGGCGCCGGCCGGCGCGTCCAAGGGAAGCGGCGCCCCACAGGCCATCGTCCTTGGTGCGAACGATGTCGCCCTCGTGCAGGCCAGGACCATCGAGGCCAGCATCCTGATCAGCGGTGACCTCAAGCCGATCGAGGAGATCGCCGTGCGCTCGCGCGTCGACGGCGACGTGGTGCAGGTCCTGGTGCGCGAGGGCGACCGGGTGTCGGCCGGACAGCTGCTGGCGCGCTTCGAGAACTCGGTGCAGGAAGGCGATCGCGCCTCGGCCAACGCGGACCGCGAGTCGGCCAACGCCGACGTTGCCAACGCGCAATGGAACGCGGACCAGTCCGAGGAGCTGTTCAAGGCGGGGGCGATCCCGGAGCGCGACCTGCGCACGGCGCAGCAGACCCTTGCCGCGTCGCAGGCCCGCCTCGCCGCTGCCGAGGCGCGGCTGCGGGCGTCGTCGCAGACCGCGCTGGATACCCGCATCGTGGCGCCGACGACCGGCGTGATCGCGGCACGCTCGCTGGAGGTAGGGGAGCGCGTGACGCGCGGCGCCACGCTGTTCAGCGTCGTGCGGAACGACGTCCTCGAACTCGAAGCCGCCGTCCCCGCTCGGCAAGCCAACGAACTCAAGGTGGCACAGGTGGTCCGCTTCGCCACGGCTGGGCGGCAGCTGGAGGGCAAGATCGCCCGCATTGCCCCGATCATCAACGCGTCCAACCGGTCGATCACCGTCTATATCCAGGTCCCGAATCGCGACGGCGCCATCAAGGGAAACTCCTTCGCCACCGGGCGCATTATTGGTCAGTCGCTGGCGAACACGCTGTCCATCCCCAACTCCGCCGTGCGCCAGTCGGCCCGCGGCGACCAGCCGTTCGTGTACCGCATCGAGGGGGGCAAGGTGCAGCAGGTCGAGGTGCAGCTGGGGGTGGTGGACGAGACGGTGAACATGACGCAGGTGCTGTCCGGCCTCAACGCCGGTGACCAGATCGTGGTGGGGAATCTCGGGGCGCTCGGGCGCGGCATGGAAGTGCGCGTCATGTCCAACGAAGCGCAGCCGGGGCGCACGACCGGGAGTCAGGGGAGTGCAGGGAGTGCAGGGAGTGCACCGGCGGAGCTTCCCGCCAGCGGTGTGCCGAAGGAGGCAGGGGCAGGTGGCAGTACCACCGCCCGCGCCGATACCACCAAGGTTCGCTAGGCGCGAGGACAGTCCATGTTTCTTTCCGACGTCTCCATCAAGCGCCCCGTCTTCGCCACCATGATGATGGTGGCGCTGGTCGTCTTCGGCATCGTGGCGCTGCAGCGCCTGGCGGTCGACGAATACCCGGACATCACGTACCCGATCGTGATGACCCAGACCTCATATCCCGGTGCCAGCCCCGAGGTCATGGAGCGCGACGTCTCGCGCCCGATCGAGGAGGCGCTCAACACCGTCAGCGGGATCCGCGAGATCACCTCGACGTCGTCGGAGGGAAACTCCAGCGTCCGCCTCATGATGCAGCTCGGTGTCGACATCTCCGAGGCGCAGCAGGAGGTCATCGCCAAGATCGCGCGCATTCGCCGCCAGTTGCCGCCCGACATCGATGACCCGGTCATCATGCGCTTCGATCCCAACGATCGCCCCATCATGTCGGTGGCGATGCAAAGCGAGGAGCGGCCGATCCGCGAGCTGACCGACCTGGCCGAGCAGACCATCAAGCCGCGCTTCGAGAGCGTGCCTGGGGTCGGTGGGGTGAACGTGAACGGCGGCGCGACGCGACAGATTCGCGTCCAGCTCAACGCCGAGGCGCTGGTGGCCTACAGCATCTCGCCGGCACAAATCTCGGCCGCGCTCTCGCGCGAGAACCAGGAGACGCCGGCCGGTCGCGTCTTCCGCGGCGAGACCGAGCGCATGGTTCGAGTGACCGGGCGCATCCGCGACCCGATGGCATTCATGGACGTCGTCGTGACGGTCCGCAACGGCTCGCCGATCCGCGTACGCGACGTGGCCACGGTCGTCGACGGCTTCGCCGACCGCCGGTCGGCGACCTTCATCAGCGATTCGCTCGGACAGAGCATCCCCGCGGTCTCGCTCGAGGTGCTCAAGATCACCGGCTCCAACACCGTCGCCGTCTCGGACGGGGTGAACGCGGTGGTCGAGGAGATCAAGCGCACGCTGCCGCCCGACATCAAGCTCACGCTCGTGCGGGACGACTCGATCAAGATCCGCGAGTCGCTGCTCGACGTGGAGATCTCGATCATCCTCGGCGCGGTCCTGACGATCGCGATCATCTATCTCTTCCTGAACTCGTGGCGCTCGACCGTCATCACCGGGCTCACCCTCCCGGTGTCCATCATCTCGGCGTTCTTCGTGATGTGGCTGTTCGACTTCACGTTGAACACCATGACGCTGCTGGCGCTGTCGCTGGCCATCGGCCTCCTGATCGACGACGCCATCGTGGTGCGCGAGAACATCGTGCGCCATTTGGAGATGGGGAAGGACCACTACACCGCCGCCAAGGAAGGGACCGACGAGATCGGGCTGGCGGTGCTCTCGACCACGCTGGCGGTCGTCGCCGTGTTCGTCCCGGTGGCCTTCATGGGCGGCCAGATCGGCAAGATCTTCTTCCAGTTTGGTGTCACCGTCGCCTTCGCAGTCCTCGTCTCGCTCTTCGTGTCCTTCACGCTCGACCCGATGCTTTCCAGCATTTGGCCGGATCCCGAGGTCGAGCATGGCGGACACGAGGCCACGCGCCGCAAGACCAGGAACCCGATCCGCAAGGTCGCGTTCGCGTTCGATGCGTGGTTCGAGCGCACGTCGGAGCGCTACCGCAACGGGCTGGACTGGGCCCTCGATCGCCGCGGCCTCATGGTGGGGCTGGCCGTCGCGTCGATCGCCGGTGCCTTCATGCTCTTCCCGATCCTCGGCTTCACCTGGCTCCCCGAGTACGACGCCGGAGAATTCAATGTCTCGTTCCGCACGCCGCCCGGGTCGCGCCTCGACTACACGGTGGTGAAGGGGAAGGAGATTGCCTCCTTCCTGCGGTCGCAGGAGGAGGTGGGCTTCACCTCACTGTCCATCGGGGGCGGCGGCGGCTTCTCGCGCGGTAGCAACGGCGGGCAGATCTTCGTGCGGCTCAAGCCCAAGCACGAGCGCAAGAAGACCATGTTCGAAGTGCAGGGCGAGTTGCGTCGCAAGCTCGCCGGCATTCCCGGCGTGCGTCCCCAGATCACCGGCTCCTCGTCGATCTTCGGTGGCTATCGACAGCCGATCCAGATCTATGTGCAGGGGCCCGAGCCCACGCGCCTGAAGCTGGCTGCGGAGCAGGTGCTGGCCACCGTGCGCGCCGTGCCGGGCGTGGCCGAGCCGTCGTCGAGTGACGACGGCGAGATCCCGCAGCTCGACGTGCGGGTCGACCGGCAGCAGGCGTGGGCCGCCGGGCTGGCGATGCAGACCATCGGGGGGACGTTGCAGCCGCTGTTCCAGGGGCAGCGCGCCACCCGGTGGGAGGATCCCAACGGCTACTCGCACGACGTAATGGTGGTGTACCCGGATTCGTCGCGCGTTTCACCCGAGGACGTCGCGCGCATCCCGGTGCTGAGCAACAACATCGATCCGCGCACCGGTCAGCAGGTCACCGTGCCGCTCTCGCAGGTCGCCGAGATCCGTCCCGGCGTGGGGCCGCAGCAGATCGAGCGCGGCTACCTGGAACGGCGTATCTCGATCTCGGCGGGGGTGCTGCCCGGCTTCAGCATGGGGACCGTCGCCGACGATGCGCGAGACGCGCTCACCACCATCGGCCTGCCTGCGGGGTATCGGACGATCTTCGGCGGCGACGTGCAGAACCTCACCGAGACCAAGGGGTACGTGCTCGAGGCGCTGCTGCTGGCGGTGGTCTTCATCTACCTCATCATCGCCTCGATCTTCGGCTCCTTCATCCAGCCGCTCGCCATCATGCTCGCGCTCCCGCTGTCGTTCCTCGGCGTGGCGCTCGGCCTGCTGGTGACCAACGGCTCGCTCAACGTGATGTCGATGATCGGCATCATCATGCTGATGGGGCTGGTGACCAAGAACGGAATCCTGCTCATCGACTTCGTGAATAAGGAACGCGAGGCGGGGAAGGATCGACGTACAGCGATTTTGAATTCTGCGCGTATTAGAGTCAGGCCGATCATCATGACCACGGCGGCCATGATCTTCGGCATGCTGCCGCTGGCGCTGGCCATCGGCGAGGGTGCCGAGCAGCGTGCGCCGATGGCGCACGCGGTGATCGGGGGTCTGATCACGTCCACGTTGCTGACGCTGTTCGTCGTTCCGGTCGTGTATACGCTGCTCGACGACCTGACCGAGAAGGTGATGGGTCGAAAGGAGAAGCTGATTCCGCTGCCGCTGGGGGCCGAGGCCGAACCCGCGGGCGATTGATGGCACGTCGTTGGGTTGGGTGGTGCTGGGGAATGCACAAGGCGGGGCGTCCGGGGGGGCGCCCCGTTGTGCGTCCCCCCCCATTGATTCGCTGCCCGCGAGGATGGTCGCGCCGAGAACACCGCGGTGCGCGACGACGAGCGGTGACTCGGCCTCTACTCCCGCACGTCCACCGTCCCGCTCATTCCCGGATGGATCGTGCAGTCGTATCGGAAGTTGCCGATCGTCGGGAAGGTCCGGCTCACCGACACGTCGCTCACGATGTTGATGTCGGCCGGCGCCCCTGCCGTGCTGGCGAAGATCACGTTGTGCGGCGTGGCGCCGAACACCCACGTCACGGTCCCGCCGCGGGCGAGTTGCACCTGGAAGGGGACGAAGACGTTGCCGGGCATGGTGACCGTCACCTGCGAGGGGTAACCGGCAGGGGTGACGGTCAGGAGGAGCGAGCGCACCGCGCGCAGCGGGCCGCTCGTTACCGCGACGCTGACGACGAAGTTCCCGGCTGCGGTGGGCGTTCCGGACAGGGTACCGCCCGCGTCCAGCTGCAATCCGGTCGGGAGCCCACCCTCGTTCACGCTCCATGCGTTGCCGCCACTCCCGCCGCTGGCCTCGACGCGCACGGTGTACGCGGAGCCGACCTTCGCGTCGTGCAGCACCACGGTGGTGATGGTGAGCGGCGCGGGCCTCACGGTGAGCGAGAGGTCGCGCTCGGCCAAGAGCGTTCCCCGTACGGCACGCACGCGAAAGGTCGTGCTCTCGAGCGTGGTCGGTGTCCCGGCGATGAGTCCCGCAGCGGAGAGCGAGATCCTCGAAGGGAGGACGCCGGTGACGAGTGACCAGTGGACGGGTCCCTCACCTCCGAGCACATCGAGGAAGGCCGAGTACGGTTGCCCCAACTCGGCATCCGCGAGCACCGTGTTGAAGACCTCCAGCGGCGGGGGCGCAATGGTGAGGAGGAACGGGACCTGTCGCGTTTCCTTCCCGCTCGTCAGGCGCACCGAGAACGGCACGAACCGGGGAGTCACGGGCGTGCCGGACAGTCGACCGTCCTCGCTCAGGTCGAGTCCTTCAGGCTCGGAGCTGGCGTGCCACTTGTACGAACCCGTACCGCCGCTTGCCTCCAATGTGACGTCGTATGGCACCCCGACGTAGCCCTCGGGGAGGTTCATCGGCGTGAGGACCAGCAGGTCGGATGTCGGGACGGACGAGCCGCCATCGCCGCAGCCAGCCACCGCCAGCAGCAATATGCCCGAGCCCATGCGTCCCATGCGTCCCATGCGTCC
>Ga0138256_10007374_pt1 | contig 11601 bp, 7 predicted proteins | sample KNB2016incub_MG_FD_105486 | JGI IMG/M metagenome (GOLD analysis project Ga0138256, IMG submission 105486) | Active sludge microbial communities from wastewater in Klosterneuburg, Austria - KNB2014incub_MG | ecosystem: Engineered > WWTP > Activated sludge > Unclassified | place: Austria...
CAGGTTGTATATTTGATACGAAACAAGTCGTATAACATGAGCAGCAAGCAAACAAAACCTACAGAAAGCGAATTGGAAATCCTACGGGTACTATGGGAACGTGGCGAAGCAACGGTAAGAGATGTACATGAAGAATTAAGCAAAACCAAAGATGCAGGCTATACCACCACCCTGAAACTGATGCAGATCATGCATGAAAAAGGATTGGTGAAAAGAGATGAGAGCAGCAAAACGCACAAATACACTCCCCTCATTTCCCGTGAAAAAACCCAGAAGCAGTTTATGGGTAAAATGATCGATACCCTTTTCCAGGGCTCATCCACTCAACTGGTGATGCAGGCACTGGGCAATCACAAGACCTCAAAGGAAGAGTTAGACGAAATTCAAAAACTAATTGATAACCTGAAACAGCAGTAATATGCAGCATCTGTTTCAATCAGCTTTTTTACAGGCCCTTGGCAAAGCTATTGCCGACAGCATCTGGCAAATGGGATTATTGTTTCTCGTTTACCAGGTTCTCGTATTTACAGTACGTATAAAACAGGCTGCTGCAAAAAACTTATTGAGCAGCGTATTCGCATTAGGCGGGTTTGCCTGGTTTATTTCAGACATCTTTCTGCACTGGAATAAACAACTGAAACAAACTGCATCCTTAGTAATTGAAGATGCCGGAATAAATAATTCCCTGCTCACTGCATTTACAAATGATAACCGCTGGCAGTTATTTTTTAACTGGATCGAATACAAACTTCATTTCATTCTGCCCTATCTTTCTGTTGCTTACCTGTTTGTTCTGTTATGGTTTGCCACAAAACTGTTTGTACAGTTACATGCAACCAATTCACTCCGCAATAAAGGTGTATCAACTGTAAGCGATGAACTGCAATCCTTCTTTCAGTTCCTGGTTCAGTCAATGGGTTTGCAGAAATCCGTGCAGCTTTTCATCAGTAAACAAATTGATATTCCTGCTACACTTGGTTTTTTAAAACCAATTGTACTTCTGCCTGTATCGGCTGTTACACATCTTACTCCTGCTCAGCTGGAGGCAGTATTGCTTCATGAGCTGGCGCATATAAAACGGAATGATTATTTCTGGAACCTCTTGCTGTCGGTTGCAGAAACCATGCTCTTCTTCAATCCATTTGCTTTATTGCTGATTGGTATTGCCAGAAGAGAACGGGAAAACAGTTGCGATGACCAGGTAATGAGTTTTCAACAAAATGCAGCAGTATATGCCGAAGCATTGCTGACGGTAGAAAAAGTAAGAGTACAAAATCCACAGCTGGCAATGGGGCTGGGTGATAATAAACAGCACCTCATGCTCAGGGTAAAACGTATTCTGAATTTACCGGCAGAAAAAAACAAAATAAGTACACGATTGCTTGCGCTGGTATTCTTTACCCTTCTCTTTGCACTTACCGGCTGGATCATCAGGGACAGAAAACAGGCTGTTGTAAAAGAACAGAAAACAGAACAGAATACGATTGCACACAATACAAAAGTGGTTTATGTAAAGCCAGGTGCTCTGTTGAAAAAAACGAATCAAACAGTTTTTTTACGTGATGAAAAAAGAAAGCTTCGTCTTGAACTGAAGAATGAATTGAATGAAGAAAAACTGGTTGTTTGGGATGAGCAGGGAGGTGAACAATTAGAATTTGATAAAGTCATCTTCAATGATCTTCCTGCTGAATGGATGGAACGTTTTGTTCAGCCTTACGGCAAAGAAATTCCATCACCCGATTTGTTGATGGCAAAAGAACAGGAGTTTATATTTATGATGAAGCAGGATTCTTTGCGCCAAAATCAAACACGTTACAGAACAGCAGAAGCTGATTTCTATAAAAAAGTACAGAACCTTCATGAAAAAAAATTATTGACCAGGACCTTCCCGTTAAATCAGATGACAGTCCACATCAAAAAAAACTGGGACAAAGATTCTTTATTCAATAAAATGAAACCCTTTTTCCCCGAAGGTTTTGTATGGAATGAAGATATGCATGAGGGAGCATTTCACTTTACTTATCCGCCCGAAGAATTCCAAAGAAACAAAGAACAGATTGCTGAAGAAATAAACAGACAGCAGCAGCAAAGAAAAACAAAACTTCTTTACAGAAAGAACCAGACAAGGGATTCATCTAATGAAAAATTAAAAGAACGGTTCAGAACTGCTCCTGCTTTTGCTTATATGAATGATTACCCCACACCGGAAGAAAAAAGAATGAATGAAGAAAGAATCAGTATCATTATAGAGAACAATAACCTGTACATCAAAGAAATCAATCAGCAACCGGCTGATTCATTAAACAAGCATCAACCACATCCACCAAAAAAAATCATCAAACGGTTAGAAATAATCAGGCTGTAAGTTTTACCATACTCTGCGTGGACAGAGATCACCGTATTTATTACCAATCATAAACCCAAGTACAATTTCATGTGTCCCTCTCTGCATGTATTGCAACAGGTATTTTGAATTATTCACATCATAAGAATATCCAATATTAAACGTATTGGAAATATTCACACCGGCCATAGCAGCAAACCCTTCCTTTACTCTGTAATTACCCCCCACCCAAAACCGGTCCTGGTATTGTGCTTTTACTGTAAAATCAACAAACAGGGGCATGCTTGGAATATAGCGCAGCATAACAGATGGAATAATGTTTACATCATCACCAGCCATAAAGCGGTAACCGGTTGTAGCAAAGAAATGAGGTACCAATGTTGATTTATAAAAATCATTCGTAACTAATGTTACTTTTTGCGGAATGATCTGCTGGGCAGAGAACCCGGCAAAAAAACGATCTGAATACAACCACAATCCTGCATTCAATTCCGGTTTAACTTTTCGTAACTCCTGTGCAACACCACCAATAGCAGGATCAACAGGGTTCGCTAATTCAATTTTACTTGCATCAATACTGATTGCTGATATACCTGCGGCAAAACCTGCTGACAAATTCAGCTTGGGTGTTAAGCCCAGGTGATACGCATACGATACTGTTGCATAGGTTCTGTTGATATAACCTGTTTTATAATTGATGATGGTTGCCCCCACTCCATGATGCGGTTCAGACGCATTGTATTCTTCCCAGTAAGATCTTCCTCTTGGATTTTCTCCCGGCACCTCAAATGAAGTTGGACTTGTTCGGTAATCCTGTTTGCCGATTGGTGCATGTATGGTTGCATAAATTGTTTTGGGTGCACCCGGAAAACCCACCCATTGATTACGGTAACTCAGTTTAATATCTGTATAATTTTCAATTCCTGTTAAGGCCGGATTAATAATATAGTTGTTAAGTATATACTGTGTATAATGCGGCCGTTGCTGGGCGAAATTTTTTTCTGCCGCTCCCATCAGCACTGAAAAACAAACAACAAAAACACAAATCTTTTTTCCCATTGTCATCAAAATAATTTTCAAAGGGTTATCTCAATATGGTTACATAGCCCGGTTGTCTTGCACGGCCATTCTTTGGATCAATTACATAATAATAAGTTCCTGCAGGCAGTTGCTGTCCTTTCCATTTACCATCCCATGGCGTTGGATAGCCAATCGATCTGTACACTAATGTACCTGCTGTATTATAAATCTCAACTACACATCCGGGATAGTCATTCAAAAACCTGATCTCCCAGAAATCATTGATACCATCTCCGTTTGGTGTAAATGTATTAGGTGGTTTCGGCATCTTCAGAATCTTTACAAACAAATCATCTGTTGAAACACATCCGCCACGACCTGTAACTGTTACTGTGTAAGTAATATCATCTTTTGGTTGCAGAATTGTTGGATTCTTCAATGTTGGATCATCCAGGTAAGTCGGCGGAGTCCATAAGAATTGTAAACCGGTCCCAACTGCTGTAATACCTGTTATTTTCCGTACTCCATTTTCCAGTACTTCAATATCAGGACCTGCATTTAATGCAGGATAAGCCCACACCTCAATTGTCTTTGATGCTGTATCACTGATACAGCCTTCACTGCTGTACACATACAGTTTCACATCATAAGTACCCGGTGATCCGTAAAGGCAACTTGGATTCTGAACCGATGAACCTGCTCCATTACCAAACAGCCAGCGCCATTCAGTTACAGTTCTTACAATACCATCACTGTTATCTGTAAAATCAACAATATCACCAATACATAAACTGTCCTTTGAAGTAAACCCGGCTTTTGGCTGCGGAAATACATCAACCAAAAGCTTACTCAATGAATCAATACAATTATTGTTTGATGTTACTTTCAGCTGTACAGTATACGGTCCGAGATTAGAATATTTATAAACAGGATTCTGAACAATGGCGGTATCTGAATTTAAAGGCAGTACACCAAAATCCCATTTGTACGTAAACTGCGACTGCGTATTGTCAGGTATTACTGATAAATCATTAAACGCTGCGCTGCCATCAGGCAAACAAACTTTTGGCAAACTGAAATCAACAATCGGTAACGGATTTACTTTCACCGGCAATACATATGGAACACTTGTACAGCCTCTGTCATTGATTACCTGCAGCTCCACATTATAAGTACCGTAACTGCTGAAGACATGTGTTACAGGATTGGCATTCGGCGTTGACACGATTGCTGATGCATCACCAAAATTCCAGTTCCATGTTGTTAGTGAAGCAGAATTCGCAACAGAACTGTCAGCAAAGGTCATACTGTTTTTTTCGCAGGCAGGTAATAATGAACCAAACTTTGCACCCGGTCTTGGCCATACTTCAATTGTTTGCTCAGAATAATGAGTACAACCATTTGATGCAAGAAACGTATAGCGAATTGTATGAACTCCTACTCCGGCTGTTGCAGGATTAAACAAACCTGTTGTACTTACTCCAGGTCCGCTGTAAACACCTGTACCCGGTAATCCCCCTAACTCAGTTGCCTGTGTTATTTGTCTTGATACTGCATCGAGACAAATTGCCGGCATTGTGAGGAATTGTGTAAGAGGACTTGCATTTACCAAAATGGTTTTAATTTCATCATTCACACAAATAATCCCTGTATAAGCTCTGTATCTAATCTGGAATGTTCTTGTTAACGGTGCCTGGAAATTGGGATAACGGTGAGAATAGATTTTATCAGTAACCGGGTTATCATCTGTATCAAACACAGTTGGGGAATTGATATTGTCCCAATAGATTTCCACTTTGGTAAGTGCACCAAAATCAACACTTGATTTTTCCTGTATCTGCACATCCTGGTTACTGCAGATGCCGTTTGTTGACAACAATAAGAAATCAGCATTGGGTATTGAGCCGTTAACAGTAAATGGAATAGCTGTTACAGAATCTTTACAACCATCTTTTGAAGTAACAACAAGCGAAAGGAAATAGTTATCAGCCTTATTAAATTTAATGGCGGGGTTTTTAGCTGTACTTGATATCGGTGTAGGACCTGGAACGATTGCCGGAACACCTGTATTAAAACTCCATAAATAAGTCATCTGCATTTCACTGTTATCTGCAATTCTTGATGTGTCGAAGAAGAAGGCATTGGCATCACTTAAACAAACTTCAGGAAGAGTGTATCCTACTTTTGGCAAAGGATTGATCAATACATTTTTTGTGAGGGTGTCACTCAAACATCCTTTACTGCTTTCCACCATTAATTTTGTGATCTTATTTCCCCAGTTACTGTAGGTATGTGTTATTGGCGGATTGTTTGTTGCGTTGATGATTGTTCCGTCACCAAGATTCCAGTACCAGCGAACAAGTGTACCGGCATTTGGTGTTGAATTATCTGTAATGGTAATCTGATTTTTTTCACAAAGAGGTAAACTTAAACTGTTGATGGCAGTTGGCAGAGGATTAACGGTAATCGTTCTTTCCATTGTATCGCTTACACAACCCTGGTTGGTAAACACCCAATGCCTTACAGTATATGTACCGGCAACAGGGAACCTGAAAATAGTATCCTTGTTAACAGATGAACCTACAACAATTCCGGCAGAATTAATAAAGCGCCACTCCCATTTTGTTAATGGGTGAGTGATACCGTTAGAAGCATCAGTAAAACTGACAACAGTGCGATCGCATACTTCTGCGGGAATTGTAAAATCAGCTTTTGGCTGAGGGTAAATTGCAGCCTGACTTTTTGTAATTGAATCAATACAACCATTGTTGGAAGTAATTTTTAGTTTAATACTGTAAGGCCCGGTAGTTGAATACTTGTGCGAAGGACTCTTGATGAATGCAGTATCAAGTAAACCGGTAGCAGGATCACCAAAGTACCAGCGGTATGCAAACAGGTTTTGAGTACCATCTGCAATAGTTGTTGTGCTGTTGAAATTTACAACCCCATCAGGAAGACAGGCATAAGTCATTGTAAAATCCGGTACCGGGTTCGGACGAACAGTAACAGGCATTGTGTAAACAGGACTCAAACAACCGGTGCTGGTTTTAACCTGTAAAGTTGGATTATACAATATTGAATTCGGATATGAAGCAGATACATTTGCATTGGTTGTATTACCAATTGGTGTTCCCACACCCAGATTCCAGTTCCAGTTAGTAATCGTTCCAAAGCTTCCGGTTAAAGATGATGAATCGCTGAACGTAATAAGTTTACCCTGGCACTGCGGAGCAGTAAATCCGAATTTAGCAACAGGGGCATTTGAAATGGAGATAAATTTTTCAAGAGTATCACTTAAGCAGCCCACATCAGTTAAAACTGCATAGCGGATCTTATAAGTACCTGGTGCAGTATATTTTTTTGAGGGGTTATTGGTGTAAGCAAATGTACCATCACCAAAATCCCAGAAATGTTTAATAATAGGCCTTCCACTTGTGGCGTTGTTTGTTGTGAGAGGAATAATTGAATCTGTACATAAAGCAGTTGGCCATGTAAAATCAGGTGCTGGTGGATTAAATACCTGGAGATTAAAAGGAATAATTTGTATTCCTGCGCAACCATCAGGCGTAGGGTTATTAACGGTCACTTTTACAGGATAAGTACCAATTGCATTATAAACATATGGAGTTGGTAATCTGAAAAGATAAAGAGTCCGGCCATTTACTACAAAAGTTGAATCAGCAACGGGTGTATTGTTGACAACATCCGGATATCCGCTTATCTCCCATTTCATACTTATTGGCATGTAAGGAAGTGTAATTGACATAATAAATGGTGAACTTTTACACGCCACCGGGCTATTCACAATGGCATAAGCATTTTGAATAGAAAGATATTGAAAGAGATCAATCACATTTGTTCCGGCATTATAGCCATAAGACTCAGCACTTGCGAAGCCGTAGGCAATTGCATTAAAGCCTGAATCCGATTGCATGGTATGTTGTCCCTGTGCTAACCCGGAAATTTTTATATATGAATAGGAAGGATTCTGGGGATGAACAGTAAAGGGTGTCGCAGGCACGGCTCCGTCTATCCTGAAAGAGCTTACAGCTGTTCCACCATTTGGTATAATCACATTTGCATAATGATTTTTCGTACCTGCAGCAACTAACAGGTTTGAATTGAAAAGAACTTTATTAATATTTTGTTCAACCGGACTCAGGTAAATAACCTCAGGATCTCCTAAACCTCCATTTCCACACCGGCTTTGTGAAGTAAAATATTGTGCAACAGTAATTGGTTTATCTGCATCAATCCGTAAAGGTTGATCAGTGGGGCCAACCTGGTAATAGAAACCATTTTGCAGAGGCAATCCTATTGGTGCTCCATTCAATAATACATTAGCCGTAGGATCAGAAACACAGATTCTGAAATAATTAAATCCCTGATTGCCTCCTGCTGTTGCCGTCAAAAAACGTTTTCCCCAGGCATTTTTTGGGAACGCCTGAACCATATAATTATCAGAAGAAGTAGAGTTATTGCCGACGTTGCATGCAATATTGATTCTTCCACTACCCGAAAAAACAGCAATCTTCTTGCATCCACTTCCGGTATTCATTGATCGTATCAGAGTACCTGTTAAATCTACACCAGATCCACCCTGCCCTCCGGGCCCAACATTATTTGTATACTGTCCCATGATGTTAAACACTTGGCCCTGAGTTAAAGTAACTGTAAAAGGAACTCCGGCAGGTTTTGTAAGTGTTGCAGCACTGGGAGTAATTTCAACCGTTGTTGTACCGGTATCCGCAGCTATTACATATGCCCAGCAATTAGCATCAAATGTGTTTGAAAAATTTTCAAAATTTATAGAATAATATTCCCTGCCCAATGTGTTTGTAGGAAATAAAATTGTTGCGCCCGAAACACTTGCATTATAGATATGCGCATAGGCAACAATTGGCTGATCACTTGTAATATGAATTCCCTTGTTTTCCCCAACAACACTTTCAGCCATCAACCTGGCATCCTGAGGAGCAGCTTTGGGAATAACATTTGAAGTAAATACAGTATTTGCAGGAACAGCGTAAGTAACACTATAGCCAATACCTGGTATCTGCACAGTAACATTTGTAGCAGTTTCTGTAGCAAAATATAAAACCATATCCTGACCATTACCGCCAGTCATCACCTGGTGATAACCATAAGCCACCCAAAAATCTGTTCCTTTATTAGAAAAATCCTGGGAGTAAGAGTACAGATTTGCCAGCAGTACTGCCAGCAGGATTAAGAATTTTCTCATTTTTACAGCTTAAGTGTAAGGGCTTACAAGTTAAGCGTTTTCTCTAAGTAATTATAACGTACGATCGCCATTTTTAAGAGTGGCAATGGCTTCCAGATATTTTATTGCAGAAGGCCCTTCACAAAGCAAGAGATCCAGTATACTGAGGTTGGGTTTAAAACCATGCTTTTCCATAAACACCTGCTGATAGGAAGTAAATTGAAACCCGTTTTCCTCACCTGAAATTTCGGGAGCTTCTTTTTTTAAGACGCCATTTTCAGACAAAATGTCAACACGCATTTTTAGTTTAGCCTTCACCCACTCCATAGTTTTCAAATTCAGATCGAGCAGGAACTTTTCCCTTAGTTGAAAAACTTCCATCAACCCCGGGGCATAGTCTTCAAACCAGGGAGCTTTCCGGTACGACGAATCGATACCCCGCCAGTGAATCTTCTGCCAGGGGTCAACATAAGAAATCTGAACATCCTTCAGTTTTTGCTTTTTATCCCTGCCGCCGATTAATGGGACCGTGAGAAGGAGGGGACCATTTGCTCCGATCAAACGGGTTCTGTTCAAATGAAGTGATTTTCCATAGCGTACATCTGGCAAAAAAAATGCATTTGTAGACTTTATTAAAGTTGAAATGAATTTTATATCACCAAAATATTGTAAATCAATATATTGCTTACTTTTTATCATTAATTTATTTGTGATCTTAATTGATCCCAAAACATACGTGTTTGATTCATTTTTTTATTCCAAAAATATGCTATTAATATTCAGTTAATTACAATTAACTAATTTTAAAACAAACAATTATAACAATATAAATACACTACAAATCTTTGTCAATCAGATACCAATTTTTCACTCCTTTTCTGACTAACTATTTTAGCTCAAATTTAAGGGTTCGTTTTCAGGTCTGAAAAGAAATCTCATTTCAATCCCTTATTTTGCAGTAAAGAAATTATTGTGAAGAATCAATTATTCGGGCTGCTCATCATCTGCATTGCCACCCTCTCCTGCAACACATTCAAAATCCCCGAATACAAAGAATTCAGAAATCTGAGTTTTGAAAACATGGGCTTTTCAGAATCGACCATCAAAATGGAACTGGTCTACAATAATCCAAACCGGTTCGGATTCCAGGTAAGAAGAACGGAAGCCGATGTGTATGTGGATGATGTTTACCTTGGAAAAGCAATCAGCGACACATTAATCAAAGTTGACAGAAAGTCAGACTTTGCAATTCCGATTTATATCAAAACAGATATGAAAAATATTTTCAAAAATGCCTGGAGTGCCTTAACGAATAAAACAGTTTTGGTTCGGGCAACAGGAACTATCACAGCCGGGGTGGCCGGTATTTATAAAACCATCCCACTTGTTTATGAAGGGCGCCATGAAGCCACTTTGTTTGTTCCAAAACCCTGAAGGGAAACCTGGGAGGATACTTCAAGGATACTCCCATGCTTAAGCGTAGATACTCCCACTTTAAAGCGTTCAAATGCTCTCTGAGAAGTTACTCTTTAACTACAGACTTTACTACACAGAGCAAAGAAAGTACAGGCACTATAAAATATTCCAGTTTGCCGGATTTCGTATTGAAACAAAAAAAAGGTCTGGGTAAACCCGAACCTTATTATTAAAAAAAGATAAATTAATTTTTCTTGGGAGGGCCTCCACCATCTGCTTCACGTTTACAGCAAATCGGTAATCTTTTATACTGCTCTTCTTCTGCAGTTACATCATCGGCATCAAAGCCGAGGTTGGCGATGGCCGTTTTAATATTTTCAATATTTGTACGGTCGCTGAGGAATGTTACCGTGGTAATTTTTTTGCGGATATCAACCACAATCTTGGCAACCCCTTCTTCTGTTTTCATGAACTTTTCAATCTTGTCCTTGCATTCTACACATTGCGCCTGGGGTGTTTTGATCTGCACAACCAGTGGTTTTTTGTACTGTGAAAATCCGGAAATACTGATCAATAAAAGAAAGGAACAGAGTACTGCTTTCATGCTGAAAGAATTTTCAATGAAATTATCAATTTACCAGCCAATGTGCAGGATCCTTCGCCCATTTTAACAAAACTTCCTGTTCTGAAGCCTCAACAATGTTCTTCTCAATGGCCAGATTGATGAGAGTTGGGTAATTCGTTAATGAACGGTACTCAACACCTGCTTCTTGAAAGGCTTCGCTTGCAACATCAAATCCATAGGTAAAGATGGAAACCATTCCAATCACTTCAACTCCTGCTTTACGCAGCACTTCCACCACCTCCAGACTGCTTTTCCCGGTAGAAATCAAATCTTCCACCACTACAACCTTCTGTCCGGCTTCATAAAAGCCTTCAATCTGGTTGCCTAAGCCATGCTCTTTGGGTTTTGGACGAACATAGATATAAGGCAGCTTCAGCTGATCTGCAGCCATTGCTCCCCATGCAATTCCGGCTGTGGCAACACCTGCGAGCAATTCTGCGTCAGCAAACTGTTCAAAAATGACGTTGCACATTTCACTTTTGATGAACTCCCGCACATGCGGAAAGGACAGCACCTTACGGTTATCGCAATAAATCGGGCTCTTCCATCCACTTGCCCATGTAAAGGGTTCTTTTACATTTAAACGGATGGCCTTAACTTGTAACAACTTTTCTGCTACGGCTTGTTCGTTAGTCATGGCGCAAATGTAACAATTTGAACCCTTCAACTTTATGCAGAACTGCTAAAAACATTTTTATGTACATCAAAATCTACTTCGGCGACAAACCCGTTTTCCTTTGCAATGAAATTGATGATACCATTCATGAATACATGCATCATCCTGATGCGGTATTTATTGATGAAATTACCGGACCTGCTATCAAATCTTTACTTCATGAAATTGCAAAAGATGAATTTCATGCAGGTATTTTATGGGATCAGGATCTGGAGAAATTAAAGAAAGCATTCTTTAAACTTTTTAAGCCTGTTACTGCTGCAGGTGGATTGGTTGAAAACGAAAAGGGAGAAGTGTTA
>Ga0138256_10007375_pt1 | contig 11599 bp, 9 predicted proteins | sample KNB2016incub_MG_FD_105486 | JGI IMG/M metagenome (GOLD analysis project Ga0138256, IMG submission 105486) | Active sludge microbial communities from wastewater in Klosterneuburg, Austria - KNB2014incub_MG | ecosystem: Engineered > WWTP > Activated sludge > Unclassified | place: Austria...
GTGCAATTCCGTTTGCGTTCCGGCCCAACGGGCCAGCCATAAGTCAGCCCAGGGCAACGCCCTGGGTTTGGGGATGTCAGGCACAAAAAGCCCCAACGGGGCGGACCTAAACAGATTCGAGCTAGTCACTGCAAAAATTAGTGCCGCCCCGTTGGGGCTGGAAATCATCGCGTGGAAGATTGCCCTGGGCTGACATAGAGTCGTCCCGTTGGGCCTGAAAACAGGACGCCAAGTCCGGCTGATCGGACACGTATTTATCGAGCGACCCTTAGTTGACCAGAACCACGACCGATCGCCCGTTGACGGTGTAGGTACTGGACGCAATTGCGGTCCCAACTTCAGCTTCGTCTTTGGAATCGAAAGATGTGTCGATGGCCAGGCACCAATCGCGGACGGATCCTTCCTGGATGCCGAATTCAACCGGATCGGGCGAGGCATTGATCATCACGTAGATGTCCGCATCGTCCTGTGATTTGCCATGCAGGCAATACGCAAGCTGTCGCGAATTGTGGGACATATCGACCGTATGACCGGTTCCATACCACCGCACGTCCTCGCGCCAAAAACGTGACCGGCTGATCGACGGATGAGACTTGCGAAACGCGACCATTTGTCGCACAAATCGGTGGATATCCGCGTGTTCATTCAAGCGATCCCAGTTCAGCCAGCTTGTTTCGTTATCTTGGTTGTACGGATTATTGTTGCCTCCCTGAGTCTGCAGAAACTCATCGCCCATGCGGAACATCGGCGTGCCGTTGGACAGCATCAACAGCGTGACAAAATTCCTGACTTGCCGCTTCCGCAGGTGGACGACTTCCGGCGGAACATTGTCGTCACCCTCCCAGCCCGAATTCCAGCGATACTCGTGCGAGCCATCTCGGTTGTCTTCACCGTTGGCCCAGTTGCGTTTTTCGTTGTAGGTGACCAAATCGTACAGCGTGCTGCCGTCGTGCGAAGTCACGTAGTTGATGCTCAGCGATGGCTGCAGAGCGTTTGGCAAATCGTCGGGAAACAGATCGCTGCTGCCGTACAACCGCGTCATCAGGTCGGCCACCATGCCCGCGTCGCCGCGAACGAATTGCTGCAGCGTGTCGCGGTAATGAGCGTTCCATTGCATCCAGCGCTGACCGGGAAATTTCTGTCCCAATTGAAACTCACCGCCGGCATCCCACGGTTCAGCAATCAGGCGGTTGTCGCTGAGATCCGCGTTTGTGCCGATTTCGCTGATGATCGGTGGATCGTGCAGGTTGATGGATCCATTACTATTTCGAGTGAACACGGACGCCAGGTCAAATCGGAATCCGTCGATGTGCATGTGCTTGCCCCAAAACCGCAGGCTATCGACGATCATTCGCCGAATCGCTCGGTTCGCAGTGTGCAGTGTGTTTCCAGTACCGCTGTAGTTGGCGTAGGGCGACTTGAGATTGCCGGTCATCATGTACGCCGTGCTGCTGTCGATTCCTTTCCAACTGTACGTCGGCCCGAGGTGATCGCCCTCACACGTGTGGTTGTAGACGACGTCCAGAATCACTTCGATGTTGGCCATATGCAGAGCTTTGACCATCCGGCGAAACTCATCGTGTTGATTGCAATGGGCCGGGTCGGTCGCATAAGCATGGTGCGGCGCGAAAAAACTCAACGGCATGTATCCCCAATAACTCCCTTCGCCGGGATCGAACTGAAAGATGGGCATTAGTTCAACGGCCGTGACTCCCAGGTCGATCAAATACGGGATCCTGTCGATGACGCCCTGGAACGTGCCACGATGCGCGGCCAGCACTCCGGAACTCGGATGCATGGTGAAGCCGCGCACGTGCAATTCATAAATGACCAGATCACTGCCGTGACGTGGCCCGCGATCTTCTTCCCAGTCAAAAGGGCAAGTGTAGATTGGCACAATTCCCAGGGGAGCCTGCCCTGCGTTAGATCCAGGGCGGCACGCTGCCTCGCGAGAAAACGCCTCTGGAAAGAAAACACCTCTTGCCAATGGGTCGAGCAGAATTTTCTCGAAATCAAATGCGTGAAAGTCGTATCCGGCCTGAGGAGCAGGACCGTCTACGCGATAGGCATAATAGGACAGGCGATCGGATTGCTCCCAGGGAACTCGGCAGTGCCAAATCGGTCCTGACTTATTCGTCAGATAGTCCAGCGCGACCTCGATGACCGGATGAACCAGGTCATCGTGTGAATACAGCAACAAATGAACGGTCGTTGCGTGACGCGAATATAGCGCAAAGTTAAGCGATGATTGTTCCGGCAGCCAGGTCGCCCCCAACGGAAACGGTGATCCCTCAAGTCGCTCCCATGCATTCATCGCACTGTTCCATTCACGCAAATCGACATTCGTACGTTGCCGCCCGGACACAGTCCGACGTGGATCGACATATCGCTCAGGCCAACGCGCAATTCTATGCGTGGAATGTTATCATTGTCACCGCGTCCGTAGTAGCCAGCGGCAGAAATTGTGCCGCCTGGCTGAGTCGCGACTGCGCGAACTCCTTGACTTATACTCCACGCGGCTTGGAATGAGGCTGTCAACTCTCGTTCCAGGGCTCCAGCCTTGGAACGCACTGCAGTGGAGGCTCCTGCCTCCACTGACAATCTCGCGAGGCAGGAGCCTCGAGAGCAGTGTGTTCCGAGGCAGGAGCCTCGGAACAAGGATATCAATCCACGCCACGTGACACATCGAAGCCGCGAAATGCGGGCATCTCTCAGCGAAATCTGGAGGGCGACGTTTTGTTAGACGCGGATAAGAAAGCAAACAGAATTCCTGGGAAACATTGAATCCTGAATACACAAAGGCATCGGGTGACACTGATCTGGCACAACTTTTGCCCAGTCGTGTCTGCACGAGTCGTGTGCTGAGCCACGTGAAACGATCGAGTGATGCTGCGAATCGAGCTTGAATTCGAAAACTCATTGCGGAAATCCTCGGGACTTTCGCCCCCGGGATGTTTGACCAGCGGAGAAAAATAGTCATGAACTTAAAAGGCAAAACCTGGAAAACTACTGACACGGAGGTCGTCTCGCCTCTGGTCACAAGGACTCCAATTCTGGACAGCGGCGATATCGAATTCAAACGCGAGGAAATTCTGGATTATTTTCATCAGACTTTCACACTCTATGAAAGCCTGTTTGAATGTTTGACGAGTGAAGATGCGTTCCTTACGCGAGCCAATCGTTTGCGACATCCGCTGATTTTTTACTACGGACATACGGCAGTGTTTTTCATCAACCGTATGAACATCGCCAATCTGATCGACACGCGAATCGACCCAAAACTCGAATCCATGCTGGCGGTCGGAGTCGATGAAATGTCATGGGACGATTTGAATGAAGACCATTACGACTGGCCAACTTCAGCCGAAGTCAAATCGTATCGCGACAAGACTCGCAAATTCATTGACCAGTTTATCCGACGCTGCGACCTCACGTTGCCCATCGACTGGAACAGCCCACTGTGGATCGTGTTGATGGGTATCGAACACGAACGGATTCACCTGGAAACATCATCCGTCCTGCTTCGCGAACTGCCACTTGAACTGGTACAGGATCATCTCGTTTGGGGACGCATCTGCCGTCAAACGGGCTTTGCCCCGATGAACCAGTTGATTCCGGTTGCGGGTGGAGTCGTTGAACTCGGAAAAGAAAGAACAAATCCACTCTACGGCTGGGATGTTGAGTACGGATATTCCGCCGAAGAAGTCAAGGCATACGCTGCGTCCAAATACCTCGTCTCCACTCGGGAATTCCGCGATTTCCTCGAAGCAGGCGGGTATCAGAATTTGCAGTACTGGACTCCAGAAGGCAGAGATTGGCTCGACTTCAGCCACGCCAGGCACCCTGTTTACTGGATTAAAAACGGTAATCAGTACAATTATCGCTCGATGTTGCAGGTGATCGAGATGCCATGGAATTGGCCGGTCGAAACTAACTACCTGGAAGCGAAAGCATTTTGCAACTGGAAATCGGAAGTCACTGGTACGAACGTTCGATTGCCTACCGAGGCCGAGTGGTATCAACTGCGTAAGAGCGTCGATACGGATCTACCGTATTGGGACACCGCGCCAGGGAACATCAATCTTGAATACAACATGTCGCCCTGTCCGATAGATCGACATGAATTCGAGGGCGGTTTTTTTGACATTATCGGGAATGTTTGGCAGTGGACGGAAACTCCGGTCGATGCCTTTGATGGCTACGAAGTCCATCGGGCCTACGACGATTTTTCCCGCCCGACGTTTGATGGCAAGCACAACTTGTTCAAGGGAGGCTGCTGGATTTCGACGGGCAATGCAGCAACGAAAGATGCTCGCTATGCATTTCGCCGGCATTTTTTTCAGCATGCTGGCCTGCGGTACGTTCAGGCTGATCCATTGCCGGAAATTGAGGCGTGAATTGTTACGTAGCGGAACCCGCCAGGAGTCTCGTCTTTTCTGTGAGTTTCGAAAGTCCTGACGATTTTCGCTGTCGTCGATATTTGCACCTCTGGCGAGTTTCTATGTCTAACATCCAGCGCCTGCCAAATCTGCAATTCTTGTCGGAGCTGTATGCCCAGGACGTGCCCAAGGCCGTGCTGTTAGCCGAGTACCCCTCGTCAAACAGCAGCGAAACGCAGTTTCAAAATCGTTCTAAATATATCATTCACGATCCATTTCCACCGCCGAGTCGCGCGTTGATGAAAGTCCTTGGCCCCCATCATTTGATGTGTGGCTGGGGACGGCATCTGGCCGTGACTTCGGAGATCGCTCCCCCTACGTTGTTGATCGAACACTGGCAACGTGTTTTTGGAAACGAAGGGTGTCCGGTTTGGCAACCGTGTCCGCTGGATGCAAACTGTGCGGCGTCCCATGCGATCACCGGGGATGCGATCACCGGGGACATCCAGTACATCACTTTGTTTCCTCACGAATCAATTCCACCACAGCAACAAGTCATCAATCCCGATACGAACTATGAGCTTCATTCCAAGGGTGTGATTCAGGAAATCGATTGTCCCCAGGCGGCTGTTCTTGAATCCGTTGTGCCTCCGTGTATCGTCAAATTGAGCCACGGCTACGCAGGTCTCGGCAATTTCCTCATCTTCGACCAAAACGCCGCCGACAACATGCGCCGATACCTGGCCGCGCATTGGCCAAACGCGAGTTGGGTGACAAACACGATTATCGAGAACATCACAGGGGATTTTGGCGTTCAGTTTTATCTTCGCAAAGACGGCTCGATCGTCTGGCTGGGCCTGACCGAACAGCACTTCGACAGCAATAAAAAATGGTGCGGCGGCACGTTTTCCGCCACTTTGCAGGATCGACTTTTTGATGACTTAAGTGAGTTAGTGAAACCCGTTGGAAAACACCTACATCGGCGCGGTTATTTTGGCCTGGTTGGTATCGACGTCTTAAGAGATCTATCCAATCAGTTTTTTCTGGTCGATGTTAATCCAAGACTCACCGGGATCACACCGTTTTTGATGGCGTCCAGAATTTTTTCATCCGAAGACGGATTGAGTGAAGGCATCTATCAAGCGAGTTGCCGGTTTCCAGGCTCGATTGAGCAGCTCATCGCCACGGCAGAGAGTACTCGCCAGGCACGAGTTATCGTACTAAGTGTTTTCGAGCAAGAGGCAGGAACCACGGATGTGACGACGCTCTGTCATCTCTCCGTCAGCTCAAACTCCCAGGCCCGCAATCAGCAGATAATCGGGTCTTTAACCTGATGGCGTCAACTCGCTCATGGTAGGGTATGTAATCCGTTTGCCTTCGACTTCAGCAAATGGTGTGAGAGTGTGTGGCCTGGTCGGTCCAGAGTTAAGGATATGTTCCACGAGCATGCCTCGTACCACCAACGCATCGGCAATCATCGAGCGATGGCAACGCCACGGCACAGCCTCAGCGCACATGATAGTTGTTGGCTTCTGTTTTGCGAGTTGAATGAGTTTTTCCAACGCCTCTATGAAGTCCTGTGTTTGCATATAATCGGCGAAGCCGCGAAACGAGGCATTCCGCCAACCCGTATTTATCGAATCGCGACGCGCATGGCGCAAGCCACCCAACGATTTCATGTGCCGATAACTGAAACGCCGATTGTGTAACGCTTTGCCCAGTATCTCGTGGTTGAACTGGGGATTGTGCCGCGAACGGGGAATCGTCCGCACATCAACCAAGCGCTCAATGCCGTGTCCCCGCAACAGTTGTACCAACTCATCGAGAGTGCGCGTCGAGTGGCCTATCGTAAAGACTGTCGGTGACGATTTAATTGTCGGGGATTTCCTGACTGACCGCACCGTCATCGTTAGTAGCCACCAAACTCTTCGGTACGAATGTTGTCTTCATTGACTTTCAGTTCGACCAGTAGTTGGCGCATCGCATGGACCATGCCTTTAGGTCCCGACAGATAGTAGATCGGCTGGCTTAAATCCGGCACGTACTTTTTTATCATCTGTGCATTGATGCGGCCGCGATCCCCCGTCCAGTCAGCAGGTGCCGAGTCGGTTGCAACCGCGACGTACGTGAAGTTTGGATTGGTCTGAGACAATTGCTCGAGGTCGCTTTTGTACGGCAACTGTGACGGTGTGCTGCTGGCGTGTAACAATGTTATCCGATGGGCTGTCTTGTCGTGAGTTGCCTGTGCGATCATGCTTCGGACCGGCGTGACACCGATACCGCCGATAATAAATACCGCAGGTGTGGTTTCTGTCTTGTGGAGCGTGAAATCACCGCCGGGACCGTCCAGCGCGACTTCGGTTCCGATCGGCAGATCCTTCAGGACTCGTTTGTACGCTGTATCTCGCATCCGTGTGGCAACGACCAGGTCTGGCTCGAACCGGGCTTGAACAAGCGAAAATCCGCGGACGTTGCCTTCCTCGTCCGTCTCGGGTGGATCAATGAGCCGGAAGTCAGTCCATTGACCCGGACGAAAATCGAACCCCTCCGGTTTGGAAAAACGAAACTCCATCGTGCCATCAGCGATTGTGCTTTTGCTGATCAATTTTACGTTTGTCTTCATAGAAGCGTACCCTATCCCCTCGGTGGAAAACATGTAGATACCAATACGTAAGTCATCGGGCATGACTTGGCGAGCGGTGGGTGTCAGCCCACCGAGTTGCCCGCATTTGACTCGGAGGGCTTACGCCGCTCCGCTCGCCGAGTTTGCGACGACGCCACTCCCCTGATTGTAAATCCTGCGATTATGCCATGTAACTTGTACATGGGTGCTTATCTCTGTCGGAGTTCGAGTTGGATTGCTTTGGGGAACAGTACGTTATTCTCCTTGTGAACGTGCTGGTGCATGTCGGATTCGAGTTTTTCCATAGCGTCCAGCATGGCACGGTACGTGTTGCAGGCCCACTCCGGCGGAACAAAATCATCGGTAGCAGTACGAATGATCTTCAGTGCATCACCCGCTTGATCGTGTTCGTGTTCCATCTGCCGAATAGGATTGGCGACACTGCCACAGTGGAATTCGGGCGTTGAAGTTGCTGTTTCGAGCTGTCGAATCATGGGGAACAAGACATGTTCCTCTTTCATCATATGCGGTTCCATTTCGGCTTTCAGTGCGACGAAGGCTTCACGTACCTGTCGCAGTCGCGGTTCGTGCTCACCGTGAACTCGCCAGACCTTTTCGGTCATGAAATCCAATCGCGGCAGCTCTTCTTTCAAGTAGGCGTGGTGCGTTTGTTCAACATGATCTGCCAGCTCCGTAAGGCTCATGGCATCAGCGTCAATGATGGTTCGATCATGATTGCCAGTATCAAGAGCGCTGAGTTGTTGCACGACGGCATCGGTGCTGACACCCTTTTTGCGGCAAGCGTCTGCGAGAGAAACTTTCCCTCCGCAGCAGTAGTCGATTTTGTTTGACTCAAAGACACGAGCCCGATCAGGAACCTGACGGACAAGTTCGCCAACGGTGGTTTGAATGTCGATCGTTTGCACGATTGATTTCCTAGTGAAATGAGATGTAAATTGTGGTTGTCGATAGCTGCAACGCATATCTACACCTAAAGGTATACATTTAGCCGAATCTGTCAAGTGGATTGCTCTGGAAGAAAAGTACGGAGGCGCATTCAACACGGCTCGGCACGGCTGCCGCTTGGAATCGAGGTTGATTCCCACGCAAGACAAAATCAAATCTTTGATACGCTGCGGGCGGAAACCGAAGCCTGCGTTGCAGCAGGTATCAGTGCTGGACAAAGTTCAAAAGAAGCTCAGCGTCATCCCAAATTCAATGGCAGCCCACTCGACGGAATGGGACGCATTTTTATGCCATGTTTCGCAAATGCCGTGTTTTGGGAGTAGAATGCCTGCCTGCGTTGCTCCCTGCGCTGAAGCAAATGAGATCTTCGTTCGACAATGAAAATTCGAGACCATGAAACATGGTGAAACAATATCTCGGCATGTTTCTACAGCTGCTGACGCTGGGCGTGCTGCCATTGATGATCGTATTTCAGCTGTTCTACGGATTCCGGCTGATCGTGATGCCGATCTCGCTGCTGGTTGGAATCACGCTGTTCAGCATCGGCACGGCACTGCGTGAGAGTTAGAACTTGTCCGCAAATTAGTTCGTGAATTGGGCGAGGCTTGATTCTGTTCTATCCCGGTGAAATCCCGCCGACGGAGCGGCGGGCGTACAGTACACCCGTCGCTCCGCCGACGGGAAAGCCCAGCGTCGCGAACTTGTGTGTCGGCTACGCGGTAATTCCCAACGCGGCCAGGATCGCGGCTTCATCGTTATCGACAAGAACCGGCGGATTGGCAAAGGGCGTGGAGGTCACGCCTGCCGGAGTCAGTTTCTTCGCCAGCAATTGCGGGTCATTGGAATGATAGGCCATCGTCAGATCGGGATCTTTCAGCTGATGTCCAGTGAGGATACAGACGACACGGTCTGACGCCGCGATCACGCCTTCCGCTCGCAGTTTTTGAACACCGGCGATCGTCGCGCCGCTGGCAGGTTCACAGCCGAAACCAGTCGCGGCGATTCGAGCGCGGCAGTCGATGATTTCCTGGTCGGAAGCTTTTCGCACGACGCCGTTGCAAAAATTCAGAGCCCGCAGAGCTTTCTCCAGATTGACCGGACGATTAATTTCGATTGCGCTCGCCAGCGTTGAGGCACGCTCATTTCGCTCGTCCATGCGATGATAACGCGCGTCGATTTGTGCTGCGTCCGGACGACCGTTGTTCCATTTCAAGCCGCCGTCGTTCACGAATTCCTCCAGCGTGTCGGCACCTGCGGCATTGATGATGGCCAGACGAGGGACGCGATCGATGAGTCCCAGTTGTTTCAACTCCATGAACGCTTTGCCAAACGCGCTGCTGTTGCCGAGGTTGCCGCCGGGGACGACGATCCAGTCCGGCACCTGCCAGCCGAGCGCTTCCAGCACGCGGAACATGATCGACTTCTGGCCTTCCAGACGAAATGGATTCACGCTGTTGCATAGATAGATCGGATGCTTCGCACAGATCTCTCGCACGCGTGCCAGAGCGTCATCGAAGTCGCCACGAATCTGGATTGTCTTCGCTCCGTAATCCAGTGCCTGTGACAATTTCCCAAACGCGATCTTCCCGCTGCCGACGAAGACGATGCACTGAAAGTGACCAGTCACGCCGGCGTAGATCGCCAACGAGGCACTCGTGTTACCAGTCGATGCGCAGGCCGTCATTTTCGCGCCGACCAGCTTTGCATGAGTCGATGCGGCTGTCATCCCGTTGTCTTTGAAACTGCCGGACGGATTGAGACCTTCGTACTGCAGGTACAGACTTCCGGGGTTCGTCCCGAGCGTCGCGCCCAGCCGATCGTTTTTCTGCAGAATGGTCTGGCCTTCGCCAATCGTGACGATCTCGTCATCCTCCGCGAAACGCAGTAGCTCGCGAAATCGCCAGACTCCACTGAAGTCGATCGGGTTCAACCGCGTTGACCAGCGGCGTTCAAAGTCCGCCAGCGATTTCGGGACCGGAATGGCGTTCCAGTCATAATTGACGTCCAGCAAACTGCCGCATTTTGGGCACGCGGTGAGTATCTGGCCCACGTCGTAGGTGGCCCCGCAGTCGGCATGGATACACTGTTGAAAAGCAACGGACATGAAGATCACTATCGTTAGGAGCTTGAGAATCACGATTCGTCAACTCGACGCATGGTGTCAGTCTTTCGAATCTGAGGCAATGCTGCGTTCCGGGGCGAGGAAAGAAATCTCAAGGTTGCGCGATTTGACTATCTTGCTCGTTTGTAGTTCCGCCTTTAGGCGGTATCTGCACGGACCGTTGCGCGGACTTCTGCCTGAAGGCGGGACTACGAACACAAAGTGAATGCCATTGTCGGGCGACTTTCACTGGGAACAATCGGGACAATTGTTCTACACTGGCGCGCGGGACTTGATGTGCGACAAAGAATTGAGGGAGAGTGCGAACGATGGCGGATGAATCGGCTCGGGTGATTGAACTTCAACATTCCGTCGTGCAGCATCATATGAGTCGGCTGCGTGCGAAGACGACGGCTCCGTCTGAATTTCGGCGGCATGTGAGGATGCTCTCGACGCTGCTGGTGGCGGAGGCGACGCGAGATCTGACATTGCAGTCGGTCAGTGTGGAAACTCCGAATGAACACATGACCTGCCGTGAACTTGCGGGAAGAATCGTGGCCGTTCCCATTCTACGGGCGGGACTTGGAATGGTGGAATCGATGACCGACATGATTCCGCAACTGGAGGTCTGGCATCTGGGACTCTATCGCGACGAGGAAACATCGCAACCGGTCCATTACTACGACAAGTTACCAGCCAGCGATCCTCCGGACATGGCGTTTGTCCTTGATCCAATGCTGGCCACTGGCGGTTCCGCGTGTATGGCAATTCAGACGCTGAAACGCTGGGGCGTACCGCACATCAGAATGCTGTCGATTATCGCGGCACCCGAAGGTATTCACCGTCTGCGGCAGGAATTCAGTGACGTGTGCGTCTATTCCTGCGCCATCGACCGGGGCCTGAACGAACGCAACTTCATCGTCCCTGGGCTCGGTGACGCCGGTGACCGGATCTTCAATACCTAGGGACTGTTCCATCGAGGAGAGATTCATGTCAGTGACGTCGCCGCGCGGCAATTGCTCGAGGCCAGTGACGGTTGCTCATTGGAACGCCGCTATCAAATCGCTCGACTGCTCGAGATCCTGCTGCCCGAATCGATGGCCGTCATCCAGGCCGCGTCGGACAACGAATCAGCCGACCTGGACCGTCGCCATACGGCACAGCTTGCGCTGGAGTTGTACAAGGTTCGTTCTCAACCAGGCACTGTGCCTCTTTAGATTCCACGCGGCTTGGAATGAGGCTGTCAAGTCTCGTTCCAGGGCTCCAGCCCTGGAACTCGCTACACTGAAGGCTCCTGCCTCCAGTGACAAGCTCGCGAGGCAGGAGCCTCGATAGCAGTGTGTTCCGAGGCAGGAGCCTCGGAACAAGGACATCATTTCACGCCACGCAACGTATGTTGCCGACACCAATTGCCGGTCTTCGGGGCGTTCGAGTACGTAGCTCTGAGTTGAAACTCGCTGCCGTTGCGTGGCACGAGACCTCAACCGGCCCCCTTGCCCCAGCCGAACGGTGGTCTGCAGATTCGTCAGA
>Ga0138256_10007376_pt1 | contig 11598 bp, 10 predicted proteins | sample KNB2016incub_MG_FD_105486 | JGI IMG/M metagenome (GOLD analysis project Ga0138256, IMG submission 105486) | Active sludge microbial communities from wastewater in Klosterneuburg, Austria - KNB2014incub_MG | ecosystem: Engineered > WWTP > Activated sludge > Unclassified | place: Austria...
CAGCGGCAGCACGCGGTACTCGGCGTCGCGGATGTAGGGCGCCAGGTCCACGAAATTCTGCCCGCACCACCACAACGCGACCGCCGCCGCGAAGTTATCGCGCTGGCGCACGGCGAACACCGCAAGCAGCGCCAGCGGCAGCAGCACCTGGAACAGGCTGCCGCCGAGGATGCCCATGAACTCGCCGAAGGGACGGAAGAACAGGTGGCCGAACTCGTGGAAGGCGAGGTTCGCGCCGTGCAGGAAGGAGCCGCCGATGCTCTCCCAGTCGATGCCGTTCACGATGAACTTCACGCTCCACAGCGCGAGCGCGGCCAGCAGCGCCGCGCGGCCCCAGAACGCGGCCGGTTCGACCCTCTCCGGCACCTCGAGCAGTTGTTGGCGCAGGCGCGCGAGCAACGGGCCGTGGTCGTCTTCTTCGGGTGCTGCCTGTCCGGGGGATGCCGGCACTGGCGCCGCGGGGCGCGCGCTGCCACCCCGGCGTGCCTGCCACTTGGCGTAGGCGATGCCGCATGCGGGGCAGATGCCCTCGTGCACGTGACTCTCGGCGCGCGTGCGCGCGTGACCGCATTTCGGGCAGCGCGTCATCGGCCGCGTATTCCCGGTCCGGGGCGAAGCGGACCGTTCACATCCAGTGCACTCGCATGCGCCGGAGCACGGCCTTCTCGGCCTCCACCGCGAGGAACTTCGCCGCGCCCAGCAGCGCGATCAGCAGCCACGAGCTGCCGTCGAGCGCGGTGGTCTGGAATGCCTTCTGCAGCGGCGGGGCATAGGTGAACAGTGCCTGCATGCCGAGCAGCAGGATGCCCATCCACAGCGCCACCTTGTTGCCGGAGAGGATGTCGCGTGTAAACGCGGACGCGGTGAAACGGCGGACATTGAACAGGTAAACCAGTTCGCCCACCACGAGCATGTTCACGGCCGCCGTCCGGGCGGTCTCGATGCTGGCGCCGCGCGCGAGTTCCCATTCGAAGACGGTGAAGGTCACCGCCATCATCAGCAGGCTGACGTAGGCGATGCGCGCGGCCAGCAGCGGTGTGACCAGTGCTTCGGTCGGCGGGCGCGGGGGCCGGTCCATGACGCCCGGCTCTGCGGACTCGAAGGCCAGAGCCAGCGCCAGCGTGACGGTGGTGACCATGTTCACCCACAGGATCTGACCGGCCGTCACCGGCAGGGCCAGGCCGGCGAAGACCGCGAGCAGGATCACGCCGGCCTCGCCGCCATTCGTGGGCAGTATGAAGAGCAGCGACTTCTTGATGTTGTCGAACACCACGCGGCCCTCGCGCACGGCGCGGGTGATGGTCGCAAAATTGTCGTCGGTCAACACCAGGTCGGAGGCCTCGCGCGCGGCGTCGGTTCCCTTCCGCCCCATGGCCACGCCGATGTCCGCCGCCTTCAGAGCGGGCGCGTCATTCACGCCATCGCCGGTCATGGCCACCAGTTCGCCGCGCGCCTGCAGTGCGGCCACCAGGCGCAGCTTGTGCTCGGGGCTGGCGCGCGCGAACACATCGGTCGACTCGGCGCGCTGCGCCAGGGCTGCGTCGTCGAGCATCTCGATGAGTTCGCCGCTCAGCGCGTTCTCGGCCTCCAGTCCCAGTTGGCGGCCGATCGCCGCCGCGGTGATTCCGTGGTCGCCGGTGATCATCTTCACGCGCAGTCCTGCGCGATGGCACTCCGCCACCGCGGCTACTGCCTCCTCGCGCGGCGGGTCGATCAGCCCGACCAGGCCGAGCAGCGCGAAGCGCGGCGTGATATCGCTCATCGCGATCGCCGTGGTGCCTGCGGGCAGGGCGCAGCGTGCGAGGGCCAGTACGCGCTGGCCGTCATTGGCCGCCTCGTGCATGCGTGCTTCCCAGGCCGCGGCGTCGGGTCGCTCGCCGCCGGCTTCTTCCACGCAAAGCTCCAGCACGCGCTCGGGCGCTCCCTTCAGCAGGATGAAGGCGTGCCCCTCGTGGTCGTGGTGCAGCGTCGCCATGAATCGATGCTCGGACTCGAACGGAATCTCGTCGATCCGCGGCTTTGCTGTCACATCCTGCGGGTCGATTCCGGCCTTGAGCGCCAGCGAAAGCAGCGCGCCCTCGGTCGGATCGCCAGCGAGGAGCCAGCCCGCGTCGGGGTCGTGCAGTAGACGGGCATCGTTGCAGAGTAACGCGCACTGCGCGAGCACCTGCAGGGGCTCGCATCGGGCAGGGTCTATCGCCTCGTCGCCGCAGTGGAAGCCGCCCTCCGGCGCGTAGCCGACGCCGCTCACGCCGAGCGTCTGGCCGGGCAGCATCACGCTCGTAGCGGTCATTTCGTTGCGCGTCAGCGTGCCGGTCTTGTCCGAGCAGATCACGGTCACCGAACCCAGCGTTTCCACGGCCGGCAGGCGGCGCACGATAGCGCGATTTCGCGCCATCGTGCGCGTGCCGATGGCCAGCACGATGGTGACTATCGCGGGCAGTCCCTCGGGGATGGCCGCCACCACCAGCCCGACCACCGCGAGGAAGATCTCGAGCACCGGCATGTCGCGCAGAAAATAGCCGAACAGGAAGGTGACCAGGCCGAGCGCGATGATGAAACCGGTGATCTGGCGCGCGAACTGGTCGAGCCGGCGCGTCAGCGGCGTGACCAGCGAATGCACCTCGCCGACCAGCGTGCCGATGCGGCCGATCTCGGTCCCTTGTCCCGTCGCGACGACCAGCCCGCGTGCCTGGCCGAAGCTCACCACGGTGCCCGCGTACGCCATGCAGGAACGGTCGGCGACGGCGGCGTCCGCGGCGACTGCGGCAGTGCCCTTTTCCACGGGCACCGATTCGCCGGTCAGCGCCGCTTCGTTGATCCTGAGGTTCTTCTCGCGCAGCAGCCGCAGGTCCGCCGGCACGCGCGTGCCCGACTCCAGCAGTACGATGTCCCCGGGCACCAGCAGCGCGGCGTCGATCTCGTGGCGCTCGCCGTCGCGCAGCACCGTGGCGCGGTTGGCCAGCATGGCCTTCACCGCCTCCAGCGCCTGCTCGGCCTTGCCTTCCTGGATGAAACCGATCAGCGCATTCACCAGCACCACGCCGATGATCACGCCTGCATCGATGTAGTCCTCGAGCAGCAGCGTCACCACGCCGGCGACGAGCAGCACGTAGATCAGCGGGTTGTGGAACTGCAGCAGGAAGCGCAGCCACGGTGGGCGCCGCGGCGGTGCCGGCAGCTCATTGCGCCCGTAGCGCGCGAGGCGCTGCGCGACCTGTTCCTGATCGAGGCCCGATGCGGGCCGTGCATCGGCCGCATCCACGACCTCCGCCGTCGAGCATGCGTGCCATGCAGTCGTCGCTGCCGGCTCGTCCTGATGGGTGCTGTCGGGCTTCATCGCTTCTCCTGCCTCGCGGTCTGTTACCTCGTCGCGCCGTGGAGGTCACGCGCGCCGGGAGTGCTTGCAGGCGCTGACCGACTCAGAACTTTCCGGGACGCAGGACCTCGACGTCCTGCAGGAAGCCTACCATCGCGTAGTCGGCGTAGTAGCGCGCCTGGAGGTAGCCGAGCACCGCCTCGGCCTGCGAGCGCGGACAGACCATCTCGATGCGGATATTGGCCGACTCCTCCCAGGAGCCGTCGCGCATGCCGCGGTTGCCGCGCCCGCGAGCGTCCCACACCGTGTAGCCGCGCACGCCGAGCCGGTCGAATTCGCGCAGCAGCGCCTGCTCGATCGTCGCCTCGGTGATCACCGTGAGCAGGGTGCGTTTTTCCGTGGGCAGCGTCATCAAGCGGATCCCGTGAGTTGCAGGGCCAGCCGGTGATACAGCGGTATGCCGGCCAGGATGTTGAGCGGAAAGGTTACCCCGAGCACGGCGGCCAGCGAAAGCGCCGGCCTGGCCTCCGGCACCGCGAGGCGCATCGCCGCAGGCACCGCGATGTACGAGGCGCTGGCCGCGAGCGTCGCGAGCAGCGTCAGCCCGCCCGTCGACAGCCCCAGCAGCAAGCCGCAGCCCAGGCCGAGCCCTGCCGACAGCAGTGGCATCAACAGTCCGAAGCCGAGCAATGCCGCCCCGCTGCGGCGCAGTTCGCCGACCTGGCGGCTCACGATCAGCCCCATCTCGAGCAGGAACAGGGCCAGCGCGCCCTTGAACAGCTCGTAGAAGAAACCCTTGACCGGCGCGAGCCCTTCGGGCCCTGCCGCCCAGCCGATCGCCATGCCGCCCAGCAGCAGCGTGACGCCCTTGCCGAGAAAGGCCTCGTGTGCCAGCGCGCCCCAGTCGGTGCGGCGGCCGATGCCGCGCGCGAGCACGATGCCGACCACGATCGCCGGCACCTCCATCACCGCGAGGAAGATGGTCATCTGCGGCTCGAAGGCGATCTCGCGCGACACCAGCCAGTTCACCCCGACCGCGAACGTCGCCACGCTGACCGAGCCGTAGTGCGCGGCGGTGGCGGCGGCGTCGGCGCGCCCGAAGCCCGGCAGGACGCGCAGGATCGCGAATGCGATCAGGGTCTGCAGCACCCCGAGCGCGATCACCGCGAGCAACTGCGGCACGAGCGGGCCGAGCGCCTGCTGCGCCAGTCCCTCGCCGCCCTTGAGCCCGATCGCGAGCAGCAGGAACAGCGACAGCGTGTCGTAGAGCGAGGCCGGCAGCTTCAGCTCCGAGCGCAGCAATCCGGCCGCGAGGCCGAACAGGAAGAACATCACCACCACATCGATCATGCGGCGGGCCTGCCCCGCGTGGCCACCAGGCTCGCGATCACGCTGGCGCCGATCAGCACCGCGACGATCGCCAGCGAGGCGGCCACCGGCACGTGATACCAGGGCGCGATCAGCATCTTGGTGCCGATGAAGGTCAGCACCATCGCGAGGCCGTACTTGAGCAGGTGGAAACGCCCCGCGACGTCGGCGAGCAGGAAGTAGAGCGCCCGCAAGCCGAGGATGGCGAAGATGTTCGAGGTGAACACGATGAAGGGATCGGTGGTGATCGCGAAGATCGCCGGGATCGAGTCGACCGCGAACACCAGGTCAGAGGCCTCGACCAGCAGCAGCACCAGGAACAGCGGCGTGAACCAGCGCACGCCGTCCTTCACCACGGTGAAGCGCTCGCCGTGGTAGTCCTCGGTGATGCGCAGGTGCCGGCGCGCGAAGCGCAACAACGGGTTCTTTTCCAGGTCGGGCTCCTTCTCGGCCATCACCAGCATGCGCAGCCCCGTGATCACCAGGAAGACACCGAAGAGGTACAGCACCCAGTGGAACTCCCGAACCAGCCAGGCGCCGGCGAGGATCATGACGGCGCGCATGACGATGGCGCCGAGCACGCCGTAGAGCAGCACGCGCCGCTGGTACTCGGCGGCCACGTGGAACGAGGAGAAGATCAGCAGGAACACGAAGACGTTGTCGACCGAGAGCGACTTCTCGATCAGGTAGCCGGTGAGGAATTCGAGCGCCTTGCGGTCCGCGATCTCCTCGCCGACCGTGCCGTTCAGGTGCCACCACAGTCCCGCGTTGAACGCGAGCGCCAGGCTGACCCAGACCATGGACCAGGCCGCCGCCTCCTTCACGCTGACCTTGTGCGCCTGCCGTCCGCCGAACACGAACAGGTCGAGCGCCAGCATCACGAGCACGAAGCCGACGAAGGCCGCCCACATCCAGGGTTCGCCGATCGATACCGCGGTGTCCGGGTTCATGGCCATGTCCTCGTCAGCCGCGATCGTCGCGGATGCCGATGGCGGCGCGTGCCGCCATTGCGGCGAGGAGGACCTCGTGCCGGTCGCGTCCGATCACGGTGAAGTGCCCCATCTTGCGGCCGGGCCGCGGCTGGTCCTTGCCGTAGAGGTGCAGCCTCAGGCCGGGGCGTTCGAGCAGCCGTCGCCAGTCCGGCTCGCGCGGCACGCTCGCGCCGTCCGGGTACCACAGGTCCCCTAGCAGGTTCACGCAGACGGCGGCACAGTGCGCGTCGGTGTCGCCCAGCGGCAGGCCGCAGAGCGTGCGCACCTGCTGCTCGAACTGGTTGGTGACGCAGGCGTCGAGCGTGTAATGGCCGGAGTTGTGCGGGCGCGGCGCGATCTCGTTCACCAGCAGTTCGCCGCCGCAAAGGAAGAACTCGACGCCCAGCGTGCCCACGTAATCCATGCGCGCGGCGATGACGGCGGCGATCGCCTGGGCGCGCGGGGCCGCGTCGGTGAGCGCACCCTCGGGCGCGGGTGCGATGGAGCGGTCGAGGATGCCGTTGCGGTGATGGTTCGCCGTTGCCGGGAAGCAGCGCGTGTTGCCCGCCGCGTCGCGCGCCAGCACCACGGAGAGCTCGCCGTCGAGCGGCAGGAGCCGTTCGAGCACGCAGGCCCGGGTGCCGAAATCGCGGAAGGCCGCGCGCAACCCGGCGCGATCCGCGACGCGGGCCTGGCCCTTGCCGTCATAGCCGCAGCGCGCCAGCTTCAGGATGCCCGGTAGCAGTGTCGGCGCGCAGTGCTCGCAGTCCTCTTCGCGGAGGATGTCGGCATAGGGGGCGTGCGGCAGGTCGTGGCGGCGCAGGAAGCCCTTCTCGGCCGAGCGGTCCTGGCAGATCGCGACTGTCGCGGCGCCCGGGCGCACGGGCACGGCGCGTTCCAGTCGTGCGAGCGCGGCGGCGGGAACACTCTCGAATTCCGTGGTGACGGCGGCGCAGCGCCCGGCGACCCGCTCCAGCGCCACCGCGTCGTCGTAGGCCGCGACCACGTGTTCGTCGGCGACAGCCCCGGCGATGCCGTGCGGGTCCGGGTCCAGCACCAGGGTGCGGTAACCCAGCTCGCGTGCGGCCAGCACGAAGTAGCGCCCGAGTTGCCCTCCGCCGAGCACGCCGAGCGTCGCGGGCGGCAGGATCATGTGCCCACCGGCAGGCGCATGCCGAGCGCGCGATCGCGCTGGCGGGCCCGGAAGGCATCGAGCGCGTGCGCCAGCGGCGCGTCGGCCGTGCCGTTGGCGGCGAGCAGGGCGAGCGCGAACAGCGCGGCATTCGCAGCGCCGGCCTCGCCGATCGCGAAGGTCGCCACCGGGATGCCCCTGGGCATCTGCACGATGGAGAGCAGCGAATCCAGTCCCTTCAGGTGCCTGGAGGGAACGGGCACCCCCAGCACCGGCAGCGGCGTTTTCGCGGCCAGCATGCCGGGCAGGTGGGCCGCGCCGCCGGCGCCCGCGATGATGGCGCGCAACCCGCGCCCGCGTGCCGCGGCGGCGTATTCGAACAGCAGGTCGGGGGTGCGATGCGCCGAGACGACGCGCGCCTCGTGTGCGACACCGAACTCCTCCAGTACCTGCGCGGCCGCCTGCATGACGGGCCAGTCCGAATCCGATCCCATCACGATGCCGACCAGGGGTTGTGCCGGGGCCATCACGCGTCCACCGCCGGCGCCGCCTCCGGAAATCCGGGCGCCGGGCGCAACTGGCGCGCCAGGCGACGCACCAGCGTGCGCCCGGCACGCTCGGCGGCGCGGTCGATCGCCACGTAGAGGTCCGCCTCGGTATCCTCGATCACCAGGCGCGGCAGGCCCTTCAGGCGCAAGGCGATGTGGCAGCGCTTGTCCTCGCCGCCCCGCGGACCGTTGATATCGGACAGTCGCACCGTCACGCGCTGGATCGCGGTCCCGCCGGCGGGAAGGTTGCAGGCCAGGCGCTTGCGCACGTGCTCGCGCAGGCTCCCTGTCAGTTCGAAACCGCGGCACTGGATATCCACTTGCATCGCTTCTCTCCTCGCAGGTTCATGCATCGGGAGGCCATGCTAAGAGATCGATTGCATCAATAAAATTCGTTTATTATTTTCACATTGATCGTTTTTAACGAAGTATGGGTGGACCGTGTTCAACTATCGCCAACTGCATTACTTCCAGGCCGTGGCCAAGTCCGGCGGCATCGCGCGCGCAGCCGAGCAACTGCACCTCACGCCGCAGACGCTGTCGGGCCAGATCGGGCAGCTCGAGGACCGGCTGGGCGTGGAGTTGTTTCGCCGTGCCGGGCGCCGGCTCGAACTCACCGAAGCCGGGCGCCTTGCGCTGTCCTATGCCGACGAGATCTTCCAGGTCGGTGGCGAACTGGAGGAGGCGCTTCGCAACTGGCACGCCGAGCGCCCCTTCCTGTTTCGCGTGGGCATTGCCGACGTGGTGCCGAAATCGATCGCCTACCGCCTTCTTGCGCCCGCGCTCGCGCTACCCGAGCAGGTGCGCATGGTGTGCCGCGAGGACAAGCTGGAGCGTCTGCTGGCGGAGCTGGCGGTGCATCGCCTGGACATGGTGGTGGCCGACAGCCCGATGCCGCCCGGCATGGACGTGAAGGGTTACAGCCACCGGCTCGGGGATTGCGGCACGACCTTCCTCGCGGCGCCCGCGCTGGCCGCCACTCTCGCGGGGGAGTTTCCGCAATCGCTCGATCGCGCGCCGCTGCTGATCCCGGGCGAGGACAGCGCGTTGCGCGCGCCGCTGCTGCGCTGGTTGCACGCCGCGAACATCCACCCGCGCCTGGTCGGGGAGTTCGACGACGGCGCGCTGATGAAGGCCTTCGGCCAGGCCGGCGCGGGGGTGTTCGCCATGCCGAGCGCAATTGCCGCCGAGGTGGCGCGCCAATACGGCGTGGTGGCGGTGGGCGCCACCGAGGCGGTGCGCGAGCGCTTCTTCCTGATCACGGTGGAGCGTCGCATCAGCCACCCGGCGGCGCGCGTCGTGACCGAGGCGGCGCGCAGCGGGCTGTTCACCGCCGCGGCGACGCTCAACGGCTAGCCTGCCAGGCGTTCTCGCGTTCGCCCTCGATCAACGGCACGTAAGGCGCGATCGCCTCCAGCATGAAGTCGCGGAAGATGCGGATGCGCGCCGTCGTGCGCAGGTCGATGTGCGACAGCACCCAGAAGCCGACCGGCGGCTCGCGGTAGTCGACGGGGACGCGACGCAGTTCGGGCGCGATGTCGCCTATGGCGCAGGGCAGCAGCGTGAAGCCCATGCCCTGGCGCGCCAGGTCGAAGGCGATGGTCAGCGAATTCACGCGATAGCGCATGGGCATCCCGGGAAAGCACTTCGCGAGCCAGGCCGGCGCGGTGCTCGCCGACGCCATCGCGTTCCAGGTGATCGCACTGACCTTGCGCGGGTCCGCGCGGAACTGCTCGTGCAGTTCGGGTGTGGCGTAGACGGCATAGGCGAAGTCGGCGATGTGCTTGCCGACCACGTTCGCGGGCGGCTGGTTCGTGGTACGAAACGCGATGTCGGCGTCGTGCACCGAGAGGTCGATCACCTCGGTGGAGGCGATCAGCTCGATGTCGATGTCGGGATACTGGCGCGCGAAGGCGCGCAGCGGCGGCAGCAGCAGGCGCTGGATGCAGATGTCGACCGAGGTGACGCGCAGCTTGCCGCTCAGCTCCTGTCGGTCCGCCTGCACCAGGCGGCGGATGCTGTTGACCTCGTCGGCCATGTGCTCGGCCGATCCGAGGATGGTCTCGCCGACCGGCGTGATCAGCCAGCCCGTGGTGGAGCGGTCGAACAGGGTGACGTTCAGTTCCTGCTCCAGCGCGCTGATGCGCCGCGACACCGTGGTGTGGTTGACCGCCAGCTTGCGCGCGGCGGCCGTGACCGAGCCCTCTTTTGCGACCGCGAGGCAATAGCGCAGGTCGTCCCAATTGATGCTCTGCATATTTGCACCTCGAATGTGCTCAAACATCTATTCTCGTGCGCCAAAGCACAGACTACAGTGGAGCCGTGTCGGTGAACAAGCACGGATTCCCCAACGGTACATGAGGAGAACGGCAATGAAGACGATCTACGGCGTGGTATTGACGGCAGTGGTCGCAGGCATGGCCTCGACGGTATCGGCGGCATCGATGTCGGTGGCCGAGGCGGCCACGGCGTGCAAGGCGCAGGCGGCATCGCAGTACGCATCGGGCGAACGCCCCGCGCGGGTCAAGTTCAAGGGTGTCTATGGTGGCAACGACAGTCGCAAGGTGCGCATGCAGGTACTGCCGGCCGATGGCGGCAAGGCTTTCCTGGCGATCTGCGAGGTGAACGGCCGCAGTGGTGAAGTGATCGGGCTGGCCCCGCGCGCCCGCGGCACGCGGCCCGAGCTGGCAATGAGCGCCGCGCGCTGAGAACCGACCCTTGGGCCGGGCTGCGGTCCGGCCCGCATCGCAGCAGCGCGCACGACACATCGACCCGCTATGCAATAATCCGGCGCCTTGCCCCTGCAACGGCGCCGATTCATGCCCGGAACTTCACGAGCCAGAGCCAACAACCAGCGCGTACTCAGCGTGATCATGGGCGGAGGCGCCGGCACGCGGCTCTATCCGCTGACGCGCGAACGATCCAAGCCCGCGGTACCGCTGGCCGGCAAGTACCGGTTGGTGGACATCCCGATCTCCAACTGCCTCAATTCCGGCCTGCGCCGCGTCTACGTGCTGACACAGTTCAACTCGGCCTCGCTGCACCGGCACATCGCCCAGTCCTACCTGCTCGATCACTTCGGCGGCGGCTTCGTGCAGATCCTCGCCGCGGAGCAGACCCCGACCACGCAGAGCTGGTACCAGGGCACGGCCGACGCGGTGCGCAAGAACCTGCAGCACCTGCTGAGCCACGACTTCGACCACGTGCTGATCCTCAGCGGCGACCAGCTCTACCGCATGGATTTCCGCCTGCTCATCGAGCAGCACGTCGACACCGGCGCCGATCTCACGGTCGCGACGCTGGCGATCGGGCGCGAGGCGGCTCCCGCGCTCGGCATCATGCAGCTTGGCGAGGGCAACCGCGTCGCGCGCTTCGTCGAGAAACCGCAGGACCCGCAACTGCTGGACTCGCTGCGCCTCGATGCGGCGGCCGCCGCCGCGCTCGGGCTCGCAGCCAGCGGCGAACGCTTTCTCGCCTCGATGGGGATTTACGTGTTCAGGCGCCAGGTGCTGCTCGACCTGCTGGACAACACGCTCACGGATTTCGGCAAGCACATCATTCCGGGCGCGATAGACAGCCATCGCGTGCACGCCTTCGTGTTCGACGGCTACTGGGAGGACACCGGCACGATCCGCTCGTTCTTCGAGGCCAACCTCGACACCACGCGCGAGCTGCCGCAATTCGACTTCTTCAACATGGCGGCGCCGATCTTCACCCACCCGCGCTTCCTGCCGGCCTCGAAGATCAACGGCGCGCAGATCGACCACGCCGTGATCTCCGACGGGTGCATCATCAACCCTTCGCGTATCTCGCACAGCCTGATCGGGATCCGCAGCATCGTGGGTGCGGGATCGACGCTGCATCGCGTGGTGAGTTTCGGCGGCGACTACTACGAGTCCGACGCCTCGATACGCGAAGCCGCGGCGCGCGGCTGGCCGCGCATCGGCATCGGCGAGCACACGCACATCAGCAATGCGATCATCGACAAGAACGCGCGCATCGGCAGCCACGTCGTGATCTCGCCGCAGGGCAAGCCGGAGAATTTCGACCACGATCTGTACTGCATCCGCGACGGCATCGTGGTGATCCCGAAGAACGGCGTGATCCCCGACGGCACGCGCCTGTAGGTCGGCATGAAGAGCCTGTGTCAGAACCCCGCCGGTAGTCGCGGGTAATGGCTGCCAGAAGCGGATGGCTTTTGCCGCTTCGCTGTCGGCCAGGTTTTTTCGGGGCTTTTGGCGCTGTGCAGCGCGCTGAACG
>Ga0138256_10007378_pt1 | contig 11597 bp, 20 predicted proteins | sample KNB2016incub_MG_FD_105486 | JGI IMG/M metagenome (GOLD analysis project Ga0138256, IMG submission 105486) | Active sludge microbial communities from wastewater in Klosterneuburg, Austria - KNB2014incub_MG | ecosystem: Engineered > WWTP > Activated sludge > Unclassified | place: Austria...
GTTGTACTTCTTACTTCCATCTTCTAAAGTCTTCCATTCCTCTAGTAACCACTGTCTAATTAACTGTTCCGCGTGTGTATGTAGCCTAGGGGGATTCATATCTACACCATAGAGTTTCTTACTAGAGAGACTCTGCACAACCTTTCTAACAGCTTTCTCAGGTTCTATCATTAACCTATGAAGTTGTTTTTGATCCTCACAATAGGTTTTAAAACCAGGTAAGTTATTTTCATGAAGCACTAATGCGTTATAGTAGCAAGCTAACTTAAGCGCTATTTCATGAGCTTCTCTTACAGTATTTGGTCTACCTATCCATTCTGCAACTATACCATCTTGAATACCAGAGTTCCAATGTTTATCAGCATAGCCTTTATAGACTAGTACACTAGCTAAAGATGGACCTCCTTCATCATCTCTTACAGGGTCATACATGACTTTATAGAGTGACTTCTTGTAAGTTGGATCAGGAATATTATCCTGAGGATGTTCATATACTACGATAGCTCCTTCTAAGTGAAGTTTATAACTATCTAAGTTAAGATGCCTAATTGGTTTTTGAAGTCTACTAGGACTAGTGTCCTCTTTCCATAAAGCTTCTGTTTTAGTAGTATTCCAATTAAGTTGACCTATAGATGCTATTCCATTGAATAGTTTTTTAGTCTCAACTTCTGCTTCACGAGCTCTCAACATAGCTACTGGAAAAGTATTTCCACTAACACTTAAAAACATTTCTGAAGGCACAATTGGCCTAGCCATTATATACGAATCAAGTGCTAAACTATTACTCGCCTTTTCTTTTTGTTTACGTTGGAAAGCTTCTTCAGCAAAAGCTCTCTTAACATTTGTATTACCGTTTTTATCCTTAAAAGTAGAGTCTACATAATATGATGGTAAAAAGAATCCAATTGGTTTAGTTCTACCTTCCCATACATCTTTATAAGCTAAGAAATTATATTTATCAGGTTCCTCGAAAACAACCTGACTTTCTATAATCTTCTCCATGTTACCACCTGTGCCTATATATAACGAAGATCCAAATTTAGTTTTTCTAATTTGACAAGTTTCATTAGCACCATGTACTTGAAGAAGCTTATCAAGAAGACCAACCTCTTCAATAACCATTACTGAGCAACGATGTCCTACAGCAGCATCTGGATTCTCTGTTGTATAAGGAATATGAATAATCTTTGTTCCTGTGCCACCTACCATCCAAGTACCATTTTCTACATACTTGTATTCATTACGATAAGAGGATTTACTATTAGGACTTAATGTACCTGAATATTGAAGATGAAAGTATCCTGGAATAAAGTCATCGTTCTTTCCCCAAGATCCAAATTCTTTAGCTCTATGTTCTTGTGAAGAATTAAACTTAGCTAAAAGTTCTACTGATTTTGAAGTAATAGCTGATCCTACAAATATTTCTTTAGGTTGTGGTAATTCATCTATTCTAGTTCTTCCTGAGAAACTATATTCATGTCCGATTACTAAATTTCCTGCTAGATAACTTTTACCGAATCCTCGAGCTCCTAAGACAAAGAAGTTTCTAGCTTCGTTCTCATAAAGAGGAAGACCCAGCTCTTTACTATGAGTCTTATAAAGATACTCACGAGCATCTATATATTTCTTTAGAGTACCATCTTTCTTATAGATATTTAACTTGTGTTTAGTTACTTCACCTGTTTCATCATCTACATTACCTTCAAAAACAAACTGTTCCTTAGGTGTTAAAGGCTCTCCTTTTTCTATTTTCTCAACTACTCTATGACAAGTAAAATCATCATCATCTGAGAATCCACTAAACTTTCTAGCAGCTAGCCATCCATAAGCAAACATCCAATCGACATCTCTAAGTTTAGGATGTCCAATTTCACTTACTGCGCCACCTACTTCACCTTCGTCTTCTATGATACAGAAGTTAATATAAAAGTAAAGTTGAGGAGGCATAAATCTCCATCCTCCTTTGGAAGGATCTTTAGGATCAATATCTTTAAACCAGAATCCTTCTATACATCGTTTCTCTTGCTCGTACCAATACCTTTCAAATTGAATAGTATCTGGATGATGCATTGGATGCGATTGATTAATACAAGGGGAAATATCGTATAGATAGGGGAATAATTCAACTGGTTGATGTCCGTGATATTCTAAATATTCTTCTGATATAAAATCAGAAGTATTGTGTGTGGCTGTTTTTTGTTTACTCATGTTTTTTAAATTTCATCCCAATATTCGTCATCAGAATCATCCTTATACAAACCCGAATCGTGACCATTTAAACTTGGAGGAGTGTCAATTCCTAAGTTATCTAAATCTGGTTGAATGAGCTCTAGGGACTTATTATAAGCTTCTTGTAATCTTAATTCAACTTCTTCAGGAAGACAATTTTTAATTTCGTTTCCACCAGCTTTAGTAAGATAACTTACATATTGATCTACCTTTTGTTTAGATCCTGGACCAAATCCTGAAAATGTATGAAGAATATTTCCTTCATCTAAGATTACAAAGTAAGGAACCCCTCTAACTTGTAATTCATTTGCTAACTTCTCGTACCTAGGGTCAAAGTCATTAATGTATTCAAAAGGAACATATGTATAGTTTATAAGCTCTACATCATAGTTTCTAGTTATGTATTCTCGAGCATCCCTGCAAGGAGGACATTTTAAAGTACTAAATTGAATTAATTCCATTTAAGTAAGTTTAAGGTTTAATGACTCCACAAGGAGCATATTGATAGTTTAATGTAAGCTCTTCTCCTGCTAAAACTTCTTTAGTGGTTTTAATTCCAAAGAGTCCATAGTCTAGATAAATAAATTCTAAATTAGAATCTTCACTATGATTAATGAATCCTCCCAAAGGAGTTCTAATAAAACCATTTAAAAAGAGATTCTTTTTAGTCATATCTTCATGATGATGTATTCTATCATTTGCAATTATGCTCATATTATTAGTGTCGAATACTGCTTTAAAATCAGGTTCTTCTGGAATACCGTATAATGCAGAAACACTTATATGAGAAACTCCTAGAAATATATCTTTTGGAATAATGTTTTTATCATTGGCGAATAACCCACTTCCATGAATATTTGACTTTCTAATTTCTAAAAAATGAGGAAGAGGTTTATATATATGTTTTTCCATCGTCTTTTACTTGTTTAGATTTATCAATTTCTCCTATGTACTCTAGGTCGTCTGTCTCTGGCATTATAACAGGTGAGTAAATTTTCTCAATATACTCTCCAAATTTGTCATGTCCATATTTTAAATATACGTGTACTGTCATTACTTTATTCTTTTAATCGCACTAATATATGATTTGCCATCTTCATATTGACTTAGCCAATATTTCCATGTGCCGTCTTTTTCGCTTATAATAAAAAACCTATCGTTTTGTATTCGCTTTTGTGGAGGATTCTTTCCTTGCACGTTTTTCCATTGCTCCTTCTTTTGCATTTGCTCTTAGTTGTGTTTTACCTTCTTCCTCTTTCATTCCTTTCTTTATATTCTCTATGCCTGCAAAAATCTTAGGCATACGCTCCATTATTTTTAATTGATTATCTAAGTTATCATCTTCACTTAATCTGATAATCTGTTTTTCAGCAGCGTCTGAAAGACTCTTTAGCATCCATTGTTCTTTAGTTAGGATGAATCTACAGTATTCTTGTACTACAGTTTTATTAGCATCTGGATCAAACTTATGATACTCTCTCTGAACCTCTAATATTCTTTCCTCTCTTGGTATCCTGTAGAAGATACTTTGGGGATCTTCCATAAGATATATTGACCACATTACTTTTGACGCTTCCGATTTTCCTTTATCTTCTATTAACTTTTTAATACTTGGAAGTATTGTTAATTCAGAATTTTGTTCAAAAAAATCTTCATGTATGTTTCCTCTTACTACGCTCATATTCTATTATTTAAAAAAATAAGTCAAGAGCTCCAGGACGAAGCTCTTAACTCTTTTTAGGCAAGAAGTTGAAATTTTGACAGACTTTCAACCCGATTAAAGATGGGACCAATCATATTATTTCTTTTTTACTATTGTTCCTCTTAAGGTTAAAGCTACTTTAGCTTTACCTGGATTCATGATATTTACTCCTAAGGAGTTTTTAATTTGAAGTTGTTTATTGTCCTTAAAGTAGACAATAATACTCTTCTTAACTCCTCCAGGGTTTTCATTGATAGAGTTATAAACTGCTGTAATTTGTTTATTAGCTTTATCATGTTTAACTTCTGCGGTACATCCACAACTTGGCTTAATCTTTTCTATAAGATCACCATCCCCTTCGTAGGTGTAAATAAGGGTTACTTTATCTCCCTTGACTACGTTACCCATGTCAACAGAGTCAATTAAGAATTTAAATTTTTGATTTATTTGTTCCATAGTTAAATAATTATTACTAGAGTCTTCGTTGACTTTATAATCAAATTCATCATCGTCATATTTGTCTACTAGGGAAACATCTGATAAATCAGTTTCATCATCATAAGATATTAAATATCTATGAGTGACATTATACGTTGGCTGGTCCCCAGTCATTGGTGTCGTTGTATCCATCTGTTATAATGTTATCAATGTTCTCGTCAGAAATTGTTAAAGTAAACTCTACTTTATATTCTGCTTTATACTTATTCCATTCTTCTTTTGTTTTAAAAGGAGCCCATCGTCCTAATGAGCAAGTATCTTGTCTACCATTCATACGCTCAACTCCGTAACATCCACAACCCGATACACATTTAGCTGGTACACACTTTTTACAGGCTAGTACTCTAAACATATACTGCTCAATTTCATGAGCTTCAAGTGCTCCTGGTACATCCCCTAATTTCATAAGAAGTTTTTTAAGTAAAAATATTAATACCGCTTTCCAACGTTTTGGATCTAACCAATCTCTAAAATGAGTCTTGGTTACTATAGATAATCCAAAAATAACCACGAGGGCTATACAAGCTAGCCCTACGAGGTTAAATAAAAAGCCTATTAAACTAAAACCTATAATTCCTATTAATCCTATCAATCCTATCATTTTATATTAATTTAATTTTAAGTAAGTTACATCTGCTAACATTTCCATCTCTGAAACAACAAAAGTGAAATCATCATCTTCTGTAGGTTTCAAAGGATTCAATCTGATTGAATTTTCCCTCCACGCACTCAACATACCTACTAATTTTTCTGGTTCAGGAATCTGTGTGCCATCTGTATCTGTAAGAACTTTCCATTCTAACCAAGCTTGATTTGTCCTAAACTTAGTAATCTCATTTGATACTGTTAGAATATCTCCTGGTTTAAGTTTACTGTTACTACCAGCTTTTAGAACTTTAACATATGGTAGAATTTTAATACCCATAATTCCTGAAGCTCCTGCTTCATCTAAAAGTAAATTGGAAATAGGTGCTTCATAACGATAAAGCCTTACTACTAATTTGCCATCTCGAATAAGATTCATACCTTGATAACCGTCGATAATGGAATCATCCTTAGTCCAAGCGCTAAAATGCTCATTCATTCCTTCCAACTTATTATCAGGAAGTTCAAGAGTCTTATAATCCTTGATGATGTTTTTAGCAGCATTCATGTTAGTGTTACCTGCTCCAATTAAATTTGGTGGAAGAATTACTTTCCCTTGGCTTGCGCCAAAACTTGTTTTGTGTTTTGTACCTAGTTGTGTCATTGTTACTTATTTTAAAAATTTATAATCTATTTTATATTTACTTCGTTCTATATTGCTTATTATTCTTTATTGATTCTAATACTGCTGTGAGCTTATTCTTAGCTTCCTCGTATTCTTCTTGAGTCATGTTTCCTGCAAGATAATACTTTTTAAGTAAGATAATTCGCCTTTTAATTCTTCGTTCATCAGGTTCAAGTTTACCTAAACCGTGCATAAAGACTGTAGGCATATCCTCTCTTTGAAGAAGATGTTTAGCATTTCTAAAAAATATATCTACTGCCGATTTCAGTTTAACAGGAGTTACAGAGTTTCTAGCTGCTACCTTGTCTATGATCTTTTCTAGGTTCTTATCCATTTGAGTCTAACTTAGTGTACCTAACCTTAATATTAAAATCTACCTCTTTAGGAATTTCTATGTTTTTGTAGTTAAATGCTTTAACTAGTTCAATTCCTAATTTAGTTTGAACAATCCAACCTTTCTCTTTTAACTTACCCCTATAGATGCTGACTCCCCTGTTTATGAATCCAAATTTATCTTCTAGAATCTTAGAAGCTCTTCTTGAGGAAAGATCAATATTAAGGTGATTAAGTATAATGTTAGCAATAAAATATTCCTTTTCCCTTTTAGTTAACCATTTTTCTTCAGGAACATAGATTGCTGAAAATATATCAACATACTTGAGTAAGAGTTCTTTTAGATCACTTTTCTCAATTAATTGAATTTGTTTCTCTTGCTGTACTTGTTTAATCTGTGTCATCTTATTTGCTTAATCGGTTACAAAAGTAAAGATACTATATTTTTTTAACAAGGGATTAACACTTCGTATACTAAATATATACAGACATGTGTATATTTTTTATTATCTTTACATTATCTTTATATAATTCTCCAGAACCTAATGTGCTAAGGAGATATAGATAAAAAAGAAAATAAAATTATAGAATATATGAAAGGTTTAAATGATTTAGGAACAGTCTTTATTAACAAAGAGGGACATAGATATTGCAGAGGAAGCAATTGTGAGATTGCCTATTCGTCAGTTTCTGAAGTTATTGGTAAGTATAAGATTCCTTACAATGCTGAATACTGGAGTGTTTATAAAGCTTACCAGAAAGTTTTAATGAACAGAATTCAGGCTCAAATTCCTCATTTATCTCAAAGTGGTCTTGAGAAAAGATCCAAAGAAATGATGAGGAATAGTCTTTTTGAATATACTAGTAATCCTAATAACAAGTGTGTTATTAACTCGGGGGAGAATATGGAGGCTCTTTTGTATGCTATTAAAAAGGATAATGTTGATATAGCAGAGTTGGAAGCAGCTACTATGGATATTCTAGATCTTTGGAAAGATAAGAAAGATACTTCTATAGTTAAGGGAAATATGTACCATAGGGTAAGGGAGATAACAGCTATTAACAATGGTTATGAGCTTAATGCTTTCGATCATAAGAGATATGATCTCCATTTAGATAAGTTAGCTGAAGCTTATGTTATTGAGGAGAATGCTCACAGGACTCTTCAAGAAGCTTTAGTTTGGAGTTTGGACTTCTCTGAGGAAAAGAGAGTAATCACAGATGATCCTTATAATGATCTTCCAGATGGATTTTATCCTGAGTTAATGATTTCAGATGATGAGTATTTAGTAGCTGGTACTGCTGATAGAATCTTCTTTGAGACTATCTTTGGAGAAAGGTTCGTAGACATTGACGATTATAAGACTAACATAGACATTCCTAAGAAGAGCTTCTTTGTAAGAGGCCAAGGCTATAAGATGATGCAGTATCCTGTAGAGAATCTTATGGATTGTAAGCATAGCTATTATAATCTTCAAACTAGTATCTACGCCTATCTACTTGAGAGAAAAGGATTCACAGTTAGAAATGTAGGTTATCATCACTTGAATACTCTTAACAAGTGTGAGTATCTTAGAACAGAAGCAATGAATGTTCTTGAGGATTTTAAGGAATATAAAGAAAAAATAAATAATAAAAATAAAATATAATATTATGGAAAAGGATAAGATAGAATTTAATATTATTGATAATACTCTTTATATAAATGTTAATGATACTATGGGTGGAAGATGCATTACTACTAACAACAAGTGGGAAGATATTGAAAAATTAGAAGAAATAATAAATGTATGTAAAAGTTTTAAATTTAATGAAAATGGGAACAATAAGAAAGAAGATTTTAAAGAAGAATAAAGAAGCTAGAAGAAATAGCGAAGGACAACCTAGAGTGTCATCTAACAAAAGAGTTATGAGAAAGATGATGAAAGATTTCAATGCTTATGTTAAAAGAAAAATGGACATTGAAGCCTTGCAAGCTAAGGTTGTAACACATGAAGACTTGGGTCTACCTGAAGAAATCTCAGGAGAGGACCTTATGAATTTTATAAATAATAAACAACAATAAGATATGAGTATGTTTAAAAGTAGTAAGAAATCTCAAAGTCAAAATGCTCTTAATAGTTTAAATAGCGCAATGAATCATATGGGTAGTGGTATAGGTGATTATGTTAATTATCATACTAATTCTGGTGGATATTCCTATCTTGGTACTAATCTTGGTACTTGGGGTCCTAATGGTCTTTCTAATGGATTATTTATTCCAGGTGCTATTCCAGGTGCTAGTTATTATAGTTATAGTAGAAATTATTTTCACACTCCTAAGTTTGTAGTTGATGTAAATATAGTTAATCTTGAAGAATTTAAAAAATATAAGAATGAAGGAGTAGTATACTATGATAATATGCTTTTACCTTTTAATGAATTCTATAGACTTGTAGAAGAAAGATATAATAAGAGAGTTCAAACTGATTTGAACGAAGCTGTAGAAAATTATAATCAATATGTTCAAGCTTGTGAAGATAAATTCAATCAAGAAATGGATATTTACTTTAATTCTAATAAACTTAGCTTAAAGAAACCTTCAATGCTTGATATAGGAATGTTTGTTAAACCCACGCCACCACAGTTAGAAATTAATTTAACTGTTCCTTGCGATTGTGAAGTTTGTTTAAATAAGCTTAAAGAGGATCAAGATCAAGATTGTATTTCTGATCAAGATTGCGGTATTGGACAAGTTTGTATTAATGGACAATGTGTTCCTATGGTATCTTATGAAACTATTACTATAGATTATAGTCTTCCTGGTTCTGGTTATACTAACGGTGTTAATAGTGATGATTATTTTCCTAAGAAGTTTAAACCTGAGGAGCTAGAACAATTGGTTAATGATATTAAAAGGAATAGAGGATCTAGAAGCTGTAATACAACATATCCTCTTAATCCTTTAACTTTTAAAATTGATGAAGATGTAGCTCAAGAATATTTTGAGAAGATAGCTTCGGTGCATGATTCTAATAAGAATTTATATAATCCTGGAAGCTTAAACATGATGGAGATTAATGCTTATATAGAAAGATTAAAACTTAATTTCATAGATAAAATGATAATAGAAAATGAAAGAAAATAATGAAGACAATTACGTTGATAAAGTTTATGTAGATCTTGAAGATCTTATAGAAGGTGAAATTTATTTAATGGAACATTCTAATTCTGAATGTAAAAGTACTATAATAGGTATGTATAATGGTAATACAACTGACATTTATAATTTAGTTAATCCTAATAGCGACGCATGTATTGCGATAAAACTTATAAGTATTAACGCAGGTAATGGTAGTTATGATGCCCATCAACTTCCTATTGGAAGTATAATTAATATCACAGGAGTAGAACATGCTAGATTTATAAAACTATAAAAACTATGATAGAACTAATAGATGAAAGAGAGGTTGTTAGAATGGAGGATCTTATAGTTGGGGAATTCTATGTACTAGATTATAGTGAGGTTGATCCTCATTCCAGATGGATAATGAATTCTTCTTTACAAGGTACTGTTATAGAATATTCTGGACAGAAGGAGTTAGTAATTAATGGAGCAAGGATAGTAGGAAAAATGTATCCTTATGGAAAAGTATTTATGTTGGCTAATCCTGAAAATGGATTAAGCTTTGATAATGGTCCAGATAAAATTATGATTAAGGTAGGGGATGAAGTTATCCTACCTTATAGTAAAACTAAATTTATAAAATTATAAAGTATGAAGATAGAGGATTTAAAACGTAACGAGCACTATATTATAGTAGATAATCCTAGACATCCTATTAATCCTAATGGAATGGTTTTAGAATATATTGGAGAAACTGGTAATCCCGTTGATGGAGCCTTTGGTTTTTGTACATATGATTTTAAAATTGTTATGATACCATATTTAGAACATGATTCCTGGAGGTTTTTCATAGGAGGTTCATATAGTATATATGAAAGTGAACTTAATTTTTTAAAAAAATTATAAATTAATGAAATTAAAAACTAATGAAAATGAAAGACTGTGTTATAGGGGAGATGTATCTAATAGATACTTCTAAAGTTAACGATTGGAGTTTAAAGTATTTAGGATCTAAAGAATATATTGTTCAATATGATGGATATGATGAAACTAAGACTCAGTGGCCCTTTCGTTTTAAGGTTATAATGGGTACCAATGATTCTGTAAAATTCAAGATGTCTCATGTTTCTCCTGGTAGTTTTATTCGTTTTAATGGTGGAGAAAGAATTCAGTTAAAGGCGTTATGAATAAGAAAGATAAGAACATAAAAGTAGAAAATGCTGTCGTAGGAGAATTCTATAAAATAGAAGTTGATAAAACTGAAATTTGGGAACATCAGTGGGTTGGTAAATATGATGGTCTTATTGTTGAGTATATTGGTCAAATTGATAATAAATCTTTTTATCCTTATCAATTTAGATTAATCATGGGTATAGTTGAAAGTAATTATGGTCATAAGGAAGGTAATAAAAAACCTGGCGATATACTTAGGTTTACAACAAGAGAAGCTTTTACATTAAAAAAATTATAAACTATAGTAAGCTATGAATACAGAAGATCTTGTCATAGGGGAATTCTATAAGTTAGAATTTAAAAAAGGTTCTAATGACGTTTATTCTAAGTATGATAATGTAGTAGTTCAGTATGTGGAGAAGTTTGATTATTATGATACTAATTATGTTTCTGGCAGGAATCATTCGCATATTTATGATTTTAAAATTATAATGGGATATGTTCAATTTAAGTATATAGGACGAAGAGAAGTTGGAAGTTCATTTACACTTAAGAGTTATGAGATTGAAAATTATTTTAATTTAATAAAGTTATAGCCTTTGGTAGGGTTAAAATGAGGAGCCTCATAGAAGAAATTCTATGGGGCTTTTTATGTCTAAGAAAATGTCTAAGAAAATGTCGGAGTAATAAAAACCTACTAGGACTTTTTTTTATTAATAAAAGTACCACTATACCCCCTGGAAAATTTTGAAAAGTTTATGGGTATTAATGTAAAAAGTAACTCACCTTACACCCCGTCTAATTTTTGAAGATGAAAACCATCCTCCCCCCTTTTGATTCTAAACTGAATTTCCTAATCTAACTTTCAAAACTATTTCTCCATGAAAAACATTTTAATGTTATTGGCTATGTCATTGTTCATCGTTGCGATGTTCCTGCTTGCTGACACCAAGATTGAGTATGCATTGATAGCCATTGTAACAGCATGTGCACTGGTGCTGTCCTCTTGTCTTATTGAGAAGGAAGAAGAGAATATCAATCTCAAGACACAGGTTGCAACACATGCTCTTAGGGGCACTCAGCTTGAGCAACAGATACTCATTACTATGGGTAATCTGGAGAGAGCTAACACCACACTTGAAAGATACGAACACCTTGATGATATGCTTAGACACAGACAAGCTGTTATCAGAGTAACAGTGTAAAGAAGAAAGTTAAGTAAGATATCCTACCTATGATGTGATAGTCTATAGGGGGATATCTTCTTAACTTACAGAAAACTCATA
>Ga0138256_10007380_pt1 | contig 11596 bp, 5 predicted proteins | sample KNB2016incub_MG_FD_105486 | JGI IMG/M metagenome (GOLD analysis project Ga0138256, IMG submission 105486) | Active sludge microbial communities from wastewater in Klosterneuburg, Austria - KNB2014incub_MG | ecosystem: Engineered > WWTP > Activated sludge > Unclassified | place: Austria...
CGAACTTGTTGAGTTCCTGGGCGTGGGCTGGAGTGTAGAGTAAGCCGGTGAGGGCGAGAAAGCAAAGGCAAAAGGTGTGAAATGGACGCATAAACCTTGAGGATATAAGGCTAGCAAAATACATTATTTCGTATGGATGGGTTGGGGTTTTGGATGGAATGGGGGGAAGAGAGGATGAAAGTAAAGGCTGAGGCTAAGGCTGAGGCTAAGGGGAGGTTGAGGCCTAGGCTAAGGTTTAGGGGTGAAGGTTACTTTCCAATACAGAAAGTGATAACACCTGATTATCAAGGCGTTACAAGTACTCAGAAACAAATTAGCAACAGAAGAATGGAAAACGTAGGAAAAGAAGAGCTAAAGAAGGGAAGATGGGATATAGCTCACTTTGTAGTGCAACTCAAATGTAACAGTAATTCTGTTATATCATAGTCATACTGTTACATTCTTAGAATCTAAAATTGTATGACAATTAAGTACTACCACCACCACCACAAAATAAGGGTAGGGGGGATGCAAAAAACACCCCCTATTGTCTCGTACCGCGGGATATTATCTTAAAAGTGACCAAATACACATTTATTACAACGTTGTTCTGGCAACCTAATACTAATTCTATTAGGTAAAAAGGATAAAAAACTCCTGAATTCGACGACCGGGCCATTGAATTGGCGGTCGTGTAAATCTTGCCTTTTACTCAAGAGCCCCTGTTAATTACCACATAACTTGATCCTATTTATTGTAGATTTAGGTGGATTAGGAAAACTTCTGCCATTATTCGACAATATAACTAGTCCGTTGTAGCCTTTTGATATTAAACTTACTAGCCATGAAAAGAATACTTTTCAATCTTATACTCATTTTCGTCTGCTCATTATTGAACGCTCAATGGCAGCAAACAAATGGCCCTTTTGGAGGCAACATACGTTGCATGGCGGTAAGCGGGACAAATATTTTTAGTGGAACTCTTGGCGCAGGATTGTTTTTATCAACAAACAATGGAAGCAGCTGGACAGCTGTTAACAATGGCATACCCTATCCATACATTACTGTAGGCTCAATAGTATCCGATGGAACAAATATTTTTGCAGGAACCAGCTATGGACTTTATAAATCCATAAATAATGGAACTAATTGGTCTCTAGTACCAGGCACTATAAATATGCACTCAAGTAATGGATCACATGTTGTAGTGAATGGTTCTACTATTTTCGTAGGAGTATGGGGCTCGGGGATGTATCGATCAACTAACAATGGAAATAGCTGGACGACGGTTAATTCGGGATTAACTGATTTGCATGTGAATACTGTTTTATTAAATGGGAGCGACATATATGTTGGCACTGAAGGAGGTGGAATATTTCGATCTACTAATAATGGCAATAACTGGACAGCAGTTAATAATGGATTGTCGAATTATTACATATATGCTCTAATAGCAAGTGGGTCAAACATTTTTGCTGGCACTTTTGGAGGAGGTGTTTTTCGGTCTTCAAATGGTGGTGGAAATTGGACTGCCGTAAATAACGGATTAACATATCTAGCTTTTGCTTCCTTCTCTATTGATGGTTCAAATATTTTTGCAGGCTCCTTCGGTGGAGGAATCTATGTATCCACCAATAATGGAGATATTTGGACAGAAATAAGTAATGGTCTAACTAACGAAGATATACGAGCCATATCAATTACTGGATCAGATATATTTGCTGGATCAGAAGGAGGGGGTGTTTTTAAATCTGAAAATCAAGGAACATCATGGATTTCTACTAATACTGGATTAATAAATAGTAATGTTAGATCCGTAATCACAATTGGTTCAAGCATTCTTGTTGGAACCTATGGTGATGGCGTATTATTATCATCAAATAACGGAAGCACATGGACACATTCTAATTCAGGTTTAACAAACCTATATGTAAGATCACTAATTACAAGCAACGATAGTATTTATGTGGGCACACAAAACGGTGTATATTTATCAACGAACTATGGTCTTAGTTGGACATCAATAGGTTTAACTGGATACACTGTAAAGGCATTAACAATAATTGGGACCAACCTTATCGCTGGTACAATGAATGGGATGTTTTTGACCTCTAATATTGGAAGCAGCTGGACTAGTATAAACTCAGGATTACCCACCATAAATATTGAATGCTTAACTGTTAAAGGAGCAACTATCTTTGCAGGAACAAATAGTGGGGTATTCTTATCTACTAATAATGGCAGTAATTGGACCTCTTTAAATAATGGTTTTTCCAATTTGTCAATCAGGCACCTAGTAACGAAAGGCTCAACAATATTTGCAAGCGCTATTGGAGGTGACATTTACCGCTATTCCGACAATGAATATAGTTGGCTAAATATCTCCTCTAGCCTTCCAGAAGATTATATCTGGAGTTTAATAGCTTGTGAGTCATTCATTATTACTGGATCAGGTAGCGGAATTTATATATCCTCTGACGACGGAAATAATTGGACATCAATAAATACAGGGTTCCCGGATATCCATGTATTTTCTTTAGCGATAGATGGTGATAGTCTAATTGCTGGAACACAAGGTCATGGGGCCTGGATCAGTCAACTAACATGTAATGAAGTTGTAATAGTTGATCAACCTGCGAATCAAACTAGGAATATTTGCAGCACTGCCACTTTCAGTACTTCCGTAAATGGTACACCTGGATTTAATTACATTTGGTATAAGAACGGAGTTGAAATACCTGATGCAATATACTCTAATTACACAACACAGCCATTGCAAGCATCAGACAACGGGAGTAGCTATTATTGCATTATTACAAATTGCTGTGGCACTAATCAAGTAACAAGTAATACAGCCACACTCACGGTTATCCCTCCATGTAAGTATGATCAACCTTCTGTTCATTTAAGCGCATCAATTGTAAGCTCTGGTGAGAACTTAATAATCACGGGATCAAATTTCACTCCATATGGAGAAGTTACACTAAGTATAAGAGATGAGAGCGGTTCAGAAGTGGGAACCAGCATTGATATTTCTTATCCAATATTAGGTGGATTTGAATTTATTCTCCCGATAACACCTGCTTTCCTACATGGAAAATATACTATTAATGCCTACGACGTATCAACTGGAATTAGTGCACCAACTACATTATTCCATGTTAACAATTTCACTGAACCGGGAATTCATATAATTTCACCAAACCTAGGATCTGTTTACGGACAAGGAACACTTTTCGATGTAGTTTGGACTGATTTTGTGGGAAGTAATATCGAAAACGGGCTGGGTGGCCTGATTAGTAAAAGCTACAAAATTGAGATTAGCCTTAATGGAGGGCAAACATGGTCTATAATCTGGACGGACAATCATACAGAATATGCCCCTCCGAACCAAATACATACATTTATCTTTCAAAATTATTCAACTTATTCCTCTGGAACTTTTATACTACGAATTACAGATCTTGACGATCCAGCAGATGTTGATTTAAGCGAACCTTTTACTGTATACAGCTGTACTTCTGGGGGTTTTCATGCCAGCCTGGAGTGGGATCCTACAGTACCGGATTATATTAGAAATATAAAGCCAAATCCAATAGGAATTGCCGCAGATTCTACGGCTCGTATTTTTATTAAATTGAATAAATCGGCAAGTAATGATAAACTCGTATCAGAAATACATGGAATAATTACAAGTAGCGAATATTCAACGCCGGCATTAGTAGGAAAGATAAAATATGCATCAAATCATCTTTCATATTCCACAGAGGGAAACAATGCGAATTTGACCAGCGAAATTTACAATGCTAGCACCAATGCAAATGCTGATGATTATTGGTTTTGGCTTGTTGCACCGGATGATTTTACAAATAATCTAGATGACGAGCGTACTTACAGAGAACTAGATGTTCAATTTACAATTTCATATCTTGACAATACCTCTGAAACGATTGTATTGTGTAACCCTGTATATATATATAGACCAGCATTAGCACTTGTCCATGGTCTTGACGGAGATGTATCAACATTCCAATATTGCAGATATACAAATAACAGTAATGGCGAATCTGTTTTCGATCCATCTTTTTTATGGAAGGTATCAAAGAGATTTGATTTGGAAGAATTCGGATCATTTCAAACAAATGCTGAGCTTCTTTTAAATGTCGGCGCTGACGAGGATAGTCCTTATGAAAATTCACTTTTGAAACTAATAGAAGAAATGCATATAATGGGCATTGCCAATAAACGTATTGATTACGTTGCTCATAGTATGGGTGGTGCTGCTGGAAGAACTGCAATCAATTATGGTAATTCATGGTATAACCCCGGAGTGCAATTTAAAAATTATGGAAACGGCTATATCAACAAATTTATTACAGTTTGCACACCACATAACGGATCCTTATTAGCTGATTTAGCAGTGGATATTTTCCCATTTTTACCCCTTATTCCTGGATTTGGCTTAACATATTCTAGTGCAACATTTTTTGATAACATTGGTTTTATTACAAAATCTGGCAATTTAGCTCCCGCAGTAATTAATATGCAATCAAATGTTGAAGGCGTTCCATTTATAACTACCAATGTAAAGAATCATTTGATAGCATCGGATGTTGATGAGTTCGATAATACCGAAGAGCACATACTTACACGAAGTCGTGATAAATGGTACATTAATACAATACAATGGATTGCTGATCATTTTTCAAATGGATCATTTCATAATCTATTTATTAATAGATATTCCAATAATGAATATTTTTCGGAAACCGATTTAGTAGTGCAGTTAAGTAGTCAGTTAGCTACAAAGCCCGAAAATCAAGCTGTTAGATTGAACGATAATCCTCTTGGCATCGGGAAAACTTCAATACTGTACGGCATTGACAAATTTCATATAGGCATTGTTAAAGACTTGACTATTGGAAATAGGATTAAAACCCTATTGAATGCCCAAATGAATTCTGGATTTTTTGCAAAGACCATTCCCGCGAAACCTGTTATTCAAAATAATTTAACTAGTGACCCTGAATTTCTTTCAAGAATGCCAACGGTTGATTCTGTGTTAAATTATATTGATACAACCAAAATAAAAATACTTACCCCAGAAACAAATCAGTATTTTCTTGTCGATAGTATCAACGACGTTGTTATTAAATTAAAAGACACAATGAATTTGCAAAGTATTCTTCTATACGTCCAAGATCAATATTTTGAATCGATTAGCCAGGATAGTTTACAAACATTCAGCTCTGCTGTGGGTCCAAATATTCTTGGAAGAAACTTAATTATCGCTATCGCACAATATGATTCGTTGGGGATAATCGTAAATCATATTGACACTATAAGTATCATTGTTGGTTCTATTGATTCGCTACTAAGTTTAGTAGTTAATCCTAGGACCGTAAATCTCAACCCTACCGAAGAATTTCAACCTGATCATCAGCTTATCTATTCCAATTTTATTGCCCTATTGGATCCGGGACACGATAGTTTGTTTCATTCAATAGTAGATACAAATGTAATTCAGTATGATTCTGCAGGAATTCGTTTCATTGCTAAGGATACAGGTTCTACTTATATTGTATTTTCATATGGCCAAAATTTTGATACAACGTTTGTTTATATAAGTCAGAGCTCGAATAGTAGTATTATCAACCTTTGTTCATTAGATACAATTTCATTGTTTGCAGGTACTGCTGATAGCACAAAAGTGTATCAGTGGCAGGTAGATAGTCTAGATGGATTTGTGGATATTTATGATAACGCTTATTATATAAATACTAATGATTCAGTTCTTACAATAGCCAATCCTCCAAGCTATTGGTATGACTATCGATATAGATGTATTATTTCAGATCCTATTGGCTCCAAAGTGGGCAACATTTATACCATTAGATTCAAGTCCATATGGAATGGTGCAATAGACTCGTTGTGGCACACAGCAGGAAATTGGAGTTGTGATACAATTCCGAATAGCCATATTGACGTCTTAATTCCGTCAAACGCTCCAAGATATCCTCATGTAACCGAAAATGCATATTGTAGAACTTTACGACTAGAGGATACTGCTCAAATCATAGTAGATTCACCAAATCTATTGTGTGTTAGCGGTGATGATAGATTGGTATGCCCTGAGGACATTGTAATTAAACTATGTGGCCAGAACGAAGCTATAGTTGAATATGATCTATCATTATCAGGCACATGCGGTGGCACGATATTACAGACATCTGGGTATGCAAGTGGTGAAACATTCCCAGTAGGTACAACTACAAATTGCTTTCAATTTACAGATGAATTAGGGATAATTGTAGCAACTTGCTGCTTCGATGTAATACTGTTACAAGATGCACTTCCTACGATTACATGTACTGACTTATCAATGCCATGTAGTGAGCCATTTCTGCCTGAAGATTTAGTGGGAATTGACACAAGTATCGTAAGTGTTACAGTAAGTCCAAATTTGCCAATAGGTCCCGGAGCAGGTGTTGTGACTGAGGCTACAATAGAACTAACCCCAATAGCTGGCGCTACCATATATGATATTAATGTTCTTGTAGATCTCGATCACTCTTGGTCCGACGATTTAGATGTTTACATTATTGCTCCTGATGGTACCTCAGTAGAATTAGCAACAGATGTATGCGGCTCATCAGATAATTGGGCAGATGTTATATTTGATGATGAAGCCTCTATTACTGTTAATGGTGCTTGTGGTGGAAATCCCACTTTAGATGGGCCGGTAAAGCCCGAAGGCCATCTCTATGATCTTGATAGTATGCCTGTTTCAGGTACCTGGACTTTAATGATTACAGATGATGCAGGTGGGGATGGAGGCACCTTTAATACTTTTGGCTTATCAGTTGAATATACAATGACAATTCCAGCCTATCCAATCGTTGATGACGACTGTGAGATATCCTCTTTAACATACACTGATAGTGAAACCACAGGCATGTGTCCTGGTTATATGGCCGTTAACAGACTCTGGACTGTATTTGACAATAATGGGAGTTCTAATACTTGTAACCAAACAATCACCTTCCTTCCTGCTAGCCTTGATTCGGTGACATGCCCTCCGACGTTTGTTGGGTCATGTAATAGCTATAACGCCCCTGGAACAACCGGCTATCCAATATATAATGGTGTACAAATTGAAGAAAGCGGTCTTTGCAACCTCTTTGCTTTCTATTCAGATCAGGATACAATATTAGAAGGATATTTCACTGTCCTTCGGACATGGAGGATTGTAGACACCTGCACAAGCCTTGAAATAGAATGTGTTCAAAATATTGTTTCCTATGATAATGATAGTCCATTAATCACATGCCCTGATTCAATTGAAACATCATGTCTAGAGAATATTAGTCCGGGTGTTACCGGATATCCTATTGTGGAAGATGATTGCTCCACTTCACTAACTTACACAGATTCCACGGTAACTGGTGACTGCATTACAATTTTCAGTACTATTACTCGAACTTGGACAGCCACAGATGATAGTGGGAACTCCTCATCCTGCGACCAAATTGTTACATTATTAACTGACGACCCACAAATTATTTGTCCTGCGGATTTGGCAATTGCACTTGAACCAGGGCAAAATGATATCCTGGTTGATTATTCTATTACTTCCTTATGTAGTTGCTCAGATAGCCTTGTACAGATATCTGGGATTGAAAGCGGAGAATTGTTTCCTGTCGGTACTACCACAAATTGCTTTGAGCTTGTTGATTCAAATGGAGTAGTAGTAGACAGTTGCTGCTTTGATGTATTTGTCTTCATCCATTGCCTTCAAGGCAGTATCGCTTTTTCTACACAAAATCAAATTGATTCATTCCCTATAAATTATCCAGGTTGTACAACAATTGAAGGAAATGTTATAATCGATGATGGAGGTTCTGGAAATATTACAAATCTTCTCGGCCTCACACAAGTTACTATCATTATGGGAGACCTTTTAATTCAACACAATTCAAACATGCTTGACCTTATAGGACTAGACTCACTCTTATCAATAGGACAAGACCTTTACATTGATTCTAATATAGTCTTGACTAATTTAATGGGACTTGGTTCACTTGCAACAATTGGACGGGATTTTTTCATACAATCAAATAACACACTAATTAATTTATTAGGTTTAGACAATCTTTTATCTATTGGAGAAGATTTCGTTGTTCAATCTAATCCAGCATTGGAAAATCTAACTGGAATGAGCTCACTTACTTCGATCGAAAAGCTGCATGTACTTGGTAATTCCGTGTTGACTAGTTTGTCAGGCTTAGGACCTGATACTTCCTATTCACTAATCATCATAGAAGTCAACCCATCCTTGACAAGTTTATCAGGATTGAATGGAATTACCACCATTGAAAGATTTCTATATGTTGGATCTAATGCCAACTTAATTAATTTCACGGGCTTAGAGTCATTGACTTCAATAGGGGAGCAATTGTATATATATTCCAATCCATCCTTGATTAACTTGTCAGGCTTGGAGTCATTAATTTCTATTGGAGGATTTTTCAATTATAGTCTGACAATTGATAACAATGCTTCCTTGACAAGTTTAAGTGCAATGAGCAGTGTCACTTCTATTGGGGGTGTTCTTGAAATCACAAATAATGCTGTATTAACTAATTTGTCAGGCTTAGATAGTATCAACCCTAATTCTATCACAGATATTATTATCCAAGGCTCAAGCATGCTGTCCATATGTGATGTACAGAGCATTTGCGATTATCTCGACATTCCTACCAACCCTGCCACTATTTCGGGAAATGCAACAGGTTGCGCTACACGAATGGAAGTTGAAGACGAATGCGGAAACTAAAGCAGGTATGACTTTAAGTATAAAACAATCTAGTACCTGCACTTTTTGAAAACTTAGATTAGAAGTGCCTCCACATTTTAGTCCCCAATCAGAAGCCCTAGAAATGAATCAACTCAAAGCCAACTATAAGATCTTTTGTCCTGTCGACTTATACCCCTACACAGACCAAGAGGATTTTCCCAAATATGGATTAGCCATTCAGGATGTATTAAGTTGTTCTGAAAACATTTCCTTTGTTCAGATAAAGGGTTTCGTTTTTAGCCCTAAGATTTCTTGGCAGCAAGATTATTTACCCCATGACCTAAAGGTTACAAAGGGAAGACATAATTGTTTTGTCTTTGAACTTGATTTGCCCTTGAAGTATCCAATTGATCCATTAAAGGAGCAAGAGTTCTCTGATAAAATCCAAGGAAGAAGCTATCATGAAAGTAAACCACCAGATTATTCAGAACTTGGTAATAAATGGCGTAATGCAGACAGATTTGTGTACCAAGCTTATTATTTTCTGGCACTTCTGCAAATAGCACATCCTCGAATGTTCTACTCTGAAAAAATGGAAGTATATATCGATGATGAATTCTTCTATCACGGGGTTTCGATGAGCAACTTTCTTTTTGATCCCTGGGAGAGCCATGGCAATGGTTGGCCAAAACTTCATTCCATTAAGATGTATGATCTATGGACGTGGTTAGTCAAATACGATATCAATCTTTTGGAAAGAAGCACAAGTAAGGCCGGTAGAGCTATATTGGCAATCTTACAAATATTTAGTACCAAAAACTTTTCTGTAAGTCACCATTTAATGTGGTCAATGAATGGTATAGAGGCTATTTACAAAACCCAATGGTTTCAGGTTACTAGACAAGTAGTAGAGAGATCACAATTAATATTGGGCACCACTGAGGGCCTTGACAAATCATTAAATAATCTTTATGACTTTAGATCAAGATACGCACATGGGGAGCTCGATATGTATCCCATATACCATGAAGCTGATATTACTATCGATCCTGTAAATAAATACTATAGAGAAGTTGGAAGCCAGATTCGTCTAGCGATTTTGGTGCTTGTGGCGTCGCTTCAACAGCTAGTGATTCAGGATAGATCAGAATTTAGTTTTGCTCCGATAAGAGCAAAGAATAAGGCAAATAGGTAAATACTTGTATTCTTAATGGGACTTCCAAAGCAATAAGTATCCCTCCGCCTAACCACATTTTGTTGTCTATGCTGGCTGATACTTTTTGCCATAAGATAAATATTTATGAGAAGAGGTAAAGACATCAGCATGTCAAATCATAGTCGTGGATGTGAGAAATGCGATATGAGCGCCTCACCCTACTGCAGAAAGCAGCATTTCTACAAATGACTCCTGATTTGACTAAGTACAATGTAATATGAAGTTTGTTACGTAATCAAGTTTGTGTTACGTAATACAAAAGGCATTACGGTTAAGAGCCGGCACTAAAGGAATATCTATTATGGAGTGCGTATTGAATAAGAATTTCCACTCATCCTCTTAAGGTCAAGAGTGAGTTATTCCCACTTTGTATGACATCTGCTAAATTTTAGCACCGCTTTTGTTTCTCTTTACTTCTCTCAGCCTATTCTTATTTGCATTGATTCTAATCATGGAGGGAATCAATATCTTTGTTTCTCACCTTTAAAAGAAAATAAAATGAATACGCCAACACTTTCGAAGCTTGACCAAGAATACATGAGCTTGAATTCTAAGCAAGAAAAATTCGACTACTTGATTAACCTATTTGATGAATACAGTGGTTATACATCAATGGCCCTGGATCCTGGTGTTGTCTTTAACCAAGAGGAAGAAGAAGAGTTTGAAGAACTTGGTGATTTTATATTTGTTAAGATGAAAGGTTTTCGTGAAGAACTATTTACCTGAGATTTGACTCTTTTCAGGGTATTAAGGCTTTGAGTTCAGCAGTTCCATTTGTTGAGATTAAGCTATACAGGAATCAACCTGGGAATTGGAAGTTTAGGGATGTGAAGATGCCAACCAGCGTAACGTAAAGAATGTGACAGTTTAAATCCATAAACTGAATGGCGTTATGCTCTAAACTGGGTTATTGTATTTTATTCGTTCTCATTAATTGTACATTCATAATTTGACTGGATCAATGCCATGGCCCATTTTACAATATCGGAAAGCATAGTGGCACTGTAATTTTCATCCAGTGTTTCATAAAAGGAATCATCGAAATTTCCAAAGCGCAAATACCAAACAGGAAATTCTTCTGTATCATCTTCATCCTGTATCCTAATACATTCGGGTCGTATCGTAAATTGTGCATCCCAAAAATTGGCCTCCTTTTTAAATTTCATGTTTAGCACTATATCAAAATAGTCAGACGGAAAACGTGTAAGATGGTTATTGCAAAAGACCGCAAACTCATCCAGATTTAGATTTTCGAAGTTTTCATAAGGAGAAGAACCGCTATAGGTAATTGCAGTGGGTTGAAGACTATACAAATTCATTGTCAATGAATGAATAGCTCTTAAAATTGGAATTATATCATCCCTAACTCTTCTAAGGAGATTTTCAGCACGTTCACTATCATCATAAGAGGTGCCAAAAGGAACGCTTCCATCACCATTGCCTTTAGTCCGCAGTAACTCAGTGCCATCGGGTGTTAGGAAGTACCCCTGATTCTTGAAATCCAGGCGCCGGATGAAGTACTGGTGTCACGCACACCCAAAGTGGATGTACTCGCCCAGATAGCTGCGGATTGCGAACTCGCCGCCTCAATGCTTCCACTATCC
>Ga0138256_10007382_pt1 | contig 11595 bp, 7 predicted proteins | sample KNB2016incub_MG_FD_105486 | JGI IMG/M metagenome (GOLD analysis project Ga0138256, IMG submission 105486) | Active sludge microbial communities from wastewater in Klosterneuburg, Austria - KNB2014incub_MG | ecosystem: Engineered > WWTP > Activated sludge > Unclassified | place: Austria...
CACGGGCGCAAGCTGCGTACGCTGACCATGGACGATGGCTATGTTGTCGAGAACACGGTCAAGGTGGTAAACCACATGATCGACAAGGAGCCTGTCTTTGCGTTGATAAACATGACGGGTACCTCCAATGTGGCGTCCGTATTGCCGCTGCTGGAAAAGACCAGTCCGCCACTGCCACTGGTGGCGCCATTCACCGGGGCGGATTTGATACGTGTGCCGCCTATCCACCATGTTTTCAATGTGCGCGCCAGCTATGGGGATGAAGCCGAAAAAATTGTGCAGCACCTGACCACCATCGGCACGCAGCGCATAGCCGTGCTGTGGAGCAACAACGGTTTTGGCAAGGACGGCCTGGCGGGTGTGCAACGGGCACTGGAAAAACGCGGCATGAAGGTTTATGCCAATGCGCCCATTGAACAGAACGCGTCTGACACCAACAAGGCAGTGGCTGCCCTCTATGACACCCGGCCTGAGGTGATTGTCATGATTACCGCTGGCGCGCCCACCGTGAGTTTTATCAAGGCTTACAACAAGGTACGAAAGGGTATGCAGTTTTACACGCTGTCGGTGATGGGCAACCAGGCGACACTGCGTGCCTTGGGTGCGGACGGTGTGGGTGTGGTGGTGAGTACCGTGGTGCCGTTCCCTTGGGATGTAACCCACCCGCTGGCGCGGGAATACCGTGCAGCCATGCAGAAGGCGGGTTTTGCCAGCAATATCTCATTTCTGGGATTCGAAAGCTATATCAATGGCAAGGTGCTGGTGGAGGGCCTGCGCCTGGCAGGCAAAGACCTCAATCGCAAGAAGTTTGTGGATGCTTTGGCGTCCATGCGGCGACTTGATATGGGCGGCTTTGCGGTCGGCTTTTCCAAGGACTCACGCCAGGGCTCCCGCTTTGTGGGACTGACCATCGTCAGCCCGGGCGAAAGGTTCACCAAATAGGCACTGCCGCGTCTGCGCGAGCCCGCACATTTTTTTTGTTAACACGTTACCATGATGAAGTCTTACTACAATTTCCAGAAGGAGTATCCATGCTCGGGTTGATGCAAAACCAGCAACTGCTGATTTCGTCGCTGATTGAATTCGCCGACAGGCACCACGGCGAGGCCGAAGTAGTTTCTCGCCGTGTTGAAGGCGACATTCACCGTTACACCTACAAGCAGGTAGCTCAGCGCTCGCGCAAGGTGGCAAATGCTCTGGACAAGTTGAATCTGGCCTTCAGCGATCGTGTTGCCACGCTGGCCTGGAATGGTTATCGCCATCTGGAGCTGTACTTCGGTGTCAGCGGCACCGGGCGCGTCCTGCACACATTGAATCCCCGCCTGCACCCCGACCAGATTGTCTGGATTGCCAACCACGCGGAAGACCAGGTCCTGTGCTTTGACATGACCTTCCTGCCCATCATCAAGGCCGTGCACAGCCGTTGCACCACCATCAAGCATTTCATCGCGTTGTGCGATGCAGATGCATTGCCCACTGATACCGGCATTCCCGGTCTGCGCAGCTATGAGGAATGGATTGGCCTTCAATCCAGCGAGTACGCGTGGCCGCAGTTTGACGAAAATTCGGCTTCCAGCATGTGCTACACCAGTGGCACCACGGGCAACCCCAAGGCGGCACTGTACAGCCACCGTTCGACCATGCTGCACGCCTATGCAGTGGCGATGCCCGATGTGATGTGCGTTAGTGCGCGCGACTCCATTTTGCCCGTGGTGCCCATGTTTCACGTCAACGCATGGGGTATTCCCTACACTGCCGCCATGACCGGCGCCAAACTTGTATTCCCTGGCCCTGCGATGGATGGAAAATCCATTTTTGACTTGATTGAGTCCGAGAAGGTGACCTACGCCGCCGGCGTGCCCACGGTGTGGCAAATGATGTTGTCGCACATGCAGAGCAACAACCTGCGCTTCTCCACGCTCAAGCGCACGGTGATCGGCGGGTCGGCCTGCCCGCCAGCCATGATTACCGCTTTCAATGACCTGTATGGTGTCGAAGTGCTGCACGCTTGGGGTATGACCGAAATGTCCCCGCTGGGCACCCTGTGTACGCTCAAGAACAAGCACCTGGAGATGAGCGAGGAAGAAAAGATGAAGGTTCGCCTCAAGCAGGGGCGGGGCATCTTTGGGGTAGATATGAAAATCGTCGGTGACGACGGCAAGGAACTGCCCTGGGATGGCAAGGCCTATGGTGACTTGCTGGTCAAGGGCCCCTGGGTCATTGCCGAATACTACAAAGGCGAGGCCGGCTCACCGCTGGTGGACGGCTGGTTCCCTACGGGAGATGTAGCCACCATTGATCCTGACGGCTATATGCAAATCACCGATCGCAGCAAAGATGTCATCAAGTCCGGCGGGGAATGGATCAGCTCTATTGACGTGGAAAACATTGCCATGGCCCATCCGGCAGTGGCCATGGCTGCATGCATCGGCATGAAGCACCCGAAGTGGGATGAGCGCCCCATCATCGCGGTGGTCAAGAAGCCCGGTGCAGAAGTCACTCGCGAGGAGCTGATTGCCTTCTATGAAGGGAAAACCGCCAAATGGCAAATCCCCGACGACGTGGTGTTTGTCGACGCCATTCCGTTGGGTGCCACAGGCAAGATGCAGAAGATCAAGTTGCGTGAAGTCCTGCGTGACTACAAGCTTCCAGGCGTGTGATCACCCGTAAGTGAGTGTTCCGTGTCACCGGGGTGCCAGTCGCCAAGGTGATACGGTTTAGGGGAAACCCTCCCGATGCAGTGCGGTAATTCTTGTACGCTTGCACCAGTCTTTTTCAAGGAGTCTCTGACATGAAATTTGCGTTGAAATTTGTCGCTGCCACGGTCGCAATCGTATGTGCTACGTCGGCTATGGCCCAGAAGGGCGAGACTGTGAAAATGGTTCGCATCGATCCGCTGACTGGGCTACTGGGACCCGTTGGTGTCAGTCAGCTCAAGGGCTATCAGTTCTTCGCTGAAAAGTTCAGTGGCGCAGGCAACCCCGCCGGTGTCAAGTTTGAAGTCACCGGTATTGACAACAAGTTGAGCCCGACCGAAAGTCTGAATGCCTTGAAGGCTGCTATCGACCAAGGCGCACGCTACATCATTCAGGGCAACGGTTCTTCCGTAGCACTGGCTTTGACCGATGCGGTGACCAAGTACAACGAACGCAATCCGGGCAAGGAAGTCATTTACCTGAATGACGCTGCTGTGGATCCCGATTTGACCAACAGCAAGTGCAGCTACTGGCACTTCCGCTTTGACGCAGACACCTCGATGAAGATGGAAGCTATGTCCAGCTTCATGGAGACCCAGAAAGACATTAAGAACGTCTACATCCTGGGTCAAAACTATTCCCATGGTGTGCAGGTTGCCAAGTACGCCAAAGAAACCCTGGCCCGCAAGCGTCCTGACATCAAGATTGTTGGCGAGGACCTGCATCCGTTGGCCCAAGTACGTGACTTCGCACCGTACATCGCCAAGATCAAGGCGTCGGGTGCGGACACTGTGATCACCGGCAACTGGGGCTCTGACCTGTCGTTGCTGATCAAGGCGGCCAACGAAAACGGCTACACCGGCAAATTCTTCACATACTATGCTGGCGTAACCGGCACACCAACCGCGCTGGGTACCAACGGTGCTGGACGCGTGTACCAGGTGGCCTATAACCACTACAACATGGGCGGCCAGATGGACAAGTGGATGAAGGAATTCCACGACAAGTACAAGGACGATTTCTACACCGGCGCCACCATCCGTATCTTCCAGACGCTGGGCGCAGCCATGGCCAAGGCAAAATCTACCGATCCAGTCAAAGTTGCGGCTGCCCTGGAAGGCATCAAGGTCAATAGCTTTAACGGCGAAGTGGAAATGCGCAAAGCCGATCATCAGCTCCAGCAGCCGCTGTACATCACGGTCTGGCAAAAGGCGGACAAAAAGTACCCCTACAGCCCTGAAGGTACGGGCATGACCCTGGCACCGGTCATGGAATACGCCAACTATGTCTCCAGCACGCCCACCAGCTGCCAGATGAAGCGCCCTTCCTGACCCTGTAACGCCCTGGGCGCTTGAGTCGAGAGCCCGAGCGGTTTTGCCGCATCGGGCTTTTTTGTTTTTACCGAGGAGAAAGGTCTCTCGATAATGGAGTTTTTCATCATCTCGATGCTCAACGGGCTGAGTTACGGCTTGTTGCTGTTCATGCTGAGCTCGGGGCTGACACTGATTTTCAGCATGATGGGCGTATTGAACTTCGCCCATGCGTCTTTCTACATGCTGGGTGCTTATGTGGGCTACTCAGTTGCGCAGGCGGTCGGTTTTTGGCCCGCTTTGGTGATTGCCCCCCTCGTGGTGGGTGCCCTGGGGGCCCTGTTTGAACGCATTAGCCTGCGCAAGGTGCACAAGTATGGTCATGTGGCCGAACTGCTCATTACCTTCGGCCTGTCCTATGTAATTCTGGATCTGATCCAGTTGATCTGGGGTCGCATTGCACTGGAATTTCGTCCACCCGAGATCCTGCAGGGCCCGGCCCTCACGTTGATAAACAATTCGGTCAAGGGTCTGAGCGTGTTGTGGGGCGCGGCACCTGCTGAGTTGTGCAGTTCAGCAGATGCGGCAGTTCGAGTGGTGTGCTCGCCATTTCCGGCCACCCGTGGCTTCATGATGCTGGTGGCGTTGGTGATGCTGATGGCTGTTTGGCTGTTACTCACACGTACCCGCGTCGGTTTGGTCATCCAGTCTGCTTTGACCCATCCTGAAGCCGTGGAGTCGCTGGGCCACAACGTGCCGCGCATTTTCATGCTGGTCTTTGGCGCCGGCTGTGCTCTGGCTGGTCTGGCCGGCGTGATTGGCGGCAGTACCTTTCTGACCGAACCAGCGATGGCCGCTACGCTTGGGCCGGTTATTTTTGTGGTGGTGGTGGTGGGTGGTATGGGTTCACTCTCTGGCGCGTTTCTGGCCTCAGTGTTGATTGGTGTGATTCAGACCTTTGCGGTGGCGTTCGACTATTCGGTGGCCTCTATGGCACATCAAATGGGAGTTCCTCTGAGCGACGCGGCCCTGAATAACTCTTTTGTCAAACTGACTTTGTCGCAGATTGCGCCCATCCTGCCGTATCTGTTTTTGGTGCTGATCCTGATCTTCCGGCCCAAGGGTTTGCTGGGCACGCGGGAGGGATAAGAATATGCCGAACAACAACAAACCGGGCCTGTTCAACACGGGCCGTATCGTGGTGTGGGGCCTCTTCGCTTTGGTGATGGCAGTGGCGCCCCTTGTGTTTACGAGTGGTCTTGGCATGACAGTGCTGTCGCAAATGGGCATCGCCATCATTGCCTGTCTGTCCTACAACATGTTGCTGGGGCAGGGCGGCATGCTCAGTTTCGGACATGCGGTATATACCGGCCTTGGTGCCTTTGGGGCGATTCATGCACTCAACGCGATCAGCGGTGGCAGCTTGCCCATGCCGGTGTCATTGGTGCCCATCGTCGGAGGCTTTTTTGGCATGGGCTTTGCCGTGCTGTTTGGTTACGTGACAACCCGCAAGGCCGGAACGACCTTCGCCATGATTACCCTGGGCCTCGGCGAACTGGTGTTTGCGATGTCGCTGATGATCCCAGAGTTCTTCGGGGGTGAAGGTGGCGTGTCGGGTAACCGGGTCACGGGCAATGCCGTTATGGGTATCACCTATGGCCCCCCCATTCAGGTGTATTACCTGATTGCGGTTTACACCTTCTTGTCAGTTGTGGCCATGTTTGCCTTTACGGCCACGCCGTTAGGGCGCATGCTTAACGCGGTGCGTGACAACCCCGAGCGTGTGGAGTTCGTGGGCTATAACACCCAGCGCATCCGGTACACCGCATTCATCATTGCCGGCTTTTTTGCTGGTGTGTCCGGTGGTCTGGGTGCATTGAACTTCGAGATCGTGACCGCCGAAGTGGTGGGTGCGGCACGGTCAGGCGCCTACCTGCTGTTCACGTTTTTGGGAGGTGCGACCTTCTACTTCGGCCCCATCATTGGTGCGGTGCTCATGGTGCTGGCATTTGTGCTGTTCAGTGAATTCACCAAGGCCTGGCTGCTGTATCTGGGCCTGATCTTTTTGTTTATGGTGATGTATGCGCCTGGCGGTATTGCCAGCCTGATCATGATGAACGTTCGCGTAGCCGCCTTCGGCAAGCTTAAGCAGCTTTTGGGCAACTACCTGGCCATGGCGGCTACTCTGCTTATGGCCTTGAGCGGTGCTGCGGCCATGGTCGAGATGACCTACCACTTGCAACTTAACTCCTCGCAGGGGTCTGAACTGGTTTTCCTGGGCACCACGCTCAATGTAGCCAGTGCCCAAAGCTGGTTTGGTGCTGCGCTGGTGGCGCTGGTGGGCTTTGGCCTTTTTGAACTGACCCGCCGACGGTTTGCGTTCAAGTGGAAAGAGATCCAGGAGTTTATTGAGAAGAAAATGAATCCGGAGAACGCAGAATGAGTGCAGAGACCACCTATGCGCTGGAACTCAAGGATCTGCGCAAGAGCTTTGGCAAGACCGAGATCATCCGCGGTATCAACCTGGCGGTGCGCCATGGTGAACGTATCGCGGTGATTGGCCCCAACGGTGCCGGCAAGTCCACGCTGTTTAATCTGATTAGTGGCCGCTTTGGCGCCACCAGCGGGGAAGTGCTGCTCAATGGCACGCCCATCATGGGCATGAAGCCCTACGAGATCAACCGTTTGGGTTTGTCACGCAGCTTTCAAATCACCAACATCTTCCCCAAGCTCAGCGTGTTTGAGAACCTGCGCTGCAGCGTGTTGTGGAGCCTGGGCTACAAGTACACGTTTTTCAGGTTCTTGTCCAAGCTGGATGACGCCAACGCCCGCGCAATCGAGTTGATGAAGATGATCAACCTGGAAAAGAAGCGGGACGTGTTGGCCATTAACCTGACCTATGCCGAGCAGCGCGCGCTGGAGATTGGCATCACCATCGGCGGAGGTGCCAATGTAATTTTGCTGGACGAGCCTACTGCTGGGATGAGCTCCAGCGAAACTGAGCGCTTCATTTCGCTGATTCGGACGGTGACCGAGGGTAAAACGCTTTTGACTGTGGAGCACGATATGGGCGTCGTTTTTGGCCTGGCCGACAAGATTGCCGTGGTCGTGTACGGAGAGGTCATTGCGTTTGACACGCCGGAAGCCGTCCGCGCGAATGCGCAGGTACAAGAAGCCTATCTGGGCTCGTCAGTGGCAGATGCCCAGGCCGGAGAACACTGATTGTGCTGAAACTATCAAATTTACATGCCTTTTACGGCAAGAGCCATGTGCTGCATGGCGTGGATATGGAGATCAATGGTGGCGAAATTGTGGCCTTGCTGGGCCGCAACGGTTCAGGCCGTTCCACCACAGCCAAGTCCATGATGGGTCTGGTTGACTGCAAGGGGTCCATGATCTGGAAAGGCAAGGAAGTGCTGGGCAAGAAGACCTTTGAGATCGCCCATTTGGGCATTGGCTACGTGCCTGAAAGTCGTGACATCTTCCCAAAGCTCACCGTGCACCAGAATCTGCTGCTAGGCCAAAAACGCGAACAAAAGAACCCGCGCTGGTCATTTGATGACATGTACAAGATGTTCCCCCGCCTCAAAGAGCGGGAGCACACCGAAGCCGGGGTGTTGTCTGGCGGCGAGCAGCAAATGTTGACTCTGTGTCGCACCCTCATGGGTGACCCGGACCTAATCATCATTGATGAGCCTACGGAAGGGCTGGCGCCCAAGATCGTGGAGTTGGTGGCCGAATACCTGCAAGAGTTGCGCAAGCGCGGTATCTCGGTATTGCTGATTGAGCAAAAACTCACCATTGCCATGAAGATTTCCGACCGCTGCCTGGTCATGGGCCATGGGCACATCGTTTTTAAAGGAACACCCGACGAACTGCGTGCCAACAGCGCCATCCGCAAGGAATGGCTGGAGGTGTAATTGCTTTTGTCCCAACTGTGACATGCCGCCTCGGGGGACGGTAGATATTCCCCCTACAATTGAAAACGAACGATCGTTCTATTTTTGGTTAGACCACTACCACACCAAGGAATGCAAGCATGACCGCCCAATACCAAGTCCACGGCGACGTCGCCGTCATCACTCTCAACAACCCGCCGGTCAACGGTCTGGGTCTCTCGACTCGGCTAGGCATTGCGGATGGTGTGGCCAAGGCCAATGCCGATGCAGCCGTCAAAGCCATTGTCGTGACGGGCGCCGGTGGAGCCTTCTCCGGCGGTGCCGACATCAAGGAATTCGGATCGCCGAAGGCACTACAAGAACCCAATCTGATCAGCGTCATTGGCGTACTGGAAAATTCCGCCAAACCAATTGTGGCGGCGATTCATACTGTTGCCATGGGCGGTGGCCTTGAACTGGCACTGGGTTGCCACTACCGCATTGCAGCGCCTGGCGCCAGCATTGCACTGCCCGAAGTCAAGCTGGGCCTCATTCCCGGTGCTGGTGGCACACAGCGCTTGCCACGCGTATTGGGCGTGGAGCCGGCGCTGAACATGATCGTCAGCGGCGAACCCATCAAGAGCGAAATGCTGGCGATGTTGCCCGGCCAGAAGCTGTTCGACAAAATGGCGGCATCCACCGCATCGCTGGCGGAAGAAGCCCTGGCCTTTGCCCGATCTGTGGCCGACGTGCGTCCCATGCCTGTTGTGCGCAATATGCCCTGCAAGCATGCACAGGGCGATGCCTATTTCCAATTTGCCCGCAACATGGTCAAGGGCATGTCCAAGAATTTCCCGGCGCCCGCCAAATGTGTGGATGCCGTAGAAGCCGCCACCAAGAACAAATTTGATGCTGGCATGGCAGTGGAACGCGAGATCTTCATCAATTTGATGCTGACACCCGAGAGCAAGTCCCTGCGCCACCTGTTCTTGTCCGAACGGGCTGCATCCAAGATTCCCGATGTGCCATCGGACACCCCGCAACGCGACATCAAATCCGTGGCCATCATTGGCGCTGGCACCATGGGAGGCGGTATTGCCATGAACTTCTTGAACGCGGGCATTCCCGTCAAGATGCTGGAAATGAAGCAAGAAGCGCTGGACCGTGGCGTGGCCACCATCCGCAAAAACTACGAAGCCCAGGTCACCAAGAAGAAACTCAAGCAAGACAAGTACGAGCAGCGCATGAGCCTGCTGACCACTACATTGAGCTACGACGACCTGACCGGCACCGATATGGTGATCGAAGCTGTGTTTGAAGAAATCGGCGTGAAAGAGACCGTGTTCAAGGAATTGGACCGCGTGATGAAGCCCGGTGCCATTCTGGCCTCCAACACCTCCACACTCGATGTCAACAAAATCGCCTCCTTTACCAATCGTCCACAAGACGTGGTGGGGCTGCACTTCTTCAGCCCCGCCAACGTGATGAAGCTGCTGGAAGTGGTGCGTGGCGAGAAGACCGCCAAGGACGTCATGGCCACTGTCATGGCAGTCGCCAAGAAGATCAAAAAGACGGCAGTGGTGTCCGGTGTGTGCGACGGCTTCATTGGCAACCGCATGATCGAGCAATATGGCCGTCAAGGTGGCTTCTTGCTGGACGAGGGCTGCACCCCCGCACAGGTGGACAAGGCTATGGAAAAATTTGGCATGGCCATGGGCCCATTCCGCATGGGTGACTTGGCGGGTAACGATATTGGCTGGGCCATCCGCAAGCGCCGCTACAGCGAAAAGCCCCTCATGAAATACAGCAAAACGGCTGACTTGTTGTGCGAAAAGGGCCGCTTTGGCCAGAAAACTGGCGCCGGCTGGTACGACTATGTGCCCGGCAAACGCGACGCCATTCCCAATGCAGAAGTGGTGGCCATGATTGAAGCCCACCGCAAGGCCATTGGCATCACACCACGCAAAATTTCGGATGAAGAAATTGTGCAACGTCTGGTGTTCAGCCTGGTCAATGAGGCCGCGCATATTCTGGAAGAGGGCATTGCCAACAAGGCCAGCGACATCGACATTGTCTACATCTTCGGTTATGGCTTCCCGGCGCACCGTGGTGGCCCGATGAACTATGCCGATGAAGTGGGCCTGTTCAATGTGGTCCAAGCCATGAACCGCTTTGCCCAGAATCCACTGGACGACGCCAAGTTCTGGCAGCCCGCGCCGCTTTTGGCGAAGTTGGTTGCTGAAGGCAAGACCTTTAACTGAGCGCAGCAGGTCATACCATGATCCGCAAAATTGCCCTGTTTGTGTTGGCCGCGTTGGTGTTATTGGCCGCGGTGGTGGGCATCAACACGGTGCGCAAGGGCTCGCGCCAAATGGACGTGGCGGCAGTGGCACCGGTTGCTGTGGACGAAGCCGGTGCCAGTGCGCGCCTGGGTGAGGCGGTGCGCTTGCGCACCGTGTCATCCCGCGACGATGCCAGCCTGAATGCGGACCAGTTCCGCCAGCTGCACAGCCTGCTGCAGACGCGTTTTCCCAAGGCGCATGCCGTGCTCAAGCGCGAACTGATTGGCGAGTTGAGCGTGCTCTACACCTGGGAGGGCAGCAACCCCAAGTTACCACCCATTCTGTTGCTTGCCCACCAGGACGTGGTGCCGGTTGCGCCTGGTACCGAGGGTGATTGGCAAGTTGCGCCGTTCAGTGGTGAGGTGAAGGATGGCTTTGTCTGGGGCCGTGGCTCCTGGGACGACAAGGGCAACCTGATGTCGCAGATGGAAGCTGTCGAGATGCTGGTGGCTAGTGGCTACAAGCCCGAACGGACCGTCTATTTGGCCTATGGCGCCGATGAAGAAGTGAGCGGTCTGCGCGGAGCCGCCAAGATTGCGGCTGTACTCAAGGAGCGCAATATTCGTCTGGACTTCGTCATTGATGAAGGTTTGTTGGTGCTAGACGGCATCCTGCCTGGCCTGACCAAGCCGGCGGCATTGATTGGTGTGGCCGAGAAAGGTTACCTGTCCGTGGTCCTGAAAATGGCCGCCACGCCAGGGCACTCTTCCATGCCACCCAAGAAGGGCACCAGCGCCATTGCCATGATGAGTGCGGCCCTCAAGCGCCTTGACGATGAACAGTTGCCGGGTGGCATTCGCGGCGTGGCGGGTGAAATGTTCGACACGCTGGCGCCCGAAATGGGCGGCTTTTCGCGTGTCGCCTTGTCCAACTTGTGGCTGTTTGGCCCGGTGGTGCAAAAACAGCTGGAGGGCGCTGGCAGCACCAATGCCATGCTGCGCACCACCACGGCGCTGACCATTGTGAACGCAGGCAACAAGGAAAACGTGTTACCCGGACGCGCGGAGGCAACAGTCAACTTCCGCATCCTGCCGGGTGACACCAAAGAGCAGGTTATGGAGCATGTACGCAAGGAAGTTGGGCAAGCGGTTGGGGCGGATAAATTTGAGTTGATGGCCCTGCCGGGTGCCGTGGACGCCTCCAAAGTGGCGCCCACCGACTCGGCACAGTACCGCCTGCTCGATAAGACCATTCACGAAGTGTTTCCCGGCGTGCTGGTGGCACCGGGCCTGATGATTGCAGCGACTGACTCCGTTCATTTCGGTGAGATCAGCGACCATATCTTCAAGTTCTCCCCGGTGCGCGCGAACGCCGAAGACTTAAAACGTTTCCATGGCACCAACGAGCGCCTCTCGGTTGCCAATTACGC
>Ga0138256_10007384_pt1 | contig 11593 bp, 9 predicted proteins | sample KNB2016incub_MG_FD_105486 | JGI IMG/M metagenome (GOLD analysis project Ga0138256, IMG submission 105486) | Active sludge microbial communities from wastewater in Klosterneuburg, Austria - KNB2014incub_MG | ecosystem: Engineered > WWTP > Activated sludge > Unclassified | place: Austria...
CGACAACCTCGGTACGGTAAGGGTCACCTACAAGATCAGCCGTCGCCTCAGCATCGAGGCCAGCTCCGGCGAGGAACAGGCGCTCGACCTGATTTACTCCGTCAACTGGTAAGTTTCTTGCGGACCCTGGCCATCAGTTTCTGGAGGTCCTGACGGCGCCCTTCATCGGCCGAGGCACGGCCGGGGCGCGGTGGTGCCTTAAGGGCTTTCTCCAGGTACTGCAGTGCGCCGGTATAGTCATTATCGTCATACAGGAACTCGGCGTAGAAGTAGTTCGGGTCGATGCCGTCCGGATTTATCTCCAGCGCCTTGCGCAGATACTCTTTGGCCTTCTTGTCGTTGCCGAAGCCGATCGGAAAGCCTGGCACCTTGTGATAGAGCGTGCCGAGGCTGGTATAGGCTGAGCCATCCAGCGCCGTGGCATCGATGGCCAGTGCGGCGTCGAGCTTCTCGCGGGCTTGCTCGGCGAGGCTCAGGCGACCGAGTCCGCCTTTCAGGTCTGCGGCAGTGCTGAGCACGATGCCGGCCCAGATCAGCGCTTCCGCGCGCTGCGGATTCTGGCTGGTGAGAGCCGTGGCGCGCACGATCAGCTTGTCGACGGCGGCTGCACGTTCGCTTTCGGGCGTTGCATAGTTGGCTGCGGCCCACTCCGCCTGTATGGTCCGCAGCGCAGCATCGAATGTTGCAGGTGCGGCGTAAACCGCCGGGCTGATGCCTGACAGCAGCGTGGCGATGCCGGCATATACCAGGTGAGTGATCCTGGGCATAGTGTGGCTCCCGCAGCTGATACCGTGGTTGCCGAACGTTTCATGACCGCAACGCACAGGCAATCCGCACCTTTTGGACGACCGCCAGCGATGAAATCAATCGTGGCGCGGGGATTGGCCGCAGATAGATATGGAATCCTGATTTCACTGGCCTGTGCAGCTTTTTTCGATTGATGTTCGCGGGCTGCAGCGTCCAAGTATGTACGTAGTCATGACAGGTGCGATCGGTACCGTGACGGAATCGACAGAACTCGTAGCGGCCATGCTGAAAGGTGATGAACGCGCCTTCACTGCGTTCTTCGGCAGCTATTTTCCGCGTGTATATCGTTTCGCGCTGCCGCGCCTGAACGGTGATGCCGATGCAGCTACCGAAGTGGTGCAGGCAACACTGGTCAAGGCCATGCGCAAGCTGCCCAGTTTTCGCGGCGATGCCTCGCTGTTTACCTGGGCCTGCACGATCTGCCGGCACGAAATCGTCGATTATCTGCGTGCCGAGCGGCGGCATAGCAGCAAGGTCGTGTTGATGGAAGACAGTGCCGAGCTGAGGGCTGCGGTGGAAGCCATCGCGGCGCCTGAAGCTGAAGAGCCGGTCAGTCGATACGACCAGGCTGAGACCCGCCGTCTGGTGCGCTCGGTGCTCGACCGGCTGCCGCCGCATTATGGCGATGCGCTGGAGATGAAGTATGTCGAGGGCCTGTCGGTAGATGAGATCAGTGTCGAACTGGGTATTGGCGTGATTGCTGCACAGTCGCTGCTGGCCCGTGCGCGAGTGGCATTCCGTGATGCGCTCGAATCGGTGTTCGGCGCCGCAGCCCAGGATATCCTGGCGAGCCTGTCCTAGACAGGTCCGCTTCGGGTGACCATGAATATGATGCAAAAGAACGATGAGGAGATGCGGCCTGGCGAAGAAGCGTCGCTGGCGGCACTGCTGCGCGAAGCTGGTTTGCGGGCCGATCCGCCGCCGGACGTAGCCCGGCAGGTACGCGCCGTGGTCGAGGCCGAGTGGCGCGCCGTGGTCGCTGCCCGGCAACCGCAACCGACGGCCCGGCGCTGGCCGGCTCTGGCCCTGGCGGCGAGCGTGGCGGTGGCCGCTATCGCTATCTGGTTCGCATTGCCGGCACTGAATTCCGCTCCGGTACCACTCGCCACGCTGAGCCGCGTCAGTGGTGCGGTCGAATCCGGTTCCGGCAATGACTGGCAACCGGTTGCTGTGCGGCAGATGCTGCATTCCGGGCAGTCACTTGTGACTGGCCCGCATGGCAGGGCGGCACTGAGCCTGCGTGAAGGTATCAGCTTGCGGCTTGATACTGATACGCGTATTGCACTGCTGTCGCCGGAACGCATTGTCGTCGACCGCGGTACCGTGTATCTGGATGCGGGCGCAAAGAGTGGCATGGCCGATCCGCTGGTGATCGAGTCGCGTTTCGGAACCATCCGGCATCTCGGTACGCAGTATGAGGTTCGGGTGGCTCCGGAGCGGATGCTGATCAGTGTTCGCGAGGGACGCGTTGAAGTATTCGCTAGCGGCAACACCATACAGGCACAGGCTGGCGAGCAGCTGGTGCTCGCAGCCAACGGCGATATGCAACGGCAGCTAGTGTCGCTTACGGCTCCGCAGTGGGACTGGACGCAGGAAGTGACACCGCCGTTTGCCATTGAGCAACGGACGCTGCGGGATTTTTTGGTCTGGGTGTCGCGCGAGACTGGCCAGGAAATAAAATTCGCATCGCCACAGGTGAAATCAGTCGCGGCGCAGACCGTGTTGCGTGGCTCAATCGCCGGTCTCAAGCCCGATGCCGCACTGGCTGCGGTGATGGCGACTACGCCACTTGAATATACTGCAGAAGGCACGCAGATCAGCGTCCGCGCCCGCTAGCATCTTCCTGTCTGTAGCGCTCTGATGCCCCCGGGTGTCGGGCCCGTAATTTTCCTTGTGTGCTACCATCAGCCCACGTTGTTCCGGGGCGGCGGCGCAATTACTGCATGTCTGATCATTGTTTCCGCTTGTCGCAGCTGATTCTTCTGTTGCATCGGCCGTTGCGGATCATCTTCGCCTCGTTCGGCATGGCTGGCCTCAGCCTGATTTGCCTGTATATGTCTCCGCTGCATGCGGCGACTGGCTACGCTGGCCGGTCTGTCACCGATGTGCTGCACGAATGGCAGGGCCGGGGCCTGAACCTGGTCTACAACGATCAACTCGTTTCACCTGCACTGCGCGTGCAGCAGGAACCTTCAGCCGATGCGGGGGTGTCGCTGCTCAATGAAGTCCTGGCACCGCACGGGCTTAAGCTGCAGGAAGTCAGTACCGGCGTCTGGTCGGTTGTGAGGGTTGTGGGCGCCGGTGATGCGGCGCGTGGCACTTTTGCCGGCGCGCGCGCGGTGTCGCCACTCGATACTGTCGTTGTCACGGCCAGTCGCTACGTACTCGCCAGCGACGAGATCGGTGTCAGCACCCTGCTGGTGCAGGATGATCTGCGCGCCCTGCCCAAACTGGCAGACGACAGCCTGCGTGCCGTCCATCGACTGCCAGGGGCAGCCAGTAACGGACTTTCCGGTCTGGCGCATATTCGTGGCGGTGAAGAGAACGAGACCGAAATCGTATTCGATGGCATGCCGTTTGCAGAGCCCTCCCATCTGAGGAATTTTTTCAGTCCGGTCAGCGTGTTTGATGCGGAAGTCATCGGCGCCATGGATGTCTATGCCGGCGGTTTTCCGGTGAACTACGGCGACCGGATGAGCGCGGTGATCGATGTGCGCTCCATCGTCCCGCCGGCCGATGGCCTGCGTGAGATCGGTGCGTCTTTTTATCATAGCGGTGGGCTTGCGGGCGGTGCTTTTGACGATGAGCGCGGTCGCTGGCTGCTGTCGGGCAGGCGCAGCAATCTTGCCGACATGATTGACCTGATCGGCAGCGAGGCGGGGAAACCCAGGTACCTGGATTCATACTCAAAGGTCGAGTACAACTTTTCACCGGTAACTACCGGGTCGCTGCATCTGCTGGTGGCCAATGATGATCTCCGGGTGAACAATCCCGATGAGACCGAGTTTTCGAAAGTCGGTGACCGTAGCTTCTATCTCTGGGGAACGGCGGAACACCGGTGGTCAGAGCAACTCTTCGGCCAGGTGCGGCTTTCCTATACAAATATCGACAAAGACCGCGAAGGAACTGTCGCTGATCCCGGTGAGCGTTCGGGTTTCGTGCAGGATCACCGGAGTTTTAATGCCACGAATCTCAGTCTCCAGTTGCAGCAGGGCGACGACCAGCTGCTGTTTCGCTATGGGCTCGAAGCGGGGCTGTCCGGCGCGCATTACCTGTATGCCAGCAGCCTGGATGTTGCGGCCGGTGTGCCATTTCCGGCGTCACCGGCCAGCCTCGTTATCCGGCAGTCGAGCGTGCAGCCTGCTGGCAACCAGCTGGGTGCGTTTGCCAGCAGCCGATGGCGTATTACAGACCAGTTGACGGCCGAGCTCGGTCTGCGCTGGGACAATCAGACCTGGAGCAAGGCTGATGGCAGCGGTCAACTCAGTCCGCGTGTGAACCTCCGCTATGACCCGGGCGAACGTACGCAGCTGCGCGCCAGCTGGGGGCGTTTTTATCAGGCTCAGGGGATCAATGAGCTGCAGGTTGAAGACGGAATCGAAACTTTCTATCCGGCGCAACGCGCCGAGCACCTGATCCTGAGTGCCGAACATGCGCTGCCCAACCTGATCCATATACGGCTGGAGGCCTATTACAAGGACTATGCGAAGCTTCGGCCCCGCTTTGAGAATATGTTCGATCCAGTGGTGCTGATTCCGGAGCTGCAGACTGATTGGGTTGAAGTGCCGGCAAGCTCGGGCAGCGCACGTGGTATCGAGTTCTTGCTCAACCGGCGTGGTGTCGGGCCCTGGGCCTGGTCGTTGAGTTATGCCTGGTCACAGGCGGATGACCACATCGACGGCGAGGAAGTGCCACGCAGCTGGGATCAGCGTCACTCATTCAATGGCACTGTGAACTGGATAAGCGGCGCCTGGGAGGTAACGCTCGCCGGCACCTGGCACAGCGGCTGGCCGACAACCGAAGTATCTCTGGGCCCGACGCCGCCCGGCGGCGAGCCGCCAGTGGAGATCGGCGAGCGGAATGCCGGCCATTTTGCCGCCTTCACGTCTGTGGACCTGCGTGTCGGACACACTTTCAAGCTGGAAAACAGCGAGCTGCTTGGCTATCTGGAAGCCACCAATCTGCTCTGGCAGCAAAATCCCTGCTGCGTCGAATATCCGGTGCAGGGCGCTGGAGGTGGACCCTATACACTGCAACCCACTGTGAACGACTGGATCAGGTTCGCGCCGAATATCGGCGTGTTATGGCGCTTCTGAAAAAAGTGCCCACCGGCTCCAGGGGGGTGGAGCGGTGGGCTTCACGTGGGGACCGCGGGCATAACCTCCAGGGGGGCGGAGGAAGGGGAAGAGCCGCGGCGATCCCCGGGTGATTGCGGCGTCGCTGCCTAAAGCAGAAACTGCCAGGTGACGACCACGGTGACCAGCATCGCTGTTACAGCCAGCAGCATGTCACCAAACTCGTAACCGCCAAAAATTTCTTCGTTCGTCATCATCGTCTCCTCGTACCGGTTGGCTTCTCTATGGGGCGTACTCTAGATGCCGGCGGCACGGGATTCCTTTCAGGGGGGTAACACTTTGTATCGATGTGTAACACCGCCTTTTTTCAGGAAAAAGCAGCAAAAATGCCCACCAGCTTGCTGAAAACTGCTGCGCTGATCAGGGTTTGCGAGGCAGCGGGGCGAGCGATACCCTCGTGCCATTCTGGGCGAAGGGTGTGCCGCCAAAGCTCAGTACCATCAATGCCCGGGTTGAGACAGTGGCCACCGCCGCCAGCTATCGCGGACCCTGGAAACGCGGCCAGCGCTGCATCCTTCCGGCCACGGGTTTCTATGAATGGCAGCTGCGCGAGAGTGGCAAGCAGCCGTTCTATATCTTCCTGACTGAGCAGTCGCTCTTCGGCTTCGCAGGCCTGTGGGACGCGTCCACGAATACCGATGGTGAGGTGCTGGAGTCCTGCACGATCCTGACGATGCCCGCCAACCCCCTCATGGCGGAGATCCATAACGTGAAAGCACGGATGCCGGCGATCCTGCGGCGTGATGATCACGATGCATGGCTGTCAGGCGATGCGGATACGGCCATGAACTGCATTACGGCGTACCCGCAGGAACTGATGCGGGCATATCCTGTCAGTACTGTCGTCAACTCGCCGCGCAATAACGAGCTGCGACTGATTGAACCGCTTGCGGTGGCTCCAGCGCGCCAAGAATCCTGTGCGAAGGCTGCCGCACCCATGTACAGCGGCGTCTCGCGCACCGCAGCTGCTCGTGCTATGCCTCGCTCCGGTATGGGCTTACCACTGGTCCGGCTGGCCGGCCTTCCTCATGCTGCGGCGGATGGCTTCGCCCGTTCCGGCGGCTTGATCGTCAGCGTATAGAGACTGACGAGGCCCATTACCACCGCACCGAGAATCATCGGTGCGTGGTGGCCAAGCTGCGTGTAGATCTGCGTACCGACCAGCGGTCCGAAAATGGCACCGAGAGTCGTACCTGCACCGAGAAATCCCGCCGCCGCACCCTGTTCCCAGGGCTGCAGTTTCAGGCTGGCGCTGCCGTTCACGCCAGGGTTGGCGCAGGCAAAAGACAGGCCGAGGACCGCAAAGCCAAGCGCCATGACGATCGTGTTTGGTGCCAGCACGATGATGATGAGTGCCAGGACAAACAGCGGGCCCATCATACGCAGCAGCACCCAGGGCTTTATCTTGAAGAACTGGAACACGCCGACCTGCATCACCACGATCATCACCGCCATGCTGACCAGCATGATGCTTGCCGTACGCACGAGTTGCTTCGGATCGTGGATACCGAATTCATCCTGGAGATAGAAGCTCAGGATCAGCTGCAGTCCCATGAAGGTGATGAAGAAGCAGAACCAGATAATGATGAAAGGCCGCAGGCGCGGGTCCGACAGTTTCAACGCGATGCGCGGCGTTGTGCTGACGTGGCGCTTGGTTTCCGGCAGCATGATGTAGCTGAATGCGGCGCCGAAAAAGCCGATCAGTGCGGCGGTATACATCGGTACCAGTTCACCGAGCCAGGCGAGCGCGGCTGCGAGCACAGGGCCGAGCACTGAGCCGAGCCCATTGGCACCGCCGATCACCGCCATGCCCTGGCCACGGTGCTGCACGTCGGTGATATCCACCATGTAGGCGGTTGAAGACGGGTAGATCGACGAGGCGACGAGTCCGTAGCAGGCACGCGCAACGGCGAACAGGATCAGGAGATTCATGCCGGTCATCACGCCGCTCAGGCCGAGCTGCAGGATGATGGCCACTATCAGCGTACCGGTTGCGGCACCCAGCACACCGGTGATGAACACCGGTTTGCGGCCAACCTTGTCACTGCGTTTTCCCCAGAAGGGCGCACCGAATACCAGCGGCAGGTTGGCGAGTGTCAGCGCAATACCGAAGCTCTGCGGATCCCAGCCGACCCGGCGTACCAGCGGTGCGACAATTACGAAGGTCAGTGATTGACCGATGGCGAACAGCATCACGCCAAAGCCGAGCAGTAACCGGGCCTTCAGCGGACCCGCCCCTGGTGAATCCGTCATGTGTGCGTCCTGAAGTGCTTCTGTGTACTAAGGCCGCGCTTTCGGCAGTGCGAAGGCCGTGATCTGGTCGCCCGCTTTTTGATGGACAAAGGCATGGCCGCCCGATGCGCCGACCACGAATTGCCGTCCGCCGATCTCGTAAGTCATGGGGATCGCAAGCGCGCCGGCCGGTAGCGTAGCACTCCAGAGCTCTTTGCCGTTATGGAGATCGAAAGCGCGCAGCCTGTCGTCACCGGTGGCGCCGATGAAAACCAGTCCGCCGGCGGTCAGCATCGGACCGCCAAAAGTCGGCGTGCCCCACTTGAGGGGCAAGGGCAGGGAATATGGTGCGGCCATCGGCGGCGGCAGGGTGTGTCCCAGAGGCCGAGCGTGCCGTGCCAGAGGATTCCGCCCTGCTGCCACCGCCACCAGCTCGGCATAGGGCGGTGCCGTACAGGGCACCTGGTTGAGCGGCGAGAGCAGCGCCGACTGCTTCAGCGCATAGGGCGTGCCGAATATCCGGGTCGGCGCGCCCATCATGTTTTCCTGCATGCTCTTGCGGACTTCGTCAGCTTTCGCCGCAGGCAGCAGTCGCGTGAAGTGCGCGAGACGTGTCACGTTGGTGACCAGGATCTCGACTCCGGATCAACTGCGGACGCCACCCCAGTTCACTTCGCCGGCACTGGAGGGCACCATGATCGTGCCTTCGAGAGACGGTGGCGTGAAGATCTTGCCGTAGGCTTTCACGCAGGTATTGCGTTCCCAGGGTGTCATGCCCCAGAAATCCTCCGCCTTGAATTCATGCGGCACGAGCGGTGGCGGTTTGACCGGGAAGGGCTGTGTCGGTGAAAGCACTTCGCCGGGTACGCCACCCTGGGGTACGGGCCGCTCCTCGATCGGGAAGAAAGGCTCGCCAGTTTCCCGGTTGAAGATGTACAGCATGCCGGTCTTGGTGGCCTGTATCACAGCCGGGAAGGGCTTGCCGTCCTTGCTGAGTTCAACAAGCGTTGGCTGCGCCGCGTTGTCGTAGTCCCAGATATCGTGATGCACGGTCTGGAAATACCAGGCCAGCTTGCCGGTAGCACCATGCAGCGCGACGATCGAATCGGCATAACGGTTGTCGCCAGGCCGGGTGCCACCGTAGAAGTCCGGCGAGGGGCTCGAGGTGGGCATGAAGAGCAGATCGCGTTCCGGATCGGCGCTCATCAGTCCCCAGACATTACCCGCACCGGTATCGCGGGCGGCGGCTTCGCTCCATCCGGAATAGGCGGGATCGTCTGCGCTGCGCGGTACCGGATCGAAGTTCCAGCGCGCCGCACCGCTGCGTGCATCGAATGCGCGTACCGATCCATTGGGCGCATTGGCGCGATGGAAGTCGCGTACTGTAGTACCGAGTACAACCACATCGTTGATGACCAGTGGCGGCCCGGAAAACTTCACCTCACCGATCGCGGCCGGTGGATGTGCGGCGAGTACCTCGGCTTCCAGTGCGACGGTACCGCCAGTTCCAAAGTCCGGACAGGCTTTGCCCGACGGTGCGTCGAGCGCGATGAGACGCAAATCGTGCGTGGCGACGAAGATGCGCTGGGCGCAGAAAGCCGGTGGTGCGTCACTGCGATCAGCCCAGTAAGCGACACCGCGACAGTTGGTGAAGCCCGGGCTCTTGAGTCCTTCCGGGTCTTCAGGCGTGGCATAGCCGCCGACACGCGTTTCCGGTTCGTACACCCATCGTTCCTTGCCGGTGGCCGGGTCGAGGGCGATCACCCGGCCAAAGGGCGTGCAGATCATCAGGTGTCCGCCGGCCGACGCGGGCAGCAGGATCGGATTCACCTGCACCTTGGCCCACTTGCCCTGCAGTTCAGGCCGACGCGCCAGTTCGCCCGTGCTGTATTGCCAGGCGACTTCCAGTTGCGGAACGTTGGCGGCGTTGATTTGCGTCAGTGGCGAGTACTTCTGGCCGCCGGCGTCGCCGCCGTAGTGCAGCCACTGCTCAGCGTACCCGGCGCTTGCGATAGCCAGCAGTGCGGTGACGGACAGGACGCGGCGGACAGAAATCATGGGGCGATTCCCGGTGGGAGTATGGTGAACAATGATGGTAGCGGCCACGCGCGGTACCGCCTAGTCGTGATCACGGACATTCCTCGCCTGAGACGCCACTGGTTGGACGCAAGGCAAGCCCGGCAGCACGATTAGCCGGCCAGGCTCCGCAACCGGGGAGATCAGCGGTTCGCGGGAGGGCTCGGAGCGTCCGCGTATTCGTCCTCGGAAGCGGGCGTCTGATAGCGGGTTGGCTTCGGCATACCGATCAGTCTGGCCGGCAGCGGCAGGGCACTGACCAGCGACATGATGATCGCGGCCAGATACGGCACGGTCTGTACCAGCAACACCAGAATCCAGATCGACAGGTCCGGACTGCCCATCAGCTTGATATCGCTGACGCCCCAGGCTGCGAGCAGCAGGGCGAAGGTGATCAGCCATTCTTCGCGCGCCGAGGACAGGGCTGTCAGCACAGCATGCCGTTTGGCCTGCTTGGGTGTGCGGAAAAAGGGTTTGTCCTTCGTAACGAGTCCCGAGAGTATCGCCACGCCAACGGTATGCGAGAGGCCGAGACCAGCCAGTGCGGCAGCGGCAATCTGGCGCGGGCGTGCGCCGACGCAGCTGCGGTAGAGGTCGATGAGTTTTGCGGCCTTGAAGGCGAACAGCGACAGCGGCAGTACCGAAAAGATCAGCAGTGGCGGGTCGATCCTGGTCGGTGCCAGGATCATCCCGAGCGACCAGCACAGCGCCGCGAAGTTGAACAGCAGATTGACGCCATCAGCCATCCACGGCAGCCAGCCAGCCAGGAAGTGGTAACGCTGGCCAGGGGTGAGTGACGGGTCTTTCCAGCTGAACAGTACGGCAGCATGGCGACGCAGGATCTGCATCGCGCCGTAGGCCCAGCGGGAGCGCTGTTTGCGAAAATCGTCAAAGGTGTCCGGCATCAGACCGCGACCATAGGAGCGCGGCACATAGGTTGCGCCCCAGCCCTGCTCAAACAGGCGCAGGCCGAGTTCGGCGTCTTCGGTAATGCACCACTCGCTCCAGCCACCGGAAGATTCGAGCGCCGTGCGGCGCACCAGCGTCATGGTGCCGTGCTGGATGATCGCGTTGCGCTCGTTGCGTGTGACCATGCCGATGTGGAAGAAGCCCGCGTACTCGACATAGCAGCTGGCCTTGAAGGCGTTCTCGGCAGCATCGCGGTAATCCTGTGGTGCCTGTGCGATGGCGAGTTTCGGATCGGCGAAGGCGGGCAGCATGTCGCGCAGCCACTCGGGCCGCACCACATAGTCACTGTCGATGACGGCGATGATCTCTGCTGCGGGGTCGGTGTTGCGAAGGGCAAAGTTGAGTGCGCCGGCCTTGAAGCCGGCCAGCGGTGCGACATGAAAGAAGCGGAAGCGCGCACCGAGCGTTGCGCAGTGAGCTTCGACAGGTTTCCACATCGCTTCATCGCGGGTGTTGTTGTCTATGACCAGAACTTCGAAGTCTGGCCAGTCCAGATTGGCCAGCGCGTCGAGGGTCTCGATGACCATCGCCGGTGGTTCGTTATAGCAGGGCACATGCACCGACACTCTGGGGCAGTCCTGCGCTGACGCGGAGGCATCACCTGGGGACTGAGGCAACTGTCGTCGGGCGGTGGCCCACTGTGCCTCGGCCCATTCGTGCGCTTCGGCCAGCAGTACAGCAAGCACGCCGATGGTGCCAATAAACAGCAGCACGCCGACCAGTACTGTCGTGACCGTCATGTACTGCTGCGAGTATTCATAGAGCAACCAGACCACGGTGGTCGTCGTTGCATAGGCGACCACGGCCAGAAAGCTGCGACCCGAATTGGCCAGCCGGCGTCCGTCGAGTGAAAAGACCGTGAGCAGAAGCAGGGCCAGCCCCACAGCGATGGCCGCGAGGGTGCGCCATTCTGGTATGCGTACGATGGAGGCCTTGAACGGGAACTTGGCTTCGCGGTCTACATTCCAGACGCCCCAGTAGGCACCGACGGAACCTTCACTCTGTGCTTTCCAGGGCTGGTCGAAGGCTTCCATCAGGTAGTAGACGTAGCCTTGTTCTTTCGCGTGCGCCAGAAAGCGGCGCAGGAACATCGCTTCGTTGGCATCGGAGGCGACAGCAGCTTCGCGCGTCCGGCCATTGCTTGGCCAGCCGAC
>Ga0138256_10007385_pt1 | contig 11592 bp, 10 predicted proteins | sample KNB2016incub_MG_FD_105486 | JGI IMG/M metagenome (GOLD analysis project Ga0138256, IMG submission 105486) | Active sludge microbial communities from wastewater in Klosterneuburg, Austria - KNB2014incub_MG | ecosystem: Engineered > WWTP > Activated sludge > Unclassified | place: Austria...
CGACGAGCATGAGATTGGCCATCGTGTACGGCGGCATCAGACGCGTGACCGGTCCCGGCTTGCCGTCGAGACTGACGGTGGCGATGCGCATCTGTGTGTTGTCAAACCACGTGACCAGACCGTTCGATGCGAGCTGCGCATCAATGACAAAACCGTATTCGCCTGGGCCTTTGCCCTGTCGACCCAGCGAGCCTACGAAGGCGCCGTTTGCGCTGAAGTGCTGCAGTGGGCCGCGTGCATCAGCGACCAGCAGACCGCCATCGGGCAACGTGCGCAGGGTAGCCGGTCCCTTGAACTCGCAGCCGGGCGTATCGACGTCGGTGCACCACGCGCGCTCCTTCACGAGCGTGATCCGTTTCACGGCATTCCACTGCGCGGTGGTCTCGCGAATCACGCGTTGCGCATCGAGCGGGAACGCGAAGCGCGCGCTGAGCGAGAGGATCACGAGATGCACGCCAAGGCGCCGGCGCAATGACGAGAGCTGCAGACTCGAGAGAAACATGTCGTCTCATTGGCGTAGGCAGGGGAGCACCTCGCTGATTGTGCGGGCCGCGCGGGTGAGACGTGAGAGGGGGGAGATTGCGGGAGGCTTAGAGGAAGATGAGGAATTGATGACGGGTGGGGATCCTGTAGGCGGATGGGCTTGGTGAAGGACACACGGAGGGAGGAACTGATCCAGGGGTCAGGAGGCAGTAACCTGCCACCTGATTCCTGGATCAGTTCCTCCTTCCGTGTGTCCTTCAGAAGTCTCGCTCCGGCGAAAACGCCTCACCCGTCCGTCAGTCTCGTCATCGCCCCCTCCAAGAACGCCACCCTCCACCCCTCGATCCGCTCCGCATCCACGCCGGCACTTTCCGCCACGGCCTGCACCGATTCGCCGCGCAGCACCCGGAGCACGAGCGCGCTCTTCTCCTCCGCACTCGGCGCTGAGGTCGTAAGCGTGCGCGTTCTGTGCGCAGTGTCCACCGTCGGCACCACCGCCGCAGCCCGGCGCCGCGACTCAATCGCCTTCACCACCACCGCGCTGAGCGACTTCATGTACTCGAGTGCCACGCGGTCGGGTATCGGCTCACGCGCCACTCGATCCCCGTACAGGCAGCCCACGATCGTGCCCGCGACGATGATCGGAAACACGCCGAACTGCGCCACCAGCATCTGATGCGCCCAGCGTGATTCCTGCGCGGTTGGGGCACGATCGACGGGCACGTACAGCGGTTGACGCTGTTGCAGCAACGCCGCTACCGGTCCGCCTCGCAGCGTCATGGGGAAGTCGAACTTCGTCATCAACGCTTCGACGCCGGTGCCGAGACCGGAGCGCGCGGTGAGACGCGTGCGATCGGCACTCAAGACACACGCGATCACCCGGTCAAACGGGCCGCCGCGCAGTGCGGCTTCGAGTGCGAGCAGCAGCACCTCCCCAAGCTCCGCGCCAGAGGTCGCGTCGACCTTGCTTTCGAGTTCCTGCCGCAAACGGCGACGCAGCGCGGGAGAACCCGGGGCGTCGTGCAGATCAACGGCCTCGATTTCCCACTCACCCGTGGGCGTGGCGGACAATCCCATTGCCGTGCGCGCCGCGTCGGCCAGTTCTTTGAGTCGGTGCGATTCCATCGGCACCTTGGCGCTCGTGAACAGCTCACGCGTTTCGTCGAGCGCGGCCTCCACCACGTCGCGCACCTGCTCGCGCGAGATCTTGAGGTGTGCGGCGTGTCGATCCATCGCGTCATGCACGGCGCGTTCCGCGTCGGCCGGCTCGCGCGGTTCTGCCCCACGCGCCTGTCGATAGATCGAGAGCGTGAGATCGTGACTGAACGCGGTGATGCCACTCACGTCCGACGTGACGGCCCCCGGTCGTGCACGAATGCCCTGCACGACGGTATCGGGCATGCCCCAGTGTCGTGAGACGGCCACCGCCAGGTCTTCATAGCGAAAGCCGAGCACGTTGTTGGCCGCGCCAGAGACACTCTGCCCGAGTTCGTGCACGCGCTCCTGAATGCGTGCGTAGTCGTCGGGAAAGTGACAGGCGATCAGCACCTCGCCGAGGTTACGGAACATGCCGCACAGGTGCGCCTCTTCCGGATCAGCGCGCTCGAGACGCGAGGAGATCTCGCGCGCATGGTTGGCGGTGATCAGCGACATCACCATCAACTCCTTCAGTACCGGCGAGCGTTTGCTGTAGTTCTCGAACAGCAGCAGACTGCTCGCGAGATGTCGCACCGTTTTGGCGCCCAGCATCATCATCGCATGCGTCGCGCTTTGAATCGGCCGGCCCGTACGGCGATAGTGTACGGTATTCGCGGTGCGCACGACGCTCAGCGTGAGGCTGTACTCGCGCAGCACGACATTCGCGAGACGCTGCAACGAACTGGCGTCATCGTCGATGAGCGAGATCGTATCGATGATCTGGCGCGACAGGGCCGGAAAGTCGCTCGCCTCCTGGATACGCGCGAGCCGCGCTTCAACGAGGGAGCGCTCATCCATCACACTGTCCGTGTGTCGATTCGACTCAGCCGTGTGGCCCGTCATCGACCGCTATTCATCGCACTGTGCTCACCGAAGATCGTTTGCCAGCGTACCGCTTGGGCGTCGGCGGTCCGGGTCTCGAAGACCGTCGTGAGAAGTATCGGCTTCCCGACACGCCCGACTTGAGTCGGGGGGCCGTCCCAGCCAGACTCCATGCATGACGAGCGAGCGACGGTTTTCCGAACAGGAAGTGGCGTACATCCTTGAGCGGGCCGCTACCGCGGACACGGCCGAGGCCGAATCGTCAGAGTCAGCGCTCGCCGGTGACTCGGGGTCCGAGAGTTCGCCGGGCATGACCCTCGCCCAGCTCACCGAGGTGGCTCGCGAGGCAGGCATCGAACCCTCGGCGCTCATCGCCGCCGCTCGTGCGGTGGAACAGGGCGCGTTGGTGCCGACGCAGCAGCACACGGCCATGGGCATTCCGGTGAGCGTCTCGCGCACAGCCGAATTCTCACGCCCCGTGACCAACGACGAGTGGGAGCGGTTGGTGGTGGCGCTGCGCGAGACCTTTCAGGCGCGCGGCACGATGCGTCAGGAGGGTTCGCTCCGGTCTTGGAGCAATGGCAACCTTCACGCGATGCTCGAACCGACCGCGGCGGGACATCGTCTGCGAATGCGCACCACAAAGAGCAACGCGCTTCCCATGCTCTGGCTTGGCGTCGGCGGCGTCGTCATGGCGGGCGTGGTCGGTGTGGCGCTGGCGTTCAAACCGGACATGAGCGGGCCCAGTTTCGTGGCGCCGGGCCTGCTCGCCGCACTCGGCGCGGTGCCGATTTTGCGCACGGTGCTGGGCGTGCCACGATGGGCCCGCACGCGCGCTACACAAATGGAGATGATCGCGAGCACTGCGGCGCAGATCCTGAATGAGTCGGACGCACGCGCGGCGCTCGCGCCCGGCGCCGCGGCCACACCGGCGAGCGCTACTTCACTCCCGAGATCGTATACAGACGAATGATGTCTTCGTCGTCGGCGCCTTTCGACAGCACCCACAGTCGATTGCCGCGCGACGCCAGCATGCGGGAACGCGCGGGCAGCTCGACGCGTGCGAGATACTCGCCCTGCGTCGTGAATACATCGTACGTGGCACGCTGTTGCCAGAGCAGTAGCGGGCGTTTGTCGCCGGCGGGACGCGGCGGGAGATCAAGCTTCTGTGCGCGTGCGTAGAGACTCACCCAGATGCGATTGTCGTGGTCGGTGAAAAGATTGCGGAAGACCGGCTTGGTGGCCGGAATCTCATACGCGTTGCGCCCGCCGCTTTGCGCGGTGAAATAGTCACCATACACTCGCCAGTTTGCACGCTCCTCACTGCCGACCGCAACCGACGAGGACGCACGCTCGACAACACGTACCGGGCCAGTCAGCGGACGAATCACGAAGCGATAGGCGTCACCGTTTCCGAAAACGTAGCCGCCGGAGCGCAGCGTGGCGGAATGCGACTCGACTTGAAAATTGCTGTTGCCGCCGTCGGCGGTCAGCAGGTAGAACCTGGTGCGCGGCGCCGAGCTGATGCGCGGCGGTAGGTCCAGTGAATCGGCGGTCGTGCCGTCTTTCCGCAGCATCAACACCGATGGCCGACTCGCACCCGCGAGTTCATCCATCTGCTCACCACGCGCGCCGCGTCGTGGTACACCCACGTACGCCAAGCCACGCCGATCTACCACGAAGATACCGTCAAACCCCGTGGTGAGACGCGGGTCGGTGAAACTGGTGCGCAGCTTGCCGTCTGGCGCGAAATACGAGACGCGTGCGTTGTTCAGGTCGAACGTGGTGAGCAAGGAATCGTCGGCGATATCCATCCCGAACACCCACTCGTATTCGCCCGGCCCTTTGCCCTTGCGCCCGATGTTGCGCACAAACTTCCCGTCGGGCGCATACTGACGGATCTGCCCATCGTTGCTGTCGTACACGTACATCCGGCCACGCGCGTCCACGGTGGCGTTGTCCACGCGACCGAAGGCAATTTCATCCGGGCCATCCACCTGCCCGATGGCCCAGACCTGTGTGAGCTTCACGTCCGCACCCCACCTCGGCGCCGCAGTGCTGCGCACACGGATCGTATCCTGCGCCGCCAGCGGCACGCCGCCACACAGGGCACTCCACACACAGCACGACGCGACCAACCGCGTGGTCATCACCCGCGTGGTCAGCAACCGCGTGGTCAGTCGCATCGTTCCGTGTGTCATCAGTCACGCATCCAGTGACAGGTGTACCCGCCGGGATTCTTCTGCAGATAGTCCTGATGGTATTCCTCGCCGCGATACCACGTGGCTTCGGGACCGATCTCCGTGGTGATCGGCTTCTTCCACTTCCCCGATGCTTCCACGCGCGCCTTCACACGCTCCGCCGTCTCACGCTGCGCCGGTGACGTGTAGAAAATGGCCGACCGGTATTGCGTGCCAACGTCGTTGCCCTGCCGGTTGAGCGTGGTCGGATCGTGCAGTTTGAAGAACCAGTCTTCGAGCAGCGTTTCGTAGCGCAGCACGCGTGGATCGAACACAATGCGCACGGCCTCGGCATGCCCCGACTTGCTGTCGTGTGTGTCGTGATACGTGGGGTTCTCCATCCAGCCGCCGGTGTACCCCACTTCGGTTTCCAGCACCCCCGGCACCGCGCGCAGAATCTCCTCGACGCCCCAGAAACAGCCGCCGGCCAACGCGGCCACTTCGGTGGCGGCCGGTGCGTCGGTCGCGATATCCGAAAGCGCGGCTTCCGCCGGCGCCGAATCAGACGGCGCGGTTCCGCCGAACATCGGCAGAAACTCCGCATATCCCGCGTTCGCCAGCTGACCCACCGGCACAAAGCGCAGTGAGGCCGAGTTGATGCAGTACCGGAGCCCGCCCTCCTCGCGCGGCCCGTCGGGAAAGACGTGGCCAAGATGCGAGTCGCCGAAACGCGAACGCACTTCGACGCGACGCATGCCATGTGAATTGTCCACCACCTCGGCCACGTTCGGCGCCACCGGCCGCGTAAAACTCGGCCAGCCACTGCCAGAGTCGAACTTGTCCACCGAGGCAAAGAGCGGTTCGCCACTCACCACGTCCACGTACAATCCCGGCTCGTGGTGATCCCAGAATTCGTTACGAAACGGTGGTTCGGTGCCGCACTGCTGCGTGACGGCGAACTGCTCGGGCGTAAGCGTCTTGGCGAGCTCCGCAGGAGCCGGCTTCTTGAAGTCAGGCATAGGGAATGGTTTCGTCAGATGTCCAGCCGATACGCGGGCGCCGGACGGGCGCGGCGACTGTCGGTCAACTCCTGATACCCCAGCGGGTTCCCGCCCCCCAAGCCATCTTGTCACATATGTCAGCCATCGCATTTCTCGGGACGGGCCTCTTGGGCTCGGGGTTCGTCGAAGCCGCCGCTGCGCGCGGCGATACGGTCACCGTGTGGAATCGTACCACCGAAAAAGCCAGAGCGCTGGAAGCGTTTGGCGTTCGCGTGGCCGATACGCCGGCCGACGCGGTACGAGGTGTGGAGCGGGTGCATCTGGTGCTCAAGGATGATACGGTGGTCGAAGAGGTGATCGCCGCGCTTCGTCCCGGCCTCTCGCCGCACGCCATCATCATCGACCACACCACAACCCAACCCAAACTCACGGCAGAACGTGCCACGCGCCTGAATACCGAGGGTGTGCGCTACCTGCATTGCCCGGTCTTCATCGGACCGGCGGCCGCACGACTGGGGCAGGGCTCCATACTCGCCTGCGGTCCTGCCGCGCTGTTCGAAGAGGTGCGTCCAGCACTCGAGCAGATGGCTGTGAAGGTCAAATATTTTGGCGAACGTCCCGACCTCGCGGCGGCGTACAAACTCTTCGGCAATGCCTTCATCATTGGCGTCACGGGCTTGGTCGCCGACGTGTTTGCGATCGCCGCGGGATCCGGTGTGACACCGTTGGAATCGCTCGACGTGCTCGACGTGCTGAATCCGTTCACGACCATTTCCGGGCGCGGTCGCAAAATGGCCGAGGGCAACTTTGCGCCGAGTTTCGAACTCACCATGGCGCGCAAGGACGTGCGCCTGATGATGGAAACCGCCGGTGAGATCCCGACGGGCGCTCTGGCCGGCATGGCAGCGCGCATGGATGCGCTGATCGCCGAGGGCTACGGAGACGAGGATCTCGCCGTGATGGGCGTCGCCGCGGTGAAACACTGATGCGTCACTCGATGGTCTTCGCGATGTGCGCGCCGCTGCTGGCGGCGTGTGCATCGAGTGGGGGCTCGTCCACATCTCGAGTGCCTCAACCTGAACCGATGGGCGGCGCGGCAACCTCGGCCGCTGGTGAACTCGGCATTGTCGAGACGCGTGTGGGAACGGGCGCGCGCGCGATGTCACGACAGTGCGTGTATGTGCACTACGTCGGGTTTTTGTCCAACGGCAAACAGTTTGAAAGCACGCGCGATACACTCCCCAACGGACGGCCGCAGCAACCCATTGCGTTCGAGCTGGGAACCGGTGCCGTGCTGCAAGGGTGGGACAAAGGCGTCGCTTCCATGCAGGTGGGCGGTGCGCGACGACTGTATGTGCCCTATCGCATGGGCTACGGCACGAAAGGCGTTCCGCCCAACATTCCGCCCCGCGCCGATCTCGTCTTCGATATCGAGTTGATGGCGGTTGCGGCGCCGTTGCCGACGTCGAGCAATGCGCCGCGCGCCGAGTCGGCGCGCACCTGTCCGACGTGGACCGCGGTCAGTCGGTCGCGGTGAACGGCGAGTCGCCGATGCTCGACACACGCATCGGCGTGGGTGTGCTTGTGCTGCGCAATGGTCGAGTCCTGCTTGGAGAACGCCGCGGCAGTCATGGTGCGGGCACGTGGGCGCCGCCTGGTGGACATCTCGAGCCCGATGAGGACGTCGCGGCATGTGCGCGGCGTGAGCTGCTTGAAGAAGCGGGACTCGTGGCGCGTACGTGGTGTGCCGGTCCCTACAGTGTCGACGATTTCCCCGAGATTGGTCGACGCTACGTGACCCTGTTTGTGATTGTCACGGCCGCCGACGGCGAGGCGGAGTTACGCGAGCCGGACAAATGCGCGTCCTGGTCGTGGTACGCGTGGGATGCCCTGACACCGCGCGACGACGCACCAATGTCGCGACGGCTGTTTACGCCGCTGGCGTCGCTGGTGTCGACGGGGTGGCGACCGGCACCTTGACGACGCGGAACGAAAAGCGCTGCTCGACCTGCTGACGCACCGGGATGTTGTTGCGCTTGGCGGGACGGAATTTCATGCGCGGAAGTGCGTTGCGCACTGCGAGTGCAAACAGCGTATCGGTCGATTCGAGCGCGAGATACGTGTTCACATCCGGTCGCCCCGTTTCGTCGACGACGAACGTGGCCAGTACGGAGCCCTGAATGCCCTTGGCCATGAGCGTGGGCGGATACACCGGCCCTTCGCTGTCAGGATCGCGTGCCGCGGCCGAATCGACCTCGATTTCGGAGTACGCACGCGACTGATCTTCGGCGTGGGCTTCGGACGGTGGCTTTTCGTCACCGCCGCCAACGCGGTCCGGGGCCGCCACGGTGGACACGCGCGACGCGTCGGTGAGTTCGCCGACACGCGGCTGTGGCTCTGGTGACGCAACGCCTCCCAATGCCGCGTAGCTCAGCTTTTCCTGCACCGGCCGCGGACGCTCCTGATGCAACGGCGCGAGAAACGTGGGCCGATCGCTCAGCGGCGCGGCGTTGTCGGGAAGCACGCGCGAGAATCCCCAGACGGCAACGCACACCAGCGTCACTTGGCCGACCACGGAACCGGCCATGGTCGCCTGATGCCCCGCCGAGCTCACCCGCCCCGACTCGAGCAAGGTCAACGCGATCTTTGTGGACGTCTGGGGAAGTGGCATAGACTAAGTCTGGCGCAGTCTTGGGCGCCGCGAACCGCTTGGGTGCTGAACCGTGCGCTGGCGGGGATGGCCGGCACTGGGGGTTCGTGGAACCGAACGTGACAGCGGCCCACCATTGAACATTGAGCCACGGCCGTCACCGAGCAAGTGTCGGCACTTTGTGCTCTCGTTTTCGGGTGTGCGCATTCCGATGGCGGACGGAAGCGGCTACGGCAGCGACTACGAAAGTGGCAGCCGCAGAATCTGGATCGGCGCCAGTGTGACACCGGGACGCGGTGTGCCGTTCGCCTGAAATGCACGTGACTGCGTATTGGCGAAATAGAGCAGGCTTTCGCCATCGATCGCTGCCGTGGTGACGCCGTTGAACGCCGGGTGATATCGCTCCAAGACGGTGGCGCGCACTATACGGTCTCCTCCAGCTGATAGGGCGAAACGCATGACACGGCCGGGGTGTATGCTGTTCTGGATGCCAACCAGCCCGTCGCGATGCCAGTACAGACCGTCCATGCATCCGGTGAAGACCCCGGCGGGCGCGGGTACAGTGGTCACGGTGCGCGTGTCGATCACGACGCGATACACGTGGTCAACACCGGCGATGAACAGCGCGGCGTCGTCGGGCGAGAGCGTTATACCATTGGCCTCCGGAATGGTCCCAGGCGGCAGGAACTGCTGCAGCGTGTCGCGATCCGGGGACGCGCGCCAGACAGAACCATCACTGGTATTCGTGATGTAGGCATCGCCCGTCCGCGTCAGCACCAGATCGTTCAGGGCCCCATAGGCTGGACCAGCGATGCGCCGACGGAGCACGCGCGTCGCAATGTCATAGACATGTACCTCGGCGCCACCTCGTGTCGGATCGCTGAACGCACGCGGATCATCGACGATCGCCCATAGGTGACGTCGGAGCGTGTCGACGCGCAGGCCCAGCACTGCACGCGGCGCCGACGGATGGGAGGTTGAAGCAAATTCGAATGTCCGTCCAGCCGCATCGAGGCGAACGATCTTGCCCTTGAAGCTGCCGGCAAAGACACTGCGGGTACGCACATCGAAGGCGATGCCTTCGGGCTGCAGATCGCGTTCGGCGATGGTGAACGCCAGTCGACTGCGCACAACGGGTGGATTCGCCGACCGGATGCGTGCGATGATTCGCTCGAACTGCGGATCACCACGGTACGGGAGGAACGGGCGCGCGAAACTGGGATCGAAGCCGCCCGGTAGTGTGGAAAGCTGATCGAGCGCTGCAATGGCCGCCGTGCGGCGGCCGGCGGCTGCATGCTCGCTCGCGACGGAGAACAACGCGAGCGGGTCGGTCAGTTGGTGGTGCGACCACAATACTCCAGCAAGGAACAGCGTCTTCATGGTCCCGGCGACAAGGGAAACGAGATCGATCCCTGCAAGGTGCGCCCGTGCGCTCGCCGGGCGCGGCGCCGCTGGGATGGGTCGCGTGCGCATCAGGACGAAACGTGAAACGCAGCGGCCGCTCCACAGAAGTCCCATCACCCACGCAGATTGCAGGATGGCCAATCAGCCGATCTCGACCGGGACATGCCATCGCGCGTCACACCGTTGCCTCGTGCCATGACTGTCCCCGCGCGCCGCACCACAGTTACCCGCACCGGCACTGTGCGATCACTCACACTGACGCTCAAGTCGCAGGTGGTGACGCTGAGCGTGCCGTTGGGTGCCGCGTGGATCACGCTGGGGATCAATGCGATGCTTGGCGGTTGGCTCAACCGCTTCGGCATCATTCCGCGCTCACTCGACGGGCTGCGCGGCATTCTGTTCGCGCCGTTTCTGCACGGAAATCTCGCACACCTGACGGCGAACTCCGCGTCGTTTCTTGTCCTCGGCTGGTTGGTGCTGGCGACCGGCCGACGGAATTTCGCACGCGTCTCGGTGTTGGCCGCACTCGGATCGGGCATCACGTCATGGGCGCTTGGTGCACCAAACTCTGTGCACATCGGCGCGAGCGGCGTGATTTTCGGGTATCTGGGCTACCTGATGCTCTCCGGCGTCTTCGCCCGAAAGTTTTCAACCATTGCGCTCAGTGTCGCGGTGACGGCGGCATGGGGCGCCATGGTATGGGGCGTGCTGCCAGGGCAAATGGGCGTGAGCTGGCAGGGCCATCTCGGCGGTTTTGTGGGCGGCGTGCTGGCCGCGCGTTGGATTCACGCGCGGGCGCAGCGGTAGCGGACAGCGCGCTGTTTATCGGGGAGATCTGACTACTTCGCGAACTCGCGAATGCGCAGATGCCGGATGGCGAGCTGTCCGCGGTGATCGCCCTGAATGCCAATCAGACCGCTCGACGTCTTCGCGAAGTTGGGCCACTTCCCGAACTTGCTCTTTGCCACACGTTCAAGAAAATCGGGCGTGCCGTAGTCGTAGGACGCGGTCATGGTGCCGTTGAGCCAATGCTCCACGTGGGTGCCGCGCACCAGGATGCGCGTGCTGTTCCACTGGCCGGCAGCACGCACGACGCCGCGCGGCGATGCATACAACGAGTGCGCGGCACCGGCCGAGGTGATCACGTTGCGTCCATCCGGATGACGTGCATCATCGAGCAGCGCGTACTCGGGTGCACTCCAGTAGATCTTCTCGTATTCCTCAGTCGCGCGATAGAACACGCCGGAGTTGCCACCCTCGTTGAGCATCCAGTCGAAGGCCAGTTCGAAATCGGTATACGTCTTGCGCGTGACGATGTCGTTGCCGACGCCCGTTTTGGTGAGGATGCTGTCGTTGGCACTCCAGCCCTCAGGCACCGCTTGCGACTGGTAGCCGCGCCAATTGTCGAGCGATACCATCGAACGCCAGCCGTCCTTCACCTCGGTGGCGCTGAGAAACGCTGCGGCCGGTGTGGCGGAACGTGACGCACGCGCGCACCCCGACTGCACCAGCATGGTGAGACCGAGACACGTGGCGAGCACCATCGAACGTGAGCGAATCAGCGGAGACATGAGCGAGGCGGAAAATGAGATGCGGACGACAGCCGTGGTGGGCTTCGCACGCAGAAGATCCGATGGTGCGCGCGTAGGGGAAAGGTAGCTCGCGACGCTGGACATTGCTTCCACGTCGCCGTGATGCCATGGTATGCATCGCGGACGGTCGGCCCGACACCCCGCATCACTTCGTACGTCATCACCAGACTCGCCATGCCCACTCGATGCCTTCGCGCCGTATTCACGGGGCTGCTGCTGGCCATCGCGCCATTTGCTGTTGTGTTGTTGGTATTTGTATAGCC
>Ga0138256_10007386_pt1 | contig 11592 bp, 12 predicted proteins | sample KNB2016incub_MG_FD_105486 | JGI IMG/M metagenome (GOLD analysis project Ga0138256, IMG submission 105486) | Active sludge microbial communities from wastewater in Klosterneuburg, Austria - KNB2014incub_MG | ecosystem: Engineered > WWTP > Activated sludge > Unclassified | place: Austria...
AAGGCATGCGGAAAAAGCGCAAGCAGATCGGTGGAGTTTGAGTGTCGAACTGGTATAGCGTGCGTAGCAGGTGCTGGCCGCCCCCGCATGAACCACCGCCCCGATACCCGATCTTCGCCGCCCACCTCGCGCATCATGGGCATATGGCTCCATGGGCACAGGGGCACATGAACCACCTCGCCATCCTCGGCTCCACCGGCTCCATCGGCACGCAGGCCCTGCAAGTGATACGCGAGCAGCCCGACCATTTCGGGGTGGAGTTGCTCACGGCAGGGCGCAATGCGGAGCTGCTCATCGCGCAGGCCCGCGAGTTCAGGCCCAACGCCGTGGTCATTGCCGACAAGGCGCAGTACGCCCCTGTACGCGACGCCCTGCAGCCCTTCGACATCAAGGTGTTCGCGGGGGCGGAGAGCATTGAACAGGCGGTGACCATGGAGGGCATCGGCACGGTGCTCACCGCCATGGTGGGCTACGCCGGGCTACGCCCCACGCTGGCGGCCATCGGCGCGGGCAAGACCATCGCACTGGCCAACAAGGAAACGCTGGTGGTCGCGGGCGAGCTCGTCACCAAGGCCGCGCGCGATCGGGGCGTGAACATCTACCCGGTGGACAGCGAGCACAGCGCCATCTTCCAATGCATGGCCGGGGAGTGGGACAACCCGATCGAGCAGGTGATCCTAACCGCCAGTGGTGGGCCTTTCCGGGGCCGCAGCCGCGCGCAACTCGAGCGGGTCACCGCCGCCGAAGCGCTCAAGCACCCCAATTGGGACATGGGCGCCAAGGTGACCATCGACAGCGCCAGCCTGATGAACAAAGGGCTGGAGGCCATCGAGGCCAAGTGGCTCTTCAACCTGAAGCCCGTGCAGGTCGGCATCGTGGTGCATCCGCAGAGCATCGTCCACAGCCTGGTGCGTTTCCAGGACGGCAGTTTGAAGGCGCAACTCGGCCTGCCGGACATGAAGCTGCCCATCCAGTACGCGCTGGGCTATCCGAAGCGCTTAGCGACAAGCTGGCCGCGTTTCGACTTCACGGACTACCCGGAACTGACCTTCAGCCAACCTGACAGGGAGGCCTTCCCCAACCTGCAACTCGCGCTGGACGCGCTGGAGCGGGGCGGCAACGTACCCTGCGCGCTCAACGCCGCGAACGAGGTGGCGGTGGCCGGGTTCTTGGAGGGCCGCATCGGTTTTCTGCACATGAGCGCCATCATCGCCGATACACTCGCGCATACCACCTTTATCGCGCATCCCACGTTGGAGGACCTTGAACAGACCGACGCCGAAGCGCGCCGCATCGCCCAAAGCCTGATCCCCGCCACCGCCGCATGGAATTCCTGATCACCATCGGCCAGCTCATCCTCGGCCTCTCCATCCTGGTGGCCCTGCACGAGTTCGGCCACTTCCTCCCTGCCAAGCTCTTCGGCATGCGCGTGGAGAAGTTCTTCCTCTTTTTCGACTGGCCGCGCCACCTCTGGCAGAAGAAGGTGGGCGAGACCACTTACGGCCTCGGCATGCTCCCCTTCGGCGGGTATGTGAAGATCGCGGGCATGATCGACGAGAGCATGGACCGCGCGCAGAAGGAGCGCATGGAGAAGCCGCCCGAGCCGTGGGAATTCCGCGCCAAGCCCGTGTGGCAGCGCCTCATCGTGATGGTGGGTGGCGTCACCGTGAACGTGCTGCTCGGTTTCGCCATCTACAGTATGGTGCTCTACAAATGGGGCAGCGAACGGCTCCCGCTGGCCAACCTCACCTGGGGCGTAACGCCCAGCCTCATCATGGAGGAGCAGGGCTTCCGGAGCGGCGACCGCATCGTGGCCGTTCCCGGGCACGAAGTGGAGACCCTGGAGGATGTGTCTCTGGCCATCCTGATCCGTGGAGCGCGCACCATCACCGTGGAACGCGACGGCGCCACGAAGGACATCGCACTCACGGACGACGTTGCTGAAAAGATCCTCGATGCCAAGGAACGGCAGCTCTTCGCCGAGCGCTTCCCCTTCGTGGTGGACAGCGTGATGCCCGGCAGCGGCGCCGAGGCCATCGGCGGTTTCCGCCCCGGCGATCGCGTGATGGCGGTGGACGGCTGGCCCGCCGAGTTCTTCAGCGATTTCCAGATCGCCGTGAAAGGCAAGGAGGGGCGCCAGGCGGACGTGACCGTGCGCCGGGAAGGCCACCTCGTGGTGGTGCCGGTGCAGGTGAGCGAGGAGGGCACCGTCGGGCTGTACCGCAAGAACGCACTGGACTACCTGAGCACCGAGACGAAAACATACGGATTTTTGGAGAGCATCCCGGCGGGCATCGCGTACGGATGGAAGCGGATGAAGGACAACGTCTCGTCCTTCAAGCTGCTCGGCTCCAAGAGCGGCCTGAAACAGATGGGCGGCTTAGGCAGCATGGCCAAGGCCTACGGACCACGCTGGATCTGGTCGCGCTTCTGGGAGATGACGGCTTTCCTCAGCATGGCGCTGGCCTTCCTGAACATCCTGCCCATTCCCGCGCTCGATGGTGGGCACGTGGTCTTCCTGCTGTACGAGGCCATCGCGCGCCGCCCCGCGCCGCCCAAGGTGCTGGAATACGCGCAGATGGCGGGCATGGTCTTCCTGCTCACGGTGATCGTCGCCGTGAACGGGCACGACCTGTTCAAGATCTTCACCGGTCAGCTCTGAGGCGGACGGAGCATCCGTGATCCGTAGCCGGCCCCGCGTCGGCCCCGTATTTTCGCGGCGTTCCGACCATCATGCTCAAGCAGAACCTATCGCTCAAGCTCCAGCAGAAGCTCTCCCCCCAGCAGATCCAGCTGATGAAGATGCTCCAGCTCCCTACCGTGGAGATGGAACAGCGCATCAAGGACGAGCTCTCCGAGAACCCCGCGCTGGAAGAAGGCGACGACCATGACACCGCCGAGGAAGGCGTGGAGGAGAACATGGAGAGCCTCGACCAGGAGGAGAACAGCAAGGACGACGACCGCGACGACATCGACCTGAGCGACTACTTCGACGACGACACGCCTGACTACAAGCTGCAGGTGCAGAACAAAGGGCGCGATGAGGAGGAACGCGAAACGCCCCTCTCCGGCGGCAGCACCTTCCAGGACAACCTGCGTGCGCAACTGGCCCTGCGCGATATCGACGAGCGCACCGAGCTGCTGGGCGAGCACCTCATCGGCAACCTGGACGAGGACGGCTACCTGCGGCGCGAGCTGGACGCCATTGTCAACGACCTGGCCTTCACCGCCAACGTGGAGACCACGAAAGAGGAGCTGGAGGCCGTGCTGAAAGAGGTGCAGGCCCTGGACCCGGCGGGCGTTGGCGCGCGTGACCTGCGCGAATGCCTGCTCCTGCAACTGCGGCGCCTGCCCCACGCTGCCGATACCCTCACCGCCAAGGCCATCGTGGACAAGCACTTCGACGCCTTCACCAAGAAGCACTACGACCGCATCATGGAGCGGCTGGAGATCGACGAGGGGGCGCTCAAGGATGCGATGGCCGAGATCATGCGGCTGAATCCGCGCCCCGGGAACACCGGCCGCGATACGGACAAACAGGTACAGGAGATCGTACCTGACTTCACCGTCAACACGATCGACGGCCAGCTGGAGCTGCAGCTCAACGGCCGCAACGCCCCGGAGCTGCGCGTGAGCCGCCAGTACCGTGAGATGATCGCCGAGTACCAGCGCAACAAGAAGGATCCCGCCGCGCAGGACGCGCTCGTCTTCCTCAAGCAGAAACTCGACAGCGCCAAGTGGTTCATCGACGCCATCAAGCAGCGCCAGCACACCCTGCTCGTCACCATGGAGGCCATCATGGAGCACCAGCGCGACTTCTTCCTCACCGGCGATGAGACGAAACTGAAGCCGATGATCCTGAAGGACATCGCCGAGAAGGTGCGCATGGACATCAGCACCGTGAGCCGCGTGGCCAACAGCAAGTACGTGCAGACGAACTACGGCACCATCCTGCTCAAGTTCTTCTTCAGCGAAAGCCTCACCAACCAGGAGGGCGAGGAGGTGAGCACCCGCGAGGTGAAAAAGATCCTCAAGGACGCCATCGAGGCCGAGGAGAAAAAGGCTCCCCTTACCGATGAGGAATTGACCGCTTTGCTCAAGGGCAAGGGCTACAACATCGCGCGCCGCACCGTGGCCAAGTACCGCGAGCAGATGAACTTCCCCGTGGCCCGGCTGCGGAAAGAACTCTGAAGAAGTGGCGAGTGATCAGCGGCGAGTGACCAGTGGCAGCTATCAAGGCGCCGCCGATGCGCCGCGCCCAATGGGTCACTCGCCACTGATCACTCGCCACTCGCCACTCCCGTGAGAACCGCCGCCCACGCCCTCTCCATCCTGCTGCACCCGCTGTGGATGACCACCCTGGCCGTGGCGCTGTGCTTCTGGATAGACCCGTACATGTACCACGGCCCGGGCGTGGAGGCGCGTCTGGTATTCCTCGGCATGCTCTTCCTGATGACGGCCGTGTTCCCCTTGGTGAGCGCGCTGCTCATGCGCCGCAGCGGACTGGTGAGCGATCTCACGATGCCCACGCGGGCGGAGCGCATCCCCGTGTACATCACCGGCCTCCTGTACCACGGCATGTGCTGGTACCTGGTGCGCAGGATCACGGACCATCCGGTCACGCTGGGCATCCTCATGGGCGCGTTCTTCACGCTGCTGATCATCCTGCTGGTCACGCTGCGCTGGAAGATCAGCGTGCACATGGCGGGTATCGGCGGGCTCATCGGCGCAGTGCTGGCCGCTATCGTGGTGGATGACCGCGATGCCCCGCTGCTGCTGTGCGCGCTGTTCGTGCTAGCGGGCGCGCTCGGCACCGCGCGGCTCGTCGCCAGCGACCACACGCCCGCCCAGGTGTATGCGGGCGCGTTGCTCGGCTTCGCCTGTGTGTTCGTGTGCGCGGGCTCCGGTATCGTGGTCTGACCTCCACCGCCGCGACCGGTAACGCGGAGCGTTGGCCCGTGCCATCTTCGCCCCCATGAAGGCCTGGGTACTCGAACGCCACGGACCACCCGAACGCGCCTTGGTCCAGCGCGAACAGCCCGATCCCGTTCCCGGGCCAGGCCAGGTGCTCATCCGCAGCGAGGGCTTTGGCCTCAACTACGCCGACGTGATGGCGCGCAAGGGCCTGTACCGCGAAGCACCACCACCGCCCTGCGTCATCGGCTACGAAACGGTGGGCCGCGTAGAGCGTTGTGGTGATGGGGTGCCTGCGCACCTGTTGGGCCAGCGCGTGGCGGCCATCACCCGCTTCGGCGGATACGCGGAACTGGCCATCACCGATCACCGCGCGGTGGTACCCATCCCCGAGAACGTGGCGCTGGCCACCGCCTGCGCCCTCACCACACAGGGCGTTACCGCGTGGTATATGGCCACCATCGCCCGGCCCCTGCGTGCGGGCGAGCGCGTGCTGGTCCATAGCGCGGCGGGTGGTGTAGGGCACCTGCTGGTACAAATAGCCGCGCACCGAGGCTGCGAGGTCATCGCCATCGCCAGCGGGGCGGAGAAGGCCCGCTTCCTGCGAGGGCTCGGTGCGCGCCATGTGATCGATCGCGCGCAAGGCGACTATGCGCAACAGGTGCATGCACTGCTGCAGGACGCCCGGCCGCAGGTATCTTTCAACGCCGTGGGCGGCTCCACCTTCAGGAAGGACCTGACCCTGCTGGGCGCTACCGGCGCGCTGCTCATCTATGGCGGTGCCGAACGCGGCGAAGGCACCTTCGGTGCGTTGCGTTTCGTGTGGCGCATGGGCGTGGTGGTGCCCATCCTGCTCATGATGCGCCACCAGAGCCTCATCGGCGTGAACATGCTGCGGCTGGGCGATGTGCGGCCCGATCTGCTGATGGAGTGCTTGCACGGCACGGCCCACGCCCACGCCGAAGGCTGGTTGAAGCCGATGGCCCACGAGGTGTTCCCTGCGGAGCGCTTGGCCGATGCGCACAAGCTGCTCGAAAGTGGCCGCAGTATGGGGAAAGTGGCGCTGCGGTGGTGAGAGGCGCCCACCGGGTGTCTCCTCCATCCTTTGCCGCGGACGATCCCATGGCGGATCGCACCGTTCCCGACCGGTTCTTGTTCGCTGCGCGAACGGGGCATGGGAACCTCTTTCCCCAGTGGGTCCGTGAAACCGATGGCCGCACTCACTGGTCTTTCCCTCCGATCATCGCCCCGGTGGTGTCGTAAACCACGGTACGCGCCAGTTGGCCCCGCGCATCATAGAACTTCCACTCGCCAAAGGGTTTGCCCTTGCGTTGTGTACCGGTGTAGTACAGCACGCCGTTGGGGTGAAAGACGGTGGTGATGCCGTGGAGCACGCCATGGTCGTACACGTTGCGGCTCTGCACGCGGCCGCTGGGCAGGTAGCTGGTCCACACGCCGTAGCGCTGGCCATCCACGAGTTCGCCCTCCATGAGCGGGCGGCCGCTGGCGTCCTTGTACACGTGGTAGCCGTCGCGCAGGCTGTCGGCGATGGCCTGTCGCCGCAGGCTGTCACGGCGGGCAGCGGTGCCCGCGGTGTCCGCGGTGGGCGTACGGTCCATGCCCTCGCCACCGGAGCAGGCCATGAGCAGCAGCGCAGCGACGACGGGCGTGAGGGTTTTCATTTTACGCGTTCCACGGTAAGGTTGAGCAGGTCTTCGAGCGAGCGCCGGGCTTCGGTCTCCGGGAAGGTGCGCAAGACTTCGAGCGCTTGGTCGCGGTAGTGGTACATGGCCTTGGTGGCGTGCGCGATGCCGCCGCTCTCCTCCACCTTGGCCACCACCCGGGCCACGGCGGCGCTGTTGCTGCTGTCGTGCTTCACGGTGCGCACCATCCAGCGGCGGTCCTCCGCGCCCACGTGGGCCAGTGCGTAGATGAGGGGCAGGGTCAACTTCTTCTCCTTGATGTCGATGCCCGTGGGCTTTCCCGTGTTCTTGCCGGCCCCGTAATCGAAGAGGTCGTCCTTGATCTGGAAGGCGATGCCCGTGAGCTCGCCGAAGGTGCGCATGCGTTCCACCTCCTCCGGCTCCGCTCCACCAGCAGCGGCACCGCTGGCACAACAAGCGGCGATGAGGCTGGCTGTTTTCTGGCGGATGATCTCGAAATACACCTCCTCCTTGAAGTTGAGGCCGCGCGCCTTCTCCAGCTGCAGCAGTTCGCCCTCGCTCATGGCGCGCACGGCGCCGCTCACGATGCGCAGCAGTTCGTACTGGCCCTGCTCCACGGCCAGCAGCAGGCCGCGGCTCAACAGGTAATCGCCCACCAGTACGGCGATCTTGTTCTTCCACAGGGCGTTCACGCTGAAAAAGCCGCGCCGCATGGGCGAGCCGTCCACCACGTCATCATGCACCAGGGTGGCCGTGTGCAGCAGTTCGATCAGGCTGGCGGCGGTGTAGCCCGCATCGTTGATGGGCCCGAACTGTTTGGCGCTGAGCAGGGTGAACATGGGCCGCATCTGCTTGCCCTTGCGCTGCACGATGTAGTGCATGATGCGGTCCAGCAACGGTGCCTTGCTGCGCATGGCCTCACGGAAGCGCGTTTCGAAGGCGCGCATCTCCTCGGCGATCGGGGCCTGTATCTCGTCTAAGGAACGCAAGGCGGACGGGCCGAAACTAAGCGGCGCGCGCTTGGCCCGGGCCACCTACTTTCGCGGGGCATGTCACCCAAAAACACCGGGGGCCTACTGGCGGTCCTGTTCGCGCTGCTCGCCGCCGGCGCCACGGCCCAGAAGAACAAGCCCACCACCAAGGTCGTCCTGTACAAGGACCGTATCGCCGCCCAGTGGGACACGGTGAACTGCGTGAAGAACGCCATCAAGATCAACCCGCTGCTCTTCCTGCGCGGGGAGATCCCCATCTACTACGAGCGGGCGTTGTCCTCCAAGGTGAGCGCGGAAGTGGGCGTGGGCGTCACGTACCGCAACTACATCAACCTCACCATCGCGGGCGACCATCCGGACGCGGACGACTTCGGGGCTGGCACGAAGATCAGGAGCCACCCCAGCTTCCATGTGGGCGTGCGGTACTATTTCACCGACGACATCGAGCCGCAGGGCGCCTACATGCAGGCCGAGTTCGCCTACCTGAAATACGGCAAGCGGATCACCGAGCAGGACAGCACGGGGCAGCTCACGGACCGCACCCGGACCGACCAGCGGACCTTCAACGACTTCCGCGTGTACTTCGGGTACCAGACGCTGGGTGCGTCCAGCAACTGGCTGTTCGATTTCTACGGCGGTGTGGCACTGCGCCTGCGTGACATGACGATCGTGAACGAGCAGCTGAACATCACCCAGCGGCAATGGACCTACGAGGAGAAGGGGATCAACGACATGGTGCCGGCCTTCTTCCTCGGGGTGAAAATGGGGCTGGGATGGTAGGGAACCACAGTAGCGCAGAACCGGGGGACCGCAACATGTAGACCGGGGCCAGCGTTGTTCCCGCAGCCCGCTCCGTGACCCAGGCATGGACCTGTACTCCCGCAAACAACGATGGAAGCTGGCGCTAGCGCTCACGGCGCTGGCCATCGTGGGCACGGGCCTGTGGTACAGTGGCCGCATGGTGGAGCGCGTGCGGCAGGAGGAGCGCCACAAGGTGACGCTTTGGGCCGAGGCCGTTCGCAACCGTGCCCAACTCGTGAACTATACCGATTCGCTCTTCCGCACCCTGCGCGACGAGGAACGCAAGAAGGTGGAGATCTGGGCCGACGCCTCGGCGCGCCTGGTGAGCAGCGATCCCGGCGAGCACCTCGGCTTCTACCTGAAGGTGGTGCAGAACAACACCACGATCCCGGTCATCATCACCGACGGGAAGGGCCACGTGCGCAGCGGCCGCAACCTGCCATCGCGCGTCGAGGGCGACAGCGCGCTGCTGGCCGGCGAGATCCTGCGTATGGACAGCGCCCACGCGCCCATCCCCATCCCGCTGGCCGGCATGGGGCGGCAGCTCCTGCACTACAAGGACTCGCGCCTCGTCACCGACCTTGAGGACGTGATGGACGACCTGATCCGCAGCTTCATCAGCGAAACGGTGATGGGCTCGGCCGATGCGCCCGTGATCCTTACCGACAGCACCCGCGCCCGCGTGGTGGAGCATCACGACATCGACCCCCGGGTGCTGGCCGACACGGCGCTGCTCCATGCCCACATCGCCGCCATGGCGGAGGCCAATGCGCCCATCGCGGTAACGCTCGCCGGGCTGGGACGCCACTACATCTTCTTCGACGAGAGCCGCATCGTGACGCAGTTGCGCTACTATCCATACGTGATGTTCGGGATCATCGCGCTCTTCCTGCTGGTGGCGTACGCGCTCTTCAGCCTTTTCCGCAACGCCGAGCAGAACCAGGTGTGGGTGGGTATGGCCAAGGAGACGGCGCACCAGCTCGGCACGCCGCTCAGCTCGCTCATGGGCTGGGTGGAGGTGCTCAAGGAGGGCGGTGCCGACCCCTCGGCCGTGCAGGAGATGCGCAAGGACGTGGACCGGCTGGAGGTGATCACCGAGCGCTTCAGCAAGATCGGCTCCGCGCCCGACCCGGTGCCCGAGAAGCTCTACCACGTGCTGCGCGCCACCGTGCTCTACCTGCGGCCGCGCCTGCCCGCCCGCGCGCGCATCGAGGTGGCCGCTCCCGCCGATACCGAAATGCTGGTTCCGCTGAACCGCGCCCTGTTCAGCTGGGTCATCGAGAACCTCATCCGCAACGCCGTGGACGCCATGGAGGGCGAAGGCGCCATCACGCTGGAGATCGTGCCTGAGGGCCACGAGGTCCACGTGGACGTGACGGACACCGGAAAGGGCATACCGTCATCGCAGCAGCGCACGGTTTTCCAGCCCGGCTTCACCACCAAGAAACGCGGTTGGGGGCTCGGCCTCTCGCTCAGCAGACGCATCATTGAACAATACCACGGCGGCAAGATCTTCGTGAAGCGGAGCGCGCCGGGGAAGGGGACCACGTTCAGGATCACGCTGAAGAGCTGAGCGATGCGGGCGGGGCTGTTCGCGATCATCGCCACTTTCGTCTGCATCCTCACCATGTATGCCTGCTTCCGATATGGTCTCGAACAGGACATCGGCATAAACGTGGGGATGATGGTGGCGGGTCTGATCCTCTTCGATGCGCTCCCGTACGCCATGGTATTCGCGGGCGTGTCCTTTCTGCTCGGCTGGTCCATCGCGCGGCGTGGACGCTTGCACGCAACGGTCGCGATCCTGCTGCTGTTGGGATGCGCTTGGCTGCTTTTCGACTTCCATCGCTACCAACACCCGAGCCCGATCCAAGAGGAGTCCACATCCGTGTTCTGGAGCCGTGTTCCGGGCTGGTGGTTCCCGACCTGACTATCTTTGGCATATGAGCACCAAGGAAATCATCGAGCACATCGCACGCTTGCCGATGGCCAAGCGCATCCGCCTGCTGGAAGAGGCCCTACGCGGCATCCGCGAAAAAGAGTCCAAGGGGGCATTGGCCAAAGCCGCTGCGGCCTTGGAGAAGGACTACAGGGAGAACAAGGCCCTGACCGCTTTCACCGCTATCGACATGGACGCGTTCTATGAAGCAAGGTGAGATCTGGTCGGTGAATCTCGACCCAACGCTCGGGGCTGAGATCCGCAAGACACGGCCGATCATCATCGTGAACGATGATGCCGTGGGCCGCCTGCCCCTGAAGATCATCGTTCCGCTCACCGACCGGAAAGCCCATTATGCGCAAGCGCCATGGATGGTGCGCGTGGCCGCCGATGTACGCGCTAAGCTGACGAGGACATCAGCGGCGGACTGTTTCCAAGTGCGTTCCATCAGTGAAGCACGCTTCGCGAAACGCATCGGTGTGGTGGACGCAGCCATCATGGACCGGATCCGGGAAGGGCTTGCTGCCGTACTGTCCATCCCGACTTGAGCAGATTCCGCGCCCGTTACCTCGAGCCCTCAGCCGCTCCGCGCACCAGCGCCGCCTTCTTCACGCCCACTTCCCCCACCACCTCCTCATAGGGCGCCTCGGCGATGCCCTTCATGCTGCCGAAGCGGACCAGCAGCTTCTTCGCGGTTTCCGGGCCGATACCAGGGATGTCCTCCAGCGCCGTGCGCACGATGCGCTTGCTGCGCTTGCCCCGGTGGTGCGTGATGCCGAAGCGGTGCGCCTCGTCGCGCATCTGTTGGATCACTTTCAGGGTGCTGCTGCGCTTGTCGATGTGCAGCGGCACGGGATCGTCAGGGAAGTACAATTCCTCCAGCCGCTTGGCGATGCCGATGAGCGCCACCCTGCCGCGCAGGCCCAGGCGGTCGAAGACGTTCATGGCCGCGTGCAATTGGCCCTTCCCACCATCAACCACCACGAGTTGTGGCAGGGGCGCACCCTCGGTGAGCAGGCGTGAATACCGGCGCTCCAGGGCCTCTTCCATGCTCGCGAAATCATCCGGGCCCTGAACGGTGCGGATATTGAAATGCCGGTAGTCCTTCTTGCTGGGCTTTCCGTTCTTGAACACCACGCAGGCGCTCACCGGGTCGGTTCCCTGGGTGTTGCTGTTGTCGAAGCACTCGATGTGGTATGGCAGTTCGTTCAGGCGCAGGTCCTGCTTCATCTGTTCCAGCAGCCGTGTGGTGGCGGCCTCAGGGTCGGTGAGCGATTCCTGC
>Ga0138256_10007387_pt1 | contig 11591 bp, 10 predicted proteins | sample KNB2016incub_MG_FD_105486 | JGI IMG/M metagenome (GOLD analysis project Ga0138256, IMG submission 105486) | Active sludge microbial communities from wastewater in Klosterneuburg, Austria - KNB2014incub_MG | ecosystem: Engineered > WWTP > Activated sludge > Unclassified | place: Austria...
AATGCGGTGAAAAACTATCGCCAGGGCGGGAACAACGTCACGGCGTTGCGCGGCGTTTCCCTGTCGATCGACCAGGGGCGATTCGTTGCAATCATGGGCGCTTCGGGATCGGGCAAGAGCACGCTCCTCCATTTGTGTGCCGGACTAACACAAGCTGACAGCGGGCGAGTCGAGATCGATGGCGTGGATCTTGGCACGCTCAGCGATCGTGACCTCACGCTCTTCCGACGGCGGCGCATCGGGCTTGTGTTTCAGAGCTTCAATCTCATTCCAACCCTGACCGCGCGACAGAACGTTTCACTTCCGCTGATTCTCGATGGAAGAAATTCGAAGGCGGATTTGGAAAAGGTCGACGCGCTGTTGAATCAGCTTGGACTCAAGCAACGCGCCGATCACAAACCAGACGCATTAAGTGGAGGCGAACAGCAACGCGTGGCGATCGGCCGCGCGCTCGTGACCGAGCCAGCGGTGATTCTCGCCGACGAACCGACCGGAAATCTCGACAGCGACAACAGCCGACTCGTCTGTGAACTTCTGCGCGACCTTTCGCGCGATCAGCAGCGAACGATCATCATGGTGCCGCACGAGCACGATGTTGCTGCGTACACACAGGAGATCGTCACGCTGCGCGATGGGAAAATAGTCGAGCAACGTCAACAGGTTCAGCAAACTTGATTGATCGGAATCATCGACGTCGCTTCAACAAAACAATCGGCGCAAGCAACGTCAGTAGAACAGAAGGTTCCGGAATCGCTTCCTGCCGAAACGTCCACATGCGAACGTAATCAACCGTCATCTGCGTTGTCGTTGAGTTGAACGATCCGTAGCTGATTGGTGGCGCGCCGCTCCAGCCTTTTTCAACTTCCGAACTCAGGATGACGAACTGCGGCACGCGTGAGATCGCATCCGTGAAGGTCCACTTGGGCAGGCCATCGACGTAGAACGTGTAGCTGTCGAGCGTCCATTTCAGTCCATACACATGAAACCCGTTGCCGGCATCCGTGCCGTTGACTGCGAAACCCCGGCTCTTGTGGAATTCGCCGTAGCCGTTCCAGTGGACGTTGAGATCGATGCGCGAATCGATGTTCGTTCCGCTGCTATTCTGCACACGATGTTCAGCAACGTCGATCTCGGTTCCGATCAGATCGGGTCGATCGACGAGATCAGGCGTGATCACATCGCGCATCAGGAACGTGTGAATCCAAAACGCCGACCACATGCCCGGCGAGTCATTCCAGTTGATGCGCGCTTCCCAGAATCCGATCGTCTGTTCGAACCGATCGCGCGTGCTCACCGCGCCGGTGTAGTGCGTTCGGGCGGGGCCGGCTTGCTGTGTCCAGGTTTTGATGACGAGGTTGCCCGCGCCGTCGAGTTGGCTGGCGTGATCGACATACTGTGCATCGCGCCGCTGGCCGGTGAACTCGTGTTGCCACTTATTTAGATTGAGGGATGAGCCATCGAACTCATCTTGAAATGTGAGCGCGTAATCTCGAGGAACGACGTTGTAGATCGTCGGCGAGGGCGCGGCAGTTGCCGCGCTCGTGAGAAGCCCCGCGATGACGATTAACAGTCCAATGCGCATCAAAGATCGATCGAAAGTTTCGAGAGCTTAGCATCTCGAAGCGCAAAAACGTCCGGAAAAATCGAGATGAAGTCCAATAAAAGATCGTTTCGCTCGATTGCACGAAATCATCTGATGAAGATCACCCAGACCAACAGCAAGACCGGCAAAAGAAACGGCAGGGTGTAGCGAAAGATGTAGCCAAAGAAACTCGGCATGGCCACGCCGCTGTGGTCTGCGATCGCCTTCACCATGAAGTTCGGGCCGTTGCCGATGTAGGTCGCTGCGCCGAACATCACCGCGCCCATCGAGATGGCGATGAGTACGAGATTCAGTTTCGGATCGTTGATGAGAAATGCGATGCGCACCTCGCCGTCGGTGATGGTTCCTGCATTCACTCGCTCGCCGTGATATTTGAGCAGGCCTGCAACGGCGTTCTTGAGTTGTCGTTGATGCTCCTCGCTCAGGCCTGCGAGGTCGGATTCAGTGATGTCACTGCCGGGACGTTTTGCGATCGCGTTCACGCGCGCGACGGTTTCGGCATCAAGCTGGCCGAGTTCGCTTTGCAGAAATGTCAGGTACGTCGGCGCGTTATCGAGGAACCCGCTGAGCGTGCCGGTCGCAAAGTAAAACTGTGTTGGCGTGTGCACGATTCCGCCGTTGCTGCCGCGCGTGTAGAGATAATTCAACGCGGGTGTCATCGTGAGAAAAATTCCGATGAATAAAAATGCGACCTCTTTGATCGGCCCGTAAGCAAATTTGTTTTCGATGTGAACGCGTCGCGGCGTCAGCAGAAGCGAGCCGACCATCGCAAGCAACATGCACAACTCGCGCACCGGCAGCTCGAAACCAATCGTATTGTGCAGCGTGTGATTGATCGGCCCATGCAGAAGAATTCCGCCGACGATCAGACCCACGAACAACAGGTTCACCGCGCCGTACATCGTCATCTTCGGCCCGAGGTCATCGCCCACCAGCTGCTCGCGCACGGTTCGCCGTGCGTTGAGTTGATCGATGATGAAAAACATCACGAGCAGCATGCCGTTGGAGAGCAGCCAGATCAGATTGCAATGCTCAAACACCCACCAGAACGGCACACCTTGAAGGAAGCCAAGAAACAGAGGCGGATCGCCGATCGGTGTGAGCGATCCGCCGAGATTGCTCACTATGAAAATGAAAAACACAACGTGATATGGCCGCAGATGACCTTTGTTCATCCGGAGGAACGGCCGGATCAAAAGCATTGACGCGCCCGTCGTCCCGAAAAAATTCGCGATGATCGCGCCGATGAGCAGCAGGGCGACGTTGGCCAGCGGAGTGGCTTTCGCGCGCACACGAATCAGAATTCCGCCCGACACCACATAAAGCGAGCCGAGCAGAAAGATAAAGCTGATGTATTCCGCCACGCTGGCTGCAATCGCTTTGCGCCCGAGTTGGGCGTTTTCGAATCCGAACAGGTAGTAGATCGTGATGATGAACCCGAGCACCGCTGCCACGCGCGCGTAGTTGTGTTCCCACCAGTGGCGATGGATGAAGGGCATCACTGCGATCGAGCCCAGCAGAATGAAGAACGGAATCACCCACGGCAGGGCAACGCGCGGCACTTCGGCACCCGCTGCCCAGTGATGCAACTGAAAGCCCGCAATGGCGACTACCGCGCCGAGAATTGTCAGCACCAACAGTGCAAACGGTTTCGGCGCAGGTGATGGAACTTCAGAGAGCTCGTGGCCGGGAATGTGTGCTTCAGGATGCCGAAGATAAAGCGCGCCGTGACGTGCGCGTTCCGATGTTGGTTCGGTCGATTCATCCATGATCAACTTATCGTACAACTCGAAATTTCGATCCAGAGGTCAGTGCGCTTGAATCGAAAAAACTTGATGGAATGAATCGATGAAAAAACCCAGCGTGCGAGCACGCTGGGCTTTCGTGTTTTGTTTGATTGAATCGGACGAATGAATCGTTCCACTGAATCGTTCGAATGAATCGTTTGATTGATTCGAGATCAGCGCTTGCTGAACTGGAACTTTCGGCGTGCGCCGCGCTGGCCGTATTTCTTACGTTCCTTCATGCGCGAATCACGCGTCATGAAACCGGCGTCACGGAATGTCGCGCCGAGGTTGTTGTCGAATTTCACGAGTGCGCGGGCGAGGCCGAGCACAATCGCGCCAGCCTGGCTGGTCAAACCACCACCGAGCGTGGTGACGTGAACGTCAACCTTTCCGCCGAGGTTGCTGACTTCGAGCGGGCCGAAGATCTGCTTGCGATCGCGCTCATTGACGAGGTAATCGTTCAGCTCGCGCTTGTTGATGCTGATCTTGCCGGTGCCGGTGGCGATACGCACACGAGCGACAGCGGTCTTTCGACGGCCGGTGCCCCAGATGTAAACGGGCTTCGAGCCGGCGGGGGTTTCTACGAGTTGGTTTGTTTCTGGCATTTGTAGTTGCGAGTTGCGAGTTATGAGTTGCGAGCGGCAGAATCGGAATCGCGTTTCTCTCGCAACTCGCAACTCGCAACTCGCAACTTCGAAATTAAACCTTCAACGCCTTCGGCTGTTGGGCCGCGTGGGGATGTTCGCCATCCTTGTAAATCTTGAGCTTCAGCAGCATGTCGCGCGCCAGCTTGTTCTTCGGAAGCATGCGCTTGACCGCCAACTGAATCAGCCGCTCGGGATGCTCTTCGTGCATCCGCTTGAAGCTGTATACCTTGCGACCACCCGCGTAGCGCGTGTAGCGGTCGTATTCGATCTGATCGGCCTTCGCGCCGGTCACCCGAATCTTCGCTGCATTGGTCACGACGATAAAATCGCCCGTATCCACATGCGGCGTGTAAGTCGGCTTATGCTTGCCCTGAAGAATAACCGCCAGCTTCGCCGCGAGCCGTCCGAGGACGAGATCCGAAGCGTCAACCAGATGCCATTCTTTCGTCAATTCGCCGTTCTTGGCGAGATAGCTGCTCATGTTCGATCCTTAAAATCAAGAATTCCGCTTCGCGCGGAAGGATCGGTAAAGATACGGAAATAGCGCGATACGTCAAGAATAGGGATTGGAAAAATGGCCGGCAATGCCGTCATTGTGCTAAATCCGACATAAAGCATGAATTTTAGGGCATGTAACCATCGTTGGATCGATATTGTTAATCTATTCCAGACGCCGGAGATTTGCTGTGACGACCATCGACGAGTTCATCAAACTCCAACAAAAAATCATCGCCGATCAGGGCTTGGATGATTACCTTCCCGCACTCGTTTATGAAACCAGATCGGCGATCAAGGTGAATGTGCTCGAAGACGTGCCGCCGCTCTCCGAGATAGAGCAAGTCGCCCGACAATGGGCGAAGAAAGCCGCGGGACGCCATGACTTTCTATTGAGCTTCCGATGTGGCCAACGCGAAATCAAAGTCATTGCGCGGGAGAATAATGTGGTCAGTGAACGAGTTGTTTCGGTTTGACTAGCGCAGGGCGTGTGGAACGCGCCGGTCGGTTGATGGCAATCCAACGGTGCATTTTCACGCGCTCTTCCCAGTTGCACGCCGTGACACATCCCGATCAATGGCTAGGATCGGCCAGCGATGTCGGAAGACCGTCCGGAGCAATCTCAGCCTGACTTGCGCCACTCATCACGCGTGACCGACGCCACGCTCGCAGAGCGCATGGAAGACGCATCGCCCGCCGATGCTGCCGAGATGCTCGTTGAGCTTTCGCCCGATCGCGCTGCGGACGTCGCCGAATATCTCGATCCCGAAACCGCCGCGCGAATCGTCACCGAGCTGACCGCTGAACAAGCCGGCGAACTGATCGAGGAGATGGAATCGCCCGAGGCGGCGAGCTTGCTTGAGGAGATGGATCCGGACGATCGCGTGGACGTGCTCGAACACGTTCACGGTGCGAAGCATGATGAGATCGTCGCGCAGCTTGATGATCTCGCGCGAATCGAAGTTGAGAAGCTCGAAAATTTTCCGTCCGACAGCGCCGGCGGAATTATGACGACGCAGGTCACTGCGTTGTTCGAATACATCACCGTGGGGGATGCGGTCGAAACGCTGCGAGTGCTGCATGAAGAACTCGAGCAGATGTTTTATGTGTACGTGATCGACAAGCGCGGAAAACTTGTGGGCGTGTTGTCGATGCGCGATCTCATCTTGAGCCGACCCAACATCGTTCTGCGCGACATCATGATTCGAAGAGTCGCAAGTGTGCCAGCAACCATGGATCAGGAAGCGGTGGCGATCATGATGCGCGAGAAGCGGTATCTCGCGATGCCGGTCGTTGACGAAGTTGGAAAATTGATCGGTTTGATTACCGCCGACGACGTTGCCGACGTCATCCAGGAAGAAGCGACCGAAGACTTCCAGCGATTCTTCGGCGCAGGTGCGGAAGAACGACTGAATAGTCCGTGGCATTTCAGTTTCAAGAAACGCGTTGTCTGGTTGATCGTCAATTTAGGAACGGCGTTTCTGGCAGCGGCAGTTGTCGGAATGTACGAAGGCACGATCCAAAAACTCGCCATTTTAGCGGCGTACATGCCGATCATCGCGGGCATGGGTGGGAACGCATCAGCGCAGGCGATGGCGGTCACGATTCGTGGTCTGGTGATGGGCAAGGTCGAACGGAAATTGCTTCGACATGTCGTGATGCGCGAGGCGATCGTCGGCGTGTTGACGGGAATCGTGTGCGGATTGATTGCAGCCGGCGTGGCGATTTTGTTTCCGGGATCGGACGTCGGCGGAAATCGCGCGCTGATGCTCGGGCTGGTTGTGTTTCTCGCGCTCTCGATCAATCACACGCTGGCCTGCACGACCGGCGCGGCGATTCCGTTTGCAATGAAACGACTTGGATTTGATCCTGCCCAGAGCGCGACGATTTTTGCAACGACGGTGACGGATGTTGGTGGATTTCTCGCGCTGCTAGGGTTGGCCAGTTGGTTGTTGTTGTAGTTTCGAAGTTTCCGAAGTAAAGCCGTCGAACTTGTTCGCGCTTTTTTGAAGACGGGGAAAACGGGAACAAGTTCCTCGGCTTCTCGAGTTTTAAATGTCATTGATCATTACATTGATTCGACGAACTCGAACACATCTTCAAACGGCGCTTCGGAAAGCGCTCCGAACAACCGATGCTTTCCGAGTCGCGCTCGCGCAACAGCCGGTGAACCGATTCCACACAAAAATCGGGTGATCTGGCGTGATGAACTGAGCGCGGGCGAATTCAACTCACGAAGCTCTTCGATCATCGCGCTTTCACGCTCGCCAAATTGTGGCGTGGCCGTTGGCGTAATCAACGCTCGATGTTCGCCACGACACACGCTGCACGATCCGCACGGCTTGCTCAATCGCTCGCCGAAGTATTCGCTTAGTTGATTGGCGATGCAGTTCCCCTCATCAGCGAGGCGCAACACACTTTCGAGTCGGTCGATATCGCGCATCTCTCGATCGACGAATTTGGTTTCGAGATCGTCGATCAGTTCACCGATTTTCACCGGCGATTTCGTACGCCGAAACGCCTGACGAACGCCGGCCACTTCGAGCGTGATCAATTCTTCCTCTGCGAGAAAATTCATCGCCTTCACGAGTCGGTCGCGCGGCTCGTTCAGCTTTTCCGAAGCCGCCACGAGATCGATGCTCGACCATTTCACTGCCGTCTTTGATTGCGCGAACAATCGTTTCAAAAACGCCTGACGATTCGGATCGAATCGCGCGAGCAGGTTCGGCATCGATTCCCTCAACACATATTTGTACTCGCTGTAAAACGCGCCGACGGATTCAATCAGATTGGCGAGTTGCAGATAGGTGATCAGCGTTTCGACCACCAGGATTCGGATGTCGTGCCGCCCCGAGAGGTCGTAGGTGGACACATCAAATTCATTCGGAAACGAGAGCACTTCTCTGGTGAGCGATTCGATTGCATCGCGCGAGGGCGTGTCGCCGTAGGTGAAATTTTCCAGCACGATTCGGTCGTCCGTGCAGGCGAGCATTTCGCAGATCGATTCGTTTCCATCACGCCCGGCGCGGCCGACTTCCTGTGCATAATTTTCGAGACTTTTCGGCAGGTTGTAGTGATAGATGTTGCGGATGTCGCGCTTGTCGATGCCCATTCCGAACGCAATCGTTGCAACGATGATCGCATCGCGGCTCGGCATAAAACGGTTTTGAATTTCTTCGCGCTCCTCGGCTTTCAGGCCTGCGTGATACGGCTCTGCGGGCAGGCCGTTTTCGGCGAGCATTTGGGCGACGCGCTCGGCGGTTTTTTGAAGGGTGACGTAGACGATCGTCGGTGCGCGGCGCGATTGAATTCGTTCGAGCAGCAGGGCGTCGCGCTCGCGCGGCGTGGTCGGCGTGATGCGCAGCGAGAGATTCGGCCGGTGGAATGGCGTGGTGATGATGTCGGTCGGATCGATATCGAACGCGCTGGCGATCTGCTGCGCAACGCTCGGCGTCGCGGTGGCGGTCAGGCCAAGAACTCGCTCGACTTTCAAGTCCTTCGCCACGCGCGCGAGTTTCAGATAATCGGGACGAAAATCGTGTCCCCACTCGCTGATGCAGTGCGCTTCATCGACCGCGAGCAGCGAGATTTTCTGCTGCCCGAGGGATGCCAGAAATCGTTCGTTGCCGAGGCGCTCCGGCGCGACATACAACAATTTCAAAGTGCCCGCGCGGAGGTCGGAAAAAGTTTTGCGCGCGGTGGCGGTGTCGATGGTTGAATCGAGACGGGCTGCGTTCACGCCCTTTGATTGCAGGAAGTCGATCTGATCTTTCATCAGCGCGATGAGCGGTGAGATGACGAGCGTGAGTCCGTCGAACTGAAGCGCGGGCAACTGATAACAAAGACTCTTCCCTCCGCCCGTCGGGAAAATCGCCACCGCGCTCTTACCTGCAAGCAACCGCTCAACGACATCGGCCTGACCCGGCTTGAAATCTTCGAAGCCGAAAGTTTTGGAGAGTTGGTCACGGGCGTCGTTGAGTGTGGGTGTCATCCGAATCCCCGATTTTTTGGGATCGTATCATGGATGATTTGAGAGTCACTCCAATTTGTATCGCGCGATCGAAATTGAACGAGAAGCCGTGAGCTTGCTCACGATGACTGTTGGATTGAAATGGGTAGAAAATGCGCGAGCAAGTTCGCGGCTTCGAAGAAGATCAGTCAAACAGTTTCAACATCCCGTTTTCATCGTAAACGGGCTCACGAAGTCGTGGTTCGTCGGATACGAAATCCGTCGGCCAGGAATTCCATGTGTTGGTCATCCACGAGATTCGTTGGGGAGTGAATTTATTGTCGATGGGGGAGGACAAGTTGCCTGGTGCAATAAAAAGGCTGCACGGAACTGTCTTGCTCTGTGGAAGTAGAACGATTGTGGATTCAAAGAGATCGAGCGGTGGCGATGACCACGGTGCCGGTTCGTGCCAGAGTCCGATGGTCGGTTGTTTGAGACGAGGCATCAGTGTTTCAATTGTATGAAGGCTTTTTATGCGATACGCCAATCCGCCGATGAGATGCGAAAATGCTCCGGTGAGAACGCCGAGAATGACAAATCCCACCCCAACGCGCTGAAATGTGCGGGGAAACAATCTCAGTACAGCGAAAACAGCCGCAAGCGCGAGAGGGATCAAGACAATCCCAAATCGCGCGAACTCCATCGGCTTCTCGTTCGCCAGCGCGACGAACATCACGAGCGTTGCGAGCGCCGTCACGAAAAGGATTTGTAGGGTGGGCTTCAGCCCACCGTTCGGTTGCTGTTGATTCAATGGTGGGCTGAAGCCCACCCTACGGAAGATCAGAATGATCGACGCGATGATCGATCCGATCATCACGGGCCACGTCATTGCTGCGCCAAGGATTTCGATAGCGCGCCAGATCCCGCGGATCGAAATCCCATACATCGCTGCTGAGTTTCCGAGGTTGGATTTTAGAAGCTCCGGTCTGAAAAGTCCGTTGTAGATGAAGAATGGATTGAAGATCGTGAAGACAATTCCCACCAACACGAACATCTCGAACAATCTCAGAGCATCTTTCCAGACTGGTTTTTGAGTCGGGCGATTTTTTCGGCCGAGCCAGACCATCAATGGGAGAATCGCGCAGGAGAGGATGGCGGAGAGAACCATCGACGCGGCGCACGCACATAGAAAGCACGTGAGTAGCGACCATTTGGCTTTGTTTGTTTCTACGTGTTTGGCGGCGGTCAACACGGCCAGCAGGGTTAGTGCTGCGCCGGCGAGGTGGGGTTTTGCTTCCTGGGCGCTCGACATCACCACTGGGGTCAGCGCGAGCAAGCTCGCGGCTACGGCTGAGAGCCAGGGGTTGTTGGTGATTTTTTTTGTGATTTGGAAAATCGCCCAGATGGCGATCAATCCCCAGAATGCGCTGTACGCGCGGGCGACGATGTAAAATCTTCCGAACGCTTCGGGATGATCCAGGTAGAACGCGCGATCGGATTTCAATTCGATCAGTCCGACGATCGAACCAACTTTCAGCAGAGCGCCGACGGGATAAATCCACAATCCACCATATTGATAAAGTCGTGGATCAAATCGATCGACACCCGAACGACCGGCCATCTCCGCCAGCGCTTTGAATTGAATGAACTCATCCGGCTGGCCCGACATCAATCGATATCGTTGAACAATCTCCGCTCGCTTGGCATCCGTGTCGTTCAGGATGATTGGTTTGGATCGATCGAGAATCGGCGTGGCATCGACGTCCGCTCCGCGCGTGGTTGAACTCGGTTGATTGGAATCGAGCAGGGCGAGGATTTCGGCGCCGGTCCACGGGGCTCGATCACCGAACAATTTCGAGTCGACATCGCGCGAGGGCAAGCCCCAATCGATTCCCACCGAGAACAAAATGAGCGCGATGATGAGTGGAATGGAAACAGCCAGCCGGTCGCGCGTTCGGTCTTTCACTTTGGACATCATAATAGTGGTGTGGCTTGGAAGCGCCAGCAGCTGTTTGGCCTTAGCGCTAGTCTCTCGAAGCTACGACTCTCATCCACGCCGGGCGAATTGTCGCATGGCTCGGTTCTATCCCGTCTCGTGTTTGACGCTTCCGACCCACAGCCTTATTCTGCCCCGTCCGTTCGGAAGCCGCGCGTTGCGTTCGGCTTTTGAGCGGCGTGGATGAATGATTTGTCGCGGGTTTCAAACGATGCCTGACGAACAAAAAAACTCGTCTGACGATAAACATCGATCGGAAAAATCGGACGAAAGACGTCCGGACGAAAAGGCGCTGCGTCAAAAGTACGGACTCGAAAAGTCTGAAAGCATAAGCCTTCAGACGGTTTCCACCGCCGGTCTCGAACTCGGTTTTATCGTGTTCGCGATGGTGATGGGCGGTTGGGCGCTCGACAAGTGGCTCAAGACGGAGCCGGTGTTCGTGTTGCTCGGCGTGGCGATCGGAATCGGCGGCGGAATGTATCGGTTTATCCGGCGATTCATGAAGGTGTCGTAAGTGGCCAGATGGATGAGTCGAAACAGCCATCACCAGTTTCGACATCGATTCCGTTTCCGTTCGGACGAGTTGTCAGTCGGATCGTGCTGGCCGGTTTGTTAGCGATCGTCGGTGCAGTGGTGATTGCCAATTCGATCGGCGATCAGCGTCATGCGAAGGCAAGTGCCGCGAGCGGGCTGGTCACCATGGTGATCACGATCGCAAGCCTCATGCCGATGCGAACGCGGCCGGTGAAGACGGCGTTCAACGGGTTTATCGCAGGAATGATCCTGCGGAGCCTGGCGAGTGTGCTTGTGGCGGTGCTGCTCATCGTGCTGGCGCACCAGCCGATCGTGGCGACCACGTTCAGTATGGCTGGCGTGTATGTGACGTGTCTGGTGTTTGAAGTCTCGGGATTGGTTCGATGGATCGATGAAACCAATCGACTAAACAGGTGAAGGCTCGATGTTGAACTTCAATCCAATGAATCTGCTTGCGTCGGGTGACAACCCGCTCACGCACGTCGTCGATACGCCTCGCTTTTTTGGCTGGGTGGTGAGCGACGTCACGCTTCTCCTCATCTTCAGTGGCCTGCTGTTGATCATCCTGATTCCACTCGCC
>Ga0138256_10007388_pt1 | contig 11591 bp, 8 predicted proteins | sample KNB2016incub_MG_FD_105486 | JGI IMG/M metagenome (GOLD analysis project Ga0138256, IMG submission 105486) | Active sludge microbial communities from wastewater in Klosterneuburg, Austria - KNB2014incub_MG | ecosystem: Engineered > WWTP > Activated sludge > Unclassified | place: Austria...
CCGACAAAGCCACCGCCCTGCTGCACGGGCAGCAGGCGGCAGAAGCTGCGTCAGAAACGGCGCGCAGGACATTTGAGGACGGTGAAAGCGCGGAAGGCCTGCCGACCATCGAACTCGACCTTGAAAATGGTGCCGGCGTTCTTCAAGCGGCAGTGCAGGCCGGTTTCGCATCGTCAAATGGCGAAGCACGGCGTGCCATCCAGGGGGGCGCGCTTCGCATCAATGACATGACGGTTAGCGACGAGAAAATGCAGCTCACAATGTCGAACTTGAATAGCGAGGGCGTCATAAAACTGTCGATGGGAAAGAAGAAGCACGCATTGATCAAACCAAGGCAGGCCTGATCAGTTGGTTTCCTTGACCTTCTGCTTAGCCGGTGGGCCGGAGCCATCATACTCAAATATCTTGCGCAGAATTCCCGGCGCCATGGCTGACAGGGGATTATACTGAATCTTCGGGTTCGCCATGGTCCCGCCAAGCGCAAAGGTGAGGCCAAAAATGCCCTGCCCCTTGCCGCCGGTGAAGATTTCGCCAAACAGCGGTATGTTTCCGACGGCCGCGTTGATGCCATAGGCAGGGATGATTGTTCCATTGAAATCTATGGCGCCATCAGCTTTGCGGATCAGGCCCTCGGCGGCAGCTCCGAGCTCATTGCCCTTGAGCAGTGAATCGCCAATCCTGATGAATTTCGCGTCGGTTGTGAAAGGCAAGGTAAGCTTGGTGAAGGAAAGCCCTTCGCGGCGCGGGCCGGACTTTTTCGATTTGCTCCGGCTGTCGATATCGGCAAGAGCGGCTTCGTTGCGGACATCAAAATCGCGCATCACCAGTCGGCCGTTCTGAATGGTTGATGTGCCGCCATTTGCCAGGAAGGCGGAAAACTCAAGACTGCCGCCGGCAACTTTTGAATAGAGGTTGGAGGCGCGCAAAGCGGAGCCGCCGTCGCTACTGGTAATCTGCAGCTGGCGGCCGGTGACATTGGGACGCACACGGATCGCCAGGGCTCTTTCAGACAGGAATTTGCCCTCGATATCGGCACTGGCGATCAGACTGTTGCGCACCGAGATGTTTGCCGATACCCCGGTGAGTATCTCTCCGCGATTGGCAATGACCCGGTCAAAGGCCGCCTTGACGGTCAGGTTCTGGCGCGGCGCCGACCTGTCGGGCTTTCCGGAGTCCCTGGCGAATATGGATTTTATGAATGGACGGGCATCAAACGACTGTCCGCTGATGTCAATTGCCTGGCCTTCGCCGGCGGGCACCATTGTCATGATGAAGTTGTTTTCGTCGCTGAGCCAGACCTGTGAAAACTTTGCCGATTTCAAGCCGCCGGTTGACGTCAGTATGACGTCGCCCTTCAGGCTGAGGCTTTGTCCCTTGACGACGAGATTCTCAACTTTCCGCCCGGCCGCATCGCCCGAACGATAGGTGAAGGTCGCTGTGGTGTTTGTGGTTGGCGGCCTGCGCCAGCTAATTGCATCAATGAACATCTCGGCCTTTGCAAGGTTGGCTTTCACTTTCATGCTCACGTTCTTTTCGCCAACGCCGTCAATGTCCGCCAGGATCTGAACCGGTCCGCGCAAATAGTCGCCGAGCTTGATACCGAGTTTTTCGCGCCCTTTGTCATCAAGTTCCGTTTCAATGGAAGCGGTTACCCTGGTGCCCGGACCGGCGGGCCTGGCCCATGACACCTTGGAGGGGAAGCCGTTGATCCTGACCGGCCCGCTTGCAGTAATGCCGCTCCGGTCAAACGCCACAAGGAGCGAGCCATCGGACAAATCAACATTGGGAATGACCTGCTTGATGCTGGCATCGGCCACTTTTATCTCGGCGGTGGTCACTATCTGTTCACGCGGCAAATCCTTCATCAGGGGCATTGAAAAATTGATCTTGGCCTCGGCCTGCCCACCGATGTCGGGCGGAACAAAATTCGCATTCCGCAAGAGATTGAGATCAGGCAGCCTCGCCAGTTCCATCAGGTTGGGCGCACTGGCAGAAAGATTGAGGGAGAACGCAGCTGGCACGGGATTAGTCAAAAGCTTTTCGGCCTTGAAGGTCGTCTGGCTCACCTGCACGGTACCTTTCGACGGTAAAATCACTTTGCCGGATTCGACCGTCAGTTCAAAACTGTCACCCTGCAAGCGGGCATGCCCAGAAGCACCTAGCAGCGGCGGCAGGGATTTGAAGTAGGTGGATGTGACATCGGCCATGGAAAAGCGGAAATCGATGGTTTCATTTGGCAACAGCTTCTGGCGCAACGCGGCGGCCAGGCCATTCACCGGAATATCCACGTTAAAGGCACCTTCGGTGATGCGGCCGGTTTGAACATTCTCGGTCACCCAATTCCGGGATTTCGGAACGACGATGGGCGGCCACAGTTTCTTGAGGAAGTCAGCCGAGAGATCGCGTACCCGGCCACTCAACCGAATGCCTGCGGACTCGTCCCCGCCGGTGATAGTTCCGCGCAAGCGGACGCCGGCATTGCCCGACATCACCACAAGATCCTCGATATCCATCACGGCGCCTTCGACCGAAGCCTTGCCGAGGAATTCGATGCGGTCGACGAGGACCGGATATTTCACGGTGCCTTGCGTATCGACGCTGACATTGGTGGCCTTGAGGTCAATCTTGAGATCCGTCAGGCGGCCATCGCGGGCCCGCACGGGATCAAGACGCCCGGTGAGTTCGGCGCGTGAGCCGCCCACCAAAATAATCGAGTCGATAATCTTGAAGCCGCCAGTGGGCGCGTCATAGTCAACCCGCAGGGCTCCTTCATCAATCACAATGGGCTGGGCGATGTAGCCTGGCAGACCCACAACTCCGGCTGCGGCGGCAAATTCCGCTGAAGCGCTGGTGATTACGCCAGCATCGCTGATTTCGATTTCGGCGTGGCCCGACAGCGGCACGTCAACCTTGGCGAACTGCGCCAGGGCGAATATTTCGTCGGAAACATTTGCCGGAACCAAATCCTCAATGCGGGCGCTGACCGCGAAGGAGCGGGACTCGGCCCGGTAAGTCGCCGACACTTCGGTGCGCCACGGCGTTCCGCCGCTGGCCACGGACGCCTTGGCAAAAACCACAAAGCCATAGGACATCTTCTTGAAGGTCAAGTCGGCCTGCGGCGCAAACCAATTGGCCTGATTCGCCTCGTCGAAAAGCTGGATCGAGGCGCCGGTGATCCGAATGTCCTGCAGCGATGTTCCGCGTGAATCACTGCTATTCCCGGACAAAACATCGATCAGCGACTGTGCCGTGGCCTCTGGCAGGAGCGCGGTCTGTTCTTCGCGGCTGGCTTTTGGGTCGGTGATTTCAACCCCTGCCACATCCAGGGTCGCCGATTCGCTTTCGGGTGCCGCCGGCGTGCCAAACCCCAGTACCAGGCCGCCGTCAAGCTGACGCTTGACGAGAATGCGGGTGCCGATGAGCTCGATGCCCCGCGGCACAAGCGAACCGGTGAAAATGGAAGAGCCTTCAAAGCTGATGGCGGCCCGCTGCGATTTCGCAATGAGATTGCCGGATGCATCAAGCAGCACCAGATCGCGCAGGCGAAAATGGGGAACATTGGTCCTGCTGTCCATTTCAAAGACCGCGCCGGCGACATCAACCGTCATCCCCGAAAGTGACTTGTTGATTTCCCGTTCGATCCGTTCGGTCATGAAATCCAGGGAAACCGGGCCTTGCGACAGGCGCCAGAAAAAGGCTGCCCCGACGATGACCAGAATTGCGGTAATCGATAGCAAGACAAGTACGGTTATTTTAGCCAGCCGATGGCGCAATTCTTAACTGTCCTAAGTTATCGCTCTAAAATGTCATCATTTCCAAACAGAATCAGCCAATTAGAACCAGCATTATAATACCTGCGGCACAATTCTAACGCCATTGGCCAGTAAAGCTAGGCTAAACAATGGCAGGATTTGAGGGCAATTTGCCCACACTTCCCAGGCCTGTACATAGGACTTGCGTTCAGGCGCAAAACTGGCAAATTTGAGAAATCGAGGCAAAATCCTAGGCAGGTTCATGGCTGGGACCAGGTTGGTGGCCAAACGCCATCAGATCAAAAACGAGTGGTTAATGAAGCGGCGTTCGCCGCTGCGTGGCTTCTTGCAGACACGCCAGATCTACGTGCGCAGCAACGGCGATGTGCAGTTCATCACGGTTTCGCCAATTTCCCAGGTTTGCCTGCTCATCATCTTCCTGATTGGCTTTCTGTGGATGGCCTTCGCCAGCGTCAACATCGTCTTCAAGGACCAGTTGCTGGAACTCAAGCAGCAGAAGCTGTTCGAGGCCCGGCTGGACTATGAAAACCGCCTGTCAGAGCTCCGGGCCTCGATTGAGCGGGTCAACGACCGGTTGCTGCTGGACCAACAAGGCTATCTGAAGAAAGTGGATGAGGTGAAAGCCGAATTCAGCAGCCTGGCGGCGCAGCAGAAAACCATGGAGAACTTTTTCAAAGAGGGCTGGTTTCCGCTCAAGGAAAGCGCCGCGCCCGAAAAATTTCAAGTGGATGGCGCACTGGAAGGCACCTTCGCGCAACGCTATGCGTCTGACTTCCGGTCACGCCTGGAAGCCGTCAAGCCACTCGATGAAATGAACGCCAGTTTCACTGGCCTCCACAAACAGCAATTGGCACTGCTGAAAGATGCTCAGGCCTATTCCCAGCGCAAACTACAGACGACGAGCGTGCTCCTCAGCAGATTGGGCATCCGGCCTCCCGTCACCGTTAATCTTGTTAAAGGTGATGCTGCGGCCATGGGGATGGGAGGGCCATTTCTCAGCGTGCCCAAGCGAACTCAGCGTGAATATGAAATTGCTGACGGCATTGAGACCGTGCATGCCACGCTGGAACAGGAGACCAAGGTCCGCCAGGCGGTCGCGGATTTGCCGCTCGTCAAGCCGATGACGCAGATTACCGGGATTTCCAGTTCCTTTGGTTACCGCAAAGACCCGTTGCGGCTGTCGCTGGCGTTTCATGGCGGCATTGATTTCAAGGGTATCTATGCCGCGCCGGTCCTTGCCACATCGAACGGCCAGGTAACATGGGCCGGGCCGCACGGGCCCTATGGTAACCTTGTTGAAATCTTTCATGACAACGGCGTCTCAACCCGGTATGGTCATCTCAAGTCCGTTAACGTTTCGCTGGGCCAAAAAATCAGCCGTGGCGACTTGGTTGGCTGGATGGGAAGCACGGGGCGGAGCACAGGGCCTCACTTGCACTACGAAACCCGTGTAAATGGCCGTGTGATTGATCCTCAAGATTTTTGGCGAACACAACATGATCTTCAAGCGCTCGAAACCCTCAACTAACGGAACCGCCGCCCCTTCGAATTCGGGGCCGTCGATCGTTGCCCAGGATGTGACCATCGAGGGCAATATCACGGCGGCCGGAGAGCTTCATATTGACGGCACGGTTTTTGGTGCGGTGCGGGCAAAATCCTGCGTGGTCGACATGAACGGCTTTGTCCAGGGTGAGCTGGTGGCGGAAGAGATTTTCATTCGCGGCCGGGTGATGGGGCCGATCCGCGGTCTTCATGTCAATCTGTATGCGGGCGCGCAGGTGGAAGGCGATATTCTTAACGAGACGATTTCCATCGAGAATGGCGCCAATATTTACGGCATGATCAGCCGGGCTGAAAATCCCCTGGCCGACGGGCAAGCGCATCAGGAGCCACCTCCAGCCGACGGCAAGGCGCGCCCTGCCCCGAATCTGGCCATAGGCCAGGTCAATTACTTCGCCGAGAACCCCGACGAGCCTTTCCGGCCCCTCAAGGTTGTCAGGCCGGTTTAAATTCCGGCGCTAATCAATATCTTCAATGACTTCGGAATCCAGGCCTTGCACGCGCTTGGCCAATGAGGCCTGGATGAAGTCGTCAAGACCGCCATCCAGCACGGCGGCGGGATTGGTGCTGGTGTAGCCGGTGCGCAAATCCTTGACCAACTGATAGGGTTGCAGAACATATGAGCGGATCTGGTGGCCCCAGCCAATATCGGTTTTCTTGGCGTTGACTGCGTCGATCTTCTCCTGCTGCATCTGCAATTCGCGCTCGTAAAGACGAGCCTTCAGCATTTTCCAGGCGGTGGCCCGGTTCTTGTGCTGGGACCGCTCGGCCTGGCAGGCCACGACAATGCCGGTGGGTAAATGAGTAATGCGCACCGCCGAGTCAGTTGTATTGACGTGCTGGCCGCCGGCCCCCGAGGCGCGGTAGGTGTCGATCTTGCATTCACTCTCGTTGACCTGGATATCGATATTGTCGTCGATTACCGGATAGGCCCAGACGGAGGCGAAAGAGGTGTGGCGCCTGGCGTTCGAATCATAGGGCGAGATGCGGACCAGACGATGTACGCCGGATTCGGTTTTCAATTTTCCATATGCATTGTGGCCCTTGATTTCGAGAGTGCATGACTTGATGCCCGCCTCTTCCCCGGCGTGCTCGTCGAGCACGGAGACCTTGAACTTGTTCTGGTTGGCCCAGCGCGTATACATGCGCATCAGCATCGAAGCCCAGTCCTGGCTTTCGGTGCCGCCAGCGCCGGCATTGATCTGCAAGTAGCTGTCGTTGCCATCCGCCTCGCCGGAAAGAAGTGTTTCAAGTTCCTGCTCGGCCACTTCCAACTGGAGTTTGGTGAGGGATTTCTCCGCCTCGCTGACGATGGCGTGGTCACCTTCTAATTCACCAAGTTCAATCAGGCCCACATTGTCTTCAATGGTTTGCTCGAGGCGCAAAACGGATGAAATGCGCGCATCCAGGTCCTGGCGCTTGCGCATCACTTCCTGGGCCTTCTGCGGGTCGTTCCAAAGATTGGGATCTTCCGACCGGGCGTTAAGCTCGGCGAGCTGGCGAATAGCGGAATCCCAGTCAAAGATGCCTCCTCAGCAATCCAATGGACTGCTTCATCTCTTCGACGACTTTGACGGTTTCAGCGCGCATAAGTGAACAGCTTTCAGATTGGTTTGGTGGGGCTCAATAGAGGCCGCCGGTGCCTGTCGTCAACCCGCCTTCTTCCACGGACTGTTCGCTATCGGCGGGCGGCACGAGCTGCTGGCCGGCGCCATAGATGGACTCGGTCGTGACAGAGGCCAAATCCTCGCCGATGATTGTCGTCGAACCGGCGGGCTCCTCACCGGGCTTGAAGGCCTCGAGAATGACGCCCTCCTCGCCATAGATCGCCCGCTGTCCCGTATTGGCATCAATCGGAATGAGCTCAATGGCGCGCGGTACGCGGAAGGGCGTGGCCGGCTGTTCGCGGAGGGCCAGGCGCATGAAATCGGCGACGATGGGAGCGGCCAATTCGCCGCCGGTGCGCCTTTTGCCCATGGGCTTGGGCGTGTCGTAGCCCACATACACACCCACCGCGAGATCAGGCGTATAGCCAATGAACCACGCGTCCTTTTCCTCATTGGAGGTGCCGGTCTTTCCGGCCACGGGCTTGCCCACGATTTGAAGTTTCTTGCCGGTTCCGCGCTGGACAACGCCTTCCATCATCGAGGTAATCTGATAGGCCGTATAGGGGCTCATGACCTGTTCACGGACGTCGATGAGTTCGGGTTCGGCGCTGTTTGCGGTATAGGATTCCTGCTGGCAGAAACTGCAATCCCTTTTGTCATATCGGAAAATCGTGCGGCCGTAACGGTCCTGCACGCGGTCGATCAGGGTTGCCTGAACCTTCTTGCCGCCGTTCGCGAAGATGCTGTAGGCGGTGGTCATTTTCATCAGGGTCGTTTCGCCCGCCCCCAGGGCCATGGACAGTTGCAGGGGCATCTTGTCGTAGAGGCCCAGGCGCTGGGCAAGGTCAACGATCTTGGTCATGCCGAGATCATCGGCGAGGCGCACGGTCATCACGTTGCGCGATTGCTCAATACCGCGGCGCAGCGTCGAGGGGCCGAAAAACTTGTCCTGATAATTCTTTGGCTTCCACACTTCGCCATTCGGCAGCTGGTATTCAACAGCGGCATCGAGCACGACGGACGACGGCGTATAGCCGTTATCCAGTGCTGCGGCATAAGCAACCGGCTTAAAGGCAGAACCCGGCTGGCGCATGGCCTGAACAGCGCGGTTGAACTGGCTATTGCCGTAGGAGAAGCCGCCGACCATGGAAAGCACGCGGCCAGTATGTGGGTCCATTGCGACAAGGGCGCCCTCCACATCAGGCATCTGCACCAGATGCCATTGGCCTTCCTGACTGCTTGGAGCCACATAGACAACGTCGCCCACCGCCAGAACTTCAGTTGCCTTTTCGACTTTGGGACCGAGCTCCGTACCATCCACATAGGCCCGGGCCCAGCCCAGGAGCGCTGCGGGAACCGTGCCGGTTTCGCGCGCCTCTTCCAGCTTGCCATCGGGCAGCAGTTTTGGCTGCAGGCCAATGGTTGCCTGCTGCTCATTCACCTCGGTGACAACCGCCAGACGCCAAGGCGCCACGTCGGCGGGAACCCGGGGCTTTGCAAGGAGAAGACCCCAGTCGCCCTGAACTTCGACTTTCTTGACCGGCCCGCGAAATCCGCGCCTGCGGTCGAAGGCAATGAGGCCTCTCGCCAGGGCCTGCCTGGCATAGATCTGCAGTTTTGGATCAAGGGTAGTGCGAACCGAAAGCCCGCCCTTGCCAAGCGTGTCCTTGCCGTACATCTGGGCCAGTTCGCGGCGCACTTCCTCGGCAAAGGATTCAGCGGCAAAGAGCTGGGCGCCAAAAGGGCGCGGGCTGACGACCAGCGGCTTCTTGGTGGCATCGTCAAATTCAGCTTGGGTGATGTAGTCATTTTCCAGCATCTGCTGGAGCACCCAGTTGCGCCGCTCGATGGCGCGATCCTTGTGCCGGAACGGGTGATAGTTGTTGGGACCCTTGGGCAAGGCCGCTAGATAAGCCATTTCATCCAGGGAAAGCTCGGTCAGCGACTTGCCGAAATAATTCAGCGAGGCCGCGGCAATGCCGTAGGAGTTCAGGCCAAGGAATATGTCGTTCAGATAAAGCTCTATAATCTGATCCTTGGTAAAGGCGGCTTCAATACGCTGGACGATGATGGCCTCGCGCAGCTTGCGTTCGATCGTCTGCTCATTGCTGAGGAGAAAGTTCTTGGCCACCTGCTGGGTAATGGTGGATGCCCCGACGATCTGTCCCTTGCCGGTCAGCTTGACCTGGAAGTAGCGCAGGCCGGCGGCCGCAATGCCGCGCCAGTCAAGGCCGCCGTGAGTGAAAAAGGTTTTGTCTTCCGCAGAAATGTAAGCCTGGATCAGCCTCTTGGGGACGGAATTGATAGGGATGAACAGGCGCCGCTCATTTGCATATTCGGCAAGCAGCGAACCATCGGCGGCATGGATGCGCGACATGACGGGGGGCTCATAGGAGGCCAGTTGCTTGTAATCCGGAAGGCCTTTGGACACATCCCAAATCACATAAGCCAGAGCCCCCGAGAGGCCCAGGAAAATCATGAACCCAGCTCCGAAGAGCCATCCTAAAAATCTTAACATCGCAGAATTATTGATCCGATTCCGTCACTATCTCCTGCTGGCGATAGCACATGCCATGTGGCCCTTGCTAGGCTTGGAATATGGCCAAGGATAGGCAGGCGCAAAGCACCTGCTAAATGGCCAGTTCTATGCCAAAAGTCTTGCGGAAGCCTTCTTGCCCGGCCCGGGTAATGGCCAGCGCCCTGGTGTTGTCCTGGCGTTTCACCCATTTCAGCTCCAGGGTCCGGTGCAGCAGGGCAGCGCCCACAGCACCTGCGAGATGATAGCGTCTTTCGCTCCAGTCGAGGCAGGGCCTGCAGAAGACGCGCTTCGAGTGTCTTGTGCCGGCAAGATCGATGCCGAACCTGTCGAGAAACAATTTGCCGGATTCAGTTACTCTGCCGCCATCGCCTTCGAATTCAATCTGCCCCCGGCCCAGCATTGCATCGCTGAGGCTCACCGCGAGGTGGCCGGCCATGTGATCGTAGCATCCGCGGGCGACACGCATGGCGGCATCGCGCGGACCGGTGCGCATGGTGCGCCCGGCGTGCTTGATGTTCTGGGTTGAAGCCACCTGCTGCAGGCCTTCGAGCATGCGTGCGATCTCGGATGAGGCCAATGAGTGGTAGTGATGGCGGCCATGCCGTTCCATTGTGATGAGTCCCGCGGTGATCATTTTGGAAAGATGTCCGCTGGCAGTTTGCGGCGCGATGCCGGCGCGCAATGCCAGTTCCCTTGCGGTGAGCGCCCGGCGGTCCAGCATCGCTTCCAGCATATTTGCCCGGGCCGGATCCCCGACCAGGGCAGCAATTTCCGCTATGCTGACAATATGAGCCATGGGGCTTTCTCCACCAGATTTCTACAGCCGTAACACGTCATCCATCGTGCATGCTACGGTCATCACCGTAGCATTAAGAGGTTCGCCGGGAATAGAACACTTCAACATTTTGAGGAGCCTGCCCCATGTCCGACCAAGCCAGCAAAGCCCTTGCATTCCGCGCCCTTCACACCCGCTCCGGTGCCTTTCTCATTCCCAACCCCTGGGATGCGGGCACCGCTAAAATCCTGACGCATTTGGGATTTGAAGCACTGGCAACGACCAGTGCAGGGCTGGCATTCGCCCTGGGCCGCAATGATGGAGCCGCCAGCCGCGAAGAAACCCTGGCGAACGCCCGCGCCATTGTGCAGGCTACTCATCTTCCAGTTTCAGCTGATCTGGAAAACGGATTTGGGCATTCCCCTGACAAAGTTGCCGAAACAATTCAGCTTGCTGCTTCCGCCGGACTTGTTGGCGGGTCAATCGAGGACGCGAGCGGAGACCGAGACAAGCCAATCTATGATCTCAATCTGGCGGCAGAACGGATTTCAGCGGCGGTGGAAGCTGCCTGTGCGCAGAACATTCACTTCACGCTGACGGCGCGGGCTGAGAATTTCCTGCATGGACGGCCTGACCTTGATGACACAATCGAACGCCTGCAGGCTTTCGAAAAGGCCGGGGCCGACGTGCTTTATGCGCCGGGCCTGCCAAGCCTTGACGCAATCCGCGAAGTCTGTTCAGCAGTCAGCCGCCCGGTGAATGTGGTGGCTGGATTGAGCGGGCCTGCGTTTTCACTCAAGCAATTGGAAGATGCGGGGGTGAAACGTGTCAGTGTCGGTTCCTCCCTGAGCCGGCTGGCACTGGCCGCTGTCGCAGGGGCCGCCCGCGAGATGAGGAACTTCGGCACCTTCGATTTTGCCAGGGACGCTTTCCCTTCCGCCGAGATCAACAAACTCATGAAGGAAAACCCTCGATGACCGTAACCGTTCAAATCCGCTATATGATCGACCCGTTCAAGCGGGACGCATTCGAGCGCTACGCTCGGGCCTGGAGCAGTATCATACCGCGCTGCGGCGGCGACCTGCTGGGGTATTTCATGCCGCATGAAGGTACCAACAATATCGCCTGGGCTCTGATCTCGTGCGACAGTCTGGCGGCTTATGAAGCTTACCGGATGCAGCTTCATGTGGACGAAGAAAGCCTGGCGAATTTTGCCTTTGCCCAGCGCGAACGCTTCATCCTGAGCGAGGAGCGCACGTTCCTCCGACCTGTCGTGGCTTAGCTCAATTGGCGGTGGAGGCCACTTCCGTAGCAAAGTAGCTGTCAATCGCCGTGGC